>Ga0137359_10002869_pt1 | contig 13858 bp, 11 predicted proteins | sample Mad1_40_16metaG_FD_108281 | JGI IMG/M metagenome (GOLD analysis project Ga0137359, IMG submission 108281) | Vadose zone soil microbial communities from Angelo Coast Range Reserve, California, USA - Mad1_40_16 metaG | ecosystem: Environmental > Terrestrial > Soil > Vadose zone | place: USA... | reverse complement strand
GCTATCTAGTGAAGTAGGAATACAGACAGATGGAACAAATTTAAATTCTCCTGAGTCAGGAGGAAAATTTGGTGGTTATCGCGTTCAATCGTTTTTGAACGGACTTACTCCCGTGCCTTTATCTCAAGGAAGTATCTATGTAATCAAGCAATCAAACCCAACCTATCAGGCACTTGTTTACCCGATGCCCACGAGCCACCCTTGCGTGAATAGGCTTTTTTTAGCCGCTAACAATACTGCTGGCTCTTGGCCGACGCCGACATATGCGCTTGGTAGATATCAGTTGGATAGCAATGGTCTCCCAATGCGCGATAAACCATTGATTACCTACTTGATCGTCAATATTTGTCTTGATCTCGGCGAGTCAGCGGTAATTAATCAACAATCAGTTTTACGCCCAAATGCGATGATCATTCTGGCGCTTCATTGGCCATGTGAGGGCTCAGGATGCGCTAATAATGGAATTGGCCATCAACATTGACTATATAATAAAGAGGTTATCTCCGATCAGATACCGAGTTATTGAGGTGGATTACACCAAACAACAACTTGCGATCTCGAATTGCGCGCCGACCAAGTGATCGAATAGAGCGCAATTTGCTGCACTGCATGCGTGGCAGTCGCCTATGCTATTTCTTTTGTTCCGAAGCGGGGGAGGTACTGAGCAGTGAAACGGCGCACGTTCATCACGCTGGTAGACCGTCTGTTTTCGCGCAAGACGACGGGCGGCGCGCGCCGAACCAGCGACGACGGAGCTTCGTCGAATGGTTCCCCGCGTCGGCGCTCGTCCAAACCGCAGCATGAGAGTGGGGGTCCAGCAAGCCCGATGCACACGTCGAAAGGAAAAGTTATGGCTTGTCGACTCGCTATTGCCTTCGCAGCCGCCACTATCGGCATGTCGTGCATTGCTGCTACCGATGCCTCGGCCACTTGCAAGTTCAAAGCTAAGAAAGACATCACCGTTATCGTTGACGTCGGACATTCAGACAAGGATTCGGGTCAAATTAGTGCACGTGGTATGAAAGAATACGATCTCAATCTGAAATTAGCGCGGCGGGTTTTAGAAGAACTTGTCAACACAGGTTTTGTTTCCACGCAGATGATCGTGACGTCGGGTCCGAATACTCACGAAAGCCGGCTACAACGATCGAAGCGTGCCAATGACCTGGGGGCGGACTTATTTATTTCTGTCCACCATGATGGCGTAAAAAATGAAACCCTTATGCCGTGGCAGTATAATGGAAAAACGCATTGGTTTTTAGACAAGTTTGAAGGATTTTCTCTCTGGGTGTCGCAGAAAAATAACAAGTATGAGGAGAGCCTGAGCTTCGCGAAAACCCTCGCTGATCAACTGATGGCGAGTGGCCTCAAATTTGCGACCCACCATGACGAACTGACCAATACTGATAAATATGGACGGATTGCCCCGCTCGTGGATCGGGAGCGAGGAATTTATGATGCCTCTGATCATATCGCGGTGCTATATGAATCACGTATGCCGGCCGTGCTTGTTGAGGCCGGAATGATCGTTAATCGCGCTGAAGAGCAAGTGCTCTCGTCTGCAACCCGCAGAGCAACTGTCGCCAGAGCGGTCGCTACAGCGGTGGAGCGATTTTGCGCCGTGCGGGCGCTGCCAACTTGATGACGTCCTTACTAACCGAGCAGGACCTGGGCGTATCAAAACTCATCCATATTGATTACCTGATCGCTTACACCTCAGCGGCGATTATCTTTCGCTGCACTGCGTTACGTCGCGATTGGCACTAAGCGCCGGTTCGTTGTGACGCACCAAGTCGGTCGTTATCGGATGTGAAGCGGACATGGCGGGCACATCGCGAGCGTGTCGATGCGACGCGTTTGACCCCAAGCCGACATAAGCAGGAGTATTTCGCCGCGATGCACACACGGCGACCAGCTTCGCAATTTGCGTCGTGTTGTGCTCGAGGGCGTCTACATACAATTTCGAGGCATCTTGAATGAAATTGCCTGTACAGGTCCTGCAATTCGACCTTCTGCTGTGCCTTGCGCCGCTCCTTTGTCTGACGCTGCTGGCCCAGCCACGAGGTGGCGATCGACGTGGAACGAGCTCCAAGCGGAGCTCGGCGCGTCTGCGGCAGTGTTGCCCGAGGTCTCGGTGACTCGTTGGTGCCGCATCGGCTGTTCTACCATCCGTATGCGACTTGAACGCCCAAATAAGCGCTGTTATGTCCGCCTGCTCTTACAATCACATCAGTTACGTTGAAATAGACGGCCTCTACGGCGAACGAAAGCTGCGGGGTGATGGTCCAATCCACGCGACCCTGCCCATAGGTGCCCGTATAACGTCCCGGCTGGCCGGCCGTGCCCGGTAGCGGGATATATGGAATGGCATAGACTGCATCGGCAGTCGTCTGTCGCCATTGCTCGGCGACTGCAAGCAGGATTGTGACTGAATTGGTCGGCTGTAAGGTCAGCGATTGCTTGAAGTGGATTAGGTTTGCATAACCCGTATATCCCGCCAGCGTGAAGTAGTAACCGTTCGGAAACAGCGGGTTGAAGGTGCCAAAGCTATCATCTGGTGAATTGCTGTCGCCGGACGCTCCGTCGAGCTGCAAACCTATTCGCGGCTTCCACTTGAGGTCGGTAAAGGTGTAGCCGGCAGTCGATCCGAAACCCCAGGCCGCGATATTTCTATCGTTAATGCGTCCTCCTTGTCCCATCACCTCGATATCCCAGTCCACATTGTCGAGATTGCTGGTGAACCGAACGTCGAAGATTTCGCGGCGTTCGTCGCCGGCCGCGTTCGCATATCGAGCGTTGGCCTGGGTAAAATGAGCATAGTAGCCGGAGAGGCTGGTTGTATCAGAAAACTTTCGCTCGAACCGCGCGACACCAAACGTTTGGCTCCTGCTGCTGTAGTCGTCAAAGGCGCGCTCGTCCAACGTCTGAACCGGATAGCTGTACAAAGCGATGAATTTCCAGGGACCGGTCGCGTAATCGGCCCAGGCGGCATCCCATGATTGGCGCACGTTCGGTCCATCGCGTACGGACACGAAACGCTGTAGGTCGAAAGCGAACTGTTGCCGACCCAGGCGAACCCTAGCCGTTCCGCCGCCGATCGGCTCGGTCAAGAGCAAGAAGGCCTGCTCGAGATCGAGCCGGTCCTGATCGACCGGAGTGAGAATGGTCTTCCAGGGTGCAAAATCGCTCTGCAACTGCACGAACACCTGGAGTTGGTCAGCGATACGAAGATCGGCATGCGCTTCCGAGCGGGAGATCACATACTGCTGGCTGTGATTGAGGCCTACTCCAAAGTTCGCCGCATTGTTTGCTTCGAAGCGCTCCCGGAAGTCGCCACCGAACGACAGGTAGGTCTTGGGATCGTATGCGGAGAGCGGGATATACTTGAAGCCGTCAAGAGGTTCCCTCGGCACGCGTGGATCGGCGAGCACCGACCAGTCCTCTTCCCAACGGTTGAACATGATCGACGGCCGCGTCGGCGCCGTGGTCCCCCTGCTATCCTGTGCCTGAACAGACCAGGGGAGAAGGACCGCGATGGCTGCGATGAACTGCACAGCCCACCACGAACCTGGCATGCGGATCGGGGACCGATGCCGCTGAGCATGCAACGTGTCGAATGCAGTTCGGTCACGTAGGCAGCGCACATCCATATCGAAGTTGTCGCAGCCGACGGCGCCGGAGAGTCAAGGAGTTCACGACATCCGCCGGAAATTTTCTCCGAGTGCGGCGGGCGGGTGACACTATTTGCTCGCGGCGGAGTGAATCTCGGCGATGTAGCCGCCGGGAAATGAAATTATTGCCGCTTGGCGGCCATCGGCGGTGTATGGGTCGACGAGCACGGTCGCGCCCGCGGCCTTGGCCTTGCTGACCGTATCGGCGAGATTAGCCACCTCATAGCCGTTGATTTCGCGTCCATATGGATACGGGAGCTGTCCATCGGTGACGAGCACGGCGATCTTCCCGAATGTGGAGTCGATCCGCACGCGGCGGTAAGTATCCTTTGGCCGGCCCACCTCTACGCCGGGTGCGTTGCGGTCGTCCGAGACGATCTTCCCCTGCGAGAATCCCACGAACGCGCGGACGAACGCATCGGCACGACCCGGTGACACGTACACTCTGTTCTCGGGGACCTGGTCCAGTTTCGCGTAATTCGGCGCGGTCGTATGCCAGTACAGCTGCATATATATGCCGCCCGGCCACTGGACGATGACATCGCGCCCAATGGGATCGTTGAACGGTGCCACGACAACGTCTGCTTCGTTGGCTTTCGCCGATCGGATCGCTGCATCCATGTCGGTCACGAGGTAGCCGGTTCGCTCGAGCCCGAACGGATATGGGATCGGCGTCGTGAAACCGAACACGGAGAACGTGCCAACCGGCGTGTACACTGCCTGCCATGTCGTCTTGCTGGGCGTCGGGGTGATCGTTAACTCAGCTTTTTGGGACTTGGTACCGCCGAACGTTGCGATGAGACTATCGCTGAAGCGGTCCAAGTCCGCGGGCACGACATAAACATGGGCTGTGTCGTACTGCGACCCGACACCTATGGAACGGGTTGCATCAGCCGCTTTATCTTGAGCCGTTGATGTGCCGCCGGCGATTGCCAACAGAAGCGTCGCCAGGGCGAGAGCATTGATGACACGCATCTTGCAAGCTCCTAATGATCGATGATGTCGTTCGCGTCTTCCATGGATGGCACCTTGTCCTCGGTGCCGCCTTCTCTAAACCGCCCAGCACGAGCAGCCGAGCACGCCCCAGAAGGATTTCAGATCCGCGATCGGCAGCTTGCTCGACCAGGCGCTGGCATGGTCGTGGCCGTGGACGTTGCATGCATGCGCGCAATCACAGCTCATCGCGAGCTTGCGATGAAGCGCGGGCTCTGTCGCGCGCTTGGAGTCCGCCCACGCCGCATACCCGCCGAAGGTGCGCACCGGCGACCAGTCCGGCATCGCTGGCGGCGGCGTGGCTTCATCGTACTTTGCAAAATCACCGGCGGCGTAGACAACCTTCCCGCCGACCATGGTCAGATCGGATGTCGTGCCGGCGATCTCATCTTCCGAACAGGAAAAGTAGTCACGATCAGGAACGATTAGATCCGCAAACTGGCCGACTTGGATGCGTCCTTTCTTGCCCTCCTCGTTGGAGAACCAGGTCACGTTCTCGGTGTACATCCGCAGCGCCGTCTCGCGGTCGAGACAGTTGCGCTGCGGGTAAATTCTGAGGCCGCCGACGGTCTTGCCGGTGATGAGCCAGGCGAGCGCGACCCAGGGATTGTAGGAGGCGACGCGCGTGGCGTCGGTGCCGGCGGAGATCTTCACCCCGCTCCTCAAGATCTTCGCGATGGGTGGCGTCGCCTCGGCCGCCCCGTGGCCGTACCGTTCCACGAAATACTCGCCTTGATAGGCCATCCGGTGCTGGACAGCGATGCCGCCGCCGAGGGCGGAAATGCGGTCGATCGATTCATCGGAAATCGTCTCGGCGTGATCGAAGAACCAATTCAGGCTGTCGAGCGGAATGTCTCGATTGACGCGCTCGAAAACATCGAGCGCGCGCGAGATCGTCTCGTCGTAGGTGGCGTGTAGGCGCCAAGGCCAGCGATTCTGTGCGAGGATGCGCACAACCTCTTCGAGCTCGCTCTCCATTTCCGGCGGCATGTCCGGACGCGGCTGGCGGAAGTCCTCGAAATCAGCCGCCGAGTAGACCAGCATCTCGCCGCCGCCGTTGTGGCGGAAGTAGTCGTCGCCCTGCTTGTACTTCGACGTCTTCGTCCAGTTGAGAAAGTCCGCCTTCTCGCCCTTGGGCTTTTGCGTGAATAGATTGTAGGCGATGCGGATGGTGAGCTCGCCCGCTTCGCTCAGCTTGCGGATGACTTCGTAATCTTCAGGGTAGTTCTGAGACCCACCCCCGGCATCGACTGCGCCCGTGACTCCGAGCCGATTGAGCTCGCGCACGAAGTGACGCGTCGAGTTGAGCTGGTACTCGAAGGGAAGCTTCGGACCCCTGGCGAGCGTGGCGTAGAGGATGCCCGCATTGGGCTTGGCAACGAGCAGTCCGGTCGGATTCCCGACAGCGTCGCGGACGATCTCGCCGGCCGGAGGATCGGGAGTATCCTTCGTATACCCGACGGCCCGTAACGCGGCGCCGTTGAGGATCGCCCGGTCATAGAGGTGCAGCAGAAACACAGGGGCGTCGGGGGCGACGGCGTTGAGCTCCTCGATAGTTGGTAGGCGTTTCTCGATGAACTGCTGTTCGGTGAATCCCCCGACCACGCGGACCCATTGCGGCGGCGGCGTGATCGCCACCTGCCGTTTCAACATGGCCATGGCATCGGCGAGGCTGCGCACCCCATCCCAGCGCAGCTCCATGTTGAAGGTGAGGCCACCACGGATGATGTGCAGGTGATTGTCTATGAGACCCGGGAGGGAACGGCGTCCCCTGAGGTCAATGATGCGGGTCTCTGCGCCGGCAAGCGGCAAGATGTCTTCGCTTCGTCCGACCGCCGTGAACTTACCGTTCTTGACGGCGACGGCGCTCGCCGTCGGATTGGAACGGTCCAGTGTCGTGAATAATCCACGATGCAGGATGAGATCGGGTGCATTGGTTGCGCGGTTCATGAGCACTGCTCCAATGATGCGGTGGTGGAGATCTTTGCTTCGTCGGCATGGCGACCCGGCAGCATCCCAAATACATGGGACGTGCACTTCGATTCCCGCCAAGCGACTGAGAGGGCTGAGCCCGCCAGCATCTGCTTGCCTACCGGCATAATCTGCTCGCCAAACAGAATGCCGAGCAGGCCCACTAGCGCGACCAGCGGTGGCGCAGGCGAGCGGACGTCGATCAGGCTGTAGATGACGCCGACCATCACGCCGGCGCCGAGGGAGAAGAGGTACATGCGCATGTGGCGACTCCCCGGCAGGCTTTAGGCTGGCACAGGCGCTAGCACCTCATGCGTCTTTGACGTGCGCTGCGCCGCCTTGTGCACCATCGTGGAGGCATAATCCACGCCCATCCCGTAGGCCCCGGAGTGCTCGCGCACGATCGCCATCACCGCATCGTAGGTATCCTTGCGGGCCCAGTCGCGCTGCCATTCCAGCATAACCTGCTGCCAAGTCATTGGAACGACCCCTACCTGGATCATGCGCTGCATGGCGTAATCATGCGCGTCCTTCGACATGCCACCGGAGGCATCGGCCACCATGTAGATCTCGTATCCACCTTCGAGAATCGCACACAACGCAAAGCTGTTGTTGCAGACCTCGGTCCAGAGACCTGAAACGACCACCTTGTTCCGGCCATTCGCCTTGAGGGCGTCGCGCACCTTCTTGTCGTCCCAAGAGTTCATGGAAGTCCGCTCGAGCACCTTCTGTTCCGGGAACACGTCGAGCAGCTCAGGATAGGTGTAGCCGGAGAAGCTTTGACTCTCGACAGTGGTGATCGTCCTCGGAATTTTGAAGACCTTCGCCGCCTTGGCCAGTGCCACCACGTTGTTCTTGAGCACCTGCCGATCGATCGATTGCACGCCGAACGCCATCTGCGGCTGCTGGTCGACAAAGATGAGTTGGCAGTTCTGGGGTGTGAGGACTTCGAGCTTGGGATTTGGGATTGGCATGTCAACTCTCCTTCGCTGTCAATGGTGTGAGAGAGGACGACCATCACCGATGTGAGGCGAGTGGTCTTCGTGATCTGCGGCTTGAGGGGAGCACATGGGACGGCGCGAGTTCAATGCGGGGGAGACCCCATGACCTCTTACCTCTCTTAAGTGACAGCCGCACTCTTCATTTCTTCGATTTTGCCACGGCGGCTGATGACGCTCCTTCGAGCGATAGTCCGTAACCGACTTCCCGCACGATGCGCTCCTTCAGTGGTTGAATGAAGTGAATACGCGTATTCCGGCGCGTCACTTCCGGAGCCTGCAAGTACAAATCGGCCAGTTCCCGAGCCCTTGCCACTGCCTTGCCGTTCGGTACTACCTCTGCAACGACTCCCCATTCGTATGCGCTGCGCGCCGGCAGCGGCTGTGGGTTGAGCAGGAATGCCTCGGCTCGACCTGCCCCAGCCCGATAACTCCACGTTGTAAAGATTCCGTCTCCCGGGGTAACTCCCACAGCAAAGTGGCCGACGTCCTGGAATGTCGCACCTTCAGCCGCCACGATGACACTAGCGAGGAGCGCGAAGTCCGAGTGGATATGGGCGCGTCCCTCGACGGCCGCGATCACCGGAACGCGGATGTTCGCAATGTTCTCTAGAGTCTGGAGCCCTTCGTCGTGAATTCTGCTCCAGACGCCCGGATCGGCGACATCTCCAAACGACCGCCAGTCTACGTCACTAATGAAATTCCCACCCGCGCCTGTCATGATGACAATCTTGTTCGCTCGGTCTTGTCCGATTCTGTGAAAGGCATCAACAAACTCCGTGTGAGCTTGCGCGCTCATGATGAACGGGCCGCCGTCGCTATGGAACTCGGCCACCAGCACGCCTTTCGCATCACGCGACAGTTTCAAATTGCGATACGTGGCAAAGTAGTCAGCCTGAAGTGTTTGCATGGAGTTCTCCTCAAGTTGGCTGTCTCATCTGGTCAACATCTCTTGAAGCACCAGATCGTTAATTGACGGCCGGCATATCCCAGTGGGGCGTCGCGCGCCTCGGCGGCTTCCGCTTGGCCTCGGAAATGTTGGGCAAGTCGAAAGCAGTCGGACGCGTACCGCGGGTAGTCCTCAGCTTTCGCCATTACGCCACTCGCCCATTAAGCCGCCCCGCCCGGAGTGAGTGCCCGGCCAAGCGCCTGAGGTCGGAAATGGTTCCCTCGGATAGGAAAATTTGAGCCCTTCCAAATTTGCTGCGCTGCATATGTCGGCTCGTGGTACGTCGCGTCAGTTCGGGGGCTGCAATCAATCCGGTCGCTATCGGAGTAGAGCGGACATGCCGCGACCGCAGGCACCGCATCAATCCGACGCGACGCGTTTGACCCAGAGCAGACGCGGTCTGTGCGGTTTAGCCTACGGACGGAATGAACCAGAGTGGTTATAATTCGTCGACACTCGCAGTCTCTCTCGTGGCGCTCGATGAATGGTATCGTTCTCTTTTTCGCGGTGGCGGCGGTGGTTCTGACCGCCGGAAGCGCCGCGGCGCAATCGGTTCAGGAATTCTACGCCGGCAAGCAAATAACGTTCATCGTCGGCGCTAGCGCTGGCGGAGGCTACGACAGACAAGCGCGTCTCGTGGCGCATCACCTTGGCAAGCATATCCCGGGCGCTCCGACCATCGTCGTCCAGAACATGCCGGGAGCGGGCAGTCTTGCTGCGACCAACTACATCTACAATGCCGCGCCCAAGGACGGCTCGGTCATCGCGCTCGTGATGCGGAGCATGCTGCTGATCAAGAATTGGAGCCCGCAATCGGTCCGCTTCGACCTCGCTGGCCTCAACTGGATCGGAAGCATCAACAGCGAGGTGGCCATCACGGCGGCGTGGCACACTGCGCCGCACAAGTCGGCCAACGACCTTTTCGAGAAGGAGTTGATCGTTGGCGGAACCACCGGCGTCGATCCAGAGACGACGCCGCGGCTCTTTAACGCACTGCTCGGCACGAAATTCAAGATAGTCAATGGCTATCCTGGCACCACGGAAATCATTCTAGCGATGGAGCGGGGAGAATTGCAGGGCATCGGTGACTGGTCGTGGTCAAGCGTGAAGACGGCGCGGCCGGACTGGCTGCGCGAGAAGAAGATCACGCTGCTCATGCAGGCCGCTCTGCATAAAGAGCCGGAGCTGGCCCAGCTTCCATCTGCTCTCGACTTCGTCAAGAACGATGCCGCCCGCGGGGTGATGGAACTTTACCTGTCGCAGAAGACCTTGGCGCGGCCGCTCATCGCGCCGCCGGGCATCCCGCCTGAGCGGTTGGTGGCGTTGAAGGCAGGGTTTGCGGCGCTGGCACACGACAGGGATTTTCTGGCCGATGCCCACGCGGCGAAACTCGACGTCTCACCGATCGCGGGCGAGGCGGTCGACAGGATCATTGCAATGATTTCGTCCGCTCCGCCCGAGACAGCTGAGCGGCTGGGGAAGGCTATTGGCGCGGAGAAGTGAACGCGCCTGAGACTAAGAGTAAATCATTGCAGCCGTGCACGTCATTTGTTGTGGTGCATGAGTCCGTACATCCCATTGCCTCAGCGCATGAAATCCATACGCTTTGCCCAGCCTGCGGGTGCAGCGGCTCCCGTCTTGGTGTCCCGACAGCCAAAAGGAGAGAAGGAGGAACTCAAATGAAAAAGAGAGTCCGCCTCTTGGCGCTCTGCGCGGCGCTCATCGTTTCGGGCTCGGCCTTCGCACAGCAGTACCCGAGCAAGCCCGTCAGGGTCGTCGTCCCGTTCCCGCCCGGCGGCGTGACCGACATCGCCGGACGACTGATCGCGCAGAAGCTTTCCGAGCGACTGGGGCACCAGTTCTACATTGAGAACATCTCCGGCGCCGGCGGCAATATCGGCATGGCGAATGCGGCCCGCTCGCCGGGCGACGGCTATACCATCCTGCTGACGTCGTCGAGCATCGTCGTCAATCCAAGCCTTTACAACAAGGTGCCCTACGACGTCGACAAGGACTTCATCCCGGTCACCAAGGCCGGCGCCACGCCGAATTCATGGGTCGTCAATTCAAATTTTCCTGTGCAAACGATGAAGGAGTTGATCGACCTAATCAAGCGCGAGCCCGGCAAGCACAGCGTCGGATCGCCTGGTACCGGCACGACACCGTCACTGTCGATCGAAATGCTCAAGCTCGCCCTTGGCCTCGATTTCGTCACCGTGCCATTCCAGGGCGGCGGCCCCATGACGCAATCGCTGGTCGGTGGGCACACGCCGGTCGTCTGCGCCGCCCTCGGCAATTACGTCAACCTGATCAAGGAGGGCAAGCTGCGCGCGCTTGCAGTCACCGCCAAGAAGCGTTCGGCGGCGTTGCCCGAGGTGCCGACTCTCGAAGACATCGGCATTACTGGGCAGGAGGCGGAAACCATGACTGGCGTGTTCGTGCCGGCGGGAACGCCGAAGGCGATCGTCGACCTGCTGCAGCGCGAAATCTCGGCGATCGTGAACGCGCCCGACATCAAGGCAAAGCTGCTGCAGGCCGGCGTCGAGGCGGAAGGCAATTCCCCGGCCGATTTCGCGGCCTATGTGAACGGCGACATCGCCAAATGGAAGAAAGTGATCACCGACGCAAAGGTCCCGCTGATCGGAGGTTGATATAGTAGATTTGTGAGAACACATGGCTGCACCGACCAACCTGCAAACGTGAAGAAAAGCCTTGCCAACTTGGAGCCGTCCACACATGGCACTTAGCGACGGATCACATTTTGATCGGCGGCGGTCGCTTTCGGGACGAAGCGGACATGCCGCGAGCGTCGGGAGCTTGTCGATCCGGCGCGTTTGACCCATCACTGCCATTCGATGATCAATTTTGCTGTGATGCACAGCAGCGTTTTCGCCTAGCGATGTGGTAATGTGCGACCTCCAGTCTGTGGAGGGCAGCCCATGAAGCGGCGTGAGTTCGTCACGCTCCTCGGCGGCGTGGCGGCAGCGTGGGGCCGGACATGAAGCGGCGCGAATTTCTCAGTATGCTCGGTGCGGTGGCTGCATTACCGCTCGCCACGTACGCGCAGCACCCCCCCAATATCCCGCGGCTCTGCTTCCTTACGTTCGATCCAGCTGCGTCGCGGTCGACGCGATTTGACGCGTTCTTCCAGGTCCGGCGAAGAGCGAGTGGGTAACGCTACTGGCTATATTCCACCGCAAATTCTCCTCATTCACGACCTATCCACCGCCAGCAGCGTCTCTCGAACCTAGCGACGCCTCTCGACGGTCGTAGGAGCGCATCCTTGGTCCCTCGTCAGCTCTCGACTTCCCGCCACAGATGGCGGTTGTTCGTTGCGCTCGCTGCGATTCTCATCGGCTCCTATGTCGGCTGGCATTATTTCGTGACGACCAAGGCGGCCGATGCAACCGCCGACACCAAGATGACTGCGGCCAAGGCGGCCGCCTCGGCGCCGATCCCGGTCACCGTCGCGCGGGTGCAGAAGAGCGATTTTTCCGTCTATCTGAATGGGCTTGGGACGGTGCAGCCCTACGACAAGGTCACTGTGCGCAGCCGCGTCGACGGCCAGATTACCAAGGTCGCCTTCAAGCAGGGCCAAATGGTGAAGGAGGGCGATACCCTCGTGGAGATCGATCCGCGGCCCTATCAGGCGGCTCTTGATCAGGTGGTCTCCAAGAAGGAGCAAGACGAGGCCAATCTGAAGAACGCAAAGCTCAATCTCGACCGTTATGTCAGCCTAGCCCAGAAGGATTACGCCTCCAGGCAGCAGGTCGACACGCAGCAGGCGACCGTCGATCAGTTGACCGCTCAGATCAAGGGCGATCAGGCAGCGATCGAAAACGCGCAGACGCAACTCAGCTACACGACCATCAAGGCCCCACTGTCGGGGAGAACGGGTTTCCGCCTGATCGATCCGGGTAACATCGTGCATGCCTCTGATCAAAGCGGCATCGTGATGATTGTGCAGCTGCAACCGATTTCGGTGGTGTTCACGGCGCCGGAAGAGGAGTTGCCGCAGATCAACAAGGCGCTCGAGGAGGGAATCGTCCCGGTGAAGGCGCTGAGCTCGGACGGGCTAAAGACGCTGTCCGAAGGGCGGCTCGCCCTCGTCAACAACGAGGTCGACGAGGCGAGCGGTACCATACGCATGAAGGCGACCTTCGGGAACAAGGATAACGTTTTGTGGCCCGGCCTGTCGGTGTCGACCCGCTTGCTGGTCGATACGCTGAAGCAAGTTGCAACGGTTCCCGATAACGCAGTCCAACGCGGACCGAACGGTCTCTATGCTTTCGTCGTCGGCGACGACAACATAGTCGGGGTGCAGGCGATCAAGGTCAGCCACAGCGATGACGGCATCTCGGTCGTCGAGCGGGGTCTGACCCCCGGCCAGCAGGTCGTAGTCGCCGGGCAATATCGGCTCCAGGCCGGCTCCGAGGTGCAGCCCAGTGACGCATCCGCGTCGAGTCTGTCCGCAACAGAGGCCGAAAAAACTCCACCCAAGGCGCCCTGATCAATGAACGGCGGCATTTCCAGCTGGTTCATTCGAAATCCCATCGCAACCTCGCTGGTAATGATCGGCGTTCTGTTCGTCGGCGGCGTTGTCTATCCCAGACTGCCGGTCGCGCCGCTGCCGCAGGTCGACTTCCCCACGATCCAAGTGTCGGCGAGCTTGCCCGGTGCGAGCCCTGACACCATGGCCTCGGCGGTGGCGCAGCCGCTCGAGACGCAGTTCGCGCAGATCCCGCGTGTCGCGCAGATGACCTCGACCAGCGCGCTCGGCTCGACCGCCATCACCCTCCAATTCGATCTCGAGCGCAATATCGATGCCGCTGCGAACGACGTGCAGGCGGCGATCAATGCGGCGAGCGGGCAATTGCCCAAGACCCTGCCGACTCCGCCGACCTACCGCAAGGTCAATCCGGCGGATTCGCCGATCCTGCTGCTGGGTGCTACGTCCGACACTCTGCCATTGACCGAAGTGGACGATAATATCGAGACCAAGCTCGCCCCACAGATCAGCCAAGTCCCCGGCGTAGCCCAGGTCTCCATCGGCGGCCAGCAGAAGCCTGCGATCCGCATCCAGCTCGACCCAGCCAAGCTCGTCGCCAAAGGATTGTCGCTTGAGGATGTCCGCACGCCACTCTCGGTCACGACTGTGGACAATCCCAAGGGCACGATCATGGGCCCGACGCGCTCCTTCACCATCTACACCAATGATCAGCTGATACAGTCCAAGGATTGGAATGACGTCGTCGTTGCCTATCGCAATGGCGCGC
>Ga0137359_10002868_pt1 | contig 13862 bp, 14 predicted proteins | sample Mad1_40_16metaG_FD_108281 | JGI IMG/M metagenome (GOLD analysis project Ga0137359, IMG submission 108281) | Vadose zone soil microbial communities from Angelo Coast Range Reserve, California, USA - Mad1_40_16 metaG | ecosystem: Environmental > Terrestrial > Soil > Vadose zone | place: USA... | reverse complement strand
GAGGTCGTGGCCCGCAGATCAAAATGCACCGGTCCCACCGTCGTCATCTCACCCCCACTAGGCTCGCTGACTCCCGAGAGGCCGTCGTCTCCAGTCGCGTCCAGGAACATTGCAGACGTCGGGGTAGATGACAGTGCGGTTCTCCTGTCCGATCAACATGCGCATTATCGCATGAAAGAACGGGAACGCTCAGCAGGTTCCGCCCCAGAGCCGGCGCCAGAAGAGGAGTTCCTTCGGTGCTCGCAGTCACGCTCCGTGCGCGAGGTCCATGCGGCTGGTGTCAGAGAAGCGCTAGCTCTTCTAGACTCACGATTCTGAATTCAGAGCGTGTTGGAAACATTGCTTACGTGCTAATTAATAGACTAAACTGTATTCATCAATCACTTATGCATGCGCCCATTAGGTTAGTCGATTACCAGTTTGTTGCAAGTTACTTTGTATTCATAGCATCAGTCGTCTGTGCGCATTAATAGAAAATAGCTGGCGTTCATGACAAGTGTGGTTGTGATATTTCGCGTCGTAATGTACTATGTCAGTTTGCATACATTACATTGTACTTCCCTACTGTGTACCTGACCGCGATCTCCAGCATGACCAAATCTTAGACATCTCCTCCAACTTGCTATCAAGTACTCGGCGCTCGTTTTTGGATAGCTTCTTCGATATGATGTGGCCATTGTCTAAGTTTCGAAGATGAGAGACCAATATCTTGAGAGACGCCCCGTCAAAGCCTCGTGGTAACGGTGCAACTGATGGCCAGAGACTCAACAATGTCTGGCGAGCGAGTTGATGAGCGCCACGTGCAAAAAAAACACTTGTGATGGCATCTATGGCTGGAACATCAGGCCGTACGCCCGCAGCGACCATGTGTCGGAAGACCCGCATAGCCCCCCCAGGGTCTTTCTGACGCGCATATCCCACAATGAGGATGGTGTGCATAATGCAATTTGGTCTGACCCCCCCTCGCTCCGCAGCCTTTATTACGGCCTCCGCCGCCGCCATTTCACCGGTCGCCGCATAACCCTCCATCAGTGCCGCGTAATGGTACTCGTTGGGATGCAACCCCCGATCGAGCATCATTTGGAATATGCCCTTGGCGCTTGTCATATCGCCTTTCGTCACGGCCTCATGGCGGATGCGCAAGGCAAATAGATGACGGTCCGCTCGCACGCCACGGTCAGTCAAAGACCGAATGCTCGGCTGGATATGGGAAGTCGGCTGTGGTAGGAGACCAATAACGCCAGCGGTTGGGTCAAAGGATTTGCTTCCAGTAGAAGTTCGAGCTTCAAGTGACAGGGGCCGGATTCGGAGGCTGTGCTTCCTTGAAGATGTGTTGTTCCACCCCGACCGCTTGACAGAGCGGAATTGGTAATTGAGACTAGAAGCAAAGGATTGGACAAGATAGGATAATGAATGTTCATTTAAGGAAAGGTCACTGGAGACACGACTAACATCGGCGGAAGAGAAACCCGCAGTGACAAGATGAGACTCTAGGAGCGCTTTGGTGTGGCTGTCTGGGTCCAACTGGCTCAGCTGCATGAGACGTAAGCAGGCAAGCAGGCCATCAATGCCACATAAGCGTGACATCCCAACGGCTAACGCGTTAAGGATCTCGACAGTAGGTTTAGGTAGGGGGCGGGGTAAAGGCAGAACGCTTTGAGGTTCGGGAGGAAGACAGATGTCTCGGAAGACGGCGTGCGACCCGTGGACGTCTGCGCACACAGCTGATACGACACCTATGGCGGCATTGGGTCGACCAAGGACAAAATGAAGACGCACGAGGGCGGCTACAAAGCGGTCATCAGGCATGATAGCGGAACGCTCCATTTGCTCAAGCAAGCCGAGCGCGGAAAGAAGATGACCGTGGGAGGCTATGTAGTGAAGAAGGATGGTGTATGTGGCTATGTCTGGCGGAATTCGCGCGACAGCATGATTTTGACGTGACGAATGTACGAGTTGTGACAGGACAGCACTTTCTCCTTCGCGGGGAAGGGGGCGGGAACCACCAACTGGCAGTTGACAAACATCGAACGCTCCCAAATCGAAATGACGAGCCAGTGATAGTAGGCGTTCTGTATCTCGCGTATCTATCGAGAATTGGAGCAGGGCGTTCATAATGCGAGTAGACGAGTCGGCGTCGGCGTCTTTCAGGGCGTTTAAAGCGCGGGTCTGGACACCAACATCGGGTCCTAGAGAGCGGTACGCAGAAACGACGGTGGCCTGAGTGTGCGGATCGACGATGAACCCTGCCTTCAACATCTGTTGGATGACATTCATAGCCTTGGCAATGTTTCTGTTGCGGAGGTGACCATGGAGAAGAAGGTGATACGTCCTCCGAGTTGGGAGCAGACCGTCTTCTTCGAACCACCCTAAGACACGATCCAGTTGCTCGAATTGGGACACTTCTATAAGGGCACGGACGCGCCAATCTAGAAGACGAGCGGTATGACGTCCCAACTGACGTTTTTGAAGAACCGCCAGAGTGGTTATCAACCTCCATTCTCGAGCCTCTGCGAGTCTGTGAGCCACCGACTCGTATACCTCCTTCCCCAAAGGGCAGCCGAGGCGATGGGCATTGACCAACACGAGAAGTGCTTTGTGAGCATGACGAGCGGATATCATACGTTGAGCGAGCCGGGATACCTTCCGACTGTCGGAATATATGCGTCGTAAAGCACGATTTCCCGAAATTTCGAGAACACCTGGGAGTTCCTTCTGAGGAAGATGTGGGCCATTGATGGATGTGGGGAGTTTTGAGGGGTGGTTGTGAAACGGTGCCACGACGCGTCGAGACTTGGTGGGTCGTGCGGGCTTTGGAGAAGGACTGCCTGGCTTGACTAGTTGCACCCTGGGGCGGGCCATAGCAAAGGATCTCAACCATGTGGGAAGAGACGGGCGAGAATAGGGAGAACGCGTCGAGGAAGGACTGAGTAGATCTGCCAGAGGGTGTACGGTGTGATGGAGAGACTGCCTGCTGCCAAGGCCAACCCCCCAAAAAAGCATGGACAGCCAGATCAGACGCGAGGAGAGGACGGTGTTGGGCCACCGCGGAGTTGCACTGTGGGTGTGTTCGTAAGTGACAAGCGAAAATATTGAAATTTGAAAGGGGCCTCACATCAAACGGGGAGGGAACAGTTGACCGCAGGCGAGGTGGCTCGGCGAGGTGGCTCACTGGCTGGTTGGTGGGAACCTGAGCGGAGCGTCGGCGGGAGCGGGTTAGCCCCATTCCGGGTAATGCCGTGCCGGGTCTGTCCTCCGTTCTCTCAAGCGGGAGTCCCTCTCACTTTCTACCCTTATTGTACCTTTACCTTGAAACTCTCGCTTGGCCGCGCCACTAGTCTATTTTTACGGTAACAACGGTACACTCCGTTCCATACAGTTTCCACTTTTCAAAATGACTCATCACGTCAAGTTGAAAGGGAAGGGGGGAAAAAGGCAAGGCGTGGGAAGACTCAGAATGTGGCCAGGCGACAGCCTCGCAACCCGTCTTGGTCCGCCCCTTTGACCTAGTCCCGGCGTCCTATGCTGTACGATGCCACAGAAAAAAATTTGTCATTGTTCTCACTCAGGTGAAGATCATTGCCCCATCTCTTTGAGGATCTGCCTCGCTTTGATCATGTTTGAGTCAACTCGGAGCGGGCGGACGCACGGGCGATGGAACGATGGAACGTAGATCCCCCCGTGTATGTCGCACTACATACAGACAGGCTGCTTGTGCATTCCGGTCTTGCGATCTCGGTCGGCTGGCGCTAGTCCGAAAGGCACGCTGATTTCATGAAACTCGTCACGCCTCTTCGGCATCGCCGCCTTTCGAGCATGTTCAATGCCTTGATTCTCATCAATTCTACACTATAGACTTGCCTGTTGACATCTACTTCCGCTCTTCATCACCTTACCGATGCAAAAAATTGCTCATTCCCGCGGAATGAATCAAATTCCGGCTGTCTTGTCCCGATGGCGTGTTTGGACTTCTTCCCAGGTCATCTAGTCTTTCTTGATAGGCCTTCACTCATTTTAGTCTTAAAACTCCCTGCCACAAATGGAACGACCCTGGAGCTCCCGGAGATCTACCACTCGATTGACTGCCGGGCGCTCGAGTCTTGCGTAAGGCGTCAAATTCTACACGCATGTTAACCGCCGCCTTGCCCTGGCGACGGCACAAGGAGGCACAAGTTTCATCGCTCTGCCTAACCCGAGCTGTTCGCCGTGAATGTGGCAAAACAATGCGTGCCATGGAAAATATATAAAGGTGGCATGATCGCACTGACTCGCCTAGACATCCTGCCGTTCTTATGGCTCACACACAGAACCCCAAGTCCCACCTTTCTGTTCTCCAGACCAGTGCCTCACTCTATTCTTCCTTACCCGCCTTCTATGTACCCCAGACACTCTCAGAATCAGGCGACGTCGAGGCATGGCAACCCGTTTCATATATGAAATTCCTCCTCGACGTCGAGCTATTCGCAAGTTATTGGGCTCATGTGCTTCAACTCGATGGTATCCCTCAACGGTCTGTCGTTGGCATGTGGTGAGCCAAATTGTGCCTCCTTCGCTGGTCGACGTCCAATGACCTATCCTATTATAGGCTGAGTGGCATGACATACATTGACGTTTTGCACATTTATGGCCTCTCACGTGCTGGCTACATCCCACAACTTTTCAGCATCCGACTGCCCAACCCTGATGTTGTTTGCGAACTGCTCATCAAAGCGGAAGCCCGTGCGCTCCTCGTGGACCCATCATTCGAACGTCTTCTCAAACGCCCCCCTGTCCCAACACATTCCGTACCCTTGGCCATGTCCGACGTTGACGCCCATGGCACACCCCTTCCAACCCTTCCCACCCTTAGGGAGGATGACATCGTCTTCATCTTTCACACCAGTGGCTCAACTTCTGGTATGCCAAAGCTTGTGCCCTGCAGTTTGTCGTGGCTCGATTCTGCTGTCACAAAGTCGTATCAAATTTCTAAGGCCTGCGGTCGAAATGAGCGCAATCAAGATGTCACGGTGTGGATGTGAGGCGTCATAGCCTTTCCTTTTGCGTCCAAATCATTGACTCTCTTAAAGGGGAAGTATGTGCCACATAGCACAGACATTTAGTGAGTGTTTCCAGCGAATCAGCAACATCAATTGATCTGATCTTTTGGTTCTGCTTAGTGTTACTTGGATCCCTTCAACACGGCGCCTGCACGGTCCAGCCTTCCAAGCAGGCATTTTCGTCAAATGAGCTATCTTCGATGATTCGGGTTTGCGGGCTTAATCGTGTCAACCTCTTCGCGACGTTCCTCGCTCAACACCTTCGTACCTCCCGACAAAATTCGAAGTTCCTGGCCCTTTTACAAACTCTTGACGATGTGCTGTATAGCGGACTGGCGCTGCCCCGGGAAGAGGAAGAGTGGGCCTTGGGAAATGGAATCAGGCTACGAGTAAGTTTTCTTTACTTGCAATGTAGGATGGTTCCTGAAATTTCTGCAAGAATCTCTTCGGTAGCACCGAATGCGGGGCCATGCTTCTGTCGACAGGGGTTTCCGAGGATGAACCAATGTTCCTGCGGCCTCTTGAGGGGATGTCTTACGCCTTCTTTCCCATAGCTTCGCAAGCCGAAGCGGGATCCTCGCAGACAAACTCCTCTTTGCTGGAATTGGTCATCTTGTCCGAGTCGCCGGATTGCCCAAATAAGTCTTTACGAGCTGCCGACGGTCATTTCCATACAGGCGACCTATTCCAAGAAACTCGACCCGGATATTATCTCTCCAAAGGACGAGACGACGATTGGATCAAGAGTGAGAATAGCCTTCGTTGTGATACCAAGTATGTTTCCGGGTCACATGTTGCCGAGATTCTGGGCTGATTGGACCACAGGGCCATTGAAGATAACGTTCGTGCAACTTGTGGAGATTTGGTGACTGAATGCGTCGTCGTTGGCAATGGCCGTCCATCACCGTCGCTATTCGTTGAGACGAATTCGGATATGCCTCATCTAAAGTTGAAACGGGAAGTTCTCCGTCGTACGAGACAGTTCCACTCGAGGCGGTACTTGCACGAACGTGTCACTTCGGTGGATATGATCGTGATTGTGGAGAAGGGTTCGTTACCCAGGACGGCAACAAAGGGTAACGTCCGTAGGAAAGCGACTGAGGAAGCTTTTCGGACAATTTTAGACAAAATCTACGGCACAGAATGGGCTGGCTCATCATAATTCAATCACCGTGGACTTATTTTATGGACAGGTAGTATTTATCTATTTAGACTAAGTATCACTTCAACACTACCCTAGTAAAGTTAATGCGCACATCAACGAGTAGAGCTACAGTTTTAGTTTTACATCCTTACATTCGTACAAATAGCGGTATAATCAGGTCCATTCATATAAAAAAAATTACTGTTCTTCGCTGACTGGCGTCGACTCATTTGCCATCGTGATCACAATTTGATCCTGGGTAATTTGCATAACGAGGAGTTCACTTTGATCCGCCGCAGCCTTAACATGCGCGAGAATGTCTACGTGTCGTAATAAAGACGACATGTGTTGTGCGTTCTCATCCCCGCTTGCTGCCACGTTGTGGGGAAGAGGGGAGGCACGCGTCGGGCTCAGCGTGATTTGATGAGTCAAGAAGATGTGTGCATCATTAATAGCTTCCGGAAAAGGCCAACTCCGATTCATTAATGTTGACAACGATGGAAGGTGTAGTCTACACAGCTGAGAAACCGCGCGGACACTGGGTCCCCGACTGACGATAATAATGATGGGGCAATGGGATCGATGAAAATTCCGCAATGCTGTGAGAGTTATTTGAGAAAGGTTGGGAATCGGAGCCGAGTGATGCCGCTCAAGTGATATGCGGTCCAGCCAGTGAAAAGCACTGATTGAGTCGATGGCAAGAAGGGCAATCTCAGAGGTTGGAAGATTGGTCATATGATATGTTGGTAGATTAGCTAAGCCAACGGCAAGTTGAGATGAGGAGTTTGGCCGAAACAAGTGAACGTTGCGAAGAGCAACGGAGATGATCTGACCCGTGTCGTCGTTGTGCGAAGGGAAGTAGTGGGTGACACGCCTTTGAAGTAGCGCCTGAAGTCGGCGTACGTCGAAGGAGCCATCGGTGTCAAAGATGACGGAGACTTTGTTCCAGCCACCAAAGTGGGGAGGAAGAATGCAGGTGCAAACAAGGTAATAGAGGAGATGGGATTTCCCTGAACCCGATGGACCCTGTATTTCGATGATGTCGCCGCGGTGAAGGGAAGACAAGTAGGAAAGACCGGGAAAGGGAGGTGTCGGTATGGCAGTGGAAGCGGTAGCTGTAACTGGATCGATCGATTAATCGAGACAATTAGAAGGAGGTGAACTGACAGACGGATCTCGCAGTGTTCAACAACTGTATTGGACGTAAGTAAGGGTACGGACGGGTAATGCTGCAATTGCAACACACCTTGTCCAGTGACTCGCCCTTCAAGTTCATTGACCACAGTACACGTGACTAGCAACCACTAGTCTGCGTCTGTGTCTCCAAACCCCCCGGCGCAGGCTAGGGTAGGGAAATGTCCTCTAATACGCCCTCTTCTCGTCGTACCGTCACCAGAGGTGCTACGGCGCGCTCTGCTGTGAATCCACGTGTTTCTGCCTCTCTTCATTCCCCCCGACGTGCTTCCGTCAAGAGCCCAACTCCCCCACCGCTTAGCCCAGATGCCCCCGAAGTGCTGGCCGCTTCTCTCAAACGAGAGACGGAAGAGAAAGAACGGGTGTGCCATTGTCGTCGTTTTGTCCCTCCTTTTCGCCCATCACTTACACATTACCATTCGCAGCTCCTCGTTCAGCTGCAGAACAAGGATCAAACCATCTCTTCCCTGAGCGAAGAGAATTCCAGCATATCTACGGCCCTTCACACCGCGGAAACACGACTGTATGAATTTTATGCCGAACAGGCGAGGATGGATGAGGAATTGTCCGCCCGCATCGAGGTCACGGAAAAGCTTAGAACACAGGTTCGCGAGCTTGAGAAGGAGAAGCGTGATTTACATAGAAGATATAATGAAGAGGTCAGCCCACATCTTTGAATATGGCGCGCAAAGAAACGCTTACAGTAATGTGCGCTTCAAAGACCGCTACTTTTGAGGCCGAGCGCCAAGCATTCTATGATAACGAGCAACATCTTAAATCCCGTATCCAGTCACTCACACAAGCACGAAAGCAACCACCTACACCTCGTTCCCCAACTGTTCCGGATATATCGGAAACCGATACCGAGGAAGAAGAGGAACTCGTCCAACCAACCATTTCATTTCAAGAGAAAGATCCTGACGCCGAGCCCGCTGAGATGACAGCACTGAGGCGAGAATTGTCCACTCTTTCAACATCCTATGCGTCGCTCCAGAATACCCTTGTCCTACTGCAGACGCAGCTCGTTGATCTGAAGCGGGTGAACAACCAGCTCCAGGAGGAGAACGAAAGCTACAACATCCTCCTCCGCGAAAAGACCCTCAGCGGTCAATATGACTTATTCAAGCAGGTGAACGGAGACGAGTCCAGCTTCGATGATGAAGACGATCAGACAGACAGCATGGGTGATGTCCAAAGTATTAACAGCGGCGCGCACAGTAGCCCCCTCGGCACCCTCGATGAACATCCCGATGAGGAAGCCCTACATGCCCGCTTTGGAATTGATCACATTGATCGGGACGAACTTATGCAACACCCTGAGGATGAGGGATCCATTGGGAGAGATGGGTCCGCGCGCGGGAAGCGCAGTCGTCATGGTCGTGGCCATCACAGCGGCTCTTCACATTCTCCCCCTCCTCGTGGAGAGTCTCTCGCTGGGTTGCCCATCACAGGTCCAGGGCTAGACCTGGCTGCAGAGTTGGGAAGGGCCGAAAACAAGGACATGTTGGAAGGCCAAGCAGACGACGTTTCCGGCCCGCTGAAGGACAAACGAGGAAAGACCGATTCCAGGAAGATATCTGGTGCAGATGCTGGAACAGCGCCTTACTCCTCTCATAACGAAGTTGACACTTTGAGAAACGAAATCAAATCCCTCAAGGATGCAAACAAGGCACTCTCCCTATATGCGTCCAAGATCATCGACAGGATCATTGCACAAGAAGGATTTGAACACGTTCTGGCTGTTGATTATGAAACAAAGGCGCCAGAAACTCCCACTCCCGCCGAGACAATAATTTCTCCAGACACCCCCGCTGAAATAGACAAAAAACCCAAACGAAGAAATACCTTATTTTCCCGGTCGAATACGAATCATCCTCCGCGTGCCGAGAAACTCACTACGTTCGCCTCACCACCTCCTAGTAACCCACCTCCGAATCGGCGCTCGTTATCTTTTGACTGGCGCTCGTTTTCTCCTTTCGTAAGTGGAGATAAGGACAAGAAACAGGAAGCGAACCCCAACCTCCGCCCTCTGACACTCAGACCTGGAAGCGTCAGTGGCGCGCGCAAGCTTGAGACACACGAGGACGAGGAAGACCGCAGAGAGCGTGAGCGGTTAAATGCGACCATGAAACTTATGGGCATCGAGAAGCCACCAGTTTCGCCACAAATTCAGAACAGCTACTTGACTCCGGAGACTGCAATGCCGGTGGAGAAGGCGGAGGGCGTGACCAGCCCATCTCTGGTCTCTCGCTTATCGATCTTCCGTCGTGTAACCGCGCCACCTGATGCAGCGACAAGTTCTCCTGCAACAGAATCACAAGGCAGTACGGCCAATCTCACCCAAGATACTCTCGTCCAGGCACAAGCAGAAGAATCTCTCGCGGCGCTTGACGCGCAGGAACGTATTCTTGGCTCAGAGATGGCGAAGGGCGCCAGCGGCGGCTTTACTGAAATACTGCCTCACCGGAAGTCAGGCAGTAGGCGCTCGCATACGAGCGGTGGCGGCAGCGGTAGTACTATTTGGAGCGCGGGTATGAGTCGAGCAGGGGAAGACGATTGATCTCATTGAACACAAACCGTGAACTCGGAAACATTTCCTTCACTTGCGAAGGCCATCATTTACCCCCAACTTACGGAATACATATATGTCTAGGTACTTTAAAAAATGTATACCCTCTTGTAATTTCTCATAAACAGTATCAAAGCTGTACCCAGGTCATTATTGCCCGCAAAGCGGAGATCGAACAACGCTCATAGAAGCCGGGCACCACAGGCGTATCGGCAAAAGATGAAACTGGAGTGGAAGACGAGAAGTGGGCCACTGGCTCACGCCAACATAACACCATTCCCCACCTACTATATCTTTTACGTCGTGGGCTCGTGTGGAACGAGGGTATTCTGTGCGTGCGTGCGGATGCTTCCGAATGGATCCGCAGCGAATGCGGGATCCGCACGAATTAATGGTTGACGAAAACACTCTGCTTTGCTGTGCGACCAAGGATTAGGAAAAAAAAAGCTGATCGCCTCGTTTTCAGGGAAATTACCCACAGGGCGCGCCGGCGTTGTGACCGCGTGAGTGGAGTGCCTTTGCCTTGGCCAATCTGGCCCAATCGGGGAGAAGGTGTGTCCGGATGATGCGCAACCGCCTCGGACCTTGGGTCGAGCTTGGCAGATGTGCCAGTAGAGGCGGCGGCGTCCGCAGCCGTGGTCGTGCTTGCCGGTGTATTAAGATCTTCCGCGGACTTGTTGGTGCTAATCATTGTTGTGATGGATGGAAGGGTGGCTTTCAGCGATTCCATACCACCTGCGAGACACTCCCTTTCTCTGCGTTTCAGTCTACGTGCATGCGATTTCGAATAGGGCGCGCGGGACGCCTCAAGACCTGATACAATGATGGAGGCAGCGGTAGCCGAGACGTGTCAGTGGAGATACAAAGCGGCAAAGATCCCAAAAGAAAAACAAGGAAAAAAAATGTAAAAGAGATAATCGAATATGCGCCACATACGTTCAATGAAAAGTTCATGCCTGAGGGCCCGCTTTTCTTTTTTATTCAAGGTATGATCGGGATGAATAGAATCCTCGTCGTTCATGGAACGTAATATCTCGTCTGTCTTTGAGACAATTATGCGTGAGATTGAGATCAAAGCTAGTAATGTCGGAGGTCATGTACAGGGTCGTCTTTGGAGGCACCGACGGTAACGTGCTGCACAGCATTTTCTTGAATCGCAAATGCGCGATTGACAGGTTTCGCAGATGCAGTATGGGCACGGAAGATAGAGCGCTGTGAACGGACTTTGGGCTGTATCCATATCCGTTGTGGGTGTGTTATGATCATAAAATGTGGTGTTGGAATGAAGACTTACCATGATAATGTCCGATGAAGAGGGAGTGTTACTTTACATTAGCAGGCGTGCGAAATGATTATGTTTCCATTAGAGATATCTAACTCTAACTATCATTAACATCGTTATCGTTCCTCCTCTCATCACCCTCATCCCCTATCTCAGCAGCTGGCGGTGTTTTCGCGTCCTCCAGTCCGATTACCACGAAGCTTACTAATACCAATGCTGCCCCTACCGCCACTTGCGCCTTCACAGGATGCTGTAGCGCTATGTCCCCCAGGACTGCCAGAGGCATCGTCAGACTAAGGCCAATGGTTACCACCAGCGGTGTCGTCTTCAGCATTGCGAGCACGTAGATATAATCGCTGGACAGTGTAATAGCCATCTGCCAAGTCACCGTTTCAATTTGAGCGTGCCATCTCAAATGCAACAATTAGATTGACACACATTGACCAACAAACCCGCTACCGCTCGGCCAGAGCCTGGTCGCTCGAACCTTTCGACGCCCGTGAAATGGAGAATAACACCGATCGGCCAACACGCAAGGATGTTGAAGAGGCCGACGAATCCAAAAAACAGCTGCATATCGATCCGAGATTCCGAGCGGATGCGAACCTTAAGCAAGGTAACGTAGAGTGCGTAGAACAAGGCGGAAAACAACGCCAGGCAGTCTCCGAGAAGAGAGTGATCATTCCCGCTGGAAGTTGGGGCGGGAGCCGGCTGCGACATTACTGGTGTACCACTAGAGTCCGACAAGGAAACCAGGACAACTCCGGCAAAGCTTCGAACGAAAGTTATATTCTAGTCCAATGGCGGGGCGCACAACACACCTGGTGGCGACGGCTCCAATCTTTGCAATTGTAAAGTTATCAATACGACAAATCCGCCCAAGCATCAACGTGAAAAAACCTGAGTCCAAGCGCCTTAATATGGGAGATAGAGATATAGTAGGGCGAAAATCACACACCGCTCATGCCAGACAAGATCGTAGCGCTGGCTACGCTGGTCAGCCCAAGGCCTGCATTGAGCGACCAATTTGCAAGAAACCAGAGGAAGCAAAAGACAGATGCTAATTGAGCCGTCTCTCGTGTCGTGAGGGGAGGAAGGGCGGGCGACGTGGGCTCAGATGGTACATATAACGATATACGGTGTGGACTCTTCGAGCAGAACTGCCATTAGGAACTCGAGCAGGTTCGAAGAGGCTCTCACCGTGCCACGTAACGTCTCGCCTTCGTCCATGAGAGGTTCATACTCGTCTGGAGGTCTGTTCAGGCCGACTTTAGCGAGGGTCATAGGTAATGAAGGCGATAATGCTTGTTTACCCTGATCCGTCGGATTGATTGGAACTTTCTCTGTGTCGCCAGACATAGCTCTTTATTAGAAACGGCACAAGATACAAAGAGAACGAGCTTGTCGTGAGATAAGTTATGCTGTGTTGTGTTAGTGGGCTGAGGCGAGTATTCAAGCCGAAGTGAAAGACGATACAGACAGGAAGGGCTTTCCGTAGCCAGCAACGAATAGGTCCTAAGCAGGTACGGTTACGCGATTTCGCGGGAACGAGTGGCGGTTAGAGACAGACCTGTGTCACGAAATTGGAACTGGTCCAAAGGAGGACGACAAGAAGGAGTAGGCCTATGCCAACAGAGTAGTCACTCCAAGCCTGCCTGCGAGGGGCAGAAGAACTTCGCTTTCCAGCTGCTGACGACGGGATGGCGGGTAGGGAGTCCATCTCGAGCGGGGCGGGTTGAGACATCCACTACGACATATCACTCACTGGCATCGGCGTCTATCATCGCCAGCGTACAAAAATTTAAATTTAAATTATACTCTCGTAGATGAACCTCGCCAGATTGACGTGTGGTGGTACTTTACCTTTTCAAATATCCGGTAAAGACTAATAACCAAATTGAAGCAGTACATGAGTAAACCAATGCCTACAAGACAAATCAACGCCACTTGATAGTCACACAGGGCTTCTCCCGCACTCCCTTTATTGTCTCCAAAAGGGCTAGGAGGCCGCGGAAGATCGCTGTACCATGAGATCTCTGACGGGCTCGCACACGGAATGGGGGACGTAAAGAAGTTATCGAAGCAGAGCGAAAGCGCGGCAGACCATGCGCAAATGAATAACACCTCGAGCAACGTATGCGCTAACTTTGCTGAAGTCCGCCAAAGACCTAACGGTCGTCCGAAGTATTCGAGCTGTCGTCAAGACAGGCGATCAGATGCGAACATACGGGCAATCGACCACACCAGACTCACGTAAATCGAAACCATGACGTGAACCAGAGTGAGAGGCGCAAATATCACGACCAGAGTTCTATCGTGTGACAGGTTTCAATCTATTCGTGGTGGAGCGCATCAAACGCGACGACGTACGGCGAGCTGCCAAGAACACCGGTTACATGATTTCGCTCTTCGACCCGGCGTATTAGAATGGCAATAGCGAGAGCCGCTGTGGTAAACGTTATGTTGACAAACCGGAAGAGCTAGAGTAATGTCAGCGGTATCCACAAGTCTCGTGGAAGAATATACATTACCAAAGGAACGTAGGCGTTCGTTAGAAGATACGCCCGACCGCGCTTTCTCGCCCTGGGCCACCAGCTCTCGTTGGCGATGGGGTCATCAGGTGACTGTCCTTCGATG
>Ga0137359_10002866_pt1 | contig 13864 bp, 17 predicted proteins | sample Mad1_40_16metaG_FD_108281 | JGI IMG/M metagenome (GOLD analysis project Ga0137359, IMG submission 108281) | Vadose zone soil microbial communities from Angelo Coast Range Reserve, California, USA - Mad1_40_16 metaG | ecosystem: Environmental > Terrestrial > Soil > Vadose zone | place: USA... | reverse complement strand
TCCTGCTCGCCGGCGCCGCCGCCGTGGCCCTGCAGTCCGGGCAGACCCAAGCCAAGGCCACGCCCTGGAATGCGACATCATCGCTGACCATCACCTCGGCAGGCAATGTCGCCATCACCGGCACCGGTGCCGTCTGGACGCTACGGCAGACCCTGAGTACGGCCGGGGACCGCTGGCTGGTCAGACCCGTGGGACGCTTTGCGGCCTACACGCTGATCCCCGTCGGCGGCAACTCCGTGTCGGCCTCCGTGGTCGAGACCGATTGGGTGATATTCAACGTCGGTGCCGCCAATGTCGGCAACAATGGCACCTTCCGCGTCGTGGCCTCGAGTCATGCCCAAAATACTTTCTGGGTCGAGAATCCGGACGCCGTCAATGAATTGATAACCGATGCCGGCTCCGATGCCGTCAGCTTCTACAGCTATGATTCCGTGATGCCAGGTGATGCCTTCGTTATCGACAGCACGGCCTTTGGTGCCGGCGTCCAGGGCAGCTACACGGTGACGGCATTCGGGGGCTCGAGTACAGCCGTCGTCGTCACCCCGGCCCCGGCACTGGTGTCGGTGACCGTGATGGGCTCAGCCTTCTCCTTCATCAGATGCGTGGAGGCCCTACCTCTGCGCCTGATCAAGACCATTAGTTATGTGGCCCCGGATGCCGCCGGTCTGGCCTTCACCGATATCGGATTCACGACGACGGCTATGGTTACCCGGGTCGGAGCCGCCACGGCCTCGGTCATCCAGGCCCTGGATAAATTGGCATTCCCCACGACTTTGGCTCAGGGCGCAGACGCCTACACCGTGGCCACGGGGCTCATCGGTGAAGTCAATAAGGTGTTGTATGGTGATGCCGCTAACCCGGATGTATTTCCAGGAGTTGTGGCCGCGGGCGCCAATGTCAATACCGAGGGTTCACTCCTGAAGAGAATCCAGGTATCGTTGGCGATTAGGATTACGGCTGGACTCATTACGGCTCCACAAGCTATTTCTTTGGTTCAAAATGCTGTGGCCTCGGTGATCAATAGCACGAAGACTGGCCAAAGCATAGCCATCAGCGATCTCGTAGCTGCCGCCCAATCCGTTGCCGGGGTCTCCGCCGTCAGCGTGGTCTCGCCCGCGTACTCGAGTTCGGATGATATCATCGTCGTCCAGCCCCGAGAGAAGCCAAGAGTGCTTTCACTTCAGCAAGATGTAAAAGTTCAGATCCTAAATTAGGTAGGCACTGTTTTTCTACCAAGGTTTTACCATCCACGGGATCATAGTATTTACCAATAAAGTGTACTGGCCAGGATTCACCAAAGAATCTGTGCATCCATCGACCCTGGATCTGTCGAAATTCGATACCGTGCTTAAGCGTATAGCCGAAATGCATGTGCACGAATTCGTGAATGAGAGTTTCCATAAATCTTTCCGGTCTGTTAGCATATCGTGTATTCAGACAAATCCGCTTCAGGCCCCAGTTACAGTTGCCATAGGCACTCATTTTCCGCCACACAACAGTCCAGCCCCGAGGCCATGAGTGATCGGGCATAATTTTGTTCCAAACCAACATGGCTTCATGAGTACAATCATGCAATACTTTCATACCGGGCTCTCGACGCCATTGGCTTGACACCAGGTGCGCAGGGCCTCACCAGCCATGCCCAGGCTCTTTTTGGGCATTCTGAGTTGGTAGCCGTAACGACCTTGCGTTCGCAGATCATCGAGGCGAGCCAGCTTCTCGATATAGGTGCCCCAGAGCTTTTCAAAGGTCTCGATTTTCTGTTGTGTGGTTTCCATGATTGAAGCAATACCACGGTTACTGGATCGAAGTCAAGACAAAAGCTTTGATGATGGCGCGCTCGCCCAGTACCCAACGGGTCGACTATTTGGGAACATAAAGCTCTCGGTTCCCCAATAGGCGTTCGGCGATGTCGTGGGTCTTTGCATTCGTCCAGTAATCTGCGTCACCATACTTGCAAAGCTCGGCGGCGACGATTGCAATGCGTTCGTTGCGCGCCGCCAGTTCCTTGGCTACGGCCACGAGCCGCGCTTCTTTGGCATCAAGCTCTTCGAGCAAGAACGTGACGTCACAGTGGCTGGGATTACAGGCATAGAGGAGCCCGCGACAGCCGCGACGTATTCCTTCCAGGCGCTCGCTCATTTGGGCACCATGACGCAGACGCATATCGGGCTCACCGTTACCTCTAAGCTCTCGATCATGATTCGCCTCCAAGCCCCGCGCGTCTGATCTGGTCGGGCGTCATCGGAGTGTACGTGTAGAAATACTTGATATCGTCAGCTGGTACCCAGGTGAAGTGGCACCCGGGAGTATGGCAGTGTTTTAAGACGATCTTATCGCCATCGATGCTGCAACCCCAATAGTGGCCGCCGCATTTTGGGCATATGAACATGTGATCTATCATAACACCTCATTCTTCAAAACCATCGGGAATGTTGACGTCGCCGAAGTCAATCCACGCCTCACCGACTCCCTGTCCATGGACAGCCATTGCTCGACGTAATCCAGATCTTTGTCGATCTCGCGGAGTCGTTTCAGACTCGGTGGCCACCAATACCAAAGCGTGTTCAGGATCTGGTCCCGGCGCTCAAGAAGCCGCCCCTTACGGACGCAGAATTCCTCAAGTGATCGCAAGTCGTGCAGGCGCAGGGATGTGAATTCATTCATTGTTGATCTCATTCTTCAAAACTGTTTCGTACTCAAAGAACTGGAATCGCTGTTGGCAAAATTTACGATTCGCATCGAATTCTGCATATGGGGTGTAGCATACTGTGTCGAAGGTTTTCTTACCATGCGGAGATACGTCAACGCTAATATCTACTACAATCATATGTCCACCACAACGCTGGCATTTGGCGATGGGTTTTGCTGTTTCACGGGCTTTGATGAGCTTAGCGTAAACACCGTAGATGCTATGGTCGCTCATGTCCGCCACCCTATCAATTCCCGCCGACGCCGTCAAGCTAAACAATTTTTATGAATGCGCATTACTCTCGGTACAAACCGCACAGTGGAATTCACTGGCATTCCGAGGATCCTCATGCGCACTCATAAAAATTGTCGTTTTTCCTCCAACCTGGGTTGAGCATACGTGTAGAAATACTTGATTATTCATGGTTAAAAGTTTCGCGACTAGACGCACTAGACTCTCATGATCAAATCCATTTATGTCTATTGTTTTCATATGATTATACCTATCAATTCCCGCCGACGCCGTCAAGTCTTTTCAATATCGCCAACTCTTCACCAGCCAGGGAGTTGTACTCGGCGACCGTCAACGGGTTCGGAAGGGCATTCATGACGAACCCGTTGGGGATCCCGGCGTCCACCAATGACTTCAGGGCCATATCGTTACCCAGGGCCACGATGTAGTCGTCGACGATCCGGATTAGCATCATCAAGTACTGGCCCTGGCGGGCTTTGTAGGTACCGTTGGTCATGATTTACCCATTAGTGAACGCAGGTTTTTGAACTCAATTTCGGCGATGGTACCGCTGAGATCTCCGCGATCAAGCATTTGGAATACTTCATCACTAGAGACGCCAAACCATAGCCGGGCTTCTTCTTCGGCTAAAAGCTTGAGATTCAGAAGAGCCGCGAGTTTGTCCTCGGTTTCACTCATATCAGCTCCAACCCATGATTCGGCTGATCAAGGGGAGCAAAGGGAGATGCAGGAGTGGCCACCCGAACATGACTTGGGCGGCGGCTTTTTGACTATTGTCACCCATAAGATATCCGATAGTCACTAGGTAAAAGACGAGATCACAGGCCAAGAGAAAGCAGCAGTACTTTTGAGTAAAATCCATAGATCCTCCATTCAATCCGACAGCATCGAACTCAGGTCCGATTCACGGGCGCCGGGGATCCCGATCTCGAGAATCCATTCCCGGAGTTCCCAGCAGGCGGCAACAAGGACTTCAGCCCAGCTCCGGGTCGCCCATTTGGAATCAGGAGCATCGGTGTAGCGTGAACAGACATCAAGGGCTGCGGGGAAACAGACCTCTTTTCGCAGACAGCCGGCGTGTTCCTGTCCTTCGGGAATTCTGACGACGACGGCATCATAATTGTATCGATGTCCGCCCCCGTTGTAGTCGCTGATGGGTCGCCCGGGATAAAATTCGATTTGCCAGCCCGCGGGGAGGGATTGGCGTCTATTGAAGATTTTGCAAAGGGATTCTCCGGCCCCTTTAATGTCTTCCATGGCCCTGAGTCGCGCCTTGTTCTTGACTTTCATTCGAGCACCACGACGGGGACAACACGGTTGGGCGCAACGATCTCTTCGCCATAGTATTCGCTGAGGTAGCCATCCTTATACAGTTCGGCGCCCGTCTGGTAGATGTGTGCGATGCGTCGATAACTGGAGTCCGAGCCCGGCACGACAATAGTCGCCTCGGGCTCGAAGTCGGACAGCAATTTGATGAGGTCTTTGACTTTCATGACTTCCTCGTATTTGGCTTCACCTTATGCTGTCGGTCGAATGATTGCAAGGCCATCAATGCATCGAGGCCGCGTGTATTGCGCTTACCCAATCCGACTGATGCTGCATTGGCACGGTCGAGCGCCCGCTCTAGGCGACGTCTTTCACGACGCAGCTCAGGGCTCAATGGTTCAGGCTCTGGCATTGTCATACAGCCGTCGGCATGGCAGAGACCAATGGGTTGGCCACACTCACAGATTCGGTCGTATAAGTCACTCATGGCTTCAATGCCTCCTCAGCCACACGGTGTGCGCTATACGCATCAAGCATCAGCGGCCCATTGAGGACAGCGATTTTACGTAGAGCGTCTTCGAGCTTGGCCACACGTGCCTGGTAGCTGGCCACCATTTGTTCCAGGCCGGCAATGCGGGGATCGGTACCCGGCAGGTAACTGCGGATGATACCGTCGCCGCTCTTCAGGTCGTCGATGAAACTCATATTAGTCCAGGCTCTTATCTGCGCATTTATTGGAAGGAGGCATGACCTGCCCCATGAATTTACAGTCACGCTCAGTATCAGGAAAAATCAAATAAATAAAGACCCCTCGCCCTAGCCGCCCGATATGGTAGTAAGCCCGTTCTTCTGTCTCTTCATAGTTAAAGTCTTCTGGCATGATCTCGAGGATGCCTGAGCCGCCCCAGTCATCACTGATTACAAATACTCCGTTATTGTTCACAGTCATATTTTCTCCTTTTTCATCAGTATAACTTAAGTGATGCCGTTATCAAGTCAATTCTCTCATCGTAGTCGGGCCCGATCGCGATACACGTGTTCGTGGGCACGCCATGGAATTCAGTCAGCCCGGAGTCCGTGATCAGGTGGGCCTCGAGTCCAGCCTCAACGGCCTTCTCATAGATCTCCAGGAGTTCCTTCTCGGAGTCGACTTGGAGACAAATTTTTCTATAGCTCGTCGTCAACCAATCGTATTCGGCGGGCATGAACCGGGGGGCACCGCCTTCCATGGCGCGACGGCTGAGCCAGGCCGTACTTGCGTGGCAAGCCTGACTGATTTCTTTTCCTCTTCGGAGCTTGAGATCTTTTCTGACGATAATGCATTGCTTTGTGTTCACAATTCATCAACCTCCGTGCTCTCACAGCGTGGGCACTCGACATCGTATTCGCGGCCATCCGTGGATTCGTAGACAACGGTGCGGAAGTGCCGGCCCCGATGCCGGCAGGTGCGGCATTTCCAAACCGGTCCTTTATTATTGACGCCCACTTTGATTTCGCTATGCGCCAGGATGTTGACGCCGATCCTCAAGATGGCTTTGCCTTTGGCTGGCTTTGTCATTGAATCCGTCATCGCCTTGGCCTCGGCGGAGCCGGTGGTGGCGGTGGTCGATCAACTCTCCGCACGGTAAAACATCGCGGACAGGTTAGTGTCACGCCCCGGATATCAAATTCAGCGTCTAAGGGAGCAGCGCATTGGTAAGGTAGTGTACCGAATAGCGTGGTAAGGGTTTGCGTACACCTGTGTTGTGTGCAATTACGTCTCATCTGATCCCCCTGCCGCCGGGCGTGGGCGCGGGACGGTAATCCCGGCGCCCGACGCCCGGTCGGAGGTTGTCACGATGGCGTCGTGGAAGGAGAGGACACGCGTCACCGGACTCGTGAAGACGGCGCACATTTCTGGCTGCGAATCAGAATCGTCGACGTCTTCCATGACATGAATCCTAGACTACTTGAGGGCTGAAGTCAAGATCTCTTTGGTACCAATCTTAGTGATATGCCGCAGCCTCTACCTTCAGCGCCCCCAATCGACGCAGCCGCTAACGTCGGATCACTTAGGACACTCGGGAAAGGCTCGACCCAGGCTATTTCGGGCCCAATTACTTTTGGGACGGTAGAGTTCGTCAGCGGCAGCTATCCCTTGGTACCCACGGATAAATATATTCAGATCCGCACCCCCGGGGTGACGCTGACGCTGTTGCCGATCAGTGATTACTTGGATGCTGAGTCCATCATCATCCAGGACACGACCGGAGCCATTGCCAGCTCCCCAGTCGTCGTCGACCCCAATGGGGAGAACATCAACGGAGCCACGGATCCCTATCTTTTTAATATCGATTTGGGGACCCTGATCCTGCGGAAAACGGCTTCGGGTTGGTGGACACAGGTGACGTCAGCCGGAGGGTTCGCCACCTTTCCTAGTTATTCTCTGGCGGGCCTGCCGACACCTGATGGGTCGATCAGGATCGCAAAATTAACGGACAATAATCGTGGGCTTAAGTATTCGAATGGAGTCTCCTGGGTTCCTGTCGAAGGACAGGAAACTTTTGTATTAGAAAATTTCGGTGGTGTTGCCAACGACTCAGGCTCAAGTGCTCGAACTGCGAATAATGCGGCTTGGGATGCAATGATGTTGGCCATTGGCACACCATTAAATATTAGGAAACAAGCAAAAGTAGTGTTTTCTAAATGCGCGCCATATTATTTCTCAGCACATATTCGTACTAAACATGTCTTGAATATTTGTGGGGTCTATGGTTCCAGTGCGTTAAATATTGGAGACGCTGCTAGCCAAAACGGCGGGACCAGTTTATTTTTTCCGGGTAATGATCGTGGGCTAGTACTTGATTACGATCCAACGACCACGACTGGGGTAGGATTATGTTCTTCAGTTTCTTATCTACAGATATTTCATGACCAGACTATGCCAGAGTGGCAGGCCAATAATGTCTATTCTAGCGGAGATTTTATTGTTCCCGTTGGCGCTAGCGTTGTCAACACGAACCTGTCCACGTGGACAGGTTATGTTTTTGTCAACGATGGATCTTCTGGTACCAGTGGTGGCACGGAACCAACATGGCCTGAAAACATATTAACTCCAGGAATAACCGAAGGGCAAACCATTGTCGATGGGGGGGTGACTTGGACGGCCAAGTTATGCCCACTTATTGACGTCCGGGCCACGGCCTATCTGACAAATGTTTTTGTCAGTAGTGCCTGGGGTGATGGGATCCGAGTTTATGGAAACACATCGGATTCTATCGCAGATATTTGTAATTTCAATAATATATCTTCCTATAATAATCGAAGTTCGGGCGTATTTCTCTTCGGGAATGACGCCAATGCCAATTTGTTCACAAATCTTTCGTGCACCAACAACGGGACATGGGGCGTCTATGATGTTGGATTTTTGACTAACCGCTATGTCAACACACACATTGCCGAGAATGGGGCGTCACCCTGGTCACCGCTCGCCGTCTACGGTGTTGATACCGTAATTTCCCCAACAGTGCGCAATAATAGAGAATATCGGGTTTCCGTAGCAGGGACTACAGGATCTACTGAACCCTCATGGAATACAACTATCGGTGGCACAACCATAAGCGGAAGTGTAACATTCACTTGTACCCGTAAGTGGAATGGTGGATCATATTCTGGCCAGTCAGCACATTTTGGTCTGTATGTTGAGGGCGGACAGATGCCGGCGATCAATGGAGAAAGCGGCATCATCATCGGTGGAACCCTTGACGCTTTCACTTCTGGATCAGCGGGGTTCGTATTAAAAAGCGTCGATGAAGTCACCCCCTTCAATCTTCACCGGATATCATCCGATCCGACCTTTGATGCGGATCTTACGGTCGGCGATAGAACCGGGAATCTTTTTTGGGTAGACTTCCAATTGAAGCACAAAGGCAATATTGCCTTCAACGATGTGGTCACCGAGTACAATACTGGTTATTTGCAGTTTCGAAATGGCGGAACGGGTACAGGCGCCCTAGCCATCCCATTCGATTCGGCGCCGTACAGAGGCGGCGCCAATTCTCCTGTTTTCTTTGGCAACGGAATCGGGCTCGGATCACAGTCAAGCGGAACACTCAGATTATCGTCTGGGGCCGCTCCATCTCCGGCATCTACGGACGTCATCGGCGATGTAGTGGTAAGCAAAGACAATACCATAAGAAGTGGAATCCCGTCTTTTTTTGTAGTCAAGAATAACCCAGGAGTAGGAGTTTATCGTGAAGCCGGGTGGACAGCTCCAATTGAGGGAGCGCGTATTGATGTACTGTCAGAATTTGGCGAAACTGACTTGCATCTTTTGGTTGATGACCAAATATTTTTGACGTCCTCGCAGTCAATTGTTAGCCGGAGGGGCGGATTCACAGCAATGACTACCGGCGGTAGCCTCTCAGTATCAACACCAGAATCATTCATCGGCGCGGCCGGCAGTCATGTGTTTTATGATTCATCTCAACGAGCAAGGAAGGTGTCTGACAGCGGCGGAGATATTTGGACATTGGCGGCAAACTCAGCCCATATCCTGCCGTCTTCAGGTCAGCGCACACTGGAAGTGGTGTGGTTTAATTTTCAGACGCCGGGAACAACTCAGACCCTGATCGGGTATTCGACCACGGATACGCACAGTGGTTATCAGTTGAATGTGAATACAGACGGTAGTCTAGAATTTTTGGCCCGCAATACAGCGGCTGGTAATTTCGTAGACTTACTATCATCGGTATCGGCGGTGTCCAACAATGCCATGCATTATGCCGCCGTGACCTTTGATTCGATTAATGATATGTACGCCCTATGGCTAGATGGTGCCATCGTGGCCTCGTCGACAACTCATACCGGTACCCTGGGTACGACTTCTCTGGCGATTGGAATCGCTGGCCTCTACACTAATGGCGCTACCATTTCTCAGTATTGTGATAAGGCATGGATAACCGAGTGGGAACGATCGACGAGGATTCTGACCCCGACTGAAATTATTTTCCGAGCCATTCAATTTCGATCAGCCAACAGTCTATCAGCCTCCATAGGTCTTCAGGGCGGTGTAGTCTCCAAAACTACAAATTATACGCTAGTAGCCAATGACCAAGGCACGGCCTTCACCAACACCGGTGCCTCAGGAACTGTTATCTTCACGCTGCCGGCAGCGGTTTTAGGCCTGTCCTATGCCTTCAGTGTCGAGGTCGCGCAGATCCTCGAGGTACTGGCCGTGGGTTCCGATGTTCTCAGAATCGGGACCGCTCAGAGTGTGGCCGCCGGAAATCTACAGAGCATAGCCATCGGGTCCACTCTGATCCTTAAATGTACAAAAGCTGGTGTCTGGTCCGCCATGGGCGGCGTCAGTGGCACCTGGACGGTAGCGTAATCATGTCGACAAGAATAAGCGGTGAAGTCCAGGATATTTTCAGAATCGAAGATTTTGGTGGTATCCCCAACGATTCTTCAAATGGTGCGCGGACAGCGAACAATGCGGCCTGGGTAGCCATGATGGCGGCATTACCGAGAGTCTTGTCTGGGGGGCCAGCGGGCAATACTGGAGGCGGGCAAATCTGTTTCGGTGGACATAGCTACTATTTCGCGAGCATGATCACGATCACTCGACCATGTGTCATCTCTGGAGTTTATGCGCAGCTTGATCAGTCCAAAACCAAGCTCTGGTTTCCGCCAACCGGTCCAGGAGTTATTCAAAACAACTACTCCGATCAATCAGTAAACCCAGATACCGTCATTTATGAAAGACTCTCGATCAACATCGAATCGACGCTAGCGACCTGGGCGGCGCTAACGAGCTATCCGAGCGGGACTTGCGTTCAGCCAACAGAATGGGGCGGCTTTGTGATGAAATCTCGCGGAGGCACTTCAGGTGCCAGCGAGCCCACATGGCCTGAGAATCTTCAAAACCCGTTAAACCCGACCGCTGTATCGGGACAAACTGTTAGTGATGGATCGATCACGTGGGATGTGATTCAGTGCCCAGGTATTTACTGCCAGAACCAAGCAATCATGACGGACATCAACGTTTTTGGCGCGTACGGCTCTGGCATTCTTATGTTCGGTGACACGACCAATGGCAGCGTAGATCTCTCACAACTGAATCGCATTAATCTTTACGGCAATCTCTCACACGGGCTGGAAGTTTTTGGGAACGATGCGAATGCCTGTGATTTCCGGTTGGTGTTCGCGCGCACCAATGGCTGCTGGGGAATATTTGACAAGGGGTTTTTAGGAAACGCCCATTACTCACCCGATTGCTCAGACAACGGGGTTGGTCCGTGGGTTCCAAGTAGGGTCTACACAGTAGGTGAAAGATTTATCCCCGCAGACCCAGATTTCCCGCCGAACACCATCGCTTTGCCGAACGGTTTTCAATACAAAGTACAAGTTGGCGGCACGTCGTCATCGTCACCTCCGACTTGGCCATTGACGGTTGGGGCAACGGTCACCGACGGCGGTGTCACTTGGGTGTGCGCGCGCAAGTGGTCGGGCGGCCCGTGGACGGTCAAAGGGCAAGTCTACAGCGGGTACGCCGAAGGCGGACAATCCCCGGCAAACATGGCGGCGACGAGCGCCACGGCGTGGACTTGCGACAACGGCAGCGGATACCTCAAAGGTCAGCAGGGATGGGTGGTGGCCAGCAAGGAAACGGTAGGCCCGTTTCTAACAGCAGTCGCAGACAATGAAACGAGTCCAAGCTACAACACAGTGACAGGGGTGGGGAATACGGGCGGGGACCTCTACTTCAATCGCTTTGATGTATTGAACAAGAGCGATCAATCGCTCTACGACTCGACACTTTTGCGGTACAACTCGGGTAAGTACATTGAGTGGAGAAACGGCGGCGTACCGTCGATGCAATTGCCGACTCAGTTCTCGGCCGAAGGATCGAGCGGGCCGATCGTTTTAAGGAATGGAATCCGTCTAGGCAACATCAAACTGGGAGGTGACGACGTAAAACTAAATTCGGCGGCATTACCAGCCCCGGCAATCTCTGATCAACTAGGGCAGACACTTCTCAATGCATCGGCTGGTTTTCGTCACGGAGAAGCATCGGAATACGTGTGCGCGATCCCTGGCGACAATGCGAGTGTGCCTGGAGTTTGGAATGATGCGGCATGGACGGCGCCTCAATTCGGTTCGCAGATCGATGTTCTGTCCGAGTGCGGAGAAACTGATTTGCATTTGTTGGTCGATGATATCACCGGATTCGGCGGTGGGGTGGGAACCGACTTGAAGAGTCGCGTGGGCGGGTTTACAGCCACCATTCACACCCCCCTCAACATCAACTCCCTGAACAGCATTCTCGGCAGCGCCGCAGCACACATCTTCTATGCGTCTTCCATGCGCTCCAGAAAAGTCGCATATGTATCAGGCGGGGGCGGTTACTGGAAACTCGCCGCGAACGCAGCTCATGTTCTCCCGACTTCCGGGCAGCGAACGATCGAAGCGGCATTTTTCCCGATCGACTTGAATGTCGGATTCGACCCGCAGACCATTATCGGATATTCAGATGCGGCCGGACATAGCGGATACCAACTCACGCTAAATACCGATGGCTCCCTCGAATTTTCCGTGCTCAATACTGCGGGTGGAAATTTTATTGATTTGAAGTCTGCGGCAGCGGCTCTATCGGTTAACAATTTCTACCATGCGGCAGTGACCTTCGATAGCACCAATGATCAGTACGCTCTGTGGTTGAATGGAGTCATCGTAGCCTCGGCTTCGGGCCACACCGGGACCTTGGGTACGACAGCGGCTGATGTGGGGCTGTTGGGTCTATTAACGGACAGCACGACCCTGAGCCAGCCCGCAAAATTTGTAATGACGACTGAGTGGGAACGCACGACTCGGGTTCTGACGGCCTCGGAAATCGTCCAGAGATCGGCACAATTTAGGGCGGCTCTTGGGTTGACCACATTATCCACTGACCTCAAGGCCACAGCAGGCCCCAGGACCCTGGCTTCGGGCGCTAATATTCAGGCCACAATTGACTCCTTGCCCAAATTTTTGGCCGATGATGTCGTCATCACCCTGGCCGCCGGTAATTATTCTGGTTTCCTGGCTCAGGGCTTTACCGGTAATGGCAAGTTAAAAATAGCCGGCGCCTACGTGACGTCGACGGTGACCACGGGTTACCAGAGCGGTACCGCGGGCGCGGGCACAACGACGACATCCATGAACAAGCCCGCCGGTGGATCCAACTGGACGGCTTCGGATCTCGTCGGCAAGCTCCTCGTTATCACAAGTGGTGGTGGTTCCAGCGGGGACGCCAATTTCCCGACGGTACGCCCGATCAAGTCCAACACGACAACGGCTCTCGTCGTCGAAGCCATTCCTGGCATGGACTCGACGTCAGTATTTAGTCTCGATAAACCCGGGGCTGTGATCACGTCCTCGGTAGCCTTCGGCACCAGCACGGTTACGGCGGGCGCCATCAGTTGTCAGGCCCCCGTAGTTGTGGGCGGCATCAAGAACACGGATGCCGCCGCCACCTATGGCTTCCTCGCCTATGAATGCGCGGACGTCCAGCTCGTGGGCTCCTACTCGGTGGCGACGGCTCTAGACGCCGCCGCTTTCACCGATACCGATTATGCCCAGTACAACTACAACGTTTTGAGCGGAGGCGGCCTGGGCGCGGCCCAATACTGTGAACGCGTGGATGCCCTCGGTGTCCTCGAAACCGATGGTGGCCTGACTTTCAATAACTGTTCCAGCGTCAATACCACCATCGAGGCCCAGGGCTGCGCCGAGACCGCGCTCACGGCCACGAATTGTCACGCCGTCATCGCGACCCTGAATGCCAACACCTGCACGGCGACGCCCCTGAACCTCGTCAACGTCCACTACTTTACCACGGGTGGCCTCACCGGCACCAGTGCCGGCACCACCTATGGGGCCATGTTTAGCGGCGGCGGCCAATACGTCGTCACCGGGGCCACGATCACGGGCTCGAGCGGGTCCGAGTTCACGATGGAGGGCGTGGCCGGAGACTGGGCGACTCTGTCCTCAGCCGGTGACTACGCTCTCCGGGGCACATTTATTCACTGGGGTAGCGGCTACACGGTCTGGCAGGGCAAGCTCCATATTCCGGCCAGCGGTGGCGATGAACTGACTACCAATGATCTCGTCGTCGGTGGTCAGCAAAAAGCCTATGGGCTCTACTATCCACTCGGCGGCGCCTATGCGGAGGCCACGGCACATGTGGGGGGAGGCCAATCCGGTGCCACCCTTGTTGCCTACCAACGCACGGCCGTGACCACGTGCGCCAGCGATCACGACAGCGTCAGACTCTTTGGCTCGGCTGATATCAGCATCGTCGGTGGCGTCGCCTTTCAGATCGCGAACGCGACATCAAAAATCGTCGACGTCTACCCACCAACGGGCAAGAAAATTTTCTGGGGCGCCACCGATACGGGAACCAACAATCCGGTCTCGATGCAACCCGGCGACATCAATATCTTCTACACCAATAATGCTGGCAACTATTACTCGACGGGCATACTATCTGTAGCCAATGGCGGCACCGGATCTGCGACCCAAAATTTTGTCGACCTGTCGACCACACAGGCATCCATCGCCGGCAACAAGACCTTTACCGGGGTCCTGGCTGCGGGCTCGGGGCCGACGACGCTTACGGATTCAACGGGCAAG
>Ga0137359_10002864_pt1 | contig 13867 bp, 14 predicted proteins | sample Mad1_40_16metaG_FD_108281 | JGI IMG/M metagenome (GOLD analysis project Ga0137359, IMG submission 108281) | Vadose zone soil microbial communities from Angelo Coast Range Reserve, California, USA - Mad1_40_16 metaG | ecosystem: Environmental > Terrestrial > Soil > Vadose zone | place: USA... | reverse complement strand
GTGCCGCGAAGGCACGGGCTCGAATGCTATTCAATAATGTGAAGTGAAAACTAGGATTGGTGCGGTGTTTGAAGGGAAAAAAGTAGGCTACTCAACATTACTGACTTCTCAACATAAGACTTGTAATGTGGAGCTCCACATTACAAGTCAACTGGAAGCAGCGCTTCTTTGTGCGGACCGAGGAAGAGCCAGGCATTGCAATTCTCGCGGCCGTACTAGAGCAGTTCCCGGTTATCGCCACCGAGGACGAAGAAACAAAAGGCTCCGAGCCGGAGCACGCTTTGCTTTCTGCAAAGACTATGGAACCAATTGACCTCGCGAGTTGGATTATCGAGACGACTCAGCCTCACCATATCAATGACGACGAGCAACAACAGATAGCATTGACGAAAAGCGAGAGTGACCTGACGACCGATAAATCCGAACCAACTCCCTCTGATCCGAGCCAAGTCGAATCCTTACCAATTGGCCGTCTGGCAAGCGCGGCGGCCATGCTCCAAACGCTGCCACCGGACTGCCGCGCGCCAGCGATTCAAATCGGTTTCAACTTTGCCGAAAGCGAATCCTAAACGGGCTCGCTTTCGAGGCATCTGCAAAATGGGAAAGAGATACAAGGAGGTTACTAGACCATCTCACGTGATGAAGACCACGATGATCTCCACACATGTCTCAGCCGCACGGTGTCGAGGTGCCAAGATTCCAGCCGACTCATTGTGAAGTATAGGGGATCGCGGAATGTTATGCGTAAACCGGACAAGAACCCTTCCATCTCCGGGTCGCACAAGTAAGTCAAGGGCAGCCTGTGTTACGGGAAGATCCGTTTTCAGGGTTGATGCCCACAGTAAAGTTGCGACACTAAATCAGTCCCATTCTGGAACCCGTTTTGCGAAGCAATCCCCATAGCCGCCGCGGTTTCGTTCAAACAGATTCTTGCGAGTATCGCCGAAACGAAACTCCTTCGCTACCCTCAGCTTGACCCTCGGCGAGACTTCGCAAAGAATTCTATTCGTCAGGTGGCGCTACATCTGTGCAACAACCAAACCTAAGAAAGGAGCAAAATATGTTAAGCAGAGAACAAAACGCGATGTTGCAGTTCAAACTACACAGCGTTCCACTCAAGGAGGCGATCAGCGACACGAAATTGGAGCCACTGATTGCGTTGAATAATACACTGATTGATGCCGCCAGTTGGTTCGGCATTTCCGAGCATTACGCCCGCCAAGCTGAAAGGTCATCGTTTATCAAAGACAACGCGAGAGCCAAGCAGTGTCAGTCACTCTTGAAACGCCACAATCAAACTGGATTAGAGATTTTGTCTCGCGCCCACTCACACTTGGATAAACTCTCCGCCGACTTTGGAAAAGGGCGTCCGGCAGGTAGAGACAAAGACGTTAAGACCATAGTGACTAGGTCCTTGGAGGATTTGAAAGCGATTGTGACCGACTTCGACACTAAGTCAAGCGATGCCAAGAAGCTTGGAGATGCCATTGACGAGGTCGGCGCAGCATTTGCTGAGGCCGGACACGATGGGGTCATCAAGCTGCTTCAGAAGAAAGTTACGGAGTTACAGGACCTCCGGTCACGACCGGACAGGGGAGCCGTAGAGAATATTCCAGTGTGGAAAGCGGCTGCCATCATAGCAGCAGTGGGCATCTGGGTGATAGCGTTGATTCATTGCGGTTTCTTTGGTTGTTCCGTAAGTTGGGGCGCGGCGTACGCGATTGGCTTCGCCATCGCAGCATACATTGCGTTCTTCTGTTAGCACTGTGCCGGCTAACGCGCTGGAGCCAACAGCCGCCGCACCGGAACCTAATTGGGTTGCGGACTCGCTGAGTGGGTGACAATCTGTCGCGTCAAGGCGTAGCGGTCGCGCATAGCGCGGAGCTACTATGTCGAACCGGCGGTTCGCGGCAGCGGCCTTTCTAGTGATGCATCACCTAACTCGGCCGTATAGCGGAGCGCGAATCGAAGTCTCTTATTTTACTTCTGGGCGCGCGCGCCCGCTGACCGTTCGCCGCCATGTCGCAACCTGCGACAGATTTCTCAATTTGTGTCAGTATCGCGAAGAGCATAGACTTCCTTCCAATAGTTCATCAGAGATTACTTTGCGAGTGCTGAGAACTAAGTGGACAAAGAAAGGCGAATTTGGAACGAGTATAGAACGTACGCATGGAGCATAAATGGATCCAGAACAGCCCGCCTACAACGCATGCACTACACTCCCTCGTCGTGCCGCTCGCTATGACTGCTGCCTTCGGGTGCCGCGACCGTTCGAGAAACCCGATCTTGCGATTTACAGTCAGTACGAGGAACTGCTGGCCGGTCGCGAGCCTAGTTGGGACAACCCGGACATCTGGACGCACGCTTTGCGGCCCTTTGCGCTGCTCCGGGAGACGACAGTCAGGGTCTATAACCGGTCGCCCTCGGTTTCGGCCGTCAACGCGCTCGTGCATTTGCGCCTTTTTCCCTTCGGTATCGGCACGACTGCCAGCGTTGTCGCTACCAGGAGAATCAGCCTGGCGGCGGGCGCGTCCTCGACGTTGCGCTTTCCGCTCGAGGAGAGCGTGCTCGCGGGGGATCCGAGGATTGGAGTCACTGTTGATATCGAGCACCCTCAGGATGCTCAGCCGATCAATAATTCCGGCTCCCAGGCCGTTGACGTCGCTTTCACGAGCGACGAGGGAAGATCGCAGATTCTCGAGATTCCCGTTGTGAACAATGCAACGGAGTCCCGCGAAATTCGGTTGGAGATCATCGCGACGGATCTTAACGTTTCCGTTGCGCCCGCCCTCCGGGTCTTCGCATCGGGCGAAACTGGCCGTGTCGCTCTTTCGATCCAGGTTCCTCCCGCCTTGCACGGTTCGGCATCGTCCGCCGTCGAGCGGCGCGTGACTGTGGTCGGGCGAGGACCTGACGGCAGCCTGATTGGCGGGGTCACACGTATTCTGGAGATAGACGATTGAGATGCGCATAATAACTGCATACTTAGCATTCGTGGCTCGACTGCTACGCCCCGTTAGCCTGTGCGGTCACGTAGGCGCAATCCACGGTTCCATCGTGGGTGGAATGATGGGGTTCTTTCTCCTGGGGCACGCACACTGGATATTGAGGGCGACGCAGGCCTTCCAGTTTGGCCTGATCCTCGCTCTCTTCGCGTGGGTCACCATGCTCGTCGTGCTTTGCGCGTGGGAGCGTTATACATTCCGCTCGGTAGGAGTTCCAACCTTGCTTAGTGCTCTGATAACGTCGCTCTTCACGGTATTTCTGACCAACTATCTTCGGATGCCCTTGTTGGCCTGGTTGGTGGGTGCGGTTGTTGGACTGTTCTGGGGAGAGGTGCTGTGCAGTCTGTTATCGAAACCGCGATTGGAGAGGTCCAATGCCATGCCCAGGTAGCCATGCTCGTCGGTGCGGACCTGCGTCGAACCCTGCCGTGCCCAACGTGTTGCCCGCCGTTCTCGGCATTCTCGGCGGTATTTGGACCCACCTATTAACCCTCTATGTAGTGTGGCAGGGCATTTCTGGGGCGCTCGGCGCCATCAAGGTTGTTGAGGGACTGATACTTTATTTCGCTCCCGGGGTTGTCGGGCCGACGGCCACGGTGTCGTTTGTCGTAGCCGGTGTGCTCACGGCCTTCGTGGCTGCCCTCGCAGTAGTGATTCTCATTGGCGTCTACATCTCCGATCGGTGTCTTCACCATCCTGGCGGAACGTCCGTGTGCGTCGCCGGAGTCGTCAGCGGCACCGTTCACAGATTCAACGCACCAACTGAGAATCTCTTTCCGTTCATTGCCACGCACGATCGAATCGACTTGGTGTTGAAGGAGCACTATTGGGACGTAGTCGAGGACCAAGAGGCCAACGTCTTCTGCACCGACGCTTCCTTTGAGCGTCGTTCGCCCATTATGCGCTGTTATTACTTCGCGGAAGAGGTCTGCAACGCCGGGCGCGGATCGCTCTATGGGGCGGTTGCCGGAGGCGTGGCGGCTATTGTCGCGGCCGCGATCATCGCAGAAGCAGCCGCCTGCGTGACCCCGATCACGTGTCTTATTGTCTTGGTGATAATTGCCATCGTCGCTTTGATCCTTGTCCTCGCGGGCGCCCTCATCGGCGGGACGGCCGGTCGGGCGACGAGCCACGATACTTCGCCGGTCGCCGATACTGGCAGGACCCTCAGCGAGGGCATTTACGTCACCGTGCAGGGCAACATGATCAAGCGCGACTATGACGAGGGGGCCAATGTACTGTGGTGGGAAACCTCCACCCACTATCTCGGTCCATCCACTGTGACGTCCAGACCGTTTAACCATTGCGATATCGAAGCCGACAACTTCGGTATGGAGATGGACGGCTGTCCGCCCTAAGCCGGCGCTCTCCGACTCGAAGGAGAGACGCAAGCAGGCCGAGCGGAGGGCTCGCGTGACGGACGCGATGGAGCTCTGGGAGCAACCCACAATGCTGTAATGACATGGGGCTTGGCCCGACGAGAGGGACTCGGTCGCCAACTCGAACTGATTTTCATCTGAACACTTTTTTCTCAACTCGCCCACGCCGCTGAGCTCCAGCGTCGCGCGGCGCTTCGCGGGCCCAATCAAACGAAGGCGACACTCGACGCGGGTTACCGCTTCGCCGTTAATGCCGCCATCTAGTCGCAACCTCTTTTTTGTCCCGCTTTCCAGAGTTCGATCATTATCGAAGGTTCTCGAAAATGATAGACTCGCATCGTAGCTTCTTGCACCGTTTCTTATCGATACCGAAGGTTTTGCGTCATACCGTTGAGGTTGAGGCAGAGAGCATGTACGAAGCAGCCGTGTTAGCCATCCGCACCTTTCGGCAACATCACTGCGGCCAGGGCAAGTCAGTGAGCTGGAAGTGGAAGTCCGAAGCTCGGTCATTCATACCATAACGCCAAGAAAGGTTTACGATTGATTGAACGGCGGTGCCAAGACGCCAAAAGAAGCCGTGATGAAGGAGCGATTACGGGCTCTCCTTTAGTACTTGAGTTTGGATGGGACAGTCATCTAAGCTGAACCGACAATGTGCGGGCGATTCGTCAGACGTAGATCCTCATCAACACTAGCCGACGCGTTTCGCGTCAATCATATCTCAGACGACCTTCAGCCTAGCTTCAACGTGGCGCCGACGCACAATGTCGCGGTTGTTTTGGACGACTGCGCAAGACAACTTGTTTCCATGCGTTGGGGCCTGATCCCGTCTTGGGTATCGGACCCAACGATTGGAAGTAAGCTGATCAACGCACGGGCGGAGACTCTAACTCAGAAGACTGCCTTCAAGATTGCGTTTAGGAACCGCCGCTGCCTAGTCGTCGCCGATGGCTTCTACGAGTGGCAGAAGCAGAATGGAACGAAGATCCCCTTGCTCATACAGTTGAAGTCTGAGCGTCCGTTCGGATTTGCCGGTCTGTATGAGACCTGGACTTCCCTTTCGGGCGAAAGCGTCCCAACGTGCACTATTCTCACGACTGAGCCTAATGAGATCGTGCGGCCGATTCACGACCGGATGCCAGTCATCTTGCCCAAGGATGTTGAAGATTTCTGGCTAGACTCATCGATCGAAGACCATAGGCGGTTGCTCGATTTGCTCTTGCCTTATCCCGCTGAGGAGATGGAAGCATTCGCCGTCTCGACTTTAGTGAACTCAGTCAAGAACGACTTCATAGCTTGTGTTGAACCGGCGCAGTTGTGTCGCAGCAGCCCCGACTCTTCTGACAATGGCTAAGCGTATTTCGAACGCGATTATCGACCATACACACGCCGCGGAGTGTGGGCCGAGATCAGCGATCTAAGAAAGGCAATAGACAATGGCCCGCTGGGTAATGAAATTCGAAGTCGAGGCGGATCTGGGTGTTGAGTCGGAGCAGCGGATCCTTTCATTTACTCATCCGGCTGGGACCTACGACGTTCATCTTGAGAACCAGAATATGGAGCCCGGTTGTGAAACACCTCTATTGAATTCATATGTTGTCTTTGAGGAACAGGATTTCGATCCATCTCACAGTGACCATGTCACCGATCTGGACAACTTCAAGCCGGTTGCTGAGGCCGGCGAAAAACATTTAACTAGGTTTCTATATTTTCTGAGCTTTGCTACAGGATGTCGGTTTCGTATTGGGCGTCGTATATGTCTTTTTGATTGGACGCCCGGTATAGCTCAGCGACACGGAGTTGTCTATCGAAAGTTTGCGAATCCGGACTTTCCTGTGTTGGCTTTGAATCAAGAGCTTCTTACCACCATTGAGAAGGTTATCCAATCCGAAGCCGACGAGGATCTCCTACAGGCGTTGCGGTGGTTTGCAGCCGGTGTGTCTGCCAAGCCGCCTGATGTGCAATTTCAGATGTTCTGGTTTAGCATCGAAACGCTGGCGCGCCATACGCGAAATCCTGAGCGTGTACCAGATCGATGCCCACAGTGCCGGGAACCCTTGTACTGTGCGAAGTGTCAAAGTACGCCGACCCATCGCCCGTATCCGTCGCAGATGATTCAGCAATTGTTTGCCCGGCACATCCGAGATGCACCCGATCTTGCGTATCAATATACATCCACAATGCGTCACTCCCTCCTGCACGGCGACCGCATCGCGCGGGTAGAAAAAGAATCTGGTTTTACCCTCGCCAGGCTGGTCGACATAGTAGCGAGTGTTTCCTGGGCTGCGTTATTCGAGGCACTAACTCACGGTGCCGGACTTCGTGAAGAGGGAGTGCCCAATGAAACCCTCAAGCTGGTTCGACCGTCAACGTTTCTGCATTTCGGAGTCGAGGCGATTAGTCGGATGTCATTCCGAAGTCCTGTGGACCGAGAACCTCAGTTCAGTGATCTTCCTGAGATTAAACTCGAATTACTTGTGCGAGAATTCGACGAAGACGAACTCCGAAGCGATGCTGAGGTCGACGAATAATTACTAGGGGCCGAGTGAATCTACGCCGAAGCCTAGCAAAGATACTTTCACTCACGCCCAATTCCCAATTCCCAATTCCTTGACCCTATCTGAATACTTTCGCTATTCTTAGCGGCAAATCTTAGGCGCCTCACCGTCTATTAGTATCGAGGGACCTCACCGCCCGCGAGTAAGCGAGTCTGAAACATCGCGATTGCCTGCTGAGTGGGATTGTTCGTTCTTTGCCGAGCAATGGGTTGGGTGGGTTGGTTCATTTCTGCCCTGGGATAGCGAGAAGCCATCTTGGCTGTTGAGCGCGCTCAACAGCCCCGGCGTGGCTCCAGAACCCTTCCACACTCCAGATCTTGTGCTTTGTGACTATGGGTTTAACGCTTTCGACCCAGGGGGAATCTCTCTATGCCGTCTGACGTAACAGTCAACGACGTTATTCTGCAACCTTTCTTGATGGCGCAGGACTCTGCTGAGTCGCAGCGCCAGCTCATGATTCTATTGTCTGAACACGCGGAAGCGCGCATGAGGGGGATCATATTGGCCCGCCTCCGGTCCTACTTTAGCAGTCAACAGCAGAGCGAGGATTTTGAGGATCTATACAGCGAATCCAAAACGAGATTACTCACCTACTTGTATGAGCTGAAGGAGGGCCTCAGGACTACTCCCTGCGAGGACTTTCGAGCCTACGTTGCAGCCATCGCTCACAATGCGTGCCATGACCACTTCCGCCAAATGTATCCAGCACGCACCCGACTCCTCAAGAAGATTCGTGATCTCCTTCAAGCCCATCCAAACTTCGCTTTGTGGAAATCCAAAGACCAAAACAAAGGCGAGTGGTTATGTGGGTTTCATTGTTGGCAGGGCCAAAGCACTTCATTTATTTCGACTGCCTGGGTACGTGGTTTCTATGAGAAGCCGGAAACGGTGATTGAAGCTCTGTCATCTGGGGGTGACATTCAATCGTTGGGGACCGACGATCTCCTCGCGTCGATTTTCAAGGATATCGGGGAACCAATCAATCTATCCGATGTGATCAATGTTGTGTCCGATATCAGAGGCGTTAAGGACGCGCCCGTCGCCTCGCTCGACGCGAACGGGAATAACTTGAGCTTGCGACTGCCAGATTCAAAGGTACGTGTCGATTCGGTACTCGAAATGCGCGAGCCCTTGATGCAAATCTGGCAGGGCTTGCGCGAGTTGCCCCGTGACCAATTTCGAGCCTATTTGCTATACGCACGCGATAGCTCAGGGGAGGACCTGATTAACCTATTAGTGGGAGCCGAGATCGCAACCGAGGACGACATAGCAATGCTGTTAGGCATGACTCTCGACGAGTTTCGATATCTCAGGTTGAATAGGTTGCCGCTCGATAACGAAACAATAAGTAAAGAGCTTGGGGTCACGCTCGAACGCGTTTACAAGCTTCGTTTCCGGGCTGGTAAGCGATTGAAATCGCTTCTAGATGAAATAAATTCGAAAAAGAAATGGCCGATGTAGGAAGAATTCCCCTACATCACCGTCTCATTAAGGAGAGAGGTACGTAGTCGATTGCGAAGGTCTCTGGCGGTTTGTATGGATACACACCTGTCAACTGAAGAGATAAGGAACTACCTCGGTCGCAAACTGTCACAGCACGATTTCAACAGAGCGAGCGACCATGTGCACAGTTGCAAGGTTTGCTATCGGGACTTTCTTGCCGAACTGCAAGAGCGGTTTCCTATAGAGATCGACCTAGAAGAGCTTGCCGGAATGCAAGGCTGGCATCTTGAGGGCGAAGAGTTCGCGGCCTATGTAGAGGGCCGGATGGATGAGCTTGACTTTGAATGTGCGAGTTTGCACCTCGAGGAGTGCGGCTCGTGCATGGAGAAGACATCAGCAGCTTTCGAATATCGTCTAGAGAATCCTCGCGTGACAAGGAGCGCGCGGCGGAAGGAACCATCGACCTGGAGCAGATACCTTCCCAGCGTCCAGTCAATCTCCTTGCCTCGCTTGCAACTGGCCGCAGCCGCCGTGCTGGTGATCGCTCTCATGCTCACTCTGTGGGTGCTCAAACAACCGAAGGCAGCGCGTCCTCAAGTTGCGGACGCTCCAGAGACGTTTTCGCCAGATTCTGCGCCCCAACAACCCACGGTCCATGTGGGTCCAGGCGCAGGTCCCCAGACCAGTCATGGGGTTGATGGGTCAGTGTCAAACCAAGTGGCTGCCAACGCAAGCTCAGAAAAGCGTGAAGTCAAACGCCAAGGGGACGCGACGGAGCGAGTACTGATCGCCAGCGACCTTATAATGCCGCCTGCCATCGAGATGCTTGACAGGACGCCTTCGATCGCGGTCCGTGGAAATCACACCTCCACTCAATCCTTCACGATCGTCCGTCCTTACGCGACTGTGATAAGCAATGATCGTCCGACATTCTCCTGGACCACCCTGAGCGGAGCCACAAGCTACACCGTATCGGTTTTTGACGCAGATCTTCACTTGATCAGAACGAGTGAGCCGCTTACTGAAACTCAGTGGTTGATGCCGCATCGACTCGAAGCCGGCATTGTTTACACCTGGACGGTGACGGCGCTAAAGGACGGACAAGAGGTTGTTTCGCCGGCATCGCCTGCTCGCGCGGAGTTCGAAATACTTGAAGAGCCCGAGCTGCGTATCCTGAAGCGCATCGTCAGGAGAACTACATCGCACGCGGCTCGTGGAGTTCTCTATGCTGAGGCCGGGTTGCTGGACGAGGCCGAGAAGGAGTTTCAAACACACTCAAACCTTCGGCCAGCCGACGAGCGCGTAAAAGGGTTGCTCCGAACAGTCCAATCGTGGCGGCCGAAGAATCTAGTTCTGCCGCCTTCGAAGTCCCCACAACAATAGAGCTGCTCAGTTATGTAGGCTTGTTCCCGCAGAAATCATATTACTGAAGTGGCAACCAGGAGCCCGCCGAATTGCCTCGCAAAAAGCCTCAGGTATACCACGAAACTCTTCGCGGAACTGCTCAAACAGTTAGTGGTGAGCATGCCGTTGTGATAAACGAGACGTTACTCATGATTGTTTACTTTCATTCGGCCCCTAATCGGGCCTGGTATTGTTCGTCGCTAACGTTCTCCATCCAGTCGGCGGGTTGCCGTTGTTTGCGGTAAACTCCGAATTTGCTTTTCCATTCTCTCAATGAATTAAAGACTCGCTAGTGGCAACGAGCGATAGCGCTTTCCGGTAAGCTTCGCCAATGCATTTACGACCGCCGGTGAGATTACGGGAACCGGAGGTTCACCGCATCCTGTCGGCGCATCAGTACTGGGTACGATGTGCACGTCAACGTTTACGGGCGCGTCGGCAATGTAAGGCGGCGTGTAGCCGTCGAAGTTTCTTTGCTCCACGCGACCATCTTTAAAGGTGATCGCTCCGTTGGTCATCAACTGCGTCACCCCAAACCCGACTCCAGCTTGAAATTGGCTTTCCACGGTCAGCGGATTTACTGCTAGACCACAATTAACCGCAATCGTAGCGCGATGAATCTTGGGACGCTTGTTCTCAATCGAAACGTCGACGGCGCAGGCCACGGCGGTGCCGAAACATTCGTGACATGAGATTCCTAATGCGTGTCCCTTCGGCAGCTTATTTCGCCACGACGCGCTTTTCTCATCCATCAAATCGAGCGCGCTGCGCAGCTTCTTGGCATCCGGTTTCAGGAGCCTTCGGCGATAAATGATCGGATCCACCTTCGCTCGCGTTGCCAACTCATCAATCAAAGTCTCCATGACGAAGGCAGTGTGAGTGTTGCCCACTGAGCGCCACCACAGCACTGGAACGTTAACTGTCGGGTTGTGCGCCGAGACATGAAAGTTTGAAATGTTGTAGCTGGTATCAGCCGCGCCCTCGACTGTCAATGCATCGACGCCATTTTTAATGAGCCTCTCGGCAAACGGAGTTCCGGCAACTATCGATTGGCCGACGACCACGTGACGCCATGCCGCAGGCATCCCGTCGCGACTGATGCCGATTTCCACTCGATGCGCGTGCATCGGACGGTAGTAACCACCGCGCACGTCGTCTTCGCGCGTCCAAACAAGCTTAACGGGCGTGCCGCGAAGTCGCTTGGCGATCACTGCGGCTTCGCGAGCAACGTGTGAGTCGATAGTTGCGCGTCTGCCAAAGCCGCCGCCGGCAAACTCGGTGTGAAAGGTAACTTGTTCCGGCCTGAGTCCAAGCACTTCGGCGATGGCCATCTGATCCATGGTCTGAAACTGCGAAGGAACCCAGGCCTCTCCGCGATCACCATTAAATCGGACAGTGGCATTTAGTGGCTCCATCGGCGTATGGGCGAGGTACGGAAATTCATATTCAGCAACGAATCGATTACTTGGCGAGATTCTCTCCAGAGCCTTTTCGTCACCACGCGAGACGGCAACATTGCCAGACGTGCGCACGAGTTCTTTGTAACGGTTCCACAACTGCGAACTGTCGGGGTGTTCAATGCCCGACAAATCCCAATCGATCTGCAAACGATCGCGCGCCTGTTTCGCCGTCCAGAAGCGATCAGCCACAACCGCTACGCCGCTGCCCTTCGCGAGCGGAATTTCAAACACTTCACGAACTCCATCAATCGCACGCGCATCTTTGTCATCAAGGCTTTTGACTCTCCCGCCGAACACGGGCGGATGCGCGACAACCGCGATCTTCATTCCGGGAAGATCGAGGTCAAGTCCAAACTTCTGCGATCCGTCACACTTTGGTCTGCTATCAAGACGCCGAACCTTCTGGCCGACGAGCCGAAACTCAGACGGAGTTTTGAGACGAGCTTTGTCCGGCACGGGTTTGCGGGCCGCGTCCTTCGCCAGCTCAGCGTAACGAGCCGACCGGTTCCCGGGACCATAGACGACACTGTTCTCAGTGCGGCATTGATCTGGAGAGACGTGCCAGCGATCAGCGGCCGCGGCGATTAACATAGCGCGCGTCTTCGCGCCTAACTCACGGTACTGCTCGAAAGAATGGGCAATCGAGCCGGAGCCGCCAACCATTTGAATCCCGTACAGAGGGTCTTTGTAAACATCAGCCGCCGGCGCCAGCTCCGCGATGACTTGGGACCAATCGGCATCCATCTCGTCAGCAAGAATCATCGGCAGCGCGGTCTGCACGCCCTGACCGAACTCAAGACGATTTACAGTTATCAGAATCTTCCCATCAGGCGTGATGTGAACGAACGCGTCGGGCGGATAGACTTGCGGCGGCTGTGCCTGATTTCCTTCTAGTGCGAATGCGGGAAGATCGATGTACAGCGAAACTAACAGCCCGCCGGCAGCGCCCGCTGAGACGCGCAGAAAGCCTCGGCGATCAATTTGCGAACGTTCTTCAAGTAGAGTTGCTGGTCGCATGTTTGGCCTCCTTTACTTAAGTTGTCGCGACGCGGTGTTGATCGCCTCGCGAATGCGAACATAGGTCGCGCAACGGCATAGATTGCCGCCCATCGATTCTTCAATGTTCGTTTCAGTAGGCTTCGGGGTCGCCTTGAGAAGCGCAACCGCACTCATGATCTGTCCGCTTTGACAGTAGCCGCACTGCACCACGTCTTTGTCCACCCAGGCATCCTGCACCGCCCGGCCAACGGGATCGGAGCTGATGCCTTCAATCGTAACTATCGACCGATTGCCAACGAGCGACACAGGCACCACGCACGATCGGGTAGCGATGCCGTCGAGATGGACTGTGCAGGCGCCGCAAGCGCTAATGCCGCATCCATATTTTGTCCCTGTCATCTTCAGCTCTTCCCGTAACACCCAAAGAAGTGGCGTTGACGGATCGACGTTCACTTGCTTGCGTTGACCGTTTACGTTGAGTTGATAAGTTGCCATCACGACCTCCCTTCGTGTTGTCCTATTTTGGTGGCGGGCAGGGCATGCCCGCTTCGACCCAATTGCGAGTTGCGGCGACGAACTCAGCATGTGAAAGCGGCGGCAATGTCCGCATGCTTCCGTCAGGTCGAAGCCCGGGTCTCCAGGCCCAGAGAACCAGCGCGGCTTCTTCGTGATGCTTCAAGAGTGCCTGGCCGTCCATATTTTCATTACGTGATCGGTCGGTGATGGCCCGACAGACCGCCGCACTGGGCAACGGTCGATCGTTCGCGTCCTGCCATCGCATCGACAACGGCGCAAGATGCCAATTCGGTCCGCCGGGCACTCCCGTGCTGTCGGCATTTTCTGACTGATGGCAGCTAATACAATTTAGCCCGGGCACCCCCTTGCCTTCCGGACCGCGCATGACATGGGCAAAGTGACGATGCCGATCGTCTCCCTGCTGCGGATAATTCGTCGCCGTGTGACAGTTAATGCAACGAGGTGAAGTCAGAACTGAATAAACTTTTTGCCATGCTGCTAATCCGTCCGCGCGGTTTCCGTGGCCGTTTGGTTTCTTGGATTCCCGACTATCAATGGCGACACTCGCTGCCAGAGCAATCCAAGTCCCGGTGGCAATAAGGATTACCAGAGGGATTCGGATGGAAAATCGAGAGTTTGATAACATGCCGCTCCTTTCAGGACGATATTTCCGCGTCGACTGAGACGCTGGTTAGTTAATAATTTTGAAGGGTGTTAACTCACAGGTCAAATATCACCCATCGCAAAGTAACCTGAGGAGCGTTACAGTGTGACTTGTTCGCCAATCAATCACCCAAGTATTGTTTGTCGCTGACCTTTTCCATCCACTCAACGACTTTGCCGTCGAGCGCCTCTTGAATCGCGATGTGCGTCATCGCCGTCGTCGGCGTGGCGCCGTGCCAATGCCTCTCGTTCGGCGGGCACCAGACCACGTCGCCCGGACGCAGCTCAACTTTTGGTTGGCCCTCGCTCTGTACCCAGCCAAAGCCGGACGTGACGATCAAAATTTGCCCGAGCGGATGTGTATGCCAGGCCGAACGCGCGCCCGGCTCGAACGTCACACTCGCGCCGCGCACAGGCGCCGGATCGGGAGCCTCGAACAG
>Ga0137359_10002856_pt1 | contig 13882 bp, 9 predicted proteins | sample Mad1_40_16metaG_FD_108281 | JGI IMG/M metagenome (GOLD analysis project Ga0137359, IMG submission 108281) | Vadose zone soil microbial communities from Angelo Coast Range Reserve, California, USA - Mad1_40_16 metaG | ecosystem: Environmental > Terrestrial > Soil > Vadose zone | place: USA... | reverse complement strand
AGTTGCGGCAGGTGCAAAATGAGCGACTGTATCCGCTGCTCGATTTCCGCCGTAAGCCGATGGATGGATTCCTTCCGTCGCTCCGCATAGTCTGCCAGGAAACCTGCTGCCAGAATTGGCTCGCCAAAATTCACCAGTGCGTCGCTGCGATAGATTTCCTTTGCCGAGAAGGTCAGGCCCACTGGAACGATTTGTAATCCGAGCTTGCCGCCGTGCCGTTGCTCCAATTCCAGCGCCATTCGTGCCGCGCCCGACTTGATCTCCTTCAATTGCGAATCGTCATACGTGATCCCCTCGGGGAAAATGCCCACCGCTTCGCCTCGTTCGAGCACGCGGAAGCAAGCTTCGAAGGTATCTGATATCGTACGCATCGCTCGAGGATCGTCCTTCACTCGATTGATGGGAATCACGCCGCATTGGGTCAGCAGCCATTTGATCGGTTTGAATCGGAAGAGTTGCACCGTGGCAACAAAATTGACTTTGCGCTGCACCGCGGCCCCAATCACAAACGAATCGGTCAGCGAATTAGGGTGGTTCGAAGCGAACAACACTGGCCCGGCCGCTGGAACCCGTTCCGCGTGAAATTGCTCAATGCGCCGGAAATAGAATCCCAACGCGAGTCCCATGAACCATCGAATAACGTGGTACAATCCCACAGTTTTCATCTAGCGATGTCCGCTCGTTGGTCCTGCGCCGTCACTCGCGCCACGGTTTCGTGGCACACCATTTCTGCGGCCGCGGGCTTTCCGAGACTCCTGGCCGCTCTGGCCATCTCCGCCAGTTTTTTTGACTTTAGCAATTGCTCGATTCGATAGGGCAGATCTTCAACGCGATTCACCTTTGCGGCAGCGCCATGTTCGAGCAAAAAATCGCTATTGGCCGCTTCCTGTCCGGGAATCGGGTTGAGAATGAACAGCGGCTTGCCGATCGCCAATGCCTCGGATGAGGTCAGCCCGCCGGGCTTGCTGATCACCAGGTCCGATACGGCCATTAACTCGTGCATATTCGTCGCGAAGCCCAGCACGTGGGTCGGATGGCGCCGATCCACCGCCGCCAATTCGCGCCGCAATTCTTCGTTTCGGCCCGTCACCACCAACATTTGAAAATCGCCCTCGACTTTGTCCAGTTCCGTCACGATTTCAGCCACCGGTCCCATGCCGAAGCCGCCGCTCAAAACCAGCAGCACGTCCTGATCGTCGCGCAGCCCTGATTTTTTTCTCACCGCGCGTCCATCGATTTTCTGTGAGAACTTCGCGGAGATCGGAATTCCCGTGGCAACGATATTCGCGGCCCTCGCGCCGCGAGCCACCAATCGAGCTTTAGTCTCCTCGGCCGCCACGCAATACAAATCCACGCAGTCCTCCATCCAGAGCGCATGAGCTTCAAAATCGGTGACAATGCTGACCACCACGGGTCCGGATGGCTCGCCACTTGCCGCTTCTGACATGGCTGCACCGCGCTTGGATCGATCGCCTGCTCTGCGTCGCAAACTGCGCAATCTGCCGCGTTTGAGATGTGCCAGCGTTTCCAGCGGCAGATAATGAGTGCATAACACCGCATCCGGCCGGAACTCCTTTACAAAGCGCGCGAACCGCAAGCGCGAGTTGCTGGGAAACACACGTTTGAATCGATTCAGCCGTCGCGCGAGTTGAAGAGTGTCGGTTTTTTTGAAGACCATGCCCCAAATCTCCGGCGCGTGCTCGACCAGCTTGAGATAACCATCGGCGTGAATCTTCCGGTGCAATGGTGAAAAGAACTTCACCAAATCGACTTTCTCCACAACATCATCAGGCCGCGAAGCGCGCCAGGCTTCCTCGAGCGCGGCTGCTGCGGCCAAATGGCCGGCTCCCGCTGTTGCCGTTGCAATCAATATGCGCATAGTTTCCCGCCGAAGCAGATTCGTATCGTCCCAAACAATGCCTTAATCAGCCTGAGATTGAGAAGGAGAAAAGCCACCTTCGACCCGGAGCTCGCAACCGTCGAATCCGTTGTGGTCCGCGATTTTTCGGAAGCACCCTTAATTGCGATCCACACTCATCCGGTCGATTACCCAATCGAAATCTGCCCACTCGCTTTTGGGCAATTTCATCGGCAAGGGCGCTCCGTCGGGTTGGGAAGGCGGTTTCGTGCTGGAGAAACGCCAACGATGAGTCTCGGAATGTCCATCGGCAAAGGAGAAACTGGCCGCGCCGTTATGATAGGATGCCGGCAGATCAACCCATTCCCAATAATAAGCTTTGTTGATGAAGTAACCGTCGTTGATGCTGTCCGGGTGTTCATCCAGGAATACGAAAATTTTTGCGGGCTCGGGAATGGTTGACAGGTTGAAAAACTGAACATAATCCGGATTGTTGCGGTTGTAGCCGGTCATGGAAAGGTCGCCGGCATCACCGATCATCGCATTCATCGAATAGCTGCGCACGCGCTGGGACCATCCTGCTGAGCGCTGAATTGCGCTCAGCACATTATCGGAGGGACAACGATAGATGTTGGCTGCTTTGCTGGAGTATGGCCCGAGGCTGGCCTCCTTGATAGTTGCGAGGTTCGTGTTGTCGGGTTTGAGTTCCCAGTTGAGCACATTATTGACCCAATTGAGATAGGTCGCCGGAGCCACCCCGCGAATCTTGACGTCACCACCGAGGTTGTATGCCAGGTGTCCGTTGTGATCATCCGCGTAAAGCACCCAGGCCAAACCGAGTTGCCGGGTGTTATTCAGACAGAGAATGCCCTGCGCTTTCGCCCTGGCTCGGCTAAGGGCCGGAAGCAACAGGCTCGCCAAGATCGCGATGATGGCAACCACCACTAACAGTTCAATGAGGGTGAAAGCGCGACGAAGCGCGCTGCCGGATGGCCTACCTGAGCAGGCCCATTGAAATCTCAAACGCATACTGGCAGCTTTCGAATGCATCACAGGGCCGATTTCCTTCTCCCTTACTAATCCAGCAACGCGGATCTGTCAAAGCCATTAAGGACCTTCTGGTTCCAAAGTAGTAACTGATTAGCCACCACGGCGGACGTCCGAGCCGGTCCTCATTTTTTCGCCCACACGCTCGAAAAAAGTGCAAGTGCTGAACCCGACCCTTGCGGGCAAGTAATGCATTGTCTGGCAGGGCTCTTTTCGCGATATTGCCGCGCCTATGGCAGCGGGACGCCGTCAATATCCATTTCATCTCATCGAACCCAAGTGGCAGCGACGCTGGGATGAGCAACAGACTTTTCGCGCCTGGAATCCTGGCGAGAGTGTTCCGGCGGAACATCCTTTTGCGCGAAGACATCGAGATCTCAAGCCCGAGCAGGTGCCTAAATTCTACATTCTCGACATGTTCCCTTATCCTTCGGGCGCCGGCTTGCACGTGGGCCATCCGGAGGGTTACACCGCTACTGATATTTTGGCGCGATATCAGCGCGCGCGGGGTCTGCACGTGCTCCACCCCATGGGTTGGGATGCCTTTGGTTTGCCCGCCGAACAATATGCCATCCGGACCGGCCAGCATCCGCGCGAAACCACCGAGGAGAACATCGCCAATTTCAAACGCCAGATAAAATCGCTCGGCTTTAGCTATGATTGGACCCGCGAGGTTGATACGACTGATCCGGGTTATTTCAAATGGACCCAATGGATTTTTCTGCAGCTCTATAATTCCTGGTTTAACCCAGTGACAAATAAAGCTGAGCCGATTGATGCTTTGCGTTATCCCCTGGAGCTGCAGTCCAGCGAAGGCGCATCGCTTACCCAACTCGAAGTTAAGCGCCGCGCCTACCGTGATTCCAGGCGCCTGGCCTACGTCACCGAAGCCCCGGTTTGGTGGTGCGAACAGCTCGGCACAGTTTTGGCCAACGAAGAAGTTGTGGAAGGCCAAAGCGAGGTCGGCGGTTTTCCTGTCATCCGCAAGCCGATGCGGCAATGGATGCTGCGCATCACCGCGTACGCCGAGCGCCTGCTCAATGACCTGGAAACAATCGAATGGAGTCACTCGCTCAAAGAGATGCAGCGGAATTGGATCGGGCGAAGTGAGGGCGCGGAAGTAGATTTCCCGGTGGTGGATCATAAAGCCACGATTCGTGTTTTCACCACCCGGCCCGACACGCTCTTCGGCGCAACGTATATGGTGCTGGCGCCCGAGCACAAATTGGTGGACCTCATCACGGATTCGGAGTTCCGAGCCGAGGTGCAGGCTTACAAAACCGCAGTGGCCAAAAAGAGCGATCTTGAACGCACGGAACTGGCGAAGGAAAAAACCGGTGTCTTCACTGGCGCGTACGCTCTCAATCCTGTGAACGGGAAACGGATTCCTATATGGATTGCCGATTATGTCCTGATCAGCTACGGCACCGGGGCCATCATGGCGGTGCCCGGTCATGACACGCGCGATTTTGAATTCGCCACGAAGTTCAGTCTGCCGATCGTTCAGGTGGTGGAAGCGCCGCAGGGCAAAGAGTGGCGCGGTTATGTTGGAGATGGCGTCGCTGTCAACTCAGCCAGCGATGAAATCTCGTTAGACGGTTTGCCGACCGTTGAGGCCAAGAAAAAGATCACCTCCTGGCTGGAATCCAAAGGTCTCGGCAAAAAGGCCATAAATTATAAACTCCGCGACTGGCTTTTCAGCCGCCAGCGCTACTGGGGCGAGCCGTTCCCAATTATTTGGAAGCGCGGAAGCAATGAAGAGTGGTATCACGAAGCATTGCCCGCCTCCGCTTTGCCCGTATTGCCGCCACCATTGGATGATTACAAGCCAACACCTGACGGCCAACCTCCGCTTGCTCGGGCAAAGGACTGGGTAAATTTGCCCGATAGTTCCCGGCGCGAAACCAACACCATGCCTCAATGGGCCGGCAGTTGCTGGTATTATCTGCGCTATCTCGATTCGAATAACGGCGCCGCTTTTTGCAGTCCCAAAGCCGCGCACTATTGGATGGGAGCCGATTCAGCTCAAAGTTCAAGGTTCGAGGTTCAAGGTTCAAGGTTTCCTCGCCCCACCCCCGGCGTTGATCTTTACGTTGGCGGCACCGAGCACGCGGTGTTGCACCTTTTATACGCGCGGTTCTGGCACAAGGTTCTCTTCGATCTCGGGTTCGTCTCGACGGCAGAACCTTTTTACAAGCTGGTTAATCAAGGACTGATTCTGGGAGAAGACGGTCAAAAAATGTCCAAGGCGCGAGGAAACGTCGTCAATCCTGACGACATGGTGAACGAGTTTGGGGCTGATTCACTCCGCCTGTACGAAATGTTCATGGGGCCCCTGGAGATGGTCAAGCCATGGAGCACCAAGGGGGTCGAGGGTGTGTACCGTTTTCTCGGGCGCGTGTGGCGGCTGTTCGTGGATGAGAAAAGCGAAACCGAGTTCGAGCAAGTCTCGACGACTGAACCCGAACGCAGCGCGGAATTCCTCGAGAGAATCCAGCTCAATGACGCGATTATCGACGTTGAACCGACACCCTTACAGCTAAAAGCCATTCACGCGTGCATCAAAAAAGTTACCGAAGATCTGGACGGCCTGCGCTTCAACACAGCGATCTCCGCGCTCATGATATTCGTCAATGAAGCGATGACCTGGAAAAACAAGCCTTCTTCGGTGCTGCGCGATTTCGTCGTGCTGCTGCAACCGTTCGCCCCCCACCTGGCTGAGGAGCTGTGGAGAAAGTTGTCAAAACTCGGCACGGCCGAGACTTCAGAGAATCTGGACAATGAACGGCGGACTTTGGACTTGGGTTATCAGCCCTGGCCGAAATTCGATCCGAAATGGCTGATCGAGGATGCGTTGGAAATTCCCGTCCAGGTGAATGGGAAGCTGCGTGATGTGATTAAGGTCCCGACCAGCGCCACTCAGGCTGACCTGGAGGCGGCCGCCAAATCCGCCGAGAAGGTGAAACCATTCATTGATGGCAAAACGATTAAAAAAACGATCATCGTCCCCGGCAAGCTGGTGAACATCGTCTTAAATAGTGTTTAACCTGCTCCGTTATCCCATTCCCTTGCAATACCGCCAGATAAAGCTAACCTGAAACCTATGACATTGGAATTGTCTGACTTCGACACGATCAAAGATAATGCTCTGAAAAAATTTGAAGAGCGCGTGTCCAGCGCCGGAGAGGATCGCCAAAAGATGGAACGCGAAGCCTTCAGATTGGAGTCGCAATTGGAGCAGCTTTATTCGTTCACAGCCCTGATCGCGCGCCGTGAACCTGATGTCGCCAGAACTGCCGCACTGTGGGAGACCCTGGTCAGGACCTGCGATGTTTTCGCCGGGAAAATATTCCAACTGTCCCAGCAATATTCGGTTGGCGCCTCAGCTTATGACCACGTCCTCGATATTCGTAGCGCAGCAGAAGAATTGCGTGCGCTGCACAGTCCATGATCGGTCCCGGGGAAATCGCGGGTCTGGCTGAATTTTACGACCGGTACGCCAATGCATTCGAGCGGACTTCGCCGGAGCGCCTCCAAGCTCGCCGCCAGTTTTACGCCCGGCTCGAGATGCTATATGAACGCGAGGGACAAGGCGTAAGCTACGACGCTTTTCGATTAGAAATGGTTAAACTCTGCAAAGAATACCTCAAAAAGAATTAGGCGCCTCCATTAGTTTCTTGGTCCTTTAGCCCGCAAGTTCCCATTGTGTATCAACCCGCCCCATATTAAGTTCCAACGCGTGAACCGCTTGACCAAACGGGAACAGTTGGTTCTTTGCATTATTCTTGGATTGTTCCTGCTCGGTTGGGCCGTGAAAGCTTATCGGACTGCCCATCCACCGCCGCAATCCGTAGAATCAGCGATACCATAAACATGCACGAAGTTACTTTTGAAGAAGCTCTCAATTTGATCGAGGCCAAAGACTCTCGCTACCGGCGCGAGGCGTACCTGTTCGTCAAGGAGGCTCTCGACCATACTCAGAAAATGATCGGCAAACAAAACCGCGGCCGCATGCGGCACGTGACCGGTCAGGAATTGCTGGCTGGCATTCGCGACTTCGCCCTCGCCCAGTACGGTCCGATGGCGATGATGCTGTTGGAGGAATGGGGCATCCGAAAGTGCGGCGACTTTGGCGACCTGGTTTTCAACATGATTGAGGTAGGCTGGCTGGCCAAGACCGACAAAGACAGCCGCGCTGATTTTGAACCGGGCTACGATTTTATCGAGGCGTTCCGCAACCCGTTCCTGCCTCCGAGCAAGATAACAAAAGCCGAGATCGTCGCCCTGCAGTCAACTGACAATTGAAGCAACGAAGGTTGGATTTGGTAAGATTTCTGGAAGAACGTGTCTGAAAATTGCCAGAAAAGTGGTGGGCACGCCGGAGGAAAGAGCCTCCTCCCCCCAACCCTCTCCTGCAGAGGAGGAGAGGGAGAAGATCTGAGAGAGTCTCGCGATTAATCAACATGGAGAACAAACTCAATCCTATGGCCAGCAACGGAGAAATCCCGGCGATTCCAGCCGGGGTAAGATTGACTATGCTGGAGAACGGCCTGGCGATCATCGTGCGCGAGGATCACAGCGCGCCGGTCGTATCCGCCCAGGCCTGGTGCATGGCCGGAAGCGTTCATGAAGGCAAATGGCTGGGCGCGGGCCTGTCGCATGTGCTCGAACACATGCTTTTCAAAGGCACCACCACCCGGCCCGGCAGCCGCATTGACCAGGAGGTCCAGGAGGCAGGAGGTTACATGAACGCTTTTACATCTTTCGATCGCACGGTTTATCACATTGATGTGCCGAACACGGGAGCGAAAGTCGCGATTGATATTCTTTGCGATGTGATGCAACACGCTTCCTTGCCGGCCGAGGAGATTGAGAAGGAGAAGCAGGTGATCGTTCGCGAGATGGACATGAATGTGGATGATCCCGGCCGTCGTGCCGGTCGGCGCCTCTTCGAAACCGCTTACACCAAAAGCCCCTATCGTTTCACCGTCATCGGCTACCCGGACATTTTCCACGAGCTTAAGACTGAAGATGTCGTCGGTTATTACCGCGAGAAATATGCGCCGAACAACGTCTTTTATGTCGTCGCCGGGGATGTGATCGAGGCCGAAGTCGTGGGCCAAATCCGGGAGGCGTACGCTGCGAGTCGCGCGCGGGCAATCCCGCCGATCGTGCTGCCGGAAGAGCCGCAGCAGACCGCGCCTCGGGAAGTCATTGAGGAGGCGCCGATCGAAATCAGTCATTTTCATTTTGCCTGGCACATTCCCCAACTGCGGCATCCGGATGTGCCGGTCCTCGACGTGCTCGCCGCCTTGCTGGGTCATGGCCGCAGCTCGCGTCTGTACCAGGCTGTGCGCGAGAAGAAAGGCCTGGTCAGCTCGATCGAAGCCTGGACCTACAGCCCCGGAAGCGCTGGCTTGCTGGGCCTAAGCGCGACGGCAGACGCGGACAAATTCCTTCAGGCGCGCGACGCGATGCTCGAGGAAGTGGAAAGGATGAAAAGTTCGCCGGTTTCCGCCGAGGAGTTGCGCAAAACGGTTAAACAATTCGTGGCTGGCGCGCTTGCGGCCCGCAAAACAATGCAGGGACAGGCTCAGGATCTGGGTGCAAACTGGCTGGCAGCGAATGATCTGAATTTTTCCGAGCGTTATCTCGGCGCAGTCAGGCGCGTCACTCCCGAGGATGTGCAACGTGTCGCTCGCGAATATTTGTCAGCCGAAAATCGCACCTTATACGCCCTGCTGCCGAAGGGGACTTCGCCTAAATCTTCGCGGGTTGCCGAAATCAGCGCGGAGCATCCGATTAAAAAATTTGAACTGCCGAATGGCCTGCGCCTTCTGGTCAAAGAGGACCATCGTTTGCCGTTCGTGGAATTCCGCACTGTATTCCGAGGAGGTGTACTGGTCGAAACGCGAGCAACCAACGGTTTGACGCAGATAGCGGCCAGGATGTTGCTCAAAGGAACAACGAGTCGGTCGGCTGAGCAAATTGCCACCGAAATCGAGTCCGTGGGCGGCAGCATTGACAGCTATGGCGGCAACAACAGCTTTGGCCTTAATGCGGAAGTCATGAGCAGCGATTTCGGCATCGGACTGGATCTGATTGCCGATGTGCTGCTGAACCCGGCATTTCCTGCGCCGGAGTTGGAGCGTGAGCGTGACGTGCAATGCGCTGCTATCCGCGCGCAGAAAGATCAGTTGCTGACCAGCGCTTTCAAATCTGCGCGCCGAGCTCTTTTCGGTGAAATAGGCTACGGTCTCGACACACTCGGCACGGAGGATTCTGTGCAAAAAATCCAGGTCGCGGATTTGAAAGCCTTCCACAAACAGTATGCTGTGCCCGGGAATTGTGTTCTTGCCATTTACGGAGATGTGGAGGCCAACGCTACCCGGGTCGCGGTGGAGCAAGCCCTCAGAGGTTGGCAGGGGGGCGTCGCGCATCCGGCATTGGATCAATCTTCAACTTTGGATTCACTAAAGCGCATCATCGAGACCCACGATAAAAAGCAGGCCGTCATGGTCATCGGGTTCCGCGGCACGACCATGCTGGATAACGATCGTTATGCGCTGGAACTGCTGCAGGAATCGTGCAGCGATCTTGGCTCAAGGCTCTTCATGCGCATTCGTGAACAACTGGGCCTGGCTTATTATGTCGGCGCGCAGAACTTTATTGGGTTCGCGCCGGGCTATTTTGCTTTTTATGTCGGCACCGAACCGGAGAAGGTGGACCTGGTGGAAAAAGAGCTGCTGAACGAAGCCGAGTTATTGCGCAACGAAGGCCTGACGGAGGAAGAACTCAAACGCAGCAAGGCCAAAGTCATTGGCCAAAGAAAAATCGCCCGGCAGGATCTCGGTCATCTCGCCGTGACCACCGCCCTTGATGAACTCTACGGCTTGGGCTACGCCCATAACGAGCGTGAGGATGCCTTTTACGAAGCGGTCACGCTGCCTCAAATCAAAGCTGCCGCACGGAAGTATCTCAAACCCGATGCGTCGGTCATTGTGATGTTCAAGCCCGAGAAGTAGCTCAGTCCGTCCTTTTTGCCGCTTCCTGCAGCTTTTTGACGCGATTCTCCACATTCTGCCGGGTTTCGCGCAAACAATCTTTGCAGTAAGACACGAATTTGTACCGGTCCCGGGCTAATAAGGCATATTCCAATGCCTTCGTCCCATCCTTTTTCGCTTCGTAGCATTCTGAGATGCGCAACGCCGCTCGGAATCGATAATTCGGGTAGTCTTCGCTGCTTTCAGCGTCGATAATATTGTCATTCACTTTGCTGGGAAAAAGCTTCGCGTATTCCAGCATTGCTTCATCGTATTTCTGTTGTTCCTGGAGCACCAGTCCGAGCCCGTATTCGCCGTCACCCCAGGCGCTGGTATCCGGGTACTCCGAGCAAACCTTCTGAAAAAGAGCCTCAGCCTCTGTCAGGTTTTTTCTGTAATAGGCTTGGGTTGCCTTGGCCACGTACACCCGGGCGGCCACCTCGGGATCAGACTTGTGCTCGGCGAGGAGTTTTTCCTGCCAGGCATCGCGGCCATCATCGTCCCCTAAACCTGTCAGGCACTTCAAAATAAGGTGGTACACCGGCACCGTCTGTTTGGGGTCCTTGGCCAAAGGCAGCACGCGCGTCAGCTCGGTCAGAGCCCCGAACAAATCCGCATGCGTTTCCAAACCCTTCAAGTAGTGTTCCTTTACCAGATCGATCGCGAATTGCGTGCTGCTCAGGTTGGTAGCTCGTTGCTGAATCAGTCGGATTTGCTCCTGGTAATAGCTTTGCCAGATTTCAATCAACTCTTTGGCAAATCGGCGCTGGTATTCAGCCAAAGCGGCTTTGGTATCGCCGCTTTCCAGCAGGCGCCAGGCGTAAAGAGCGTCATCCGCAGAATCTTCCGAAGGGGTTTTGCTTCCTGGCGGTGTTTGCAAGCGAAGCGCTGCCTGATGGGCGCGCAAATCGCTGCACAACTCGATTAAAGCCTGGAGGCGGTTAGGTGCGTTGCGGTTAGTCGAAAGCTGGAGCGCTGAGTCCAATTGAGTCAGGAATTGGGAAGCCATCGTGCGATACGGTGCGGCCAGGTTGGTGGTCGCCGCGCTCAGTTCAGCCTTGGCCAACGCATATTTGTCTTCGCCAATGAAAGCGCCGGCCTTTTGAAAACGCGATGTGGCTGCCTGCCAATTGGTTAGCGCTGGGGCGGCATTCGGGGCGACCTGGCCAGCCTGCGCCGACAGCACCAACCAGAACGCAGCAATCCCTCCGAAAACCCGTATCATCTTTTTCACGTTTCTTTTGTCAACCATTGGAGCAATTATAGGCTGGCCCATCCTTCGAAGCAATCCGCACATTTCCCGATGCTGGGAGACTTGCCAACCAAGACCTGTCACTTAGAATCCACAACATGAAGCGCACTCCAATACCTGTCTGGCGCCCCGTCTATTTCCTCTCGCTATTATTTGTTCTTTGCCTGACCGCCCAGGCACAACCGCGACAGGTCGTCGCCATCGCCCACCGGGGCGAGCATTTGCACCACCCGGAAAACACCCTGCCGGCTTTCGAAGAGGCCATCCGCTTGGGCGCTGATTTCATCGAAGTGGACGTCCGCACAACCGCCGACGGCAAGCTGATCCTCAGCCATGACGGCAAGGTTGATCGCCGGACGAATGGGAAGGGGGACGTTGCGAAAATGAGCTTCGATGAAATCCGCGCGCTGGATGCCGGGATCAAGTCCGGGCCGCAGTTCGCGGGTACCAAAGTGCCGACTTTCGACGAAGCCCTCGATTTGGCCCGTGGTAAAATCGGCATTTATGTGGATGTCAAACAGGCTTCGGCCAGGGATCTGGTCACCCATATTGGCGAACATGGCATGTCGGACCACGTCGTCATTTATGCTGGACTGCGCTTATCCAAGGAGATTCAGCAACTCGATCCCAAGCTCAAAGTCATGCCGGAATCGGATAATGTCGAAACGGTCAAGCGCCTCATTGACGAACTCCATCCCAAGGTCATCGCATTTGGTGCGCGCGACTTTAGCCCCGAGATCATACGCCTGGTCAAAGAAGCCCACGCCGAAATTTATGTTGACCGCATGGGAACAACAGATGCACCGGCCGGCTGGCAGTCCGCCATCGATGCCGGAGCCGATGGCATCCAGACCGATCGTCCGGGCGAACTGGTGCAATACTTGCGCGAGAAAGGCTACAAAAAGCCTTAACGGCTTTCACAACTTCGGCGATTGCTGAACGTTCCTGACCCTGAGAATCTTTACTGTTGGCCCGTTTTCTGCGAGAATCAGAGATGATGAACGGTGTTTCCCGAGGTCTTTGCAGCCTGGGGCTGTTTTGCATCTCGGCGGGCCAGATCTGGGCTGGGGGCAGCGGCCTCAACGTCGTCGTCGTCGTTAACCAAAACAGCACCAACTCGGTGCAGTTGGGTAATTATTACGCCGAGCAGCGCCAGATCCCACCGCAGAATTACCTCCGCATCAATTGGGCAAGTACCAATGTTATCGCTTGGACCGATTCCGATTTCGCGACCTACCTTTACAATCCGCTCCTTTCGATGCTTTCCAGCCGTCAACTGACCAACCAGATAGATTACGTCGTGCTCTCGATGGATGTTCCCTATCGAGTCACTTCGGGCACCAATGAACCCAACGGCACAACCTCGACGCTATTTTACGGCTTCAAGGCCGACCCGGTACTCGACCCGTTCCAGTGCACGATTGCCCCGGGTTCGACGAATTTGTACGCCGGCAGCGAAGGTATTTTTCGCTCGACGCCGCCCATCAGCGCCAGCAGCAACTCCTTTCTCGTGACGATGATCACTCATAGCAATCTGGCCCTGGCCAAACAGATTGTTAACAGCGGTACTCTGGCTGATGGCACATTCCCGACGCAAACTGTCTATCTGGCCAAGAGCAGCGATGTCAACCGGAACGTCCGTTTTTTGACCTACGACAATGCGATCTTTAATGCCCGGTTACGCGGCAACTCCATGGTGCGCACGAACACCGATTACAACTGGATTTTTGGCTACAGCCTCGGAGTGCAACAGGGTGTTTATCTCTCAACCACCGCTGGGACTATTTTTGCGCCAGGTTCGATGGCCGATAACTTGACTTCTTTTGGCGGGGACCTTTTCGAGCAGACGGGCGGTCAGCTAAACATGCTCGAATATCTTACCTCCGGGGCGGCTGGCAGCTATGGCACCGTCACCGAGCCATGCAATTATCTGGAGAAGTTTCCTTCACCGCAGAATTATTTCTATCAGTCGCGGGGGTTTAGCCTGGCCGAATGCTATTATCAAAGCGTGACCAATCCCTACCAGGGGCTGATCGTGGGCGAACCGCTCGCGGCGCCCTTTGCCCGTCCGCCGGCCGGCGCCTGGATTGATTTGCCGGCCAACTCCGTGATGAGCGGCACGACCAATCTCACACTCCAGGCCACTGCTGCCGATGGGAATCATCCGCTCCAGCAGGTGGATCTTTTCCTGGATGGGCTCTGGCTGCAAACGTTGACCAATATCGCACCCACGGCCAATAACTTGTTGATCGTGATAATTAATGGGCAGCCGGTGAATTATTTGGTGCCGCTAAATGCGACGATCAAATCCGTCACCACTGGATTGGCCGCGTCGTTGAACGCATTGACTAACACCACCAAGGTAATGGCTTTTGCTCATGGAGACCGCCTCGAGCTACAGTCTTTTGATCGCTCCAAAACCGGCGCGCAAGTTTCCGTCTCAGTCAGCAACTCGATGGGTGCCGGCGCCGCGGCGACTACCTGGATAACCGCCAGCCGCAGCACATTGCTCGACACCGTGGCTTCCGGCATCCGCAATTTTGTGTTCCAGGGCAATCCCGACATCGGCAGCTTTATTCAGGCTACGATCACGAAAACAAACAGCGTCCAATTGGTTTTTGGCGTCACAAACAGTTCCGCCGGGACTACGCTCACGCAGATGGCCCAGCAGTTGCTCGGCCT
>Ga0137359_10002851_pt1 | contig 13899 bp, 10 predicted proteins | sample Mad1_40_16metaG_FD_108281 | JGI IMG/M metagenome (GOLD analysis project Ga0137359, IMG submission 108281) | Vadose zone soil microbial communities from Angelo Coast Range Reserve, California, USA - Mad1_40_16 metaG | ecosystem: Environmental > Terrestrial > Soil > Vadose zone | place: USA... | reverse complement strand
GTGGCGGAAGGCCGCATGAGTCCGCACGGCTATGGGAAGACGAACTTCGTCGCCACCAACAAGACGGCTGAAGGACGGGCCCAAAACCGCCGGGTCGAGCTGGTGCCGAACCAATAGCATCAGCAATACCCTGCCGCACCCTTCAAAAGGGGCTGCGGCAGTCGTTATCCGATGAAGGCGGGGAGGTAGCCATGCGTAACGCCGCGGCATGCGCCGCGCTTGTCGGCGCAGCCTTGCTCACGATCGTCGCGATTTCGGGCTGTTCGCGCGGATCGGGACAAAAGTTCGCCGCGAAACCCACCCCGGCGGCCGCGAGCGACGAAGTCGAATCGGGCGTCTATGGCTTCTCGGGTGCGATGAAAGGGGGAAGCCATTCGGGCGTGATGGGCGAATGCATCTGGATCTACGACGCCGACAACAAGAACCAGGTCGCCCAGGGCGATTGCGATGAAGGCAACTTCCGAGTCCTGCTCAAGCCGGGAACTTACGTCGTGCGCGGACCCGGCGGTAACCAGAAGATCGAAATCAAGCCGCACCAGTGGATCAAAATCAACTCGATGGCCGAGCTTCCGGGTTCGCTGTAGAGCCGCCGACGCCGCGCCGGTTTTCCTTGGCCTGTTTGCCGCTAGGCGACCTTTCTGAGAGCGGTCGCCTCGTCGTCCTCAGCGAACCGCGTTCCCCGCGGCGAAAGCGGATACCGGCGTACGGGCGTCACACCCCATACGTACCAGTCCAGCACGGCCAGTGCGGCGAGAACAGATACGCCAAGAATCAAAGTGGTGATCGACGGAAAAATCATCTTCGGCTTCTCCCCTCTGCGAAGTCCCCTGCTCTGAAGCTAGGGGCTTCGGGAAAAAAAACGGCAGCAACATCTCCTAAGACCCTCTGTCCGACGGATGCGTGAAATCACGCTCGCAAAAGTATTGAGCATCCATCGTGCCATCGACAACAGACCTTGCGCGCTCGCGAAAGGCCAGGCTTTTCGATCCGAATATAAAGGCCACGAAGCTGTCCTCATTCAGTTGCTCCGCGAGCACCTTTGCGAAACGCGAATCAGCCGCAAAATGGGAAGATGCCTCGCAGGCGAATCTTCGCGTTCGAAACCGATGCGGCGCTGCAATTCCTCTACTATGCCGATCAGCTATTGCGATTAGGGTCGCAAGCTCGTAATGGTTGCTTAAGTTCAAGTTTGAGCAAGCTGAACGCACCGATTCAGCCGGAGGTGGAGCCAATGACGTCGAAGACGTTGAAGCTGACGATGTTGGGTCTGGTAGCGGTCTGTGTCGCGGGCGTTTATTCGGCCATTTCGTTTGCACAGGCATCAACGTCACCTATGGCCGAGCCAACTACCGCTCAGGCTCCGTTCGGAAAAAAAAGCGGCAACTGGCAGAAGTACCGCAGGGAAGACGTGCAAGCCGTCATGACCAAGGTCGCCCAGGATGTTTGGCACGCGCAATATTCAGGGGCCAGCGGACAACACATGGAACAGCTGTTTCTCGATGGTCAGCGCGCCTACTTTCACGGCGACTATGACAGCGCGATGCATAACTTCCTCGCCGCGGAGCGGATCGTCTCAAAGTATCCCAACGACATAACCGCAGGTGCGCGGTCGGGGCCGTAATCTGCTGGCCCTGCGCCAAGGGCCTCGCTCGGTATTTCCGGCCGGTGCGAGCGCACGGCTCACAGCCACCGCCATCGACCGGCGGAAATCCGGCTAACAATGGGTTCATATCGATCCGGCAATCGGGGGTTCGGCGATTTTATCCTGAGGCATCGCCGTTCCATCGGCGTTCTGCTGCTGCTAATCACCGCCTTCATGGCGTGGAACGCGGCGCGCGTCAGGGCGGCGACCAGGTTCGAAAGCCTCTTTCCGTTCGGCCATCCCAACGTGAAGCTCTACCAGCAATACGAGCGGCGCTACGGCGGCGCGCAGACGCTGGTGCTGCTGATGCGTGTGCGCCATGGCGACGTCTTCAACTACGACACGCTACGCAAGATCGTCGAGGTCCAGAACGCGGTCAATGGCCTGCCCGCGGTTGACCACAACCAGGTCTTCTCGCTTGCCTCTTACCGTGTCGCCTTCACCGAGGCGGTGCCCGGCGGACTCGCCTCGAAATGCTTCATGTATCCGGAGCCGCCCAAGACGCAGCAGGGGCTGGACGAGCTAAGACGGAACGTCCACGCGCATCGTGATCGCGTTCAGGGACTGCTGACGTTCGACGATAAGGGCGCGCTGGTGCTCGCGGCCTTCAACGCCGACCGGATCGACTACGGCGGGCTATTTGACGATATCCAAGCTATCGTCCATCACTACTCCGACAACAACACTGACATCTACGTTGCGGGCCTGCCGGTGATCGTAGGATGGGGCTACCACTACTTCGACGACATCGCGATCATTTTCCTGGCCTCGATAGTACTGATGCTGCTCATCCTGTATCTCAGTCTGGGGCAGCGCTCGAGCTGGTGGGCGCCGATTCTGACCGGCTCGTTCTCGGCGCTGTGGGGACTCGGGTTCGTGGGTCTGATGGGCTACGACTTCGACCCCATCATGATGGTCATCCCATTCATCCTGACCGCGCGCGATTTGAGCCATGGCATCCAATGGCAGGGCCGCTACTACGACGAGCTCGACGCGTTAGACGATAAGTTCGCGGCCTGCGCCGCAACCACCGACGTGATGCTGCCGCCGGGGTTTTTGGCGATCATCGCCGACATCGCGGGCATTATCTTCATCTCGCTGGGCGGGATTCCGGTGCTCAAGGAGATAGGGCTGGCGGGCGCGGTATGGCTGGCGGGCAGCCTTACGATGGTGTTCGTGTTTCAGCCAATTTTCATGAGCTACTTGCCACGACCGCGGATCAAGCCGCGTAGCTGGGCGGAGCTCGGGTTATGGGCGGGCGGTTCGAGCCCGGGCAGGATGATCGAGGCACCGGTGCGCGTGCCGGTGACGCCGGGTGCGCTGCGCGCGGCTATCCTGATTAGCGGCGCGGCCTTTATCGTATGGGGCGTCGCTTCGGGCCAGCGCGCCAGGATCGGCTACACGACGGCCGGCACTCCGCTTTACCCGCCGGGCTCCAAAGTCAACCGCGACATGGCGGAGATCGGCAAATATCTTCCGCTCGATGAAGGATGGATCGTGCTCGAGACTCCCGACTGGCCGAATCGCCAGTCATCGTTGGGTCCGCCGGTGTTGCGGATGGAGGACGATCTTGCGGCTTACCTGCAGGCGCGCGGACAAACCGCGGCGGTGGTTTCGTTCTCGAGCATCGTTGTCAAGGGGCTCAACCGCCTGCTGCATAACGGCCACCCGAAGTTCTTCGGGATGCCGCAGATTTCGGCGCTCAACGGCAACATCTGGTGGATGTTCATGGCCGGCACGGCGCCGGGCGAGATGGAACGTTTCTTCGCTAACAATCCGCACGTCACCAGCACGTGCATCCGCGTGTTGCTGCCCGATCACACTTACGAACGGCTGAGACTGCTGCGGCATCAAATCCAGGACTTCGTCGATTTGCGCGTCAATAACGACCCCGAACTCGAGGGCGTCACCGTGCGGTACCTTGGCGGCGAGGCAGGGCTTTATGCAGCGGCCAACGATGTTCTCTATCGCCTCGATTTGATCAATATCACCTTCGTGCTGGCCGCGATCTTCATCTTCTGCGCGATTTCGTTTCGCTCCGCCGTGGCGGGCGCGCTGTTCATCGTGTCGTGCGTGATGGCCAACTTTGGCGGCTTCGTTTACATGAACGCGCGGGGCATCGGACTGACTATCGACACAATCCCGATCATCTCGCTCGGCATCGGTCTGGGCGTCGACTATGGCATCTATATCGTCGCGCGCATCCGCGACGAAGTTATGAACGGGCGGCGGCTCGATGATGCTATCACCACGGCGCTGCGCACCACGGGCGCGGCGGTGTTCAGCACTTTCGCAGTGATGATCGGCGGAATTTTGCCGTGGGCGTTCTCGCCCTTGCAGTTCCACAACGAGATGAGCGTGCTGCTGATTTTCCTTATGGCGACTAACATGATCGCGGGCGTGCTGATCCTGCCCTGCTTCATCTCGTGGCGCCGCCCCGCCTTCATTTGCAAATACGAAACCGCGCCACCCGCTGGCGCGACCGGCGCAGCGCGATCCGCTGCCGGGCGCTCGAACTAGCGCCGCGTGCGCGCGCCGCAGCGCCCCTGTGGCTACATCGTGGGATGGGCCGCTTGTCACGTGACGTGACTTTCAGTCAAGGCCGCGATGTTAAAATCGTATCAGCGGCCGTTGACATCTCGGTTGATTCCGGGGTAAACGGGCTTAGGTGTTGATTTCACGCACTTTTCTCGCATCGCGAGCAGGAGTGCCCGGGGGGAAGCATTAGATTGATTAACCGGGACGGAATGGCCAACTAATTTCATCGCAGTGCCCGCATCCGTCGGCTGCGGAGCACCATAAGGCGGGACTCTCCAAGGCCATGCGTGTGCGAGAAGGAGCGTTCTGGGCGCTGGCGGGCGCCATTGCGGGGGCGGTTTTGATAGCCGGCTCCCTTGTGTCCGACGCCGCGATAAGTGGCAGGACGGTCAGCGGCGCGCATCCGTGGCAAGCGCTTTACGGTGTCGCGATTCGCCCCGACGGCAGCACCTACATCGTTGGCTCGAAGGGTCTGCTGATGGTCTCTAATGACCATGGCAAGAGCTGGGATGAGCAGGTCCTCCACGAGCGCGACGGCAACGTCCTCTTTCAAGACCGCGATTTGTACGCGGTTCAATTCACACCCGACGGCAAGAGCGGCTGGATTGCAGGCGAGATGGGGATCGTCCTGCACTCCGACGACAGCGGCAAGACCTGGACGCGCCAGCAAACCGGGGTCGCGAGCAACCTGTTCAATCTCTCCGCGGTCGATGCGCAACACGCGTACGCGTGTGGTGCGGAGGGACTGGTGCTCAGCACCGTCGACGGCGGCCAGCACTGGAGTGTCTATAAGTATAAGGACCCGATAATCTTTTTCGATATTCACTATACCGACGCCAGCAACGGCTGGATGGTGGGTGAGTTCGAGACCATCCTCCATACCACTGACGGCGGTAAGACCTGGAACGTCAGTCACGGCGGCAATGTGGGCGACTACACGGTCGGCCCAAGTTTCTCGATCGTCTTCGACAATCTCCAGCATGCTCTGGTTACGGGCTTAAACGGCGAGGTTCTGACCACCGCGGATAGCGGCAAAACCTGGAAGGCCCTGAAGCTGCCCGAGCCTGTCGCGACTTATGCAGCGGCCGTGGCGGGCGGGCGGTTTTGGCTGGGCGGTGAAGGCGGCCGGCTGGTCGGAATGGATGCGGCCGGCAAATGGGTGGTTCATCGGCCTACGTTTAACGACATCGCGGCCGTGGCGTTCCTGGGGAACGCGGGCTACGCGGTGGGGCTCAACGGACTGATCCTGCGGACGGACAACGCGGGTGAGCAATGGCAGGTGGTAAAATAAGAGACGGGCAGGCCGTCGGCCCGATCGGCGTATTCGTTCTTCGCTTCCGCGCACCGATCGGCATCGTGTTGCTGCTCTTCAGTGCCTTCATGGGGTACGAATGTACCCGGGTCCGCATCGCCACGGACTTCGACGAATTCTTTCCCCGCACCCATCCGAACGTTCAGCTATACCAGAACTGGAAAAGATACGGCGGCGCTCAGACTCTGGCCATGATGGTCCAGGTCAAGCACGCGGACATATTCAACTTCGACACTCTGCGGCGGATTCAGGGCATCCAGCGCGACGTCGACAAGCTGCCCGGCGTTGATCATAACGAGGTTCTTTCGCTTGCCTCCTACCGGGTGAGCTACGCAGAGGCCGCGCCAGGTTCGCTCACCATCAAGCCCTTCATGTTCCCCGATATACCGGCGACGCAGGACGGACTCGATGAACTGAAGCGCCACGTTTTCTCCAACCGCGCCCGCATCGCGCACCTGGTTAGCGCCGACTATACGTGCGCGTTGGTGGTGGCGTCATTCAACGAGCGGGGGCTGGACTACCGAAAGCTATTCAACGACGTCCAGGTGATCGTCAAAAAGTATCAGAATGAAAATAACCAGATCTTCGTAGCCGGCGAGCCGATCATCCGCGGCTTCGGTTACTACTACGAACACTTGATCGACCTCCTGTTTCTGGCCGCGGTCGCGACGATGATCGTCATCTTGTATCTCACGCTGGGCCAGCGGACGCGCTGGTGGGCGCCGATCGTCACCGGCGCGCTGTCCGCCGTCTGGGGCCTCGGGTTCGTGGGATTTATGGGCTACAACTTCGACCCCGTGATGCTGGTCATCCCATTCATCCTTACTGCGCGCGACATGAGCCACGGCATTCAGTGGCAGGGCCGCTTCCACGACGAGCTCGACCGGCTCGGCGACAAATACGCCGCTTGCGAGGCGACCACCGACTTCATGCTGCCGCCCGGCTTGCTGTCAATTCTGGCCGACGTCGCGGGCATCATCTTCATCTCCTTCGGCGGCATCCCGATCCTCCAGCATATCGCGCTCGCCGGCTCGGTGTGGCTCGCCGGCAGTTTGACGATGGTCTTCATTTTCCAGCCGATCTTCGTCAGCTACCTGCCCGTTCCCAGGATCAAAGAGAAGCGGCGAGTCGGCCCCCAGCCACAATGGCTCAGGACGGCCAGAGCTTTCGTCGAGTGGCTAGTCCACATACCGGTCACGCCGGGACCCGCGCGCACAGGCCTGCTGATCTTCGCTCTGTGCTTCCTAGCCGCCGGTATTCTGGCCGGGATTCGTCAGGATATCGGCTACAAGACGCCGGGCACGCCGCTCTACCGGTCCAACGCCAAGGTCAATCGAGACATCATCGCAATCGGCAAGAAGTTCCCGCTGGAGGAGGGATGGGTCATCCTGACCACGCCGACGGGCGCGATGGCGGGCAAAGCCGGTGTCCAGTCAGTCCTGGCGCCGCGGGTGCTCCGGATGGTTGACGACATGCGTGCGTTCCTGCTCCAGGATCCCCGAGTCGCCGTGGTCGTCTCCTTTTCGTCGACCATTTCATATCCGCTCAACCAGATGTTCCACTATGGCCATCCCAAGTACCTCGCGGATCCGGACTCGATCCAGCTATCGGGAAATCTCTGGTTCCTTTATCTCAATGGATCGGCGCCGGGAGAGCTGGAGCGTTTCATCTCCGACCGCTCCAATCACGACACCTGTATTCGTATCCTGTTGCGGGACCATACCTACGACACGCTCAACGGCCTGCGCGACCGGATTAGTCAGTTCGTTAACGAGCGGGTCAAGAACGATCCCGAATTGGCGAATGTGCACGTGTGGTATTTGGCAGGCCTCGCAGGACTTTACCAGGCTGCGAATGACGTTTTGTATCAACTGGATTTTCTCAACATCACCTTTGTGCTCGCAGTGGTGTTTCTGTTCTGCGTGATTTCCTTCCGTTCCTTTGTAGCAGGGTGCATGTTCCTGTTCTCGTGCGTGCTCGCCAACTTTGGCGCCTTTATATATATGCGACTGCGTGGTATCGGTCTGACTATCGACACGATACCGGTGATTTCGCTGGGTATCGGCCTGGGCGTGGACTACGGAATTTATACCGTGTCGCGTATCCGGGACGAGGTGATGGGTGGGATGGCGGTGGAAGATGCAATCGTTCTCGCTTTGAAAACCACCGGTCTAGCCGTTTTCAGCACCTTCATGGTTATGATCGGCGGAATTTTTCCCTGGATTTTTTCACCATTGCTATTCCATAACGAGATGAGCACTCTGCTCATCTTCCTGATGGCGTGCAATATGGTTGCGGGGGTTCTGATTCTGCCGTGCTATCTACAGATCGCGCGGCCCAGATTCATGTTTGGCGGTGGCCAGGCGCCAAAGTCGGAGAACGGACAAAAGGATGTCGTCGCGGCCTTTTAGGCGCGAATAAGTTTGGGTCTTGGGGAAGAAGGAGTGTTGATGATCCGCAAAATGTCTGGTTAGCAACCAACTCTTGGGGAGGCCTTTATGGGGACCGAATTTGGTTCGCGGACACGGTGGCAGACTGCGATCATATTGGGGGCCGCGTTTGCCTTGGTGATGGCGGGACTGGGGATCTGCGCTGCACCTTCGCTGGCGGATGACTCGTCGGCAAAGGCACAGACGCAGATTAATGGGGGGCCGCCGATGGCTGATGTCCTGGCCCAGACCAACCCCCCGATTCAGACTGAAAGGAGCATCTGGAGCAATTTTCATGTCTCGGGATTTCTCAATGAAACTGACGGGATGTGGGTTAACTCGCAAAATCTCAAGCAGTTCACGCCGAGCCGCAATAGTCTGGCCACGGCACGCACCTGGCTGCAGGTGGACGAAAACTTCCACCTCGGCTCCAATAACGACTTCTTCATGCGGGAATGGTTCGTATACGAACCGCCGTATGCATTTGACACCGCGAACAACAGGTTCAGCGGCAGCTTCCACCGGATGAACGAATTCTACAATCAGTACACCGTGCGCGACGCATGGTGGAAGCTGTCAATAAGGCCGTTGACGTTGTACGTGGGCAATCAGATCGTGGTGTGGGGGCAGTCGCTGGCCTTCCGCGTGGGTGATGTCATCAACCCGGTGGATACCAACTGGAACTTCGGCTTTGCCAACCTCGAGCAGTCACGTACCCCGCAGTGGATGCTCCATCCGATCCTTGACCTGCCTGATCTGGGTCCGCTGACCTCGAATTTCCTGGAAGGGTTGCTGATTCCCGGGGCGCAACCGATCTGGAACAGCTGCGACCATCCCGATGGTCGCTACGACGGCGAGTGCAACGTGGCTGGCCGAGTGAACAATGGCTTTCCGGGCGCCAACCCCGCGCCGAGCGCTCGGTTCGACGCGCACTACACCAATTTCGCCAGTCCGGGGCGCTCCATCACTCTCAACGGTAACCCGTTTCCGGTGAATCCCGGTGGCGGGAACATAGTCGGTTGGCCATTTACGCGCTTCTTCTACTTCTGTAAACAGAACTCTCCGTTACTGGTCGCGACCCATCAAAAGAACCCTGTGGCGGCCAACCGGCAGAGGTTCTGTAACCTTACCGGGCCGCCCGTGGTCGGCCAGTGGCACGTGCCCGGGGTGACGTTTAGCAACATGGAGGAAGGCCTACGCTTTCACACGCTGATCGGCGGCAACGAGATCACGGCGCTCTATTTCAACAGCTTCCAATATTTCCCGATCTTTTCGTGGGTGCCTTTCAGCAATCAGTTCCCCGCGGTCTTCGAGCCGGTGCAATACGCAGGTATGACGATAGACCGGCCGATTCCGATGCCGCCCAGCCTGGCCGAGTACTTTCCGGTTGTGGGCCGGGCCGAAGCGGTTTACCAGAACCACGCGCCATTTGGCACCTTCAGCACCAGCGGGACCAACCCGGTTAAGCACTCAGATATCCTGACGTGGATGGTGGCGGTGGACCTCGACCAGGCTTACGCGCCATGGCTTACGACGACCGGCAACCTGTCGGCCAATTTTGAGTTCCTCGACCAGATAAACATGGACACCAGCAACGACATGGCTGATGGGCCGAACGGGGCCGTGGTCAACGAGATCGTGCAAAAGAATGACATCAGCATGTTGTTCAATATTGGTACTTCCTACTGGTGGAACGCGATCGCACCGACCTGGACGATGATCTACTCACCCAAGGGCACGTCTTTCGCGTTCTTCCCGTCGATCCAGTTTAACCCGCCGTGGACCAACAAGTACTTCGCCAGGATCGGCCTCATTTACGTGATGGGCTCGGACATGAACTACGTGGGTGTGCCATTGTTCAAGGGCCAGAACCTGATCACTCTCACCGGCCAGTACAACTTCAGCGCCCTGTAGGGAGGAACAAAACCTGAGGTTCTGACGGTTTAACAGGTTGGGAGCATTGTTGAGTGCTTAATTCGTAATCACTATGCTCCTTCTCATAGTGTCCGTGTCCTGACGCTTCAGGTCTTGGGGGACCGATGCGGTTAATGGCTGGATACGTTTTCGGCGAACAATTGGGGACTGACGAGCGCCGGGCGCGCCGCGTTTGCGGCCCGCTCGGCGTTCGTGTTGCTGGCGTTTTTAGATCCCTGCAAAAAACTACGATAAGGAGGAAAAGAGGCATGAGCGAGGCACGTAAGCTGTTAATCGGACTGCTGGGCCTGCTCTTGTGTCCCCTGGCGTTGGGTGTCGCACAGGCGGCAGAAGACACTATACCGCCCGGCACCAAGATCACGATGCAGAACTGGCAGCAGTACAAGGCTTTCATGCCCGACGGCATGATTGCGCTGTTTTCCAGCCAGTATGCGTGGAAGATGCCGGACGATGTCGAGATGGACGTGGGTCCCACCACGATCCATCCATTGCCGAAGCCATTCTGGGATGCGGTGGAAAAATATTCCGCGCAGACGCGCCTGGTGAAGCTGCCCAACGGCGCGTACAACATCGAGAACTACGTCTCGGGGGTGCCGTTCCCGCATCCCGAAGGTCCCGACAAGGGCACCCAGATCGCGGACGACGTGACGTTCCGCCCCGGTGGCGTACTTTACACGGGTTTCCCCGACCTCCAGGGCAATGGGGAATCATCCTTCTGCACGGTGGACCGCTTCGGCAGCAAGGCGTGCCAGCGGATCGACTACGACTACCGCCAACTCGCCTACAACTGGTTTCCCGGCGTTCCGCACCTGGATCCTCACGCCGCGGGAGCATGGTATGGCGAGTGGCTAATGGTCGAAGAGCCCGAGGAGTCCAAGTACCTGGCCGACCTGACTCTCTTCTGGCAGGACGTGACGCGGAATCCTGACGACTTCGCCTTCATCCCGGCGCTACGCCGTTCGCTGCGGCTTTCGAGCTCGGCGCGGTGCGCGCCGCTGTTTGGCAGCGACATGACGCACGACGACCAGCGGGTGGGATGGAACGGCGGGGCCTCGGTGTTCGAGGGCACCTTTTTGCGCGACCAGAAGATCCTCGCACTGATCAACATGACTCACGAGGACGGTAAGTTCCCGGACAACTACGACATGCCGCTGGGATGGGCGCGGCCGTCGTGGGGCCAATGGGAGGTTGTCCCGGTATGGGTAACCGATGTCCATCGGATCCCCTCGATGGCGCCGGGCTACTGTTACGGCAAGCGCGTCATGTACACCACACAGGCGTACTATGCCAATGTTCATCTCGATCTGTACGACGCCAATTCGAAGCTCTGGAAAGTCGTCAATATCGGGCTCAGCCCGACCGTCGACAGACTACATCCGGAGTGGGGCAAGCAGTATTTCGGTGGGATCATCGAGCAGTACTGGGATCTCCAAAATCAGCACGCGAGTCACGTGTTCACCGCCGATCGCGCGGGTAATGATCTCACGCCCGACATCGGCTTTGGCACGCAGTACGACAACGTCTCTTTGTACCAGACTCCCGGTGGTCTGATGAAGTTGATGCGCTAACGCACAAGCACGTCCGGTAACTGGCCGGGCGCGGCGCTTCTTACCGCCGCGTCCGGCCTTTTCGCGTGACCCGCGCGACACTGACCTTGAAGTGAAAGTCGTTACCAGGTTCCTCGGCGTGGCGGCCTGCGCGTTGGCCGCGCTCGCGATGGCCGAATCGACGCCATCTCCATACCAATTGATCGATGCCCACTTTGCGATGACCGTTACGCTGCTCGCCAATGGCGAGGTGCTGATCGTGGGTGGCGGCGACAATCATGCTTCGGCGACCAATCTCGCGGAAATTTACAATCCCGCGACCGACGCCTTCACGCCCGCGGGCAGCGGACTGATGCCCAGCGAGCGCACATATCATACCGCGACGCTGCTCAAGGACGGCCGCGTACTCATCGCGGGCGGAATGAATCGCATGGGCAAGGCGCTCGGCAGCGCAATCCTGTTCGATCCTAGGAGCGGCAAGTTCATCCCGACCGGGAGGATGGCCGAGCCGCGCTACAACGCAGCCGCCGTGCAGCTGCCCGACGGTCGCGCACTCATCAGCGGCGGCGCCTCGACCCCGGCGGTTTACGCTGGCGCCAACCAGGAGAAGCAGGAGGAACAATCGCTCGATACTGCGGAACTCTACGATCCTGGTACCGGCACGTTCTCACCCGCGGGCAAGGTCGAGCGCGTGTACGATGTCACCAGCAACAAAATCATGATGCGCGCGAGCATGACCACGGCACGCCGCGAGCATACCGCGACCCTGATGACGGCCGGCCCGCTGATGGGGCAGGTGATGATCGCGGGCGGGATCGGCGACCAGAACAAGCCGATCGCGAGCGCCGAGTTGTACGACCCGTCGACTAACACCTTCAAGGCCGCCGGCAACATGACCGTAGCGCGCACTTTCCTGAGCGCAACCACGCTGCGTGACTGGCGGGTTCTTATCGCGGGCGGCACCGACGCCGGCGATCAGGCTCTCGCTACGGCTGAGCTCTATGATCCCGCCACCGGCAAGTTCGCGCTCACGGCGGACCCCATGCAGCATGCGCGCTACCGCCACATCGCAGTCCTGTTCACTGACGGCGAAGTGTTACTGGCGGGAGGAGCAAGCAACGTGGGCGTGCTGGCGAACGCGGAGATTTTCGATCCGCGGAGCGGCAAATTTCGGCCCACGGGGCTGATGAAGGACTACCGGATGGCAGCGGGCGCAGTGATGCTGCATAACGGCACGGTCTTCATCGCGGGCGGCTACAACAATCGCCCGACTTACGCGCCGGGCGCCGCCGCCATGGGTATGCCGTCGGTGTCCCTGAGGGTGCTCAACACCGCCGAAATCTATAACCCTGGGAGCGGACAGTTCGTCGACACGCGCTCGCTCTGACGCAGCCCCGGCTAAACCTCGGCTCTGGCAAGTTGAGATCCCGTTTTTCTCGAAAACCGGCTGGCGACTAAAGGCCACCGCATTGAACATCAGACAAAAGAGCCTCACGCTCGTCGTGGCCATGGCGTTGCTCCACGGATGCACCGCTGGCGCGCCGCAGTACGCTGAGTCGCCGTACACGCCGCCGGTCGCCACCGCCACGGCGCAAGGCGATGCTGTCAAGGACGCACAGAGGCGGGCCACACCCTTGGAGAAGGGCCAGGTAGATGTTACGGGGGTATGGCGGGGAAAGTCCTCGGCCGAGTGCGGCATGCTCATCCCCGACGAGACGCGATGCGGCGCCGTCAATGACATCACCCTCACGCTACTGCAGCAGGCAGCCAAGGTGAGCGGCTTCTACAAGTGCGGCTACGGCAACATGGACTGCCGCAACGGCAACGACACCGGCAAGGTCGCCTTGGGCACGATGGGCATCGATCTACTCCAGATGCGGGTGATGATGCCGGACGGATCGGATTGCATCTTCAATGGCCGGCCCAAGGGCAACGCAATCGAAGGCAGCTACCTGTGTCTGCAGGGCGGCGGGCTGATTGAACGCGGAATCTGGCAGGCCGGCCGCAACTATTAGGTGCTGATTCCGGAATCAGACCGACAGACCGTAGACGCGGCGGACATTGTCACCCAGAACGTCGCGCCGGCGCTGTGGGTCGGCTATTTTGTCGCCGAATTTCTCGAGCTCCTCGATATAGTTGCCGGTATGATCGGGATGCGGGAAGTCGGTCGCCCAGAAAAAACGATCGCTGCCGCACAGATCGACCATCGCGGGCAGTGACTTTTCGTCCGGATCGGCGGACACCCAGACGTTGCGCCTGAAATAAAAGCTTGGCTTTTCCTTCAGCGGAACGCCGCGTCCCATGACGCTGTCATAGACCGCGTCCATCCGGTCGAGCCAGTATTGAATCCATCCAGCACCGACTTCGAGAATCACGATCTTGAGCTTCGGGAACCTGTCAAAGGTGCCATATTGCATGAAGCTCGCGAGCGCATGGCGGATCGCGTCGGACGCGGTGACGTTGAGGAACCAATGCTGCTTGCGTACATACTCTTTG
>Ga0137359_10002849_pt1 | contig 13906 bp, 14 predicted proteins | sample Mad1_40_16metaG_FD_108281 | JGI IMG/M metagenome (GOLD analysis project Ga0137359, IMG submission 108281) | Vadose zone soil microbial communities from Angelo Coast Range Reserve, California, USA - Mad1_40_16 metaG | ecosystem: Environmental > Terrestrial > Soil > Vadose zone | place: USA... | reverse complement strand
TATGATCGGAAGCTCGGACGCGGGCGGACACATGTCAGCCTTCCAATACTTCTCTAACGAACAAACTTCACCCTTCTCAAGAACAGAGCAAAGCAAGCACGCGGCGCGACTTGCGTCTTTCCCGCGCTTGCGTTTGTTTTGACCGCGTTTGCGGGCAAGCGCCGCCGACGATGGGCATTGCAGCGTCGATTGGAGGACTGCAGACTTAAGGTCGTCAGCCGCCCCATAGAGCGCGCCGTTAGTGCCGTTCACCAGATGGAACGTCCTGTCCTTAAACCGCTGACTAATCGCTCGATCGTTTGAACGCCATAGCCATTCCCGAAGCAACTATCCATCGCATCCGCCGTCGAGGAACGGTCATGTTGCAACTTCGATCAAGAGACGTGGTCTTTAGCGACGACGAGATCGCCCTCATTGTCGTTCCAGACCAAGGGCGCCGAGGCGGCGGTTTGCGCGATGGTCGTCGGCAGAGACCACGAAGTGGTGGCGTGCTTTCAGCCAGCCCGATCCCCGTCGTGGAGCGTCTCTTTGTGCCTAGGCCGCAACATCGCCGTTCCTCGATGCAGACACGTTTGGTGTCCGCGCCGGGGGACAGTTAGAGTCAGGACAAGCTAGCGATTATAGTCTGCAGATTGATGATAAGCCGTTCCACGTCATAAACGGCGGTCGGCCGTCTGCTCGCGAGCCGCGATTTGGGCAGGCCAAGCGCGGACCTCTTCGGCCGCGAATGAACCGGGGAAGTCACGCACCATCGTCCGTCGATCTCCACGAGCAGCGAGCATTATGCACGGCGATCCGCGAGCGCGGCGGGCAACTGTCCTGGTCGCGTTCGTGGTTCGATGACCCAGCTATCCGCTTCGCCGCGGCGTGAAGGCATCGATGTTCGCATCTGGCGGAGACTTGCCGAAGACCATTTTCTCGACACCCCGCCAATAGCTCGCCACGACTCCGGGATCGTCGGCCGCAAGCTTGCTGGTGATGCGCATCTCAGGCCCGAACTCCGAGAGCACGGCCGTCAGGCTCACCATCATATAGTGGAAGAGGATCGGCTCCATTTGAGGGAGCACCCGCTTCTTCTGTAGCGCTGCGATCTGCGGAAGGAGGCGATCGATCAACGGCATGACGACCGTCTTAGCAACCCATTTCAGCCTCGGATTGTTCGTGGTGCATTCCTGACGCATGAAACGATGGAATTCCGGCAAGGCGACGGTGTATTTGAACAGCGTCCGATATTCCGCGCGCAATCGGTCAAGTGGCGACATCCCGACACTGGTCTCGTCAAACTGGTCCCACTCCTCGCGGATCTGTTCGAAGGCATATTCGGCGGCAGAACGCCATAGAATATCCTTGTTGCGGAAATGGTAGGTAATAAGGGGGTGTTGTAGCCCGGTTCGATCGGCGATGACGCGAATACTGGCAGCATCGAAGCCCTTCTCGGCGAACTCCGCCAATGCGGCGTTCAGGATGGCGCGGCGCGTATTGACAGCGCGCTGCTGCTCGGCGCGCTTTTGCGGACGGCTGCGGGCGCCGGGACGCGGAACGGCGGCATCCTGGAGAGCTGACGCATTTCTCTTCATTATTCCCCCATAGCACGTTCCTCTCGGCCCGTTAAGGATCATGCCTGGTCAAGCGGCTTAAGGCCGAAGTGGTAGACGATCGAGAACGACGCGCTTCTCCGGGGGCATGATCAGCGACGGCTTGACCCCGAACACAGTATCGCTCTCGACGGGCGGAAACGGATGCCGAGCAGCATTCGGTGGCCGCTGGCACTTATTGTGAAATGAACGTGTGCGGACCGGAACGGATGCCGCCCCATTGTCCGGAGCAGTTGTCCGGCAGCTCCGTCGAGGGGAATGGAACAGCTGACGGGCAAGATTGACTTGAAGTTGAAATTGCCGGCTTGTCGGTGCGGAAGCTGGCGCACAGACGCCCCTCCGGCTGCGCGTCGTCTTGCACCTCGTAAAGCCGGTTTGGTGCTGTCTGCTAGACTTCAACCAGGGAATTGGGTATCGGTGTCCCGTTTGATCACGCGACCGTTCCTTCGACAAGAAGCGGGGGCCATCCTCCTCGCGCAGCAGGATCATATTCGCCACGCTCGAGCTCGCGCTGCAGCCCGGCAGCAAACGGACCGAGCACCGTTGAATCGGCCCCGTTCCGCCGCGGTTGTTCACGGGTCGACCAGCATCGAAACTCCGAGAAATATTGGAGAGCAGGATGAACTCCTGGCGGGCGTGTTGCATTGGAACTAACTTCTGCGGCCGCCGGCCATGGAATGCGTCTTCAAGCAGCGCGCGTATTGCTGCTTCTCGACCGGCCGGGAATCGATGCGGACACCGCGATGCGCACGGCTTTGTCCCAAGTTCGATCATCGACCCGAGATCGCGCAGCGAGGTGGGTCTCTCGAGTTTGGCGGCGAGATCGAATAGTCCACCGGCGGCACTCTCGGAGCTGAGCACGCGCTCGATTCGATCAAGCGCGTCGGCAGCCGCTTTCGTTTTTAGGCCGCAGCATGGGAAAGGATCACCGCGAGCGTCTTGGCGGAAGGTCGAAGCTGCCGTCGAGCACGCGGCACAGCTTGTGATGCAACGACATTCCGACCGTCCCAACACAGTTGCCGCAGGCCCAGGCGCCGCTTCCGATCGCGCGGAAGCGTCGCGACTGTCGCGAGCGATCTTTGGAAGCGCATGCGGCAATGCCTGCGATTTCACGGTCCGCCAGCATCGACGTCACCGGATTTGCGTCCTTCGCATAGAGCGCTTCGACGCCGTGTGCATCGCGTTTAACCCGGAGACCACCGAAAGGCGCGCAGGCAGGCCGAGCCTGAGGTCGACATCGTAGATGATGGTCTGCGGCCGCACTTAGCTGTGCGAGTGGTGGTCCTGCGGCCACCTTCGGTGTCTGACCGAGAATCGGCGTGGCCTCGGACCCGGCATAGGTCGTGGGATCACGACCTGCCGAAGGTCGGTACGGTGCACGAGCCTTGCCGAGGCCCGTCATCGAACCTCCGCCCAGTGAAACCAGACAATCGGCCTGCTCGCTCACCACATCGCGCAAGACCTTTTCGTGACTTCGACCGACGTGTGCATGACAGCCTCGCTCGACAGACCGGCTGCGCGGCCGCGTCGCACGCGAAACGCGGCTCCTGCCGCATGATGCGAAGTCAGAGAGCAAGGCGCGCCTGCAGCCAAGCGCCTCCACTTACGCGTCACCTATGGTGTGAGAGTGTCGCCCTTCAATCCGGTTGTCCCGCTTGCGAACTGGACGGTGACGGGATCATCCATCTGTATGTCGGCTCGCGCGACCGGCGAAGCGTATGCTCGGCGCCAGCGTAGAATTGCGCGAGGGATGAGCGCGTAAACTGGTCATCCCAAATCGCTCCAACAGGAAACAACCGTTTAGCTTCTCAAAGCGCTTCTACAAGCTGCGCTAACGCATCGAGCGCGCCTTCAACGGGCTCAAAGACTTTAGGCGCATCGCAACCCGTACGACTGGCTCGTAATACCCAGCCTTGTCTGCCTCACCGCCGTTCTTGTAATGATGGACTTAATGAGTCTGGACCCTAACGCCACCCTTGAGGCGCCGACCATGAGAAGCAGGAGATCAGATTGGCGGAAGGAGCTTGGACGCTTTCTGAAGCAATTTTTCGGCGAAAGATGTGCCCCGTGTCAGCGCTGGTCGGTCGTGGCGACCCCGAGAGCATTCAGTCCGATGGTGGAACGGCTTGCAGGTGACTACGAATTTGCGGCAGCGATGCGCTGCTGGCGAGTGATGACACCGCGATAGCTAAGAAAGGCACGCTTTCAGTCGGTATCGCTGCGCAGTATGCTTCGGCGTTGGGCAAGACTACTCAGGCATATCCGACGCTGGCGCGAGGCGAAGTACCAATCATGCTGACATTGCGGCTGTTTCTTCCCGAGAGCTGGACAAGCGATGCCGCACGTTTGAAGCACGCCGATACGGAGTCTGGAAATGTCAGCGCGGATTCCAAATCCATGTCGGCTGGAAAGCCAATATCTCGCCTTCCGAGCTCTCGGCAACAATCTGCGCCTTCTGATCTGTTGTCCAGGCGCCGCGTCGTCCGATTCCGGTGAACACCTCTAACCGGCGCACCGGCTCTGGTTTAGATTTGTGCAAAAGTCAGTGTCGCACACATGTCGAGCCCGCTCGATCCAGCGGTCAGACGTTCGCATGTGAACGCCCATCCATAATCATTATATCTAAGCGCCACTCAAAGTTTATCCCCTGCGCGAACCGGAAGCAGCACCGTGAATTAGAGAACCCTCCGGCAGGGCATTGCCGGAGGGTTTGGAGATTAACACACTTATTTAAGTTACCTCCTTCGGTTGTTTAACTTTAGAAGTTCCGCTGAACCCGCACGTTGAGTGAGGCGTTGCCGTTGCTGCCAAAGTTGTAAAAGGTAGTTGGAAGCACCAACGCCGTCGACGGGCCCGTCGCACCACCTGTTGCAGCGGAGACCGGTACAGCGCCACCCGACATGTTGGTCTTGAGGAAGGTGTACATAGCTTCCGCGCTGAAGGTCAGGTTCTTGACGGGGGTCCAACGAGTGACGATACCGATTTCCGAGATCGTGAAACCAGGATCACATACCGACCCCGGCGCGAAAATACCGCCGGTACCACCGCCGTGGGTCACGCCACCGCCCGCGATGGCAACGCCAGCGTTAGCAACATAGGTGTTACAGTACAGCGTCTTGGCCGTTTGGTTGTAGCTGAGCCCGGCAATGCCGCCGAACAAGCTTGTCGACCAGTAAGCGTCCCAGTTGTGGTTGAAGGCACCGCGGAAGCCCCACCCGCGGGTCAGCTGCAGCTGCGTTAGTGGATTGCCGTTGCAGCCCAAACCACCGGCGACAGCGGCAGTGCAATTTCCAGGGCTCTGACCCGAGTAGATCGCGTCCGTTACAATGCCCATTGCATACCGAGAGCCGTTCAAAATGTTGAACGAAGAAGGGAGGGGCGCCGCGGTACCCAGCACGTACTTCGAGGCACCCAAGGACCAGCTGCCGTCGACCTTGATGTCGTCTCCGGGGCCCGTCGGGATGTTCTTGATCTGTAACGAGGCCTCAACCGCGCCACCAAAAGCATCACCAGGGTGACCGAAGTTGATGAAGCCAGCCTGGTTGAACCCGGTCAGCGCGTCCACGCTGGTGTTTACATTTGCACCTTGGAAGTAACCTGCATGGTTGTCGTGGATCGCGCCGGAGATCTGGAAGAGACCCCAAGCCTGATCAACGCGGACGTTGCCAACGAAGTCAGGAACCGCCGCCCCGCCATAAGCGCAACCGAACGGCGTATAGTAGGGGGCGCAACCGCCTATGAAGGTGATCTGGCCACCCTGGGCGCCTGCGAACGTACCGGGCACGCCCGGAAGCGCCAGGTTAGCCAACGCCGGCGCGCCCCCGATCGCATTGATGATCTGCGTGCGATTGTACTGGTTGGCGCTGGAGTCGTCGACACCGACGGACAGCGACACGCCATTGCCGAATTCGGCCGTGTATTGCGCGTTTACGATACCAGAAACAGTGTCATAGCCGCCAACCAGGTAGGCAGTGTTGTTGCCTAAAAAGCCGTGCCACGGCGTATTATAGGCCGAAGCAGACTTACCGAATGTAAAGCCAGCGAACTGGATTAACAAATACTCCACCCCAACATAGCCGTTACCAGCGGTTAAGTTGTTGAGCTGGCCGGCACTCGCCACCGGGAACAAGCTCCCCGCATAGCCGATTGAGTTCCCTGCACCGTAAGTTGCGAAGTTGAGGTCGACCTGACCGAAAGTACGAACCACGCCGTATTCCGTCGCCGTACGCGTATCAACCGTCAACGCCATACGCGCAAGATCATTGTACCAGTTGGCGTAGCGGTCACGGATGGCGCCCTCACCATTCCAGAACGGAGCATCACTGACACCCGCGTTGTAGTTCACGTCGACGCGCAAATAACCGCCTAGCTTGATGCAAGTGTCGGTACCAGGAATGTAGAAGAATCCCGCACCGTACAGGGAGCAGATCCTCACATATTCGACCGCTTTGGCTTTCACGGGAAGATCTGCTGCCCCGGCGCCACCTGCAACAAGTAGACTCGTCGCCGAGCCCAGAATCACACTTTTCATTAAATTCATGAAGGCCTCCAAGATTGGTTGTAACGACAGGCCATCCGAATTCTGTTCGGTAACCCGAAGCCCCTCCCCTCCAAAGCTTCACCCGCTGCGACAGCACTCTGATCCGAGAGTGTCATTCAGCGCGGCGATCGGAGGAATCTAATTCACCGGCGCGTTCGAGACGTTTACCGAAATCAGGTGAGAGGTGAAGGCGAAGATTTGTACGAAACGGACGCTCGCTTGAATGCGCCGCCTTGGTGTGCCACTTAAGTTTCACGTTCGTACGTAACGAACTGAATTAGTACGTAACGAACTACATCAGTACCAAACAGACCAAAGACTAGATCATGCTGCAGAGCCGGAAGTCAGTGCCCTGCTTCCAACAAGATAGGCTAGACACACTTGCGTGCGGCCGAGTTCTTCAGCCTGCTAGTATCCCGAGTCAGAAGTTCGCAACATTAGATTCGCGATAGATTCGCATTGCCGTGCCAACATAGCGCCGTTGGCAGCGATGGAGTTATCGATGGGTCGGCGATTGGCCGCCCTTGGCACTGAGCGAGGAAGAGCGATCGGAGCTAAGGGCATTTACGCAAGCCCGCAAGACGGCGCAGGCACTGGCCCTGAGGGCGCGGATTGTGCTGGCCTGCGCGGAAGGCGCCAGAACAAGGAGGTAGCGGCCAGCCTTGGCCTGGATGACGTGACGGTCGGTAAGTGGCGTCGGCGCTTTGTCGAACGCCGGATGGAGGGCTTATACGACGAGCCGCGTTCCGGTGCACCTCGCACGATTGATGACATTCGCATTGAGGGTGTGATCGTGAAGACCCTGGAGAGCTTGCCTGCAGACGCCACTCATTGGAGCTCGCGTGGCATGGCGAAGGCCAGCGGACTATCGGTCTCAAGCGTTCAGCGCATTTGGCGTGCCTTCGGTCTTCAACCCCACCGCATGGAGACTTTCAAGCTCTCGACCGACCCGGATTTCGTGGCCAAGGTACGGGACGTCGTTGGCCTCTACGTCTCACCGCCAGAGCATGCCATCGTTCTCTGTGTGGACGAGAAGTCCCAGATCCAGGCGCTTGACCGCAGCCAGCCGATGTTGCCGATGCGGCCGGGTCAACCGGCACGGCGCAGCCATGATTACACCCGTCACGGCACGACTTCGTTGTTTGCTGCCCTCGACATCGCGACGGGGCGGGTCATTGGCAAGTGCTATGGCCGACATCGCGCCGCGAGTTCCGCAAATTTCTCGATGAGATCGAGGCCGCGGTACCGGACAATCTCGATGTGCACCTGGTCATGGACAACTACGCCACGCACAAGACGCCGCTGATCTGCAAGTGGCTCGCTAAGCGGCCGCGCTGGCATGTGCACCTCACACCCACGAGTGCGTCCTGGCTCAACCAGGTCGAGAGATTCTTCGCGCTACTGACCGACAAAAAAGATCAGACGCGGCATCTATCGGAGCGTGGCCGCGCTCAAGCGCGATATCGATTCCTTCATTCGCCACCACAATGCCGATCCCAGGCCGTTCCGGTGGACAAAATCCGCAGACGATATCCTCGCCTCAATCGAACGCTTCTGTCGATACAATGCCCATGCCGGAGCCTGAAAATGTCGCGAACTTCTGGTTCAGGACACTGGAGCGTGATGGGATTAGGCTTAATCATATCCGCAGTTGGCGAAGTAGTTTGCGCGTTCGGCTGATGTAACCGTGCCAAGGATGGGACCGATGGGCATGGTACACGGTCTCGATGATTTGTTGTGCGGCTATGCAATGCCAATGCTCAAGCTTGGCGAACAACTGCTCGACGGGTTCAAGTCAGGTGAATAATTTGGCAGGTAGAAGAGCCGGGCACCGGCTGCACGAATGACTCGGCGTACAACCTTGCCCTTGTGCGAGCCGAGATTGTCCATGATGACGATGTCGGCTCGGCGCAGTGCCGGAACCAAGACCTTCTCGACATTAGCTGAAAGGTTGCACCGTTGATCGACCCGTCAATCAGCCAAGGAGCCACGACGCGATCGTGGCGCAAGGCGGCCAGAAAGGGTCGTGGTCTGCCAACGGCCATGTGGTGCCTTCGCTTCGATCCGCTGACCGCGCTGCGCCCGACCCCGCAGCGGCCTCATGTTGGTTCTTAAGGTCGCTGGGATATCGCTTGGTCTTCTTCTCAATGGCCGCCACCTGGTCGCGCGTCGCTTGGGTCCACATTCAAAGGCCTAATGGCGCAGTTACGCGCAATCACGTCGTGGAACGCAGGACGCATAGCTATCACAGGGGAGAAGCACCTACGCTTCATTAAGAATGAGGAACTGCGAAACCGGAAACCAGGGCCAATTGCGAACCTTCAAGAAGAGACTCCATAACCCGCCCGGTGAGTAAAGTGCCATAAAGAGCGTTAAGAGTCCCAGCACCACGAGATAGGTGGCGCCGTATTGGCCAAAAAATCTCGTGGCGAAGAAATAGAGCAGCGCTCCAATGATCGGACCTTCGATTCGTCCTATCCCGCCCACCATCACTATGAAAATGCAGACTGAGGACCAATCGGGATCAAAACCCGACTCCGGGGTAATTCTGAGCTGCGCCATATAATGGATGCTACCAGCCAGTCCGCTTCCCGCAGCAGCCAAGACGAATACGACGAGGCGCAAGCGCTTCACGTTCACTCCTTGGCTCTCGGCAGAAACCGGATCGTCCCGCATCGCGGTCAAGGCAAGTTCGTAGCTGGATCTAAGAAGCCAATACGTGCCCCCAACCAGGAGGAGCGCCGCACAAAGGAACGCTAGCGCGATCTGCCGCTGATCCTGATTATATCGGGCCATCACGCTGAGAGACATTCCCGCGTCGCCATTTAGATATGGAGTGTTCGTTGTTATGAGTCGCAATACTTCGGCCAACACCCACGTTCCGATGGCGAAATATGGCCCGTCGAGACGCCCGAGCAAAAGATAAGATGGGATGGCCAGGGCGACGGGTACGACCACAGACAGGGGCACAGCCAAGAACGGATTCACCCCGAATTTGGTCGAAAGCAAGAAGAGGGCATACCCGCCGGCACCTATGAACGCCTGCTGCCCCACTCTCACTGTGCGGTCAATCTCCGTCAGAAATTGCGGCACTTCCGCCAGCCATCGTGATCGAAATCGCGACGCCGGTCGTGCCCGGTGCTTACGGTCAGTTGCCGCGTCCCAGGACCGAGAGCATGGCTTGACGAAGTGCTGTTGTAGGATCACTGGGGAGATCGTGGCTTCGCCAGGCGATGAAGCGATCCGGCCGCACCAGCAAGCAGCCATGGTCGGACACCTCGCGGATCTTGATCCATTCTCCGTCAACATCATCGAAGTCCTGGCGCAAGCCGATGCGAACGGTCTTTAACGGCACGTCGAGTTCGGACGCAATGGTTGCGGCTGCCTCGGCCCAACTCCCTCCGCCGACACCCACGATGAGTGTGAACCTGGAATAGTCGCACACATCGAGCGTCGAGATTGCCGCCCCATTGTGCTGCAGCCAGACGTGCGGGATATGCGATCCTGGAACCGCGTCGGGCTGGAAGTAGAGCTCCGGGTCACGCCGATATTCGGGGAACGGCTCAGAAGACGCGATCGCTCCGCCACGATAGCGCTGACCCAGCTCTACGCCGTGTGCGTTGAATTGGTAGTTCATCAAATCGACACCCGCTAACAGGGCTTCGCGCCGTTTCTCGCCGATCTCCGACGCGCCGAACAGCTGCTCGATATTCTCCTTGGCGTCCTGTTTGCTCATGCCTGGCCTGAGGCCAGCCGCCTCCGACCACGGCTCGATTTCCGTGTGGCTCTTCATGGCGCGATCGATCACCTTGCGCCCGATCGGCTGACGCTCGTCATTGTAGCTGTCAAGGAGGCTTTCGTCGGCTCCGCCGGATAGGACAAGAGCGAGCTTCCAGGCTAGGTTGTAGGAGTCCTGGACCGACGTATTGGAGCCTAGCCCATTCGCCGGCGAATGCCGGTGCGCCGCATCGCCAGCAAGGAAGACGCGGCCACGTCGGTAGCCCTTGGCCACAACGTGGTTGACCTGCCAGGGCGAGATTTTCTTGATCCTGAAAGGCACGGTCGGATCACCGATCGCTTCGCGAATGTAGCCCTTGAGGAATTCTTCGTCGGTCGAACCAGGCGCCCATCCATGACGGAAAAAGAACGGATTCCATTCAGTCCAGGGCGTCACGCACGGCCAGATGCTCATCCAGATCTCGCTCGCCTGCGGCGTAATAAAGGCGATCGCTCCTGATCGGTGCCGCGTAAAGCGCGTCAGATCCGCTTCGAGCCACACGCTGATCGCCTCGCCGATGTTGAAACGTCCATCGAACTCGAACCCCGACTTCGTGGCGACCAAGCTGCGGCCACCATCCGCACCGATCAGGTATTTACACCGGATCAGGTATTCCCGGCCCGTCGGTCGTTCGACGATCCGCGCCGAGACGCCATCGCGATCCTGCTCCATGTCGACCAACTCCTGGTTGAAGCGAATATCCGCTCCGTGCCGCGTTGCGGCTTCCAGAATGATCGGCTCGAGCTTGTGCTGCGAGATGTTGCACATCGCGCTGGGACTCGCCTTTCTGTAATCCGCGACCCGATCGATGCCGGCGCCCCATGCTGAAGTCCGCGACAACTCTAGTCCGGCGAATGAAGTGGCGAAGATCTGCGTGCCCATCAGCTCGTGCGGCATGGCGGTCTGACGCAGGTGATCCTCGACTCCGAGATCGCGCAGGATTTCCGCAGTTCGTTGGTTGGTGATGTGTGCGCGCGGCGATTCGGCCGTGCCGGGATATTTCGTGATCCCGATCGCCTTGACGCCGGCACGGGCCAGCAGAGCCGAGGCGGTCAGCCCGGCGGGTCCAGCTCCAACCGCCAGCACGTCGGTCTCGACGACTTCCATAGCTTCCTCCCATTGATCCTGTCGCTCCGGGCCGGAGTCGACCGCTCTTCCTATTAGATGACCCTACACTAATTTTTACGATCGTCAAGTTTAATTTTTGGGATTGCAGTCGTCGCTACGTCGCTACTTCTACAACGGCGCTCGACCACACTCGCAACTTGGATGGAGCACGCCTTCCGAGTTCGCCTTGCGCTTCCGCTAGCTCTTCTGAGCTCGTTGGAAGTTCAGCTGACGCATACTCGCCTGCAATGATGCTGTAACAGCTACAAGCCTTTTGCTCGAGACGTTTGCGTTCCTTTACGTGCAAGAGGCCTCGCGTCTTGTAGATTAAGCCTTCGTTTTCAAAGCGGATAAGCGCTTCCGTTACTCCTGGGCGGCGTAACCCCAACGCATCGGAAAGGTAGTCATGCGTAACGTGAAGAATGGGACCGCCGAGGGCATCGCATGTCAAACAGACCCAGCATGCCACCCGCTGTTCGAGATCGTGTCGAACGCCGCATAATCCGGTTTGAGCGGAATGCATAAGGAGCGTCTGAACATGTCGTGAGAGACGCACGCGAAGGTGATGCCGGTCGTTTATCAACCTACGTAAGGAGTCGACGTGAACTCTCAGCGCATTTCCAGGGAAAAGCACGACGGATTGGTGGGTTGAAATATGCCCTCCAAAGAGTGCCGAAGCCCCAACCGCACCCTGAAATCCGACCACCGCACTCTCAATGAGGTTTTGTCCGGCCACAATCCGCAGCGAGACCACTCCGGTCTCAATGAAATAAACGTACTCAATCCTCCTCCTTGGCTCATGGAGAACCATGCGTTCCCTCAGGACAATGGACTCAGCAAACTCGCCCACTGCGGCAAGGTCCGGCAGAGATAGGCTGGCAAGAATTGAATTTCGTACGAATGACCGCTTGTTAGATCCCGCAAACATTGTGTTATCCCCCGATCCGGCAGATTCTCCCATCTTCCTGCAGCGCACTACACTCGATATCGTCGTGCATCGTTGGATTTCCTCTCGTGTGCTTGCCCCGCTCACGAAACGAAATCCGTCGATAGACTCCCGGAAAACGTCAAACTTCTTCCGGCGGACCCGGGGAGCTCCCGCTTCACGGCGCACCCAGCGGAGGGGGCAGCGGGAGGCTGGAGGACGCGATCAGCCCGATCGTCGCACCGTAGTTCGCGAGTTTACTCAGACCGCTCACGACGAAGGGCAAGCCGATGAACAGGCGACCAACGAACGGTAAATAGCGGGTGGCGTTCATGGCGGTGGCCCCGTTCCTCGGTGACTTCGGGCGGCCTTGGTGAGGGTGAACTTCACCCTTCTCTCAAGAACAGAGCAAGGCAAGCACGCGGCGCGACTTGCGTCTTTCCCAAACTTGCGTTTGTTTTGACCGCGTTTGCGAGCAAGCGCCGCCGACGACGAGTATTGAGTTTCCGGCGATCTTCGCCGTGATCTCAATGGGACGCTTTCTGCCGCCAGCTACATCAAAGCGGCCCGGCTCAGCCGCCCGGCTTCATGTTCTTGCGCGCCCACTCGGAAAAGGCGGTAAAGCCGCTGGGAACGAGGGCATTCGCTGCGGCGATGGCGGTCTGCGCGTCCGGACCGAAATAGGTATGCGCCTCGAAGTACTGGAACATCTCGCGCAGCTCCTTGGCGCCGGGGAAGAAGCCGTCAAAGACCTCCGGCGCGACCCTTACCACCTGGACGTCGTGTCCGAGCGCATTGAGCGTCGCCACGAAATCGTCCCACGAGTACGTGCCGCCGCACGCGGCGAGGTAGCTACCGTTTTCCAGCTCGGCTCCGGCGTCGAACGCGGCAGCCACGGTTCGACCGAGCTCGGTGATGTCCCCGGCGTGGATGACGCGCGCTGCGGGATCCATCGGGACCGCCCAACCGCGACGACCGTCCGGCAGGGGCTGCGGTAGGAGCGTCTTCAGAAAATTCTGGAAGTAGAACGGCGCCTCGACAAACGTGTAGCGCTCGAAGCCGGCAGACCGGACCACGGCATCCACGTGCGCCTTCATGGTGAAGTGCTCCACCTTGAAGCGCCCGCCGCTTATCTTCTCCACGTCGGGCAGCGTGGACCAGATCAGATGCTTCACCCCAGCGGAGCGGGCGGCGTTTACGGCACTGGCGCCGATCTCCTCCTCGCGCCCGCCCTGAGCGGGATCCCCGAAGTTGGTCACCAAAAAGGCGCCGTGGGCTCCGTCGTAGAGGGCCTTCAGGCTCGATGGCTCGAGCAGGTCGGCCTTCACGACCTCGACGCCGCGCGCTGTCAGCGCCTTCGCTGCATCGCTGGACGGATTGCGACTTGCCACCCTGACCTTGAATTTGCGCGCTGCGAGTAGCGCGTCAACCACGCCGCCGCCCTGAGCACCGGTACCTCCAACCACGCTGACAACGGGTTCTGTCATGATCGTCTCCTCAGTTCTAGGTCTAGGTACTTATCTTCACTCCGCCGCGAGGTCATCGCGGCACCAGCGCTCGTTTCGAGCCGAGGCGAGAGGCGACCTTCCCGATGCCGTCCTCGCCCGGATGTCGGCAACTCAGTCGACACCCAATAAATCCATTTGAGCTTCATTCCGCGTGTCCCTGGTGAGGGCGAACTGTCGATCCCGCCTGTCGGCCCCGGCCCGGCAAGAGATCGGTTCGCGTGCAAGTCTTCAGGCCGAAGGAGATTTCAGCGCCCCAGTGAGCACGTCGCGGAGAGGCGTGGGCGGCCGGCCGCCTAGGCGCTCGACGTCGCCGGTCACAATGTCGAACGCACCCGCCGCGAAGCTCGCCTGGATGCTGACGACGGTGTTGACGGCCCCGGCCGGCAGACCTGCCTGGGTCAGTCCGGCGCGCAGTTGCTCTTCCGTGATGACACGGAACGCGAGCGGCCGGCC
>Ga0137359_10002848_pt1 | contig 13910 bp, 15 predicted proteins | sample Mad1_40_16metaG_FD_108281 | JGI IMG/M metagenome (GOLD analysis project Ga0137359, IMG submission 108281) | Vadose zone soil microbial communities from Angelo Coast Range Reserve, California, USA - Mad1_40_16 metaG | ecosystem: Environmental > Terrestrial > Soil > Vadose zone | place: USA... | reverse complement strand
TGCCGGCCTGAATTAAGTTGGAATCGGAAGTGCTTCCGATCAGATCGCTCCTCCAGAGCGCGATGATCGGTTGCGTCAATTGAGAACGTTGCAGCGAGGCGATGCTCGGCAGGGTGTCCTCAACCTTGTGCCCTCCGGAATCGATTCCCAGGGGCAAAGACAACGTGGAGTGCATCATTCCGTTTGATTGTCTCCTTTCTTCGAAAACGACCGAGCCGAGAGATGCAAGGGTCATGAGAAATGCAACTTTCAAGGTGGAAAAAAAAATCTATCAGGGTGTGGAAGCTTTGAGACAAGTGCCATGAATCTGACGCCGGCTCAGGAGAGCAGCCTGCACAGCATTCTCGTTCCCTTTCGAAAACGTGATTGTATCAAGGCGAGCTGTCCAAGATCGAAACCTTTAGCGAAACCTACGCGCCGTTGGCGCGCGCCATTATCGGAGGACGGATGTCCTCCATTATTCTGACGATCTTCATAGTTCCTGCCGCATATCTGCTCATGTATCCCCGCTGAGCGGAGTCCGGTGCAGTCGTTATGCCGGAGGAGGCGCATTGATTTTTTTGCAAGTGGCAAGTTTGGACTACAGGAGAGTTCGATGACGGTTCAACAGATGGATCCGGCTGGCCTTGAACAATTGCGTCGCCTGAGCACATGCGTTGTTGCCAGCGCGATTGAAACTTTCCAGGTGCGATTGCCAAACTCTGGATTCGCCGATTCCAGCATTAGCTGTGTTTTCAAGCATCGGTTGCCGCTCATAGGCTACGCGGCAACGGCTCGCATACGCAGCGCGCATCCGCCGACCGTCGGCCACGGTTACTACTATGAGCGCACCGATTGGTGGAATCACATTCTCAGTATTCCGGCGCCACGCGTTGTGGTGATCGAAGATGGACGAAAATCCCGGGTTGGGAGCATTTATCGGCGAGGTGAACGCAAACATCCTCCTGGCTCTAGGATGCCTTGGACTGATGACCAATGGATCCGTGCGTGATGTTGACCAAGTCGCGCTTACTCGCTTCCAGATGTTTGCAGGCAGCGTTTCGGTTTCCCACGCGTACGCCCACATCTTTGATTTTGGCGGAACGGTTGAGCTGGGCGGCATGAAGGTCAGGCCGGGTGACCTGGTGCACGGAGATCGTCATGGAGTTCAGACAGTTCCGTTGGAAATCGCCGATAAGGTCCCGGCGGCTGCTCATGAAATTTTGCATCGGAGACAGGATTTAATTGGCCTATGCCGGGCGACGGACTTTTCTATCGACAGGCTTCGTGAGGCAATCCGGGAACCGGACCTGAAATCATGAAAAATAAGAGATCACGTGCAGCCGACTTCCGACGAAATTCTGAGGAATATACATGACGACAATTCGACCGGTCCGACCACAGAACTGGAGCGAGCGCATGGCGAAGGGTCGTAGATTACGGGTGACGCTATTTGTTGCCGCGGTCCTCGTCGGAGGCTGTGGATCAGCCGGGAAAGCTGATCCCGAGAATCCTGCAAACGCGCCGCACGTTGGAGTAGTGAAGGTGGCCCGAAAGGATCTATCCAGCACTTTGCAAATCGCGTCGGAGCTCATGCCTTTCCAGGACGTCAATGTCTACGCCAAGGTGGCTGGCTACATTCAAAAGCTGAACGTGGATTGGGGAACACATGTGCGCAAGGGACAACTTTTAGCGGTCCTCGAAATCCCAGAGCTGCAGCAGCAGCTTGAACTAGATGAGGCTGCCGTTCGGCGCAGCGAGCATGATCTGGCACGCACGCGTGAAGACTTGAACTCGGCCGAATCGAAGTATGAGGTCGCGAATCTGACGTATGGCCGACTTGCGACCGTGCTGCAGACGCGCCCCGGGTTGGTCGCTCAAGAAGATGTGGATGTAGCCAGCGGCAAAAACCTTGAAGCTAAAGCGGGGGTCTCGGGCGCTAAAGCTGCCGGTTCTGCGGCGGAACAGGCTTTGATGGTGGCCAAAGCAGCGCTGGAGAAAGACAAGGCTATCTACGCCTATTCACGGATTGCGGCGCCGTTCGATGGCGTGGTGACGAGAATCGATGCCTACACAGGAGCGCTTCTTCCAGCGGGAACCTCCTCCAACGGTGATCAAGCACTTTGCCATTTATCCGAGAACGATCTTCTTCGGCTGGTAATTCCGGTACCTGAGAGAGCCGTTGGGGATGTTCATCTGATGGAAACTGTCGTCGTGCAGGTCTCGAACAATAATCAGAAGTTCGAAGGGAAAATCGTTCGCTTTTCGGGGCAAATCGACACGCAGACTCGCACAATGCACACCGAAGTGGACGTCCGGAATCCGAAATACCAACTAGTTCCGGGAATGTATGCCACGGTCCAAATTCCTCTACACACTGTGGTAGGTGCTCTTACCGTGCCGACTCAGGCCGTTCAGGCCTCTAGTGGAAATCACGGCACCGTTCTGGTGGTGAATGCCGGCTCCAAGATCGAGAGACGCGATGTTGTTTTGGGTCTCCAAACCGCAACGGATACGGAGATCCTATCGGGCCTCCAGGAAAAAGAGATGGTCGTGTTTGGAGAGCAGTCGCAATACAGGCCGGGCGAATTGGTAGTCGCAATGCCGATGACGCCCTCAGAAATGGAGTAGCTGCACTGTGCCATCCTTTTCCATACGACACCCTTATTTCATCATCGTCATTTGCCTCTTCCTTTGCGTTCTGGGGATAACCGCACTGGCTCAAATGCCGGTCGACATGTTCCCGCCGATCAATATTCCGGTGGTTATAGTGGCCACCTTTTACAGCGGCATGCCTCCGCAGCAAATTGAAGCGGACATCACGGACACCTTCGAACGGTTTTTCACTCTGGGGAGTGGCATCGACCACATGGAATCACGTTCGATGTCCGGCGTAAGTTTGATCAAAATTTACTTTCAGCCAGGCACGGATGCAAATGCCGACGTGACGCAGATTTCTAATCTTGCGATGGCCGACTTGAGACGCCTCCCTCAGGGCACGCTTCCTCCGGTGGTAATGAGGATGGACGCCTCGAGCCTTCCCGTCTGCCTGCTTACGGTCGAGGGTCAGAACCTTAATGAGACGCAGCTCCACGACTATCTGCAATTTTCGATTCGGAACCAGATTGCCGGCGTTCCCGGGGCCACGGTTCCGCCGCCGTACGGCGGCCGTTACCGGCAGATCATGGTTTACGTCGACCCGATCAAGTTGCAGGCGCATGAACTGAGCCCCATGGATGTGGTGCGAGCCACTGATGCCTCGAATTTGATCTTGCCGGCTGGCGATGTTCGCATTGGTTCTATCGACTACAACCTTTATACGAACGCGCAAGTTCCGAACGCAGATGCTCTGAATGACCTTCCTCTAAAGACCGATGGAGAAAAGTCCGTGTTCGTCTCGGACGTCGGCAACGCCGTCGACGGCGCCGCCCTGCAATACAACATTGTGCGCGTGAACGGGCAGCGATCGGTTTACGTTCCCATTCTGAAACAAGGCGGGGACACCAACACGATTGCGGTGGTAAACGGGATTCAACAAGCGATCAAGACTTTGCGCGATATTCCCTCGCAGCTGAAAACACATGTGGTTTTTGACCAGTCCTTGTTCGTCAAACAGGCCATCTCGACTGTGCTGCGGGAGGGGGGAATCGGTCTTTGCCTCACGGCCCTGATGATTCTGATTTTTCTGGGCAGTCCACGAGCGACCGCGGCTGTCTTTCTCTCCATTCCGCTCTCCGTGATGGCCACGTTCTTTTTCCTTCATACCGGCAACGAGACAATCAACAGCATGGTGCTCAGCGGATTGGCTTTGGCGTTTTCCCGCCTGATCGATAACTCCGTCGTCGTACTGGAAAATATCTTCCGGCATATCGAATTGGGCGAGAGCCCAGCCGTAGCTTCTGAGCGGGGTGCAAACGAAGTTGGGCTCGCCGTGCTAGCCATCACCTTGGTCACCGTCGTGGTGTTCTTTCCGGTAACCCTCCTATTTGGCGTGAGCAAGTACCTTTTCACGGCTCTTGCTCTCGGCGTTGTCATTTCTTTGTTCGCTTCCTACTTTGTTGCAGTATCGGTTGTCCCGCTTTACTGCGCACGAGTGCTGCGCGGAATCGTCCATCATGTCGAAGAGACAGACGCGACACCCCGATCCTGGGCGGCAAGATTCCACATCTGGTTCAACATCCGGTTTGAACACATGCTGGCCTCCTACGATCGATGGATTCAGAAGGCTCTGGATCGGCCAAAGCAAGTAGTTGTGGGTTTTCTCGGCGTGTTCGTCCTAAGCTTCGCCATCTACCCGCTCGTTGGCCTCTCGTTCTTTCCTCGCACGGATGCGGGACAATTCGTCATCAATGTCAAAGCCCCCACTGGCACGCGCCTGGAGGTCACCGACTCCTATGTGAAGAAGGTGGAGAACATCGTTTATCAGGTTGTACCCGCAGACGAACTAAACTCCGTGGTCTCCAACATCGGCGTGATGTCGGATTTATCGGCTTTGTCCACGCCGAATTCGGCCATGCATACGGCATTCGTTCAAGTTGGTCTCAAAGAAGAGCATCGGGTCAGCAGCTTTGTCTATATGGCAAAAGTTCGAAAAAGGGTGGTCAGCGAACTGCCTGAGCTGCGCACCTATTTTCAATCCGGAGGATTGGTGGACGCGGTCCTAAACCAGGGCATGCCGGCGCCGATCGACGTGCAGGTAAGCGGCATGGATTTGGCCGCCGCCAACAAAATCGCGCTGGATTTGGCAAGACAATTTCAGGCGCTGCCCGGAGTCTCCGACGTCTACGTTCCGCAGGACATGGACTATCCGGCGTTGCAGGTCAACGTCAATCGCGAACGCGCGAGCCAACTCGGACTGAGCCCCAAAGAAGTTGTCGATAACCTAATCACCGCGCTCACGTCCGACGCCATGATTGCGCCAAGTTATTGGGTGGATCCGAAAAGCGGCAACAACTATTTCGTCACCGTGCAGTATCCCGAGAATCAGGTGAAGTCTCTCGAGGATTTGAAGGCGATGCCGCTCCGCTCCGCGCACGTAAAGTTGCCCACGTATCTCAACCAAGTCGCGGATATCACTCCGATTCTCACTCCGACGGAAGTGGATCACTATCAGTTGCAACGAACAATTGACGTGTACGTGGCTCCGTCCGGCGAAGATCTGGCGACTCCTGCAAAGCAGATCTCGAAGATTGTTTCAGCGACGCAGCTTCCGTCGAACATCCGGATCAACATCCGAGGATTGGTGACAACAATGCAGTCGTCCTTCCGAAGCTTTGGCTTGGGGCTTTTCCTGGCGGTGTTGCTCGTTTATCTAGTGCTGGTGGCTCAGTTCTCTTCTTTCCTGGATCCTTTCTTAATTATTCTGGCGGTTCCCACGGGGCTTGTAGGCGTGATGTTAACGCTGGCGTTCACGGACACGACGCTGAACATCCAGTCCCTAATGGGAATCGTAATGTTGACGGGCATGGTGGTCTCCAACAGCATTCTAATCGTTGATTTCGCGAATCGCCTTCGCACGGAAGGACGCGGGGTTCGCGACGCCGTTGCGCATTCTTGCCGCATTCGTCTTCGCCCCATCCTGATGACTTCTCTGGCGACGATTGTCGGGTTGTTACCGATGGCGTTGAAGCTCGAAACGGGGAGCGAAGCCTACGCGCCGTTGGCCCGCGTCATCATCGGCGGGCTGGTCGCTTCGGTTCTCTTGACCATCTTTGTGGTTCCCGCCGCATACCTGTGGATTTACCAGCGTCGCGCTTTGCGGACGCCTGCATTGGCCGGGGAGGCCCAATGAGAATGCAACTTCGGCTTCTGGTTCTGGTTTTTATCGTAACGATATCGGAAACATCATGCCTACCACAGAGTACGCAAAAACTGACACTTCAGGAGGCAGAACAGATTGCTATTCAGAACCACCCGCGCGTTCAGGCGGCGCTGAACTTGGCTTCTGCGGCGAAGTCACAGGTAACCGAGGCGCGTTCCGTTTATTACCCTACCGTTTATGGGAGTCTTACGGGAGCATACGCTGAAAACAACAGCCGCATAGCCGCGGGATTCTTGAACAATCCAAGCATCTTTGACCGCTATGCCAACGGAGTGGCGGTGAACCAGCTTGTGACGGATTTTGGGCGAACTCATCAACTTGTGAAAAGCTCGAACCTACATGCGCAAGCGCAACAAGAGAGTGTTGTAACGACGCGTGCCGACGTGTTGCTTCAGGTGGATGAGTCGTACTTCGCCACGCTGAAGGCACAATCTGTACTGGCAGTAGCTCAAGAGACAGTCAAGGCGCGCCAGCTTGCTTCCGACCAGGTTACCGAACTGGCGAAAAATAAAATTAAGTCGGACTTGGACGTCAATTTTGCAAACGTCAACCTTGCGCAGGCTCAGCTACTCTTGATCCAGGCGCAGAATGATCTACAAGCGTCATTCGCGCGGCTGTCCGCCGCCCTGGGCTATTCGGACCAGCGAACCTTTGAGTTAGCCGAGGAGCCGATGCCAGCCCCTCCGGTTCAGGACGTTGCCAGCCTTATCCAACAAGCGCTGAAGGATCGTCCCGAGCTTATCAGCGCGCGGCTCGATGTCGGTTCGGCTCAGAGCTATGCGAGCGCGGAGCGCGATCTCAAACTGCCAACGGTCTCGGCCATCGGAGTGGCTGGGCTCATTCCCTACAATCAAGCTCCACTTGCTCCGCGCTATGCGGCAGCAGGATTCAACGTGAACATCCCCCTCTTCAACGGGCACTTGTTCGGCGCACTGCAGAGCGAAGCAACCTACCGCGCCCAAGCGCAGAACCAATATCTGCGAGACCTGCAGGATCAGATCGTCCGCGACGTGCAAACGGCGTGGCTCAACGTCAATTCCGCGTTCCAACGGCTTTCCGTCACCGAACGACTTCTAGAGCAGGCCAACCAGGCTCTGGATCTGGCGCGATCACGCTACAGTCTCGGGTTGAGTTCCGTGATCGAACTCAGCCAGGCTGAATTGAATCAGACGGACGCCCGAATCCAACGGGCGAGCGCAACATACGACTACGAAGCCCAATACTCGTTGCTGAGTTATCAATTGGGCGCTTTGCGCTAGCAACGGGCGTTGGGAAAACCCTGACTACGAATCCACGGTTTTACGTTTTGGAAGAATTTGGTGGAGCCGATGGGATTCGAACCCACGACCTCCTCGATGCCATCGAGGCGCGCTCCCAACTGCGCCACGGCCCCACCGAAACCAAGCTAAGGTAATGTTAGCCCAGGTCGTTGGATTCGTCCACAGAGTGAAGGGCTAGGGGTGCGAATGCGGGAACGTAAGGGATTAAGGGTACGGTAAAAAGTACAATCGCTATTACGAAAACCGGGATTTTCGCTCTACAGCATTTGCCCGAACGCGTTCGCGAAAGAATCTGAGTCCTCCCGCTAAGCATAACATTTCACAGAGTAGACGCAGGTTGGTAGCGCGCATGCATTTCAAAGGGTGGTAATTCGTGAGGGAGCGAGAACCATGCGATCACCCCATTTGGACATCCTGAAGAGACAGAGCGACGGTGGGTTTGTATGGATTGAAGCGGCGAGCGATATTCGAACCGCAGAAGAGCGAATCTCGCAGCTGGCGCGGGTGGCACCGGGCGAATACTTTGTGTTTGACCAGAAGAGCCAACAAATTGTGGCAAAAATGGCGAGGCTGACTACTGAGGGGCCGCAATGTGCCGAGCCTTAGTGGCTCGCTCGCAACCTTTTGCGGCGGGATAAGAATCCAATAAACAAGGTTTGTCGTGGCACATCAAACGGTACAGTTTTACCCACCCGAAGAACGCAGGGACGCAACAAACAGACGCGTCGAAAATAAGATTCTGCTTGCGATTCCCGAGGACGAGTTCCGGGAAATTCGACCCCACCTGGAGGCTGTGGAACTGGAGTCGCACCAAATTCTGCATGAGGCGCACGAGATTTTGCAGTATGCATACTTTCCTAACGATGGTTTGCTTTCGCTGGTAGTTATCATGGCGGGAGCGAAGAGCGTGGAGGCTGGAATCGTGGGGAAAGAAGGAGTGGTGGGTATGCCTGCGATTGCCGGGCTAAGCCGCAGTCCGCTGCGCGAGGTAGTGCAAATTACCGGCGATGGGTTGCGAATGTCAGTGGTGACGCTGCGGGAGTTTCTCGGCGGGGCGCCGCAACTCCGCCACGAGCTCGAGCGGTTTGCGATTCTATTGGGTTTGCAGATCGCGCAGACTGCGGGATGTAACCGACTCCACGATGTTGAGCAGCGGTTGGCGCGATGGCTGCTGATGGCGCAAGACCGCGTGAGTTCCGCATCGCTGCCGATTACGCACGATTTTCTGGCGACGATGCTGGGGACAGACAGGCCGAGCGTGAGTCTCGCGGCCGGGACACTACAAAAGGCCGAAGTGATCGAGTACAGCCGCGGTTCGGTGAAGGTACTGAATCGGGCGGGCCTCGAAAAGGTCGCGTGTGAATGTTACGGGGTGATCCAAAGATACAACCGCGAGATGTGATTTCGCGCCACCGACAGCCGGGCTTCCTACGGTGCTTGTGAAAAGCCTACAAGAAGATGCAAGCAGACTCTAAGCCGTTTACCGGATGGTTCCGCAATGGAGGGGCGGACTAGCGTGATTCATTGGAGGAGTAAGTCATGATTCGTAAAAACTGGCCGGAAATCACGTCGGCGTTCGCGATCGGACTAGGGATGGGAGCGATTCTTGGGCTGGTGTTCGCGCCGCAATCGGGAGAGGACACTCGAGCGTTGCTACGCGAGAAAGCGCAGGATGGGATTGACGAAGCGGTCGCGCGCGGGAAGAAAGTAGCGCGGCGGGCGCAAGCAGCTGCGGATAACGCAGGAGAATTCATCAACCGTGCGGTGGAAGCGGGCCAAGAGGCTTATCGGGAAGCGCGTAACTCGTAGGAGTTTCGGACGCAAGCGGAGCGGGGTTGGGGCGAAGAAAAAAGAGAACAGGAGAGAGAAATGGATTTGCTTTGGACAATAGCGATAATCCTGGTGATTTTGTGGTTGTTGGGAATGGTGAGCTCGTACACGCTCGGTGGATTCGTTCACATCTTGCTGGTGTTGGCGATCATCGTTGTGTTGATCCGGGTGATTCAGGGGCGAAGGCCGGTTTAAGAGCCGTGTCGGTAGGCACGAACGGCGAGCGACGTAGTTTTTCGCTGCGAATAAAGGAGTATTGACGTGGACAGCCATAAACCATCGAAGGATGAGGCAATTCTCACGAACGTGGCGGAATCGATTGGGTCAACGTTGGGGACAATTGCGGCCAAGGCTGGCGCGGTTCAGAAGGCGTTGACCAAGAAAGTCGCGGCCGCGAAGCCGCGGGCGCGCCGTGCTCTGAAAAAAGCGGTTGGCAAGCGGACAAGCGCGAGACGCAAAAGGGTACCGGCGAGCCGAAGCCCTGCGGCTTCGAGGCGTGCGAAGAGAAAATCATAAAGTAGTGCCAAGTACAGCCCGCCCCGAAGTGTGGTACGCGTTGAACCGGATGGCCCGTTACGAGACACGCGACTACAGTCGAATAGTAGACGCCCAGCGGGATGGGTAAGGTTCTTGTTCCGGTAGTCTTCCGACTTCGATCTCATCCTGAAATCACATTATTCACAGTCCAGATTTTGCGGCGGTTTGCCGTAGAAATCGGGGGCTGCTCATGTCTTTTGGAGAAGGGAGATGTTATGGACTTCATGTTGAAGAGAGTCAGATATCTGACTCTCGTTTGTGCGGCAGCTTTGCTGGGGACTGCGTTGTTGGCGGTCCCGATCCCACGACAGGACAATCCGACGCAGCCGGCGCCGGACAACAGTAAGGCGAACAAAAGGAATTCACCAACAGCCGATCAGCAGAAAATGAATGCCACGGATCGGGATTTGGCAAAGCGGATCCGCGCGGCAATCGTAGGCGACAAGTCTCTTTCCACCTACGCGCACAACGTCAAGATTGTGGCGCAAGACGGGAAGGTGACGCTGAAGGGGCCCGTGCGATCGGAAGAAGAGAAAAGCGCAATCGAAGCGAAGGCCACGGAAGTCGCCGGAGCCGGGAACGTGGTCAATCAGTTGGAAGTAGCGCCTCCAAGGTCTTAAGACAGATTAAAAGGAGAAAATACAATGGCAGAGAAAAAGACGGCGGTGTTTGGAATTTACTCGACTCGCGAAGCCGTAGAACGGGCGGCTGACGCGATCGTGAACGCGGGTTTTTCGACTTCGGACATTTCGGTACTGTTGCCGGAAAATCTCGGGAAGCGCGCTATCGGGACAGAGAAGTCTACAAAGGCTCCGGAGGGTGCGACAGCCGGGGGAACCACAGGAGCGTTGCTCGGCGGTGCGCTGGGGATGCTTGCGGGAATCGGGGCGTTGGCTATTCCCGGGGTCGGACCTTTGATTGCGGCGGGTCCAATCATGGCAACACTGGCCGGAGCGGGCGTAGGCGGCGCAATTGGGGGCATCACCGGCGCGCTAGTGGGGCTAGGAATTCCCGAGTATGAAGCAAAGCGGTACGAAGGACGGATTCAGAAGGGTGGAATCCTCCTTTCGGTGCACTGCGCGAGTTCAGACGAAGTGAAGCGCGCGAAAGAAATCATCGAGCGCACGGGCGGAGAGGACGTGTCCTCGACGAGCGAAGCATCGGTGGATAAGGACCGCACGATGAGACGTGGCGCCGGCGGAGTCGAGTAGTAATTCCTCAGTGGAATCGGAAGAGGTTGGAAGAGGAGGAAGCGGGAGCTTCCTCCTTTTTTTGTGCTGCATGCTACGAACCGGGCGGATGCCTGGCGCACGCAGGCGATCATGACGCCAAGAGTCGGGCGGGTATGCAGTAAACGCCCGATGGTTACTGCTGGGGAGTTATGTTAATCATTCAAAAGAGTCGGTGTGAATGAGAGTTCGTGAGCCCGGAACGGGCTTTCAGCGTCCTGATGCAGCTGCGAGGTGAGCGATGGTTCCGCTGCGCCTTTTTTTGGCTGACGATCACGAAATTGTGCGGTTTGGGTTGCGAAATTTGCTGGAGTTGCAGTTCGGCTGGTCCGTAGTGGGAGAAGCAGCCGACGGAAGAGAAGCGGTCGAGAAGATTTTGTTGCTTGAGCCGGATATCGCGCTGCTGGACATCAGCATGCCCAGTCTGAACGGGTTGGACGCGGCGCGAGAGATTTTAGGGCAGGGCTGCCGAAGCAAGATTTTGATTTTATCCGTACATGATACGCAAGATGTGATCCAGCAGGTGCTCGATTCCGGAGCGAGGGGCTTCGTCCTGAAATCAGATGCCATGCGGGACTTGATCGCTGCCGTGGACGCTGTACGGTCGAATAAGACTTTTTTCACGCCCAAGATTGCGCAGGCAGTGTTGGAGCGCCACATGAAGCGCATGAGCGATCAGGCCAAGCACCGACCGACGCTGGTAAAAAAGAAGCAGGCTTGAATTTAGGACACGGGCTCATCTCTTAATCCGTCCTCGAACCAGCAACCCGCCAGAAACAGCCATATAAGTCGCTTAAATACGCCGTAGGGTTATGTGAGAGGTAAACCACGAGCCCTGCGGCTGCGACGTGCTAGGCTCGTTTCTCCATATGAATAATGGGAAGAGATTCGCCGTTGCACAAGGGAATTTCAAGATTGCGGATCGGCAGATAGCCGCGAGCGCGGAAGAGTTTTGCGCCGGTCAGTGTGGCGCCCATCTCGAAGCGGGAGAAGCCAGCGGACTTTGCTGCGATCTCGCATGCATCGAGGAGAAGGGTGCCGATGCCGTGGCGCGCCCAGTCGGGATGAACAAAGAAGGCGCGGATTTTGGCGGCGTCCTGACGAGGGTCGAGGAGGTCGTCGTGCCGATCGGTCCATTGGTCGGCGCCGTATAAGGTGTTGCGTTTGCTCCAGCCGCCGCAGGCGATGACGACTGGCTGGGTCTGCGGGTCAGGACAATACTCCACAACCAGGTACGTGCCGTCGGCGATGAGCTGCGTGTCGACGCCGAAGACGGTGGTGAGCGCGCCTTCCATTTGCGCGGGAGTGTAGTCCTGCGCCTGGAGTTGGCGGACGGAAGCATCGATCAGCGCACGGAGGACGGGAAGATCTCCAGTCGTGGCGGGGCGGATGCGGTTGTCTCGTTGCATGATGGACCTGAAGCAGATTGTAGCGGCAAAGGAGGAGCGGCGCTTTTAGTTATTTACTCCGCCTACGGTGTGGGTATGATGCGTGCGCTGGATTCGCGGCGGGGAGAGACACGTGAGGAAATGGATTGCGGCTTGCGTCGGCGTAGCGCTGCTACTTTCGAGTGAGGCGTTGCGCGCGCAGCAGAATGCGAGCGGAACAACCACTCCAAGCGTTGCGGGGCGACAGACAGAAACGGATGAATATACGAGGTACGAGTTACTGGCGCCCGACACGGCGAGCTTTCGGATCCGTTACGAGGTGACGGCGACCACGGCCGGCGCAAAGTATTATTTCAACCCAATACGGAAGGGGAGCGTAGCGAGCGAGGAGGCCGTCTACGACGCGATGAGCGGAGAGGCGCTCCAATTTGAAGTTGTGAGCGGGGAGGAGGCGCGGAAGGATCCATTAATGGCGGATGGTGACGCCGGAACGAGTTACATCAAGGTGCATTTGGCGCGACCGGTGCCGAAAGACGGACAGGGCCGCCTGATTATCCTGAAGACGTATAAGGATGCGAAAAGCTATTACCGGGACGGGGATGCGATTGTGTTTAGCCGTTCGCTGGGGATCAAGAGAAACAGCGTGGTGCTGCCGGCGGGATACGAATTGGTGGGATGCAATGTGGCGTCGCAGGTTTTGCCGGAGGCGGACGGGCGGATTGCGGTGAGCTTCATGAATGGAAACGCAGGAGAGACTCCGCTGGTCGTGCGAGCGAAATTGGCCGCTCAAACCGGCCTTGCCACGGTGCCGCGACCTTTGACAACAGCGGTTAGCTGGGAAGCGCCGTTCGCAGGGGAAACGGAGAAGGAGAGGCTCTCGGAGCGGGCACATCAGGATCGCGACATTGTCTATTTCTTGAAGGAGCCGGAGACACATGCGTTCCGTCTGTATCACGACTACACGGAGTCGCGGCCGGGCGTGGACAAGTACATAAACGTGGTGCGGGCGGGCAGCACGGTATCTGACCCGTCGGCGTATGTGCTGGACACGGGCGAAAAGCTGGAGACGCAAATCATGAGTGGAGAAGAATTGGCCTTGGCTAAGATCGACGCGGGGGAAGTGGTGGCGCCTGCGGCCCAGGTAGTGGTGGTGCGGTTTGCGCCGGTAAGGAAGGGGCAGTCGATCCGGCTGCGAATTTCGGAGACGTATACGGCGATTGGAAGTTACCGGCTGGAAGTGGACGACCTGGTGTTTGACAGGAGCTTGGGTCGACCGCGGCATGCGGTTGTGCTCCCGGAAGGATGGTACCTGACGGCGAGCGCAATTCCAGCGACGGTGAGCCTGTTAGCGGATGGACGGGTGCGGCTGGACTTCTGGAATGGGTCGCCGGATGCGGCGGATGTGTTGATCAAGGCGAAGCGGCGGGTCGGGGCAGGGGAGAAAAAGCGATAGAAGACGTTTTGGCGTGGCGCGGCGTCATTGCTTGCGGAGCGACTTTGAGGCAGGGCGATTTGGACTAAAGCGAGAGGAGCGTTTTGTGAGCAAACTGGTTCGGTGGTGCTTGGTGGTAGTGATTGCCTTTTTGTGCGGTCAAAACGGGTTGCATGCGCAGACGAAACATACGGCGTCGCTGGAGGAGTCGTTGAATTTGAAGACGATCGCCGGAGCGCGGATCTCGCCGGACGGAAGATTTGTGGCGTATCGAGTGCGCGAAACGGATTGGAAGGAAAACGCGTACGTGCGGCAGATTTGGCTGGTGAACGTAGCGACCGGCGCAAGCTTCCAATTGACGCGAGGAAAGAAATCGAGCGATGCGCCCGAATGGTCGCCGGATGGGCGGTGGTT
>Ga0137359_10002845_pt1 | contig 13912 bp, 11 predicted proteins | sample Mad1_40_16metaG_FD_108281 | JGI IMG/M metagenome (GOLD analysis project Ga0137359, IMG submission 108281) | Vadose zone soil microbial communities from Angelo Coast Range Reserve, California, USA - Mad1_40_16 metaG | ecosystem: Environmental > Terrestrial > Soil > Vadose zone | place: USA... | reverse complement strand
CGTCGCGGCTTACCTGATCCGCTGCTGGTGGCGAGCGATGGGGTGCTCGGGATCATCCGCGTCATCGAAGAATGCTTGCCGCGCTCGGTCCGTTAGCGCTGCCTGGCGCACAAGATGAGAAACCTGCAAAGCAAGGTGCCCGAAGACGTCTGGCCGGAGTTCAAGGCCCGCAGTACGGCCTGCTACCAGGCGCCCTCGCCGGCGCTGGCGCGCCTGCTGCGCGACGACATCGCCGCGACCTATAGCCGGGATCTGCCGTCGGCAGTGGCCTGCCTCGACGACGATTTCGAAGCGTGCATCGCGCATCTGCGTTTCCCTCTCGGCCATCGCCGGGCGATCCGCACCACCAATCTGCTCGAGCGGCTGTTCGGCGAGGAGCGGCGGCGCACCAAGAGCCTGCCCTCGCGAAAGCGGGGGTGATCCCGCACGCCTTTGGCGAGCGCGCTGTCTTGAAGCTCATGTACGCTGCGCTCATTCGTGCTGCCGAACGCTGGCGCGGGATCCGTATCACCGAGTTCGAGCTGCGTCAGTTGAGGGCAATCCGCGACGAGATCGATAAAGACTTCACTGCGCGCACTGCCCCGCTAACGAGCGCGACGATCACCGCACCCCCAATCCGTTTATCCAGCAAGGACCGGACTTGACCTATTGCTGCGGATTACTGCGAACGACTCTGCCTCCGAAAATGCTTCTTGAGGCGGATCATTGGCGGAGCGGCTGAAACCAGGTAGGTGAGATTCTCTAGTGGTCGATTGCCGAGCAGCACGGCGCGGATGACGAGAGCGGCGCCGCGGCTGGGGCGTCCCCGATAGTAGATGTTCCGACCCGTACGGGCGTATCTTTCGCCCAGAATCTGCCTCATCTCTCGTCTCGACAGGCGAGAACCGAGCCGCGACAAATGATTACGAATCATAGGGAGGCCGAATTCGTCCTCGCGGCCTCCGTAGCGCTTCATTAGGCTGTCGGACGTGTTATGTACCCGAATGAGAACCTGCGGTATGAAACCCACGTCACCGTTCAAGGCCAGCTTGATCCACATATCCTGATCACCGCTGATCATGAAGGCCTCGTCAAACCCGCCAACCTCGATCAGCTTGGTGCGCCGCGCGACGACGGTTGGTTTGGCAACGTGTGATTTGAACAGCAGAGCTCGCCAGAATTCACTTGGAGAACAGGGTGGCGGCTCCAATCCGAATGTCCCAACGACGCGACCTTCCGGATCGACAGCCTGGCCCCCGCAGGAAATAAAGCTCATGGCAGGGCACGATTCTATGATCGGGAGCTGAATCAGCAGCTTATTTTCCAACCACTCGTCATCGGCATCCAGGAAGGCGATGTAGTCGGTGCGCGCTTCCTGTATTCCGATATTCATAGCGCCGCATTCGCCTCGGTTCTTCTCGAGCCGGATCAGCCGGACATTGCTGTTGCCGATTTTTTGGACGTGGAGGCTAGTATCGTCGTTGCTGCCGTCATCTACGACAATGACTTCCATTTCTGGATAACTCTGACGCCAGACCGAGACGAGCGCTCGTTCGATAGTGCGCGCTGCATTATATGCGGGGATGAGAACGGTGACCGGGGGATAGGGCATCTCGCGCTGATCTCAGTGCGGTTCAGGCGTGCTGGTAACAATATCTCGGGGGCTTTCATCGGTCATTTGGGGCTCTGCCGTCGGGTTGCGCGGACTAGACGACCGGCCCCGGATGTCGTCAATCTGGTAAGATGCTGCCGACGATAGGAGCGTTCGTTCTTGCGATCGTAGCGGCATAAGTTCTCGCAAGCACCTGGGGACTGCGAGCCTCACGGATCGCTTTTAGATTATGGATCCAGCCTGAGCGCTGCCGCGCAAACCCCATATGGTCTAGGGTGCGAACCAACTCGACGAGAGTATCTTTGTTATCAACGAGCCACCCGATCCGGCCGTAATGTGCAGAAATGGCTTCTAACGTGTGGGTGCGAAAGGCGATCAGCGGCTTGAGAGCAGCGATTGCATCGCTGACCGTACCACTTGCGGTGAAGTCATAGGCTCTGCTGTGCAAAGGCAAGCACACGAGGTCGACTTCCCCCAAAGCCTCCAGATACTCTTGGCGCGGCAACGGCGTTTTGGATGGCTTTCGTGCTAATTTGCCGGTATCGAGGTGATCTGTCTCAGGGGACGAAAGACCGATTGCGTGAAACTCGATGTCTGCCCGTAAGCAGCTGCGTGCGAGTTCCGCGAAAGTATCGAATCCCTTGGCCCCGCGTGCATGACCGGCGAACGCGATCTTGATTTTCCCGACCCCGGCCAAATGCGAATTCTCCGCCCATTCGGAGACGAGAATAGGATGTTCCAGCGTTACGATCGACTGCGCCACCACCGGTGAAATCTCGATAATCGCCTCCTTCACGCCGAGCTCCAATGCGACGATCCGGACCGATCGCGGCAGCGGTCGCTTTAATTGCGACATGAGGTCGCCGGCACGGATGAAGGGGTTCCGAGATCTCCAGACCATCGCCTCTCCGAGCTGTCCGTGAAGAATCATGTGTAACGGCGTGGGGGATACCGCTGGCCAGCCATGCCCTATCACGACCAACAAATTCGCGTTGAAGCCCAGCAACGCCGTGAGGCGAACGCGACGCCCTGCGGTTCCCCGAGCAATAAGTTTTAGGCAATAGCGCGCGGCCCACCTGCCGGCAATCGGATTGTGGTGGGACAGGCCAAACGACGTCTCGAAAGGCGTGCAGGACTGAAATGTGATCTTGTCAAGATCGGCGACGCGCGGCGCCAGCCGCTCGACATGTCCGTTAACCGCATGGAACGAGATGCGGTCGTTGGGGTATGCCGCCCTGAGAATGCGGAGATATCCCTCGTTGAAGGCAAGATGCATATGCTCGTGGCTGAGGAAGTCGAATACCGCGATTTCAGAGGTCTGAGCCGTTGCCCGGCACTCCGGAACATCAACCTGTCTCAAGCTGCCCATCGGCGGCATGGCGCGCAGAGAAGACGGCCCTTCCCATGGTTGCGATTTTGGGGGCTTGACGTGCCACAGCACAATCCCATAGTATTTCCTCGTGTGAACAAGACCATCATCGTTCCAGGAAGAAGTTTAACTGACATTAATTCGAGCTGGTTGGTCGCATCAGTTCTTCTCGTCTCGCAAGCAATCGATGTTGCTTGCCGCCCGCCCACTGGTCGCGCGTTATGTGTATCCCAATCAAAAACAACTTTCAAGTCACCACAGGGTCAAGAGACCCTACTTGCGAGCTGCGTCGAATATCGGCAGTGAGCTGTCGAGGCTAGCGATGCCGTTTCGGAGCCGAAGGACCTTAGGCTGCTGCGATCAGGGCTCGGTTGATGGCCTCCTTCGCCCGCCGCTTCTTCCATTAAAGGCATCCGTCGTGTCGGTTCTTTATAGGAAACAGCCCTTTCCTCATCGCAGGCCCCGGATCTCGGGCCGCCCTCGTATTAACAAAAATAGCGTCTACTGCAGCCATGTCGACCCGATAGCGAATTGACCGGTCAGGGACGGTTCTACGACGATATGCGAGGGCCTTGAGGCAGGGTGCAAAGGAATGCGGTTTTTTGAGACCATTGGTAGCGCCATCGTGATTGCTTATGATGATCGGCCGGTGCTCACAACCGACCCTTGGATAAAAGGGGACGCCTATTTCGGCAGTTGGGGGCAGGACTTCGAAATCCCCACGACGCAGATGCAGGCGATCCAGGATGCCGAGTTCCACTGGTTCTCGCATGGCCACCCCGACCATTTGAATATCGCCTCCCTTCCGTTGCTGACTAAAGGTGAATTCCTCCTGTCTGATCACTACGGCAATCGCATTAAAAGAGATTTGACGACGGCCGGGCACCGGGTACGCGTTCTGCCTGATCGAGAATGGATTCCGCTGTCAAAGGGGATCCGCGTTTACTCAATTGCCAACCAGAACCAAGATTCTCTGCTGCTGATCGATATCAACGGCCGCCTCATTATTAACCAAAACGACTCTCCGGAATTCGGAGAGTCTTATCGTGTTCGCCAAATGGCGAAGCACTTCAAGGAAGTCTATATGCTCCAGCTGCACGGCTGGGGCGGAGCGGACATGCTGAACCTATTCGATCCGTTGGGCCGTAAGCTCACCTCGATCGAGGAGAAGCGTCGACCGATTGCGCCACGATCTCAAATAAGCGCGAGGTCGATGGGCGCGAGAAAGGTCATTCCGTTTTCATCCTTCCACCGTTACCAGCGCGAGGATAGCGCGTGGGCCAATGATCTCATTCCTGAACTCGAAGACTACCACAGCCATGCGATGGAAAACTGGCCGGAGATCCTTCCCGCCTTCCTAAGGGTCGACTGCGAAACGGATGAGATCACGCCGATCAATCCGCCGCGGTCGCCCCGTATCATAAGAAAACCAGAAGATTTTGGCGACAGCTGGTCGGACCGGCTGACCCCTGAGGACAAGGTCAAAATCGTCCACTACTTCACTGCCCGAAAGACCCTGCGTAACCATTTCGGGTTTATTGAGGTCTCGGCGGGAGGGTCAAGCGTCACGATCGATCTCAATCTCGACAAACGCGACGTCGGGATCCGTTTCGATTGCCCGCGTAATTCGCTGATGACTTGCATCGAACACGAACTGTTCGACGATCTCCTAATCGGAAATTATATGCGCACGACATTGTACAATGTCGAAAGCCTCTACCCGCGCTTCACCCCTTACGTGGCGAAATATGCCGATAATGGCGGCGCCAAGTCTAATCGCGAACTAGCGACATATTTTGGCCACTACTATATGCGTGATCCGATTGCTCACACGCTGAAGCATTTTGCGAATGCCAGCGAGATGCTGTTGCGCAAGGCCTTACCGGAGGGATCAGGGATGTTCCGCGCTGCCAAGCGTATTTACTATGGCCTGATGACCCGCTGATCCGCCGTCCGCCCGATAGGGGAAGTGCCGAACCCGGAGCGTGGAACCGCCGTGGCAGATTGCCAGCCATGAATACCTGCAAACATGGTCATCATCCATGCGCAGATCAGAGGATTCGTAGGACCTTCTCGTCTATGATGAGGCTGGACCATGGCAGCGAAATCCGGATCGATGCCTGAACGGGGAGGCCCCAAAGCCGGTTGTACGGGGACGCTCAATGAGCCGGCGGATCGGCTCCCGACACGGGTCGTACATTTTGAAATGCCGCGTAAGAGCCGTATATCCCCCAAACGCCGACACCTTATCCGCTGTCCACCGTCATTTTCGAACGGACCCGCATTCGGAGAAAACCCACCGCCGCAGCGAGGGGAACGAGCGATATGACACGGCTTTGATAACGGGCTTCGCCCGCTGACAATCCGCCGCAGAGGATTGCATTTCCCACCAGAGCGAGGAATATGACGGAGCAAAAAATTATCAATGCCACGTCGTGCTTCGCGATCCCCAGGCCCAGCAGCCATACCAGAGCAAACAACGAAGCATAAGCAACCGGTATATCGATCTGGTTAATAAGATCAAGATTTAGCTGCCCAAGATATTGCCTCGAGTGAATGTAGGCATCAGCTTCGGAAGGGAAATATGTCATCACAATACGATAGATCTGCATGCCTTCTCCGAGGCGCGGGAGCTCGAGCCCAGTCCCAAAATTGAAGAACTGTCGGATAGTCGCACCTAACACCAGACCGATATATTTTCCTGGAGCGTCAAGAACTACGGCGGGAACGAGCCGATCGGCCTCGCGCTTGTAGTGCTCAGCGCCGCCCAGCTTTGGCAAGATGCTGTCATCCTCCCACAATAGCCAACCTGCTTGCCTTGGTTGTTGTTTGACCTCGTCGAGATAGTCACAGATGCTGTAGTGCAGAGACGGACAATGCTGCGTCAGATAATCTTGTGCCGTCCCGTATGCGATGAGACGATCCAGTAAAAAGACCGAACCGTAGGGAGCGAATACGACCTCGCTCCGCGCCGTAAAATTGACGGTCATGATCGCCAAGATCGCCAAGGCCGAGGTCAGCGCGACTGGCAGGAGGCTACGCAATTTCGGAGCCCCGAAAACGAGCGCCGCGGCGGTCAGGCACGCCAATAGGCCGAGCGCGATGCTGACGTGGGTGTAATGCGATGCCTGCGCGACGCAGAGTATCAGAAGAAGCGTGTAATATTCCCATTTCGCGAGGTTCTGGCGTTCGACGACCGCAAGGTAAAGTGCCAGCACCATGACCGGCGCAAACAAATCTGCCATGATTTGCCCTGCAAACCACGGGAGGCTCGTCGCCAGAGTCAGGATTGCCACCACGGTAAGCTTCGCCACAAAGCCCGCGCGCGGGACCAAATGGGTAAGTGTTCGCTCGATCACGAATATGGTGAGCAGCGACTGCCCAATCACAATAGGCCACAGGCTCAGCCGCCAATGCAGGAGTCCGATAAAGATGCTGTAAAAAATTGGTCGTTCGGGGAGATTGTGCCATTCGATAAATGCTTGAAGGTACGATCCACTGTCTGGGTATATGAGGGGAAATCGATTATAGATTGCGGCTGAGGAAAGAAACCATGTGCCGCTGATGTAAAGACCAGCAATGCCGAGATACCGTGCGCTATTCAATTTCGTCATCCAAATTTATTTCGCGAGGTACCGGCGAACACGCAGAAAGCATAGCTTTCGGCGGAAATTACCCAAATGCTTCCGAGAGTGCCATCAAAGTAGGCGTTTTCTGCGCTGATTGGAAGTCAAAATTCAAGATACCGCCGACCACCGGCTTTCCACGGCGTCACACAAACGTCTGCGTCGTGTCAGAAGACCGTCCAATCGAGAGAAATGGCTCGCCCCTCTCATTTGCGAATTGACGAATTAGGTAATTTGGGCGTATATATTGTTATATTAGCACTGTCTGGCTCTTACTAGACCTCTAGCACGGGCTGACTAACGGGCTCACTTGGCTCACCTACCTCGGTGCGCATGCGGAGAGTTTCATGACGATTAGCATCAGCAATTTAACTATAAATAATAACGCAATACCTGGCACAATTGTCGGTGTGCTGACGGCGCGGGACGCATCGGGCACAGTGATACCGTGCAATTTCATATTGACGAAAAATTCTGCTGGCTTCTTCGCCATCTCCGGCAACAATCTGGTTACGGCATGGAGCGGGTCGGCCATAGCGGGCAATTATCCGGTTCGGGTCCACGCAAACGGGATAAACACTAGATTCAGCGGCGGCGCGACGTTTACCACTATGGTGAACACCTCCGCCCCGCCGCCCCCGCCTCCGCCACCTGTTCCGATGATCACGGTCACACCGGCAAATCCGGCAATCGCCGATACAAGGACCGTAGGGACAGAGGTCGCCACTTATACGGTCGCGATGTCCGATGGGTCGCCATTCACCGGCACCGTCACGCTGACCGTGAACCCGTAAAGAGGAAGAGATCCTTGGCCAATACGCTGAAGCTTGTCGGCAACTCGATACAGCTCAACCGCAGTCTATCGATGCTGGATGACGGTACACTCGGACCTTTCGCGATTCAGGCGACGCAAAACAGCGTGTCGGGGACGGACAATTTCAACCTGATCGTCTCGCCCGTCACGTCGAGGACTATTACGACCCGCACGCTAACCGAGACCTCGGGCGCGAGCTCCGTGCCCGTCGGCTCACCCTTCCGCTTTGGCGTCGCCTTCAAACAGGGCGATGTTCCCGCCGGGGCGTCCTTCAACGCGGTTGACGGTGGCGGTAATATCATGTCGATCCAGGCCGACGCCGTTAATCACTGGTCTGATGGATCGGTGCGGTGGTGCGAGGTGCGCGGCTACACGGCTCGCGCGATTGCGGCGGGGGGAGCCGATACGGTGGCCATCACTAGCAGAACGACAGCGTTCAACAACACCCTGCCGGGCGGCAAGACCCCTTCCCAGCTCCTCACCGATTTGCAGAGCTTCACCGGATCGCAGGACCTAAATATTGAGCTCAGCTCATTGGCGAGCGCCTCGGGGGCGTCGAATATCTATACGACCGGCACCTGGACCGCTCACTTCAACACGCTCGCCGCCGGCCCCTACGTGCAGCAGGTCAACAAGGGCCCCTGCTGTATGGGCTTCCGCGCCTGGGGTCAGCTTAAAAATGGAGCAGGCCAAAACCACGCCCACATCCATGTTGCTTTCTATGTGTGGTTGTGGCTTACGCCCTCAACCGGCGCGATCCGGGATGTCGAATACATCGTCTATCTGCACAACAGCCTGTTGACCCAATCGACCGATGGGACGCCGTACACGTCATTCCCGCCGGACCGCTACAACTACAACCCGGCGCTAAAGAATGGCGCGACGGTCATCGTCAACAACTCCGACCCGACGATGGTGTTGCATCCTGGCTCTCCTGGGGTCACGGGCGGTCATCATCCCAGATCGGGCTGGTTCACCGCCCGGGCGAATGGCAAGCCGCGTTGGATTACTGGAACGGTCGAGGCAACCAACCTGCACGTTTCCTTGGACCCGGTACAGGCGAACCCGCAAACCATCGTCACGGCGCGCGATTACCTGACCGCGACCGGCTTGCTGCCGCGTTACGACGCGGCGATGACGGACTGTCCGATACCGCCCGCACCGGGTACGGTAAGCTATGCTCCGATGGTAAAGGGAGTTATCGAGAACACCTTTCTCGATTGGAACCCGCCCAATCCCCTCAGCCTGGACGCGGGCGGAAATGGCAATCGTATTGCCATGATCACCGGCGACCAGATCTACAATTTCTACATTCAAACCCCAGGGTCGGCGCAGAATAATCGGATTACCGCGCTCGGCTTCATGACCCTTCCGGGACGCTTCCTGGATATAAATGGTCGTATTCCGAACTGCCTCGGCATAGACGTAAGTGGCCTAACTCCTCATACGCGGCAATCTATCCTGGATTGCACGACGGGAACTGAACAAGCGGGTAATGCGGAGGCAGTCAATCCAACGTTTTGCGGTAATTGGGTGCTTACCAATAGCACTACTCACTACCCAAATTTGAGCTACTATACCTATTTGATGGAGGGCGGGGCTCATCATCGCGACTGCGTGGCGCTGCAAAGCAGCGACTCGGTGTGGTGGTATCAAGACTGCGATTATAATCAAAACGTCGTCATGCGCGGGTTTGGCACGCATGAGGGGATCAACCGGGCACCCTTGGTAAATGGTACGGTATGGTACGGAAATCGTACCTGCAGCTGGTCTATGGATCGCGAAGAAGGATGGGCCATGCGGGAGGTTGTTCTCCCTCCAGCAATATTGCCCGACAAGCTGGCGGACGGGACCGACTTTGGTGAAACGCTGGCTTTCAAAGGCTATCTAAAAAATTCTTGTGGCATGGCTGCCGCCGTAATCAACACCGCGATGCCGGCTGACCAGCTAGCTGGAGGATTCCAGCTGTTTTATGGTGGTTATCTCGGTTCTCTTACTGTTCCCCTTCCAGGGACGACCGGCTCCGTTGATCCGTGGATGCAAGCCTATATAGCCCAGGCTTGGGCGCGGGCCTACCTTCTGCATGGCACAGACCCGGCACTGACTGCAAATCTCACGACGATGTGTAATTTCCACAGGAAGTTCCACGAAGGTTTTGTGAACAGTCGCTGCTCAGTTATGGCGTCCGAACAAACGCTTGCGTCAAGATATGGACAGGGTGGAGCCTTTAGACCATGGAATCAAGTTGGAGTTTTCAATGGAAGCACTAAGGGAGGCTCTGGTTTTTTCCAGGGTCGGTTTAACGATACGGTTAATGGATGGGTAACTATTCAAGGTGATCAGGGCGGCCCTCCGCAGTGGTGGTCTTTTCCTATCGATCCCGGCGCGACACTATTCTTCACGCGGGACATGTTTAGTTTGCATGACCCCAATCTACCTAGTCCGTTTAGGTACGAGACTACATATAGAATAGTAACTACTGACATTCCCAATGCTAGGGTCAAATTATGTCTGGATTCTGACACAACAAATAAAGTGGTGATTCCTGTGGCTACTGGAGGCCCAGATTACATCGCTATCATGCAGCTGTCCCCCTCTACGGGTTGTCCGGTAACGTATCTGGACCATTCTTTTGATCCATCTCCGGTGACGGTTGCCTACTCCAATTACGAGGGGCAAGATGCCCAGATCAACGGTACGCTGCTGGCAATCCGCACCTATCGGCAGGCGTTTGGCGACACCGCAGGCAGCGCTACTGCCGACGCGAGCGCGACGGCCCGAATACTTGACTATGTGGGCGGAAGCTGGAATCGCACGCTCTTCGCGAACCGCCCGATGAACTGGATCAAGTACCCGTGAGCCGGCGGCGAATGATCATTATCGCTAGGGCTTAGTCCCGGGAACCCACGCCGCCGCGAGAGATATGACGCATCAGATGTCTGATGAGCCGACCAGTCGAGATACTGAGATGGACCCTGAATGAGCGATAGCGGGAGCCACCAATCTAACAGATTATTAGAACTCTTGTGCTATGGAAGCGATGACGCGTGATGAGCCGGTGGGAATGCCGCCGATGCATCGAACACAACAAAGGACCGTCGATATGCTCAAAGGTTATTTCGTCTAGGGCTGGATGACATGCTTTTCTCGCGTACACACCAGGCCGATATGGTCCCGTAACAGGTCGTCGGCCGGCCCGGCAATATATGCGCCGGGTGAAGACGGCGATCTTCAAAAGCTGCATCGATCCATCTATGGCCATAAGCAGACCGAATCTTCGTCCCGCACCGCAGCGAGCCAAAGATTGGGCCATCGCATTTTTACACCCGTTGCGTCAGCCGGTTGCCTGGGCGTGCCAACATCGGCTCCTCCCCTCTCGGGTGCGGCGAGTATTGCCATGGCGATGGGCAATCGAACCGTTTACGATCTACGGTGATGGTTGGAAATCCCAATGGTTTCCTGCCGAGTTTGATGATATTAGTCATATAATATTCTGGTCTGGCCTGCATGGTTATGAGAAGGAAACGATTCCTGTAATTCTCGAGCAAGTTCGACAAGCGCGTTGTTTCATTGATGTCGGCGCCAACTGCGGGATATATACGGTTTTGGGAGCGACGGTTAATCCGTACGCAAGGATTATCGCGATCGAACCGGTGCCTAAAATCTGCGCGGCGCTAACCAACAATGTCACACAAAACAGATTGAATTCGCGGGTGACTATCCTCAACATCGCCGTCGGCAATTCCGATGGAGTCGTTGATTTTCACGAAGCCGAGGATGCGAGAATGGGGAGCTTGGCGGTACACGGGTACCAAGGTCAAGCGGGCAGGCTTATCCGAGTAGAATGCCGAACCCTGGATTCGATCGTCGCGGAGCTGAATATCGAGCCCGATTTCATAAAAATCGACGTGGAAGGCTTCTCAGATGCCGTTTTGAGCGGGGCGAGCCGACTACTTGACGAGGTTCGTCCTCGCCTCGTCCTCGAAGCGAATCCCGACGATCCCTGTCTGCAAATCACACAAATATTGACGAATCACCGATATGCGATGCACCTGATTACCGATAACGGCCCGGAATGGCGCGCACAAATCATCCCGAATGCCAAGTACCGGAACTGGCTCTGTCTCCCCCTCACCCCAGGATCCAGGGGGTAATTGTAATATCGAGGGAAAGGCCAGCTCGCTGCCGCAACACTCGACGCGAGGGCCACGCTGCCGCCGCAGACCTCGACCACCTGTTTGGCCTCCGATCGTAGCGAGTTATAGCCGGCGGGCCAAAAAATCGCGCAGTCCTGTCTGGTAGATCTGCAGCAGATCCTGCGAGGGATCGAGATTGCCCCAAGGGGACAGCTTGTAGGCGCCGAGAACGAGATGAGAGACGATGATGCCGAGGCTCGCGAGCAGGACCAGTCCAGTGGCCGAACGCGGCCGCGGCGCCGCGATCTCGGGCTTGGTGCCGAAGGCGCCGATGAGGGCGAGAAACACGAACAGGGGATAGAACTCCATCCGATAGCGGAACGCCATCACGAACGCCATCAGCATCAGGACCGGCGGCGCGGCGAGCGCGGCGGCGATTGCTCCAGCCGCCGGACGGCTCAGCGCTACACGGTCTCGCCGCAGGAGGGCGCTGAAGCCCGCAGCCGCGAGCACGAGCAGCAACGGGTCAGAAACGAAAAAGCTGCTGGGCGGTGGCTCGGCGAGGTCGAGCTCGCGCCTCCTGTAATCGTTGAACCGCAAGTCACCGTCGCTGGAATGAATGAACCAGACCGGAGCAAAATAATACATCAACGCATAAGGGATCCGGCGGGGATTAAATTCTCCATACTGCTCGAGGGCGGGGACGCCGTGGGGGCGAACGATCGTCTGTAGGGTCGGATCGTGAAAGACTAGGGGATTGCCGAAGCGCTTGTGGTTGATGCAGGCGGCACCAGACGCGAATAGAGCCAGCACCATCAGCGGTGCGATGAAGCGGGGCGTCGACAGCAGGCGAAAGCCCACACGCAGCCCGGTATGGATTGGCCTGGTCGTGTCGCCGGAGCACCGTGACATCTCGCCTCCGAACCGCCACGCGAAGAGCGCCAAAGTGCCAGCATAAAGACCCGTCGCCATAACTACCCGCGTGAGCAGACAACATCCCGCGACGATCGCCATAAGCCGCAGTGTGCGCGGCGAAAAGCCCTCAGGCGCGGTGAGCCCTCGCAGCGCGAGCACAAGGAACGCGGAGGCGAAAACGCCTTCCCAGAGGATGGCTTCCTGATAGACCGATGCCTTCAGGAACGGCACTGAGGGACCACCCAGCACGAAAGAGGCGAACAGCGCGCAGACCAGCATGTCGCTGCGTGCGTGTGCCGTGCGAGCGGTGCAAGCCATCCGCAGGGCGGACACGTTGAACAAGGCAGCCAGCGAGGCCGCAATACAGCACGACAGCGGCGATACGTCGATCCGCGCGAGATCGACAAAGGGAACGAGCGGCAGGCGGAGCACGGCCGGCATGACGCCGAAATACGTAAAAATCTCGCCATTCCTGATGACCGCTTCCAATTTGATTGCATTGGGGTCGATGGTGAAATCGCCCCTCAAGAGATGCAGTAGCATGCTGTTGAAAACGAAGCCAAAGAAGCTCGGTCCGGAATCCCCGGGACCGATGGCCGGCGCCCAGAGTATGAAACTGCCGGACGTAGCCAGCGCGGCGTAATACCACAGGACAAAAGGCGCCAAGCAAGGCAAGAAGGCCCTACTAAAAAGGAGGCGCCTGATCGGCGGGAGGATGGCGAGCCCAGGGGCTGCGGCCGCGGGGAAGGGGTTGCGGAGAAAGGCTTCTCGTTTACGGCGCAATGGTCGTGCCCCCTTCGACAACGATCGTCTGGCCCATAATAAAGGTGCCGGCGTCTCGGCCTCGCGGTAGGCGCGGCGCTGCCGATCCCGCCATCTCCGGATGGCTGAAAGGCGGGCGATGATTGCGCCTTAAGCGGGCTGTCCGAAAGCTGGCAATGCGCGCGGCCGAGACCGGGATCAGGGCGCCGCCGCCATCGGTCACCAGACAGCGCTGCAGCAGCCGAAACGGGCCGGCGATCATCCACGAATTGAGCACATCCCCGACCGTGATCGGCGTCTTGAAGGTGGCGCGCGGGTTCATGGCGGCCCATTCGCGCTGCACGACCGAGACCATCGCCAATCGCTCGTGGCTGGTGCCATAGGTCGTTATATAGCGCAACACCGGAATCGTGAACAAAGTCGGCGGCCCCCAACGAGCCATAGGGCTGCTCGAACTGGCCGGCAAGGCTCGTCGGTGGGTAGTGTCCGGGAAGTTCTGCAAAAGCCGCTGAGGCGGATGGTCATGGTATGCAGGTGATGTCGCAATCACCGGATCCTTTGGCGAGGATGCACACCATGACCAAGAGGCAGGGTAAAGCCGGGACGATCGACGTGAAAGCCCTTCTGGCGGGGGACGAGGAGTTCCTCCGGGCGCTGGTGCGGACGGCCCTCCAGGAGGTGCTCCAAGCGGAGATGACT
>Ga0137359_10002843_pt1 | contig 13918 bp, 11 predicted proteins | sample Mad1_40_16metaG_FD_108281 | JGI IMG/M metagenome (GOLD analysis project Ga0137359, IMG submission 108281) | Vadose zone soil microbial communities from Angelo Coast Range Reserve, California, USA - Mad1_40_16 metaG | ecosystem: Environmental > Terrestrial > Soil > Vadose zone | place: USA... | reverse complement strand
AGCCTCGCCGCTCATCAGCGTAGGATGAATCACCTTGGCGATCTTGGCGTGCTTCGAAAGATGCAGCGCCACCTTGTTGGCATTGTCGCAATGCACGCGCATGCGCAGCGGCAAGGTCTCCAGTCCCTGGATGAACATGAAGGCATTGAACGGGCTCATCGGCGCGCCGATGTCGCGCAGCAGCGTGACGCGCGCCTTGATGATGTAGGCGATCGGCCCGAGCGGCTTCACCGCCTCGGTCCACACCGCGCCGTGATAGCTGGGATCGGGCGTGTTCAGCATGGGGAAGCGGTCCTTGTGCTGCGCCCAGTCGAAATTGCCGCCATCGACCAGGATGCCGCCGATCGAGGTGCCGTGCCCACCGATGTATTTCGTGGTCGAATGCAGCACGATCGCGGCGCCATGGTCGAGCGGCCGGCAGAGCACGGGCGCTGCCGTGTTGTCCATGATCAGCGGCACGCCAAGCTCGCGGCCGATCCTGGCCACTTCGGCGATCGGGAACACCGTCAGCTTGGGGTTGGGCAGCGTCTCGGCGTAGTAGCAGCGCGTGCGCCCGTCGGTGGCGCGGCGGAAATTCTCCGGGTCGGCCGGATCGACGAAGCGGCATTCGATGCCCATCGTCTTCAGGGTGTTGGCGAACAGGTTCCAGGTGCCGCCGTAGAGATCGGTCGAGGCGACGAAATTGTCGCCAGCGTGGCAGATGTTCTGGACGGCGAACAGCGAGGCGGCCTGGCCCGAGCCCAAAGCGAGGCCGGCGACGCCACCCTCGAGCGCCGCCACGCGCGTCTCCAGCGCGTCGCAGGTCGGGTTGCCGATGCGGCTGTAGATGTTGCCGAGCTCGGCCAGCGAGAACAGGTTGGAGGCATGCTGGGTGTCGCGGAACTGGAAGCTGGTGGTCTGGTAGATCGGCACCGCCACCGCGGTGGTCGTGGGATCGCTTCGATAGCCCGAGTGCAGGACGACCGTCTCCGGATGCTTGCTGTTGGTTGGCATTGCGCTCCCCCATTTGCCTGTCACGCCTCACGCGAGCTCAGGACGGCCATAGTGAGATACCGGCAGCAGCCGGGCAAGTCGCGGCGATGACGTGCTCAAAGCGGCTGTACGGCCCTTACAGGAATGGATGTCGGGAAACCGACATCGTCACGTCCGAAGTCATGAGAAGGCCAGCATGAGACCAGACAGTGGTAGCGGCATCGATGCTTTTGGTGGTAATTGGATACCAATTTCTGTCCAGGCCGGCCGCACGTCATTTCCGTTGCGCGACGCGCTCCAGATAGCCTGCCTTGACAGTCCGGAGCCCGAGGACTGAGGATTATTGTAAAGAGTCTTCGAGTTTTGAGTTTGTCTATGAATTTTCGTCTTCCACCCGAGCTGGTCGACTGGCAGCTTCGGGTGCGCGGCTTCGTGGAGCGTGAACTGCAGCCGCACGATGCCGAGGTCGAGCGCACCGGCGTCATGCCCGCCGGGCTGCTGGCGAAGATCGCGGCCGAGGGATTGTTCGGGACCAACACGCCCCGTGCCTATGGTGGCCTTGGCCTGTCGATGCTGGGCAGCTGTCTCGCCGTCGAGGAACTGGCCAAGGCGCACGCGGTTTTTTACCATCTCTGCAGCGTCAATATTCATATCGGCTCGAAGGCGATCGAACTCGACGGCTCAGAAGCGCAAAAGCGGCGCTGGTTGCCGGAACTCGCCTCGGGCCGCACCATCGCCGCCCTCGCGCTCGCCGAACCCGAGGCTGGCTCGGACACCACCAGTATCGCCACGACAGCGCGCCGCGACGGTGACTTTTATATGCTGAACGGCCGAAAAACCTTCATCATCAACGCCACGCAAGCAGGACTCTTCACCGTCTTTGCCGCGCTGGCGCCCGGCACGGGAGCGCAAGGCATCACCACCTTCGCCGTCGAGGCGGGAACGACGGGGTTTGAGATCGGGCCCGCCACCGAAATGGCGACCGGGCGCGGCCCATTGCATTGCGACGTGATCCTGCGCGACTGCCGCGTGCCGGTGGCGAACCGCCTCGGCGCTGAGGGCCAGGGCTTCGACTCGGCCATGCGCTGCCTCGATGCCGGCCGGCTGCACTGGGGCGCCTATTGCGTCGGCGCCGCCACGCGCCTGCTCGACCTCGCCACGCGGCACGCCTCCGAGTGCCGCCAGTTCGGCCGGCTGCTGCGTGAGCACCAGGGCGTCGAATGGGCGATCGCCGACATGGCGGCGTCCCTCCACGCCGCGCGCTTGGTCGCCTACGACGCGGCGTGGCGCTACGACAACGAGCCGCAGGGCCGCCTCCTCGCCAGTGCGCGGTCCAAGCTGATCTGCGCCGACATGGTGTCCAACGTGGCCGATCAGGCGATGCAGATTTTCGGCGGAGCCGGCTATTCGAAGGATTATCCGGTCGAGCGCATCTGGCGCGAGGTGTGGGCCGTCAAGATCCTCGACGGCACCTCGGAGATGATGCGCCGCATCGTTTCCCGCCATGCTTTCCTGTCCGCCAGCGACAACGACGCGCCGATGGGGGGGCCGACCTAAGAATCCTCGACCGCAGGCGCCGCAACCACCGGGGCTTTCTCGATCAGCGAGTGTCCGCCGGTCGTCCCTCACGCATCGCCGGTCATCCCACTGTCATCGCCGGTCGTCACAATTCATCCAAAAACCAAGAGGTTACGGCATAGAGGTCGGCTCGTATCCTCCTCGTATCCTCCTGGGAGATCGACCGATGAATAGAAGAAACCTGTTGGGAGCGGCGGCAATGATCCCCCTCCTTCCCTGTCTCGGCGCCGCTTCGGCGACGCCGGCGCGGGCCGACGATGTCGCTTTCCGCCGGGTCCGGCCCTCCGATCCGGCTTGGCCCACGGCAGCAAATTGGGAGAAGCTCAGCCAAGCCGTCGGCGGCCAGCTCATCATGGTCCAGTCGCCGCTCGCGGTCTGCGTGGATGACCCCAAAGGTCCGGCCTGCGCGGCTGTCTTCAAAAAGCTGCGAAACCCCTACTATCTCGGCGACGAGGTCGGCTTGACTCAAACCCTGGGCTGGGTCGATGCCTGGACGTCCCGGCCCAGCGTCTACGCCGTCGCCGTTCGCAATACGCAGGACGTCGTCGCGGCGGTCAACTTCGCCCGCGCGCACAGGCTGCGGCTGGTCGTGAAGGGCGGCGGCCACAGCTATCTCGGGACGTCGAACGCGGCAGACTCGCTGCTGATCTGGACGCGCAAGATGAACGCCATCACCCTGCATGCCGCTTTCGTGGGCCAAGGCTGCGCAGATCGTGAGGTTGCGCAGCCCGCGGTAACGGTCGAGGCCGGCGCGATCTGGATGCAGGCCTACGAGGCCGTGACAACGAAGGGCGGCCGCTATGTGCAGGGCGGCGGCTGCACGACCGTCGGCGTGGCGGGCCTGATCCAGAGCGGCGGGTACGGCAGTTTCTCCAAGGCCTATGGCATGGCGGCGGCGGGCCTGCTGGAAGCCGAGATCGTCACCGCCGACGGCGCCGTGCGCATCGCCAATGCCTGCACCAATCCGGACCTGTTCTGGGGCCTGAAGGGCGGCGGCGGCGGCAGCCTGGGTGTGGTCACGAAGCTCACGCTGCGGACGCACGACCTGCCGTCGTTTTTTGGCGGCGTAAATATCGCCGTCAAGGCCAGCTCGGATGCAGCGTACCGCCGGCTGATCGGCGAGGTCATGCGCTTTTATGGCGAGAGCCTGTTCAATCCGCACTGGGGCGAGCAGATCGTCTTCAGGACCGGCAACACGATCGCCATCAACATGGTGTTCCAGGGCCTCGATCAGCGGCAGGCAGAGGAAGCCTGGCGCCCCTTCCTCGATATGGTGGCCCGCTCGCCGCAGGACTTCACCCTGGTGTCGCCGCCGGTCGTCATCGGCGTGCCGGCGAAGTATTTCTGGAATCCCGCGATTCTAAAAACCGTGCCGGGGGTGGTGGTCGCCGATGACCGGGAAGGCGCACCTGAGAGTAATGTGTTCTGGACCGGTGATGCAGGTCAGGTGGGATGGGTCATTCATGGCTTTCAGTCGGCCTGGCTGCCCGCCTCGCTGCTACAGAAGGACCAGCAGGATCGCCTGGCCGACGCGCTGTTTGCCGCCACCCGGCACTGGCAGGTGGCCCTTCACGTCAACAAGGGCCTGGCCGGCGCGCCCGCCGATGCCATTGCTGCCGCCCGGAACACCGCGACCAATCCCGCGGTGCTGGATGCCTTCGCGCTGCTCATGGCGGGCGGCGAAGAGCCTCCGGCCTATCCCGGCATCCGCGGCCACGAGCCGGATGTCGCCGCCGCCCGCAAACGTGCCGCCGCGATCGACGAGGCCATGAAGGAGCTGCGCAAGATCGTACCCAACGCGGGCTCCTACGTGTCGGAGAGCAATTTCTTCGACGAGGCCTGGCAACGCTCCTATTGGGCCGCGAACTATCCGAGGCTGCTCGGCGTGAAGGAGAAGTACGATCCCGAGGGACTCTTTTTCGTCCATCACGGCGTCGGCAGCGAACGCTGGAGCAGCGACGGCTTCACGCGCCTGAAGTGATCCTGTGCTTGGAGCAGTCCTTCCTTGTTGTTAATGATGCTGGAGGATTCGCCGCCTGCATCAATCCCGGCGAGCTTTGGGGGGAGCGCCCATGACCATACTCACATCTGATCTTCGCGAGGCGCTGGCGCGTGTCGGCACGTCGACCTTGACCGGCGTGCTTAATCGCCGCGGCTTGCGCAGCTTGTGCCTGTACGACGTCTGGCCCGTCCGGCCAGAGATGCCGTGCATGGTCGGACTCGCTTTCACCATGCGCTTCATTCCCTCGCGGGAGGACAAGGACGGACCGACCTCGACCAACCGCAGTATGGTGCAGCCGCAGGCCATGGAAGAGTGCCCGCCGGGCTACGTGCTGATGATCGATTCGCGCGGCTGCTCGCGCGCGGCATCGGCGGGCGATCTCTATGTCGGACGCCTGAAGGCGCGCGGCTGCGCCGGCATCGTGACCGACGGCGGCTTTCGCGACACCGATGGAATCTTCAAGACCGGACTGGCAGCCTATCACCGCCGCCCGTCCTCGCCGCCCAGCTCGATCGCGCATCGGCCGATCGACCTTAACCTGCCGATTGCCTGCGCCGGCGTCGCGATCTATCCCGGCGACGTGATCGTGGCCGACCGCGACGCCGTCCTGGTGATCCCGCCGGATATCGTCGAAGCCGTCGCGCCGGAAGCGCTGACGACCTACGCCTATGAGGAGTTCGCCGAAGCCGAAGTGGCACGCGGCCGTTCCCTCAAGGGCTTATTCCCGGTTGCCGGCGACGAGGCCAAGCGCGACTTCGAGGTGTGGAAAAAGCCGCGCGACGGCAAGGCCTGACGGCGCTTACCGCACCTCGCGACTTCGTTTCAGCGGCTATCAGTTGCTTGGGGGGGCGACGTGGCTCCCGACTGCCTCGCGTGCTTCCAATGTCCGCGGTGCTGGGTCGGCGTCGAAGCCGGGGAGCCAATATTGGCAGTGTTCGCTGCCGGCGCGTTCTTTAGTGGAGACGGGGCGGGGGTGCTGTCAGTCTGCGCGAAGGCGGGCTGCGCGGTGATTGCAAGAGCGAGCAGGGAAACGCAGGCAAAGGCTTTCGTTGCAGCCATGAGGTTACCTTTGGGGATGTTGATCGGCGGGCCGAACGATTTCGACCTCGGTCTAGATACGGCCGGCTGGCGCGGTCCATCCCCCCAACAGGGGCGGCCCCTCTCCTCAATGGGCCGCCCGCCGTGATCGGCAGCGAGCGCACCCGCGCGCCGACCGCGTTGTAGACGGCGTTGGCGATCGCCGGCGCCACCACGGTGACGCCGGGCTCGCCGCAGCCCGATGCCAGCTCGTTGTTGGAGATGATGCTGATGTCGAGGCCGCGAGCGACATGCCGCACAGCGCCGATCCCTCGATCTGGGCCCGCACGCCGTCGGGGTTGACGACGGTGCCGAGGTCCATGGCGAGCGAGAGCTTGTTGACTTTGAATTCGCCGCTCGCCGGGTTGACCCCGACCTGTGCCGCACATGCGGTCCAAGTAGCGGGAAGCAGCCTAAATGCCGGCGCAGCCGGGTGGAGCATTCTGGCCCAAAACTTGCTCTCGATCCCGTCACGGAGGTTTTCCCGGCCAGGATGGAGGCAGAATTGTTTCACGGAGGTTCCGTTTTCGAGAGATATGGACTATATAACAAGGACGTCATGCAAACCCCGACTGCCGACGCCACCGGTCATCCGGCGTCTGGATTTACACCGACCGATCTCGCCGCTTTGAACGACCTCAGCGCCGCCACGCTCGGGCAGCAGCGGTGGAGTAAGTGCAAAGTCGTCCACGAACCGTTTGCCGACTATCTCGCTGCCTGGGCCATCGACGCCGGCCACTCGGAACCGCCGAATCTGGCGATTGCGCGCTTCAAACGTACCGGTACCTACGCCCTGACCATCGGCACTCTGGTCGTCGCCACTTCGCCCAGTCTCAACAAGATACTGCCTGCGATCTGGCACGTTCTCGCCGGCGGCGAGCGCGAAGCTGCCGCCATCGCCTAGACCGGATTTGGCCTAGACCGGATTTGCGGTCAGAGGCGCTCTGTGTGCTGGTCATTCCGGCTCAGTTCGGCACTGATCCCCGCCTGTAACCTCGGCTGGGAACTTTGATCCATTTGAATCGGGCACGCGTCGAATGATCATCGCGGCCGCTGTCGGCGAGGGAGCCCCTCTTCGGGCAGCAGTCACATATTCGGAGAAGTCCCATGCAGCAAGACCAATTGGCGAACGGAAACTACGCCCAGTATCTCGCTCACGCGCTGACGCCCCCCATCTTCGGGGCGTCTGGAATCATGGGCGGCTACGGAGGCACCCAGGGGATCGGCCCGCAATTCGGCAGCCCTCAGTTCGGCAACCCCCAGTTCGGCAACCCTCAGTTCGGCAACCCCCAGTTCGGCAACCAGCAGTTCGGCGACTCAGGCTTCGGCCAGTTCGGACAGGGTCTGCCGGGCCAGGGCAATATCGGCACTATGCCTGGAGGCGTCGCGGTTCAGCCGGGTATCGGTTACCAGGGCATGCAGCTCGCCATGCAACAGCAGCAGCAGATTGCCGCCACGCTTCACCAGCTTGCTCATCAGGCCGCGACGCAGGCCATGCTCGGCCAGCAGATAGCCGCGGTGCTCAACCAACTCGCGCATCAATGCGCCGGGCAGGTCCAGACAGCCCTGCAGAATCGCTATGGCGGTCTCGGTACGCAGGTCGGAGGCGGGCTCTATGGCCAGCCGTTTGGTTACGGTTTGGGCAACACGGTGCCATTTGCCCAGGCGTGGGGCTTCAATCGACCCTCGTGGTGACGCGCGCAAAACCAAGGTCGGCGCACGAGGCTTGATTGCGTGCGCCGACCCAGCGCGCCCTTGGGCGATAATCCCCTTGGGCGATGATCATCGTGTCGATCGTGCTAGTGGAGGCAGACATGGCGCAAGAGAAGGACGAGCGCGCGACGGGAACAGGCTCGCCGCGAAAGGCCGCCGAGGCCGAGGATAAGAAGGCCACTTCCGACCGCACCGCCCCGCGGGCAGCGGACAATGGCGGGCATGGTCAGGGCATCCATGTCCCGCCGCGGCAGCAATATCTGGTTGCTCTCCGGCGGCCTGGCCCGGCGATCGCAGGAGTTCAACCGCAGTCCATCGACGCGGTCGTCGACTATCTCGGCCAGCAGGAAGACGTCGAGATCGTGGCGCGGGTAAAACCAGCCGGCATCCGGTCCTTCACCTCCGATGGTGTGTCAGCGCAAGAGGTCGTGGTGGCGCGCATGGCGGAGAATAAGGCCGAAAGCCTGTGGGCCGCCACCCAGCCACAGATCATCGTCGAACGCGACGGACCGCTCTACGTCGCCGACGGCTCGCTGCTGCCGATGCGCCCATCCGGCGGAGTGAGCACCGTCCTTCCATTGTCGTCGGTCGCCGCTGAACTCTCATTGCGCATCGTCGGCGAGCGCGATCAGCCGCTCAGCGGCGCTGCGGTGATCGTCTACGGGCCGGGATTTCCCATTCAGGCGGTTACGAACGAGTCCGGCGTCGCGCGGCTCAGCCTGTTCGGCGGCGGGACTGATGCGGTGCGGGCGATCTATGTCAAGCCGAAGGCGAATTACTGGGAGAGGTTCATCCCGAGGCCCGAGGTGAACGAGAGCAGCACGACCACGATCAGGTTACGATCGTTGGCGGAGACATTTCCGAATCTTGTCGCCCCCAATCAAGCCGCCCCGAATCAAGCCGCTGAGCGCATGGTCCGCTGGAACCAGCGCCTCATGCGGATGGATCAGCCCGGCAACCTGACAGGCGCCGGAATCCGCGTTGGCATCATCGATTCGGGCTGCGACAATACTCATCCGGCATTGCGCCACGTCGTCCGAGGCAAGGATTTCACGAACCACCAGGGCGAGGGCCGGCAAAGTGAGACCCGGCGCACCGACAACGGCTGGACCGACGACGTGTTGGGCTACGGCACGCACAGCGCCGGACTTGTTGCGGCGACGCCGGGCGCGGGCCAGGGCTTCGTGGGTTGTGCCCCCGAGGCGGAAGTCCATGCCTTCAAGGTTTTCCCCGGCGGCCGATTGAGCGATCTGCTCGCGGCCCTGGACGAGTGCGTCGCGCGCGAGATCGACGTCGTCAGCCTTAGCGTCGGCTGTAACCAGGGATCTGAATTGCTCGATCAGAAGTTGCGCGAGCTGCGGCACAGGGGCATCGCCTGTATCGCCGCGGCGGGGACTTCCGGCGGGCATTTGCAGTTTCCGGCCATGCTGCCGGCCGTTCTCGCCGTAGGGGCGGTCGGCAAGCTGCGCGAATTTCCGCCCGACACCTGCCATGCGCAGGCCGTTGTGCCGGAGCTGATCGGCAATGACGGCGTCTTTCCCGCCGCGTTTACCGACGTCGGTCCCTACATCGCAGTCTGCGCGCCGGGGGTGGCGGTCCTCTCGAGCGTTCCCGGCGGTTATGCGGTGCTCGACGGCACGGGAATCGCCGCTGCTCAGGTGACGGGACTGGCGGCGCTTATTCTCGCCCATCATCCGCTCTTTCAGGGCTCGCTGAAGGCGCGCTCGGAACAGCGCGTCTCCGTCCTCCTCAGCCTGATCAGGGCGTGCGCGGTACCGCAATTCGCCGACCCCTTGCGCGGCGGAGCCGGCGTCCCGGACCTGCGGCGCGTACCGGGCCTATACCACGGCTCGGCGGCGCCGGGCATGTATACGGACTTGTTCGGCGCGGGGATGAGCGGCACCGCAGGAGTCGAGCCGTTCCCCTACAGCTACGCCCAGGATTGGCAGGCCCTGATGCAGATGCGGGCGGCGGGATTGATCTGACGGGAGAGTCAGGGACCGCGCGGTCTTCCGGACCGTGCGGCTCTCCGATGGATCGAGTTGCGGTCGATCCGTTAGACGCGCTCATGAGAGCGCGCAGGATACGCCAAAAGAGCCGGCTGCGTCCGGAACGTGGTTCGCAGACAGGCGGCAGCTTCGCCGCGGCGATGAACCTTGAGCTTGTCGAGGATGTTGTGCACGTGGTTCTTCACTGTGGTCGCCTGGATTCCCAACTGCCGCGCGATCTGCTTGTTGGAGAGGCCGCGGTCGATGAGACCGGCGATCTGCAGTTCGCGCTTCGAGAGCGCGGAGGCCGAAGATGCCGCCGGTGATTCGCGGTGACCGTCTCGCGACAGGAGCGCCACATGGTGGCAGAGCGTCGCCGCAGCGCGGGGCGAGCACAAAAGTTCGTCGCGCATCGCGCTCTTGAGAACAGGGACCACGTCTTCCGCCGCAGCATCGTTACGCACGTATCCGGCGAAGCCGGCTGCTGCCAAGGCGACGATTTCGGCGTCGGTCTCGGCAATGCCGAACGCCACGACTTTCGAAGCCGGCATCTGCTCCGCGAGCGTTTTTGCGTAGCCGAGATCGCCCGGCCGCGACGCGTCGAACAGCACGATATCAGGACGCAGCTCAGTGGCTTGGGCCAGCGCCTGCGGCGGACCGGCCATACCGATGACCCTGACGCCGGCCTGGCGTCCGAGCAGCGCTGCGAACGCCTCCTGGAAGAGTTTGATTCCGCTGACCACGAGAACGCGCAATAGGCCTGCGGTCTGCGGCCAAGGCGTCGTCGCCGGCGCGACCGGCGGACCGCCCTGCGGTGCCATGCCGAATGCCTGACGAACTCTGCTTGCCGATGCCATCTTCGAGCTCCGTTTTTGGACTGTGGAAAACTCGGCTCTCGGTCGAGCGCCCTGCGGCGTCGATCTCCTCTTCGCCGGCGGCAAATGTATCACCATCGTTCCGGCTGTGAACATGACATGTCCATGTCAGTGTCGCAGGAGGTCACAGGTTTTCGTCAACCGCCAGTTTCTGCAAGCAACGAAGCTTCGTTGCGCGTTGCAGTGGAAACGGTAAAGCACCAAGCGGCGGTACCGGCACCGCCCCTTGTTTATTTGCATGGTCTGACGATCAGGCCTTCATTGCCGCCTTCACCCCCTCCGCCGTGATCGGCAGCGAGCGCACCCGCGCACCGACCGCGTTGTAGATGGCGTTGGCGATCGCCGGCGCCACCACGGTGACACCGGGCTCGCCGCAGCCCGAGGCCGGCTCATTGTTGGAGATGATACTGATGTCGAGGTCCGGCATCTGGCTCATCCGCATTGGCGTGTAATCGTTGAAATTGGTCGCCTGGAGGGCGCCATCCTCGAGCGGCACCTTCTCGAAGAGCGCGAGCGACATGCCCCACAGTGCCGATCCTTCGATCTGCGCGCGCACGCCGTCGGGATTGACGACGGTGCCGAGATCCATGGCGAGCGAGAGCTTGTTGACCTTGAACTCGCCGCTCTCCGGGTTGACCTCGACCTGTGCCGCACATGCGGTCCAAGTAGCGGTGGCCCGCTCCTGGGAACTCACGCAGGCGATGCCAATGCCGCTGTTCTTTGGCAGCTTGAGGGCACCGTAGCCCGAGCGGCCGACGGCGGTGCGCAAGGCGTTCGCCAGACGCTTGGCGCCGCCCGCGTTGTCGCCGGCGCCGTCGAGCAGCGCCAGACGAAAGTCGACGGGGTCCCTCCCCGCCGCATGAGCAAGCTCGTCGATCATGCTTTCGACCGCCCAGAAGGTCCAACCCGGCGCCACCGAGCGGAGCTGGCCCGATGGTGTCGCCTTCTGCGCGAGCTCATTCAAAATGGCGCGTACCTTGTGGTTGGGAACTGTGTACCAGAAGTCGGCGCCGTTCACGGTGAAGCTGTCGAGCGGCCCCTTCTTGTCGACCGAGGGCGTGAGGAACTCGGGAATTGCCCAGCGCGCCGTTGGCCACGCGCAAACCACATCGTGCTGCAGACCAACGAGCTTGCCGTTGGCGTCCAGCCCGGCTTTCACCTTCTGGTAGGTGAGCGGCCGGGTGAAATCCATCGCCATGTCGTCTTCGCGGGCATAGATCAGCTTGACCGGCTTGCCGACGGCTTTCGCAGCCAGCACCGCCGGCACCACCATGTCAGCATCGAGCCTGCGGCCGAAGCCGCCGCCCAGAAAGAACTGGTGCAGCACCACGTGCTTGGGATCGACGCCGAGGGCAGTGGCGGCGATTCCGCCGGTGCGGCTGGCGAACTGGTTGCCGGTGTAGATGTGCCAGACGCCGTCCTTTTCCTGGGCGAGCGCGTTCATCGGCTCGATCGGTGCGTGGATATTGATGCTGGTGAGATACTCGGCCTCCAGCACCTTGGCGGCGCCGCCAATCGCCGTCGCCGGATCGCCGGCGCTGACGAAGAGCTGGCCCGACGAGTCGTCTTTCTGCAGACGCTTGGCCTCGTCGATCAATGTCTGGTCGGAGACGTTGGCGTAAGGACCGTTATCGTAGGTGACCTTGAGCGCCTCCGCCGCCTTCTTCGCCCCTTCATAGGTCGTGGCCACCGCCACCACCCAGCCGGAGGTGGTGAGCGTCTTGTCGTCGAGGGTTACCGCCTTGATGAAGCCCTTGACCGTTTTGGCAGCCGAATCGTCGACCGCCTTGACCGTGGCGCCGTAGCGCACCGGCGGCATCACTGGCTTGCCGTAGACCATGCCGGGCACGGCGGCATCGATGCCGTACTTGGCCTTGCCGTTGGTCTTGGGCGGGACGTCGATCTGCGGCACCGACTGGCCGATCAGCGAATACTGGTCGGGTGTCTTGAGCTTGATCGCCTTGAGCTCATCCGGCGTCCACACCTTGGCCGCCTTGCCGTCGGACACGATCTTGGCGTAGCTCACCTTTTTGGCCGACTTGGCGTGGATGACCTGCGAATTCGCCGCGCGGCACTCGCCCGCCGGCACGCCCATCATCGCGGCCCCCGCCTCGATCAGCGTGATGCGCCCGGCAGCCCCAGCCCGGCTCATCGGATCGAAGTTCATGCGCACGCTCCAGCTGCCGCCGGTAAGCAGCGCGCCGAGCACGGGATCGTTGTACTTCGGATCGTTGTCAGGGAGCGTGACGCTCACCATCCGCCAGTCGGCCTCGAGCTCGTCGGCGACGATCTGCGCCATGGCGCTCGCGACATGCTGGCCCATTTCGGCCTTGCCGACCATCACCGTCACCTTGCCGTCCGGTGCGATCGTGTACCAGATGGTCGGCGCGAAGTTGCTGGCGCCAAACGCCTCGCTGATTCCGGACAGGCCGGACACCGCGGCATAGCCGAAGGCAAGGCCCGCGGTGCCGCTGCCGACCAGGAACGCCCGCCGATTGAGGTCCGGCGACAAACCGATGCGATCTATTTTGGTCATGGCTCAGGTCCCCGTCTTGGAGCGCATATCGGCCGCGGCGCGGATGATCGCGCGCTGGATCCGGCCGTAGGTCATGCAGCGGCAGAGATTGCCGTCCATATGTTCGACGATCTCCTGTTTCGTCGGGTCGGGGTTCTTGGCGAGCAGCGAGGCCGCCTGCATGATCTGGCCCGACTGGCAGTAGCCGCATTGCGGGACCTGCTCGGCCTCCCAAGCCACCTGCAGCGCGTGCGGCTTGCCGGCGCCGAGGCCTTCGATGGTGGTGATCTTCTTGGCCACTGCCTCCTTGGCCGAGGTCTGGCAGGAGCGCACGGCGACGCCATCGAGATGGACGGTGCAGGCGCCGCACAGGCCGGCGCCGCAGCCGAATTTGGTGCCGGTCATCTGCAGATGCTCGCGGATGACCCAGAGCAAGGGCGTGTCGTCCGCCACATCGACCTGACGAGACTGGTCGTTGATGATGAGCGTGATCATGTTTCCTCCCTGGCTGGTTCGTGTCGTCAAACCGACAAGCCGGGAATGCGAAGAGGTGACTGCGCGCGCCGGACGAGTCTTGCGCTCGTTCGACCGCCGTTCACGGCTTCCTCCCGGAGGCCGCACGCACCCATTATTATTATGGTGTGCGTGTCATTTCTTCTGCTTGACGGGGATCATGTTCCCGCGCGTCCGGACCCGTCAAGACGTGGGCCGCTTCGACATAGCGAAATCGATCTAGACCTCTTCACGCGCTGTCGGCCTGGGCAACCTTAATTGGCTTGCGACGTTGTTGTCCGCCGCCAGCGATTTCCCTGGACAGGCGAGCACAACGACAATGGAGGCTTTCATGGGCCGTTCGCCCCTGACGATTGGCGGCGCGATTTTGATTCTTCTCGGGTTGATCGGCTTCGCCATTCCCATCTTCACCACCCAGCAGACCACGGACGTGGCCAGGATCGGCGACCTCAAGATTCAAACCACGGAGAGCACATCCCACGTCATTCCGCCGATCGTGAGCAGCGGGGCGCTGGTCCTCGGCGTACTTCTGCTCGGCGCCGGCCTGTTCCAAAAGCGCTGAAGCTGCCTGGGCGGACCTCGGGCCTGGGCCGGGAACACGTTCCATACTGTCGTTCCTGGCTGGTCTTCATCGCCCATGCGAGCTATGGCGGGGCATTGAAGTGGCCGAAGGCTAAAGCGCGTT
>Ga0137359_10002842_pt1 | contig 13923 bp, 13 predicted proteins | sample Mad1_40_16metaG_FD_108281 | JGI IMG/M metagenome (GOLD analysis project Ga0137359, IMG submission 108281) | Vadose zone soil microbial communities from Angelo Coast Range Reserve, California, USA - Mad1_40_16 metaG | ecosystem: Environmental > Terrestrial > Soil > Vadose zone | place: USA... | reverse complement strand
TGCTCGGCCAAGAAAATGCGCACCTCCGCAGGCTTCCATGCCAATCAACCCGACGTGTACGTTGGCAGTGAAGCGCAGCAGCTGTGTGCGCGAGAACTTCTTTGCGCACCACGACCTCGCCGCGCAGGTTAAGCCCGACCAGATGAAAAACTGTCTTACCAAGATCAATGCCGATGGTGTGTAGTTCCATGGGACGCCTCCTCCACCTCTTATAACCGCCCCGCTGGCTCGGTAAAAGCGGCGGACCATCCCATTAGTTATCGCGTGGCGGCCTCAAATGCCGAGTGCGGACTTCTACCGAAACTTGCGGAGTTCTGCAAAAAGGCAGCAGCCGACATCGGCACGGCCGACGTTTTCACGCATCTCGTTGAGTTGCACCAGAAGCAGCGAGCGGTGTTCCTGAAGGACACCGCGCGCAAGAACGACTGATTATAGGTGGTGGGGCACCTTCTTAGCGTTTGCACTTGCTGGCGGTGTCGCATGCCGGCGCGGAGCCGTGAGGGTTGTGCCCTGGATATTCGTGGAGGGCGCGGTCGCCGCGAACGTCGGGAGGTTGTGTGCGCGCACCTGAGTCGCCGCCTCAAAGCCAGACGCCAGCTTGATCAGTGTGGGCTCACTGAACGCCGTCCCAAAGAAGCTGATCCCGAGCGGAACACCGTATTGCGTGCAGTTCGTCGGAAGCGTAGGTGACGCGCAGAGCTTAGGAAAGGCCGCAGGCACCTGGACAATTGGGTATCCTGGTCCCGCCGCCAAGCCCGAGGTTCCGAAGATGAAGTGGTCACCGTAGAGCAAGTCGGTGGCCCACGCCGGATTGTCCGTCGCCGTAACCACGGCATCGAGGTTGAACTGAGCGAGCGCTGCGTCAATTCCGTTCACGCCCGCGAGGTGGTCGATCTTCAGCGCATCATTGTATGACATACAAGTGGCAGTGGTAGGGAGAAGCGCAGATGTGAAGCGCGGGTCACAGAAGTTCGGGTCAGGGTTCATGGTCTCAGCAAAGTCGAAGATGTCCTGATTGAAGAAGGGCATCTCCGTGTTTGCATGGGCGTTGTTGAAGTTGATGGCGGTCTGCAGCGTTCCGCCCGCCACCGGCACGCCGATGCGCGTCATAAAATACTTGGCCACATCAAACTTGAAGTCGTAGAGCAGGATCAGGAATTCGCCGTCCGCTGGAGAGAACGTGAACCCTGCTGCATCCAGGTCAATAACGGTCGCCCCTGCGTTCTCAAGGGCCTGCACGGCTTCTTCGAACGCATCCAGGACAGGTTGCGGCGTGGTTACATTCGTGAAACCGCTCAATCCCGTGCGGGTCACACCGAGCTTTGCGCCTTGGAGACCGTTCGGGTTCACGAATTGGGTGTAGTCGGTGGGGATACTCGTGGGACGAGTCTTGCCCGTTCCCTGCCAACCCAGCGGGACGCCGCCCGTCGCCGGATCGCGCCCGTCGAAGGTGCGGCTTTGGATGACGCTCAGCGCGGCTGCCGCATCGGCCACCGTCCGTCCATGGGGACCGACCGTGTCCTGCGTGTGTGAAATGGGCACAACGCCGGCGCGGCTGGTGAGCCCGACCGTGGGCTTGATCGCGGCGACCCCGTTGGCATTGCCAGGGCAGACGATGCTGCCGTCGGTCTCGCTGCCGAACGACACCGCGGCGAAGTTCGCCGACGCTGCCGCGGCCGAGCCGGAGCTAGAGCCGCAGGGGTTACGATCGATGCCGTATGGGTTGTGCGTCTGCCCGCCGCGGCCTGACCAACCGCTGATCGATTCGAAGGAACGGAAGTTCGCCCACTCTGACAGGTTGGTCTTACCCAGAATCACGGCGCCGCCAGCGCGCAGGTTCGCTGCCACGGTGGAGTCCCGCAATGCGGGCATGCCCACGAGCGCGAACGATCCCGCGCTGGTCTGCATCTTGTCGCCCGTGTCTATGTTGTCTTTGAGCAGGACGGGGATGCCGTGCAACGGCCCCAGCACTACGCCCCGCCTGCGAAGCGCGTCAGCGTTCCGCGCCATGACCAGCGCGTCTGGGTTGAGCTCAATTACTGCGTTGACCCCGGGACCGTTCTGGTCCAGTGCGGCGATGCGGCCGATGTATTCTTTGGTTAGTTGTTCCGCGGTGAGCCTGCCGGAGGCCATCTCCGCCTGGAGTTGGGCCACGGTAGCCTCATTGTGCTGCGTGGGAACGGCGTTCTGCGCGGCCCCCGAAGTGGGCAGCAACAGCGCTGTGAGAAGGAGATTGCGTATCACTGGAGCGGTCATCTTTCCTGAGAGCCGCGGCCGCGTAATGCCGACGAAATCAGGGTTGCAGCTGGTGGGCTCATCGAGGTGGTCAAAATAATCTCCCGACCGCGCGCAGTCAACAGGGATTCCATTTGTCAAGCACCGCCCAGTTTCGCGGTCATTTTCTAGACCTGTGCACTCGAGTTGCTGCTCATTTGATGGTTGTGCCCGAGTCCAGGGCCACCCGGAAGTAATCCACATGCTTGTGCAAACCCAGGGGCCATCAGCGTATACTTCCTGCAATTCATGAGGTCAAAAGAGGCGAATTCCGTAAAAACATATGCGTGCTCTAATATTCTCTACCTTGGTTCTATGCCTGCTTGCGTCCTCCGCCGTTCGTGACCTGGCGCAAGAAAAACCGGACGTGGCGAGCATTCGTGCCCTGGAGTTGAAGTGGGTGGATGCGTATAAACAACGGCAAATCGCCGCTGTTGCGACGCTGCTGGCTGAGGACTACGTCATCACTTTGGAAGACGGCAGCACGTACGGCAAGGTTGGCTTCATCAGCTATAACGCCGGACCGTTGCGCGTAGATATCGCCGACCTAGCGGACGTCAAGATTCACGTGCACGAAAACATAGCGGTGGTGACAGCGGCCTATCACGAACGCGGCGAGCTTGGCGGAAAATCCTACGACTATCACGATCGGCTAACCGACGTGTGGATGAAGATCCGTGGGAAATGGCAGCTCATCGCATCACACTATAGCCTGCCAGCGAATCTCTAGTTGAATTAAGCTCGCCAGACGCGGGGTCTAGGCGAAGCTCCCCTCGGCGGCGGGGGCGGCTGCGAAACAAAATTCGAGAGGGGCGCGCCACATGCCTGATAAGCGCTTACCGGACAAGTCGGCATGGAAGGAATTTGCCGATGACCGTGCTTCCCGAGAGACCGGCCCGTCGGAAAATCAGGCCAACTGCGCAGGAACCTCATGAAGAAATCGAAGAACGGTGTGAGTCGGTAGTAGTTAGAAGGCGAAGACATCAACGATCAGATTCGTTTTGCGGTTCAGCAGAACGATACGGCCACTGATCAAGACGTGCGCGCAATCCGGCGGAGGTGGAGGCAAACGGCGCTCCATGAATTAGCGCGGGCGGCTCCTTGTCGCTTGGTGACACTCTCGAGTTCTGGAGGGGGCCAGATGAATGAACGTCGAGCTTTTCTCAAGAATGCCGCCCAAGCCTTTCCCGATCCCTCTCGCACCCGTGAGTACGGCAAAAAGAGAGCGAGACGCATGGCTACGAACCCAGTGAGTGTGGGAAACGTTGTGTCTCCTGGTAGACGATTTAAGGTGGAGTAGTACTAACGATCTAATATAAATAGAGTTAAGTAGAAATCGTCGCACTGCCCGCGCGTGGGTAGATCCGCGAATCTAAGAGATGACTTTTCTTCGGTCCGGCTTAAATACAATTGTTATTGACTCTGCGAGATAGTATAAAGTAAGGTAGCCACACTAGTATACTGGGTGAATCACCAGCCCATGTCGCATCGCGCTCTTCTGCTCGCCTTGACTGTCTTGTCGGTTGGTCCTGGTTTGGCCAGTGCTCAATCTCCGCTCACTCGGATCTCATCGGAGGAAGTAGTTATTCCATTGGCGGACGCCGTTGGAACTAGCCGTGTTCCCTTCCTTATAGAAGCGAATACTCCCGAGCCCCGGTGCATTGCGACGGATGCCGCTGGGCAACTGAATACCATTCCGGCGCAAGATATTGCGTTAGCTTGGTTGAGCGGGTTCCCATCTACTGCCGCACGAACCCCCGCTACTCTCGAGATACGCGTTGTTACAGCCATCTCCACCGAACCTGGCGTGGATTATGTCGGCAAAGTGCTTTGCTTTTGGAGCAAATCCACGCCTAGCATGGACTTCAGCTTCAAGGTGAAACCGCAGCCCGTCGCAGACTTCAGTATGTCTCCCGAAACCCTGGATATCGTGGTCGGGCCCGGCATGCCCGGAGAGGCCAGGCTGAGTATCAGAAATACTGGGCGAACAACAATTCGCCAAGTTAGCGCCTCGAGCCTCGGTCTCACGGACCCTGCCACGCGAGCCAGTGTCGGATCCTTTGACGTTCCGAAACAACAACTCCCAATCGTCCCGATCGCACCAGGAGAGGAAAGGGAATTTTCCTTTTCCCTTCCACGTCCGGTGATGGCCGGCGCCTATACCGGCCAGTTGAGCGTTCTAGTTAACGGCCGCGTCTCCAAAACCCCATCTCTGACTGTGCGGACCCGCGGGCCGAATCGCATTCCTCTTCTGTCGCGCTGTTCGTGGTTTGACTATATGCCACGGCTTCCCTTTCTGCTGTTCCTGGTTACGCTTATTGCCGGGTACGGAGTTTCCCTTCTCCTGGAGAGCTGGTTTGCCGGCGGCGGGCTTCAGCGAGCCACTGCCATCCGTTCATTGTATGGGTCGCTTCAGGCTCTTGAAGGGGTGGCGGAACAAGTCCGGAACTGGGAGAGCCAGAATGGCCCTGCATTCACTCAGACAGAGGTTCGGCGCGACCTGCTCGCCAAAGAGATTTCCGGACTCTTACTACGTCCCGATTCTCCCCAGAGCCAATTGACCGAATCGGCCTCACGTGCCGAGCAGGCCATTCCTTTCTACCAAGCGTTGTGGAGTGCCGTGGGAGTGGCGAGCCAGAGGTTCCACGATCGCGCCCATCGGCTGGCAGCGGTGCAGGCTCTTGACGCCATCAAGCCCGGTTCAGATTTCGCGGCCTATCGGAACGCCCTTGAGGAAGCCATCGAAAAATCTGCTGCTTCAACAGAGAAAGCGGCCGCGCTGTTAGCAGCAGGTGTTGTAACGCTTCCTCTTGATCCGGCGGCCGTGGCGAAACAGTTGGCCACTATTCAAAGGAAGATGCGGGCGATGGAATGGCTGCAACGTGGTGTCGTATGGGTGGCAGTTTTCGGCACGGCTTATCTAACTTTCCTTTTCGGCAAATTTTCGTTCGGGACGTTACAGGATTACATCAACGTTTTCTTCTGGTCCGTGGGCCTCACACAAACGGGTTCGCAAGTCCTTGCCAAAGTGAGATCGGGCCGGTCCTAAGATCCGGAGCCAATACCTTCTTGTGGTCTCGTGTCGATACAAACTAAGAGGAGGGAGAGAGTTATGAGTCCGACTTCTCTAGCGGCTACCGCTACTCAGGAGCGAGATGAAGCACGTACCTTCCAAGGGCGCAAGCTACGACGCACGAAGTGGAAAGGAGTGGAAGTGGAAGTTGTAGAGGGCTTGTTGGCCTACCGCTACAAACAGAAGAAGGAGTTGGAAACAGGTTTCGCCAGCAACGCTATAGGTGCCCAGGCGCTCCGCAGTGGCAAGCTGAACGCCCTTGGCATTGGAATCCTTGACTTTGGAGAATCTCTTGCTGAAGAACGTGCTTTCGCAGCCTCCGAGATACTTGGCCCAGACGTGCTTTGGGCTGAGCCGGTCATGCTCGACTACGGCTTTGCAACTCCGAATGATCAGTTCTTCTCGCAACAGTGGGCATTAAAGGAGATTAAGGCGGAATCGGCCTGGGACTTGTGGAAGGGCGCGAGCGAGAAAGTGATTTTGGCCATCCTCGATTCCGGAATTCCTCTTCAAAACAAGAAGCTCTCGCATACGGATTTGGGTGACGCCAAACGCTTCCATTTGGGTCATGACTTCATCAACAATCACGACGACCCCACTGACGATCACGGACATGGCACCCACGTCGCAGGCATCGCGGCCGCTCAAGTTGATAACCAAGTCGGCGTCGCTGGCCTAGCCTGGAACACTCAAGTGCTCGTTATTAAGGTTTTCAACACTAACCTCGATGGAAGCAATGAAGTGTTTATGAATGGGGTACTTTCCGCCATTGAGTACGCCAAGAAGTCCCGAAAGCACCTCATCATCAACTACAGTGGTGGCGGGCCCCCAGGGGACCTCAAGCATGACGCAGTCAAGCAAGCTCACGACAGCGGCGCCCTCATGGTGGCCGCCGCAGGAAATGACTACGGCTGCTCGATCCGTCACCCGGCTGCGTATTCCACCGAATTCGACAGTGTCATCGCCGTGGGCGCAGTCAACCGGAACAGGGAGCGCGCCGATTTCTCCAACCGCGGGCCCGAAATGACCGTGGTTGCACCCGGTGTGGATATCCTTTCTACGATGCCGGACTACTATGTGACGGCCAACGCAAGCGGCAAGCAGACGAAGTACGATCGGTGGGAGGGAACTTCCATGGCGACTCCTTTCGTTGCGGCCCTTGCTGCGCTTATCTGGTCCAAGTCGCCGGGGATGACGGCCGCGCAGGTATGCCGGAGGTTAACCGATACGGCAGACAAGGTTACGGGTGACACGGAGGAAGTGGGAAGTGGTATAATTAACGCTAGAAAGGCATTGGAATGAGCCAGTCGTCCACGGAATTCAAGGGTCACCCGGTCCGGGAAACGAGTTACAAGGGCCGCAGAATCCGGTACGTGGCTGGCCAACTATTCGTGAAACTCAAAGCTCCCTACCGGGAAAACAACGAATCTAGGATTCTCAAGTTTCTTCCCGAGGATGCTTCCATTCAACAGCCTCCCAACAAACTAGGCTGGGTAGTAGTGGATTTACCAGAGGACGTTGACGTCATCGAGATTATTAGCCGCCTAAAGGACCATAAGGAAGTGGAGTCTGCCGAGCCGTACCTGCTTGAGTCAGCACTCTAACACTGCATCTTGGCCCTCCGCTTCACATCGCATGCACTTGGTCTTGTTGACTCTTTCAGCCCAGACGCGCGCCTCAGGCGCTCATAGCGTTTTTCAAGAGGCGACTGCGATGATCGAGCCTCAGCCGGATGGTGCACGATAATTGAGATCTTTGGGTCAAACACACGATTGACATTTGCTGAATACTATCGTCGTTTCTGCGTGTCCGCCTTCTCGGCAGCCTGCAATAGAGCGCGTAACTCCTCCAGAGTCTTCGACAGACGCGGCTGCGGCGTTGGTTTCTGCCCTGGTGCGATCAAAGAAAAGACGTTGGGGCCCAACGCCGAAGGGAAGGCGTTGATCTGTAACGACCAAACGAAATCCGTTTTCGCTCTCGTAACATTGTGACAGTTCATGCACCCGGTCGATACATCGGTCTGGTCCCAGGTTTCGAGGGTGGTGTTGGCGAACGCACTTGTGTCTCCCTTGCCTGGAAAAGTGTGCGTGATTGTCCCGGGAGTTGCTGGTGAATTGCGATCTAAGGGCCATTGTGTCATGACGAGCTGATAGTTTTGCCACACCGTTCCGGTCAGTTTTTTACGATATGCGCTGTTCGTGTTTTGAGTGCTCGGATGAATCGGAACCAAACGGTCGACGTTGTAGATTACGGGCTTTTGCCAGTCGGCGGGTGGAAAACCTCCGTTCTTGTCAGATGCGGGCATTGGCGTTCCGTCTCCGCTATTGAATACGAATGGTGGAGCGGGAGCCCCCGGATCCTTTGGGGGAACATTATCGACATGCTCGAAGGTCGACCAGATCCATTGCGGCCTCGACGAGGCCTTTTGGACGATATGGATTCCGACCAAACCTACAGTGACGGGCTTCGGAGAGCAGTTGCCGGAAACAGGATCCTTCACCCAAGCCTGACGTGTGTAGAAGCGTTCCGGATGGGGAACATTGTTCATTTCAATCCACGACGACTTTATGTCTAGCGCGCCAACCGAGAACGTCACGCCACCAGATGGCAAGTTGGACCGTAGATAAAGCTTGGCGGAAATGATTTGGACGAATTCGGACTGGTTGAAAGCAGTGGCGTAGCGCACCCATGTGCCGTTCTGAGCAGGCAGTGCATGCACCAAATTCCCGAAGCCAGCTTGTCCTAGATTGCCGAATTTACTGAACGATGCGAGCACCACGTCGTTGAATCCGACTGTAAGATTCGGACACGGACTCTGCCCGAAATCATCCCAGTTGGTGGATGGCGCCGTGCCCCCCGGCTGAAATAGTTCCCAATCTTGTTTCAGCGTTTCGAACACCAGCGGTCCCGAGGTGTCCCCAACAGCTTTGGTGATATCGGGAACACCACGCTGGCCCGGCTTGACCGGCCACACCATGGCGATGAACGTTCGCCACGAATAATCGTCGAAAAAAACGATGGGATTCTGAGTCTGGGGGAAGTCAGTGGGAATGCAGACGTCGGCGGGAACCAGGGGAGACGTGATCCCTGGGACAGGCGGATTCGGAGGAACGCTGGGACAGGGCTGCGTCTGAGCGGAAGCTCGACAGTGCGAAAACAAGAAAATGATGGCCGTGCTGAGGAGGGTACGCGATAAAAAGTGACGAAGCCCTGAAAGCATCGGTCCATCTCCTTACCCTTGAGTTCTGCTACTCGTTGTCGAAACATCATCTAAGAATCTGAAGAGGCCCCAGGGTCGTTGAAAGTTGTTCCCTAATGAGAGGCGAACACGCGCGCCATCTCGATCGCAACCTCGTTGCGCCGCTTTCTTGCATTAGTAAGACTCTCGGTCGCTTTAGTAATCAGGACGTCGTTCTCCGGGTTTGCCGGGTTATATCGCCGCTTGAGAAAAGGGTCCCATAATGTCGCTATTGCCTGACTGCCTTGCTCCAAGGATTGGCTGTATTCGGTGGCTAGCTGCCCAACTCTTTTCGACTCCTCGGGCGTCGCGAGAGCCGAGAGACTGGATTCGGACTTTACGTTCCAATGCCACCACCAGGCCTGTGCGGTATAGGACAGATACATCTCGTTGAAAACCTTGCGGGCGTTGTACTGCTCTTTCTTCAGCGACGATTGAGGCTCGGATCCGTCGTTATGATCTTTCCGGAACAACACCAGATAGTTCATCAGATTGGACAATCGACGGTCTGTGTCATGACTCTGCTCCACGATCATCATCGCGATTTTGATTCGCTCTTCGTGGCGCAAGTTATTCCGATTCGACCGGTCGTTCAGAAACGGGATCAAGACCGACCCCAGAATTGTTCCAATGAGGAGAACGCTCAGCGGCTGCTGCAAACCCGCTGCGACCGAGCGCCTCGAATCGGGCATACGTAACTGCAGACGAACTAACGACGAACCTGCATGCCATTGGCCCCTTACAATACAGTGTCCGACACGACTGTCGAACAACCATTCAAGCGAAGCCCTGAGACTGGCGACCAAAAGTTTCAGCGCTTTTATGAACGAATCGTAATCTCGCACGACGTAGTCTGTTGCGGAGATCCGCACGAGAACGCCAGAACTCTGCTCCGGAAAGAGAAGCTCCGCGATCTCGAACTCCGGCCCCAGGGACTTAAGGACAGCATCGCGTATCTTCGTGGCAATACTCTCTCGAAGCTCCCGGAAAAGGTGCGTGCTCCCTTCGACGGTTTGGCCAGGGGCCGCCGATAACCACAAACGTATGGAGCACACATCTCCTCGGAGAACGCGGTTCTTGGCCTGGGCAAGGAAAGGAACCCTCATCGTCCGGGTGGCACCTCCAACTTATAGGCAACCCCACTGCAAAAGCGGCTCCTTGGACAGCAACGGCGTTTGAGTGTGGCCTGCCCCATCCAACACTCAGGGAGTAACTATCACCCCCTGCAGAATCGCACTCTCACCAAGCACGCGGACTTTCACTACGGAACCTGCTTTGACGGCCCAAAAATCCTCAGGCTCTCGAACCGCCGTTTTGCCATCGATCGTCGTCTCGATGCGTCCGCTGCAAAGAGTCATCACCGAGAATGCGGTAATGGGTATCGTGCGACCCGCGCCCTCGTCGCCATCCAATTCCCACCTGCGGATGTGAACCTGAAAACGCCGTATTTTCCCTTTTCCCAAAGGCACAGTCGCCTTCCCCTCGAAAACCGTACTACCAGGGGACTGCCCGGTCTCGGCATATGGCACAGCCACCAACATGAACAAGGCGAACGATGCCAAACGAAATACCTTCATTGCGAGCTCTCCTATGGCGCCAACATGTAAACATGCCCTCGGTTCGTCGCAACAAACACCTTTCCATCGGCCAGCGCCGGCTCGTCGCGGAGTCCCGCTATGTCGCCTCCATCCGGCAACTTGACGTTAGCCACGACTGTTGGCACCGGTACAAACACGTAGCCATTCTTCTTGCAATCTGAAGGATCGACGTAGTGAACGCTTGAGCAACGAGAGCCCGAAGGCGGCCAAATCGAAGGATCTGCTAGGACAATAAGGTGGCCGAGATTGGTGCCCACATAAATGACTCCACCCGTCACGCTCGGAGTACCAACCGCGTAGCCCGGTCCTGCTGTGTTGGCCAGATCCGAGTCGGGAACATCTGCTATCCATCGAACTCGATTCGCCTCATCAGTCTCGCAAGCGTTCAGCGCATGCAACTTCCCATAGCCGGCCTTTACGCCGTCGACGGTTAGGCTTTCTCCACCAGTGGTAACGATGAACACATCGTTCCACGCAGCACCGGGATGCTTGTAGTCCGAGTCGCCGTGTGTGTACCCGGTGAAGGGATATCCGGTTGGGGGAAACTGCCATCGGACTTTGGGCGGACTTGGAGTCGCTGTACCGGCCTCGACTCCATAGGCCCAGCCATCCTTTTGTACTGACGCGACCAACTCACCGCAACTCGTCGACATGACTGATGCGCCAGCCGCCCAATCCGGATCGTGGTCCAGACTATAGGGCACAGGCTGGAACGCCCAGACCACAGTACCCGTATTCTTATCGACACGGACCAGGCTCAAGCCGTAATTGGGAGAAGGCTCGGGGATTTGATCGCCCAGGTTGTCATGTCGGGTATTCCCGGTGGTGAAATACACGCCTTGAGAATCCGCAGCTGGTGAGTTCCAGACCGCGCCTCCTCTGTGAGTACCCGTCGAAACATAATTGAAGCCAGGGTCAATGTGCCCGGTCACAATGTCGACGGCAACGACTCTGCCGTTTTGAAGCGGACGATCATAATATGCATCGGAAATCCCGATATATACGCGGTTGTTGAATACGAGGGGAGAGGAATTCTTGATTCTTTCGTGCAATTCTTTCAAGCTGCTGCTGTCAACGCCGTTGATGGTCGCGACTGGATCGCTTTTCCAGATAAGCGTGCCGGTTCTGGCATTCAGGGCATACAGCCGCGCACTGCCGAGTTTCGGCTCGACTGTGGGGTCTTGAGCACCAAAAATCACTGCTCCGTCTTCGTCGCGATTCCAATACGCGGCGCTCGACTGGATGCCATAGGACGTTTTCTTTGGAGCCAAGGGTGGAGGGACCAGAGGGGGATCGGATGGAACTGGGTACTGCCATTTCAAAGTGCCCGAATCTTCGTCCACTGCGTAAAAGTAACCAGCCGAGCTCCCAACAAAGACCGTGTGGTTTACTACAATCGGTGACGAGTTGAAGTATCCGGAATCTTTGGTGGTAAAAACCCACTTGACCGCAAGTTTCTGAGCAGACTTCGGATCGGAAAGCTGGCTTGCAAAGGGCTGTGCGCCCGTGCGGAAGCCGTCATATCGATACGTGCTCCATCCATGCGAGATTCGTAAAAGCTTTCGCTCGGAGGGCGACTTGCACGCGGAACAGATCCACGTCACCATGCAGATTAACAGCCAGATTTGGCGCGGAGGTATCCCCACGGTGAGACGCATCTATTTACCCTCCAGAATATGCAGTCGAACGATCAGTTCACGGTTAGTGGGATTTGCCAGGTGGATAGGAACTCGGGCGGGCACCATCAAGGTCGCACCCGCTTTCCACTCTTGCTCTCGGTTGCCGACGATCAGCGTGCCGCCGTCCGTGCGCATCTCCAGAAGAGCGTCGCCTTCGACTTGTATCCTGGTGAGTCCTTCGTGAGGCGGTAAACAGAACTCGCGAACTTGAAATCTGAAGTCGGGGGCTTCGTCGGTATCGAAGAGGACTCGAGAGTACAGATCGGGAGATTCCTGATGGAAGGCATAGCTGGATACGGCTCCCCGTGGCACACCTGACAAGGTCGAGGGCCTTGCGAGCAGTCCATGACCTTCCTTAGCCCGCCTGTCAGACAGTCCGTCGGAAGACCAAGCCACTAGCATGCCCGCAATCGCGAAAATCCAAATTGAGAAGCCTATCTTCGACACAGCCTCACATCCTCAGGGTGTTATTGGAAACCTCCGTCCTTCCAGGCCTGGAAATCCGACAAGAATTTCGCCTGTTTGTTCTGGTCCCATATCCCCTCGGGACAACCTTCTTTGGGCATACTGCCGTCGGAGACAGAATCGTGAATGTCCTGCCAGTTCGTCTTGCAATCACTTGCGAGCCACAGGTCGCAGAAAAACATCATGTGTTCGCGATAGCAGGTTGTGAAATACGGCTTGATCGTCTGCTCAAACGTTACGACCGCCATTTTTGCTCCTCGGGTTGTGCGTAGCCGATACCTGGCGATTTCCTTTTCTGATGTTCGTAGCAATTTCCCGAGCTTGCGCGTCTCGCTCCGATGTCCGCGGCGGTCCTCCTTGGCAAAATTCTTTTTCTTGGCCGCTGATCCGAAAACCTGGCTCCACTTCCCGTTTTTGAAAATAATCTGGTATCCTCCGGGCAAGATCTGAAATGTCTTTTGGACTTGCTTCATCTGATCGAATTGCGCTGATCCGGGGCTGCGAAACTTTTCAAAGTACGCCGGATACACAAAGTCGCTCTTAGGGATGCCGTTGACGTTGAAGCTTAGCGCTTCCACAGGATCACCGCTCTCGTATGCGTACATCGTTTTCAGGTCCGGTCCCGTGGTCATCATGTTGATGGCCGGGTCCACCAACATCTCCACTAGTTCGTGAGACGCTGCGACACTAAGCTGATCGTGGTTGTCCAGGGTTGTCTTTACAAACACTTTGGCCAGTGGCAGTCCTTCCGGCGTTAGGTCGTGATATGCAAGAGCTCCCGGCTGGTCCGCAGTATCGAGGAAGACCATGGCCCAAGCGCCTTTGACAAAATCGGTCGACTTGGTCAGCTTGGCCGGCGTACCCCAAACGGGCGACACATAGCTATCCACATACGCCTGCATGGCTGTGATCAAAGTATCCAAATCCACCCCGAGCGGCGTGTTCGCTTGATTGAAACAGGCAATGGTAGGAGTCAGACCCTGGTTAAATGCACCCATCACTGCATTCTTTGCACACATTTGTCTGTCCTCACGAAAAGAAGTATCGAGTCCTGGTTGCTTGTGAGTCCTGGTTGTTCGCCGTGGACCCTACTGGCTTCTGGAGCAATTGTCAATAGCATTAAGGATGATTGCCTCTAGAAATTGTCGCCACCTGTGGCTTTTGCTGAGTTTCAGATCGGGTACCGTGGGAAAGTGCAGCAGGAAGGGTTATCGCAATCCATAGCAGCGATACCATATATCGTTTTACATCAGTACATGCTCCAGACATCCGGCCCTGCTTCTTCTACGCTGTATCGAGGCCACAACGCTTTTCAACACCGTCGTAGGCCCAGAAAGCAGCTCTTCGACGCCTCTCGCCTCAACTGAGACAAAACCTGGCCCCTTCTGCATAGACTCCATGAGAGCCATTTGCTTGCCACGGAAGATGTTTGACGCTTCCGAAGCACAGGAAAGGGGGGTTCTCTAATTGCACACGCGGAAAGGAGGAATTTGGCCCCTGTGCTTCGCCAAAATTCTGTGCGCGCTGAAAATAGTGCGATTCCCTGCCGCGACGGCTGTCCCATCCAGGTTATCCCTTCACCCTCGAGCGCCAAGA
>Ga0137359_10002838_pt1 | contig 13935 bp, 11 predicted proteins | sample Mad1_40_16metaG_FD_108281 | JGI IMG/M metagenome (GOLD analysis project Ga0137359, IMG submission 108281) | Vadose zone soil microbial communities from Angelo Coast Range Reserve, California, USA - Mad1_40_16 metaG | ecosystem: Environmental > Terrestrial > Soil > Vadose zone | place: USA... | reverse complement strand
TATCGGCTTAAGCTGATTTTTCGGCACCTTGATCCGAGCCTCGCAATACCACGCATTAGATACGAATCGTCTGGCGCCCGCTGGATGCGTCCCCCGCTGGAACCGCAATTTTAGCTACAATTCTCTCGGCAGAAAACGTCGGCTGCAGTAAACGAATCAAAGCGACCGAACATGTCTTTGGGTTTCTCTGAGATTATTGGAGGCGTTACTGCCCCACTTGGTTTCACCGCCTCGGCGACCTGCTGCGGCATTAAAGAACCTAGCAACGCTGCCGCGGATCTGGCGCTCCTCGCTTCCGGTGTGCCCGCGGTCGCTGCTGCTACGTTTACGACGAATAAGATTAAGGCGGCTCCAGTGAGGGTGTCGGCCAGTCATGTCCGTTCCAGTGAGACTCGCGCCATTATCATCAATAGTGGCAATGCCAATGCTTGCACGGGGTCGACTGGTATCCAACATGCAAAGCGAATGGCGCACGCGGTGGCCCGAGAGGGACGATGGAAGGAACGCCAGGTGTTGGTCTGTTCGACCGGGCGAATCGGCATACCGTTGCCAATCGAACGCATCGAGGGAGCGATTCCAAAGCTGGTCGGCGGTCTGGAGACGAATCAGGGCGCCGCTTTTGCCCGCGCTATCATGACAACCGATACTTTCGCCAAAGAGATCGCGATCGAGATGAGCATTGCCGGGGCGAAGGTTCGGATTGGGGGAACGGCCAAGGGGGCAGGCATGATCGATCCAAACATGGCGACGATGCTTTGCGTCATTACAACTGATGCGGCCATTCAAAAGGGGGCACTCCAGAAGCTCTTTTCGGCCAGTGTCGAGCAATCCTTTAACTGCATTACGATTGATGGTGACATGAGTACCAACGATACAGCGATCTGTCTGGCGAACGGAATGGCTGGCAATCCACCGATCCGTCTGGAGCAAGAAGAGTCTGCTTATTTTGGGTCTGGGCTCGATTACATTACACGTAATCTAGCGCGGATGATCGTTGAGGACGGAGAAGGGGTGACTAAATTCGTAGAACTGCAGGTGAAAGGCGCAGCGACCTACCAGGACGCGCGCAAAGTTGCTGAGGCGGTGGCCAATTCCAATCTGGTCAAGTGTAGTTGGTACGGTGAGGACCCTAATTGGGGGCGTATCATGGACGCCATCGGGTATTCCTCCGCCAAGGTACAGGAAGAGATGATTGATATATTTTTCAACGGCGTCGTAGCAGTCGAGCACGGAGTGGCCAGCTCGACGCCGCCGCACAAGATCAAAGAAGTACTGGCGAATAAAAAGTTTACTGTCACCATTGACCTTCATTTGGGGTCGGCTGAATACAAGGTATTCACTACCGATCTAACTCCCGAGTACGTCAGATTGAATATGGGAGAGTAAAGTGATGAAGGACCCAATTGGTAATGGTAAAGAAATTCGATTCTGGACGTGTAGAAGCTTTGCTCGACGCTCTACCTTTCATTCAAAAGTTCCGAGGTCAGACCTTTGTTATCAAGTACGGCGGCAGCGCAATGGAGGACGACCACCTCATTGAGCGCCTGCTCCGTGATGTTGTCTTTCTGGAGAGTGTGGGGATTAACCCAGTTCTCATCCATGGTGGCGGTAAAGCTATCACGCAACGGATGCGGGAAGCCGGCCAGACTCCACGGTTTGTCAATGGTCTTCGGGTAACGGATGAGCACGCGATTGCGATCGTAGAAGAAGTGCTCGATCAGGTGATCCGGCCGCGCATTGTTGCCACGATCAATGAATTTGGAGGGAAGGCAGAGGGATTTTCGGGCCGTGATGTCTTTGTGGCGAAGAAAATATCCCCGCAAGCGGACGGCAAGAATATCGTCGACGTTGGGCTGGTTGGGGAAGTGGTTTCAATTCGCCTCGAGGAAATTAAAGAAGCAATCGAACGAGAAGTGGTGCCCGTCATTTCGCCAATCGCCGAATCACAAGACGGAGTAGTCCTCAATGTGAATGCGGATTTAGGCGCCGGGGCGTTGGCGGGAGCGGTGAAGGCGTCGAAGATGATCTACGTGAGCGATGTTTTGGGAGTGATGCGCGACGTCAAAGATACCTCTTCGCTGATACCGACACTTAATCTGGCTGGAATCCGCCAATTGACTGAGGATGGAATCATTGAGGGCGGGATGATCCCGAAGGTGCAGTCTGCGCTTGTGGCTATCGATCACGGCGTGTCGAAGGTGCACCTGATAGACGGCAGGATTCCGCACGCGCTTCTTTTAGAAATTTTCACGGCTGACGGCATCGGCACGGAAATCGTGGCCTAGGCCCCGCTTAAACCACGAATGCACGCGAACGGACACGAAGGGAGCCGCGACTAAATTCGCGTCCATTAGTGTCCATTCGTGGTCGGTTCTGCGGGCGAACTGGGATTGGAACCGCGGGTTGCGGTTAAATTCAGCCCATTCGCGGTTGTACCAGCGCGGCAACGCGTTATGGTAGCGCCTTTCACGCGATGAATGAATCAAACACGAAACAACTCTTCGCCGATTTTGTGGTGCCATGCTACGGCCGCTATGATGTGGTCTTAACGCGTGGCGAAGGTGTTCGGGTTTGGGATGATGCCGGCAATAGTTACCTGGATTTTGGCGCCGGGATCGCGGTTTCCACTTTGGGTCATGCTCATCCAAAAATGGTTCAAGCGCTCAGTCGACAGGCGAGCGCCCTCATTCATACTTCTAATTTGTACTACACTGAGCCGCAGGGGAGGTTAGCCAAGCGCTTAGTGGAGCTGGTCGGCTCGCCCGGCAAAGTTTTTTTCTCCAATAGCGGGGCGGAGGCGAATGAAGCATTATTCAAGGTCGCTCGGAAATACGGAAACGACTGTCGATCGACCCCAGCGGAAACTGGAACCAGAGTTGAGATACTAACATTTGAACGCTCGTTTCACGGCCGCACGATGGCTGGAATTTCAGCGACTGGTCAGGAAAAGGTGAAGACCGGTTTTGCTCCGTTGCTTACCGGATTCCGACATTTACCGTACAACGATCTCCCGGCAGCAGAAAAGGCTATTTCCAACCAGACCGTTGGCATTTTGCTGGAAGCTTTTCAGGGCGAAGGCGGCATTTATCCGGCATCGCGCGACTTTTTGATCGGATTGCGACGGTTGTGCGACGAACATGAGATTTTGCTGATGTTCGATGAGATTCAGTGTGGACTTGGTCGGGTTGGCAACTGGTGCGCGTGGAAAGTAATTGCCCCGGAAGTGGTCCCAGATGCGGTAAGCTGGGCGAAGGGAATTGGCGGTGGGTTTCCGTTGGGTGCAACGTGGCTTCGAGCAAAGTCGATTCGAAAGTCAGAGGGAAGCGAAACCCGACTATGTGATTTGCTTCAGCCTGGTAGCCATGGAACCACCTATGGCGGTACACCTCTCGCCTGTGCGGTATCGCTGGCGGTCCTGGAGACGATTGAGAATGACCACTTGGTCGAGCGTGCGGCTAGGCTAGGGAGCTTTGCCGCCGAGCGGATCAGAAAAATTCCAGGCGTTAAGGAAGTACGCGGGCAAGGATTGATGATAGGGATCGATTTGGACCCAGAATTGGCAAATCGGGCTTCGCAGGATAAGACCATTGCTCAAACGGTGGTCAACGCGCTAACGGGTAACGGGCTGCTCACCGCCCCTGCTGGCGCCACCGTCGTCAGATGGTTGCCACCGTTGATCGTGAAGGAGTCTGATGTCGTTGAGGCGGTAAATATCCTGGATCGGACACTACAGAGTTTTCGCGAGTGATGACCCATTTTCTTTCTGTCGAAAAATCAAATCGTGAAGAGCTACTGCGATTGTTGGCGGATGCGCAAAAATTCAAAACAACCCGCGGTCAATCTAGTTCACTGCTGAGCGGCCAAACCTGGGCGTTAATATTCAACAAACCGTCGACCCGTACGCGAGTAAGCTTTGAAGTTGGGCTGCGAGAATTGGGAGCCAATGTGATCTTCCTTTCCCAGAACGATCTTCAGCTCGGACGAGGCGAACCGATCATTGATACCGCCCGAGTATTAGGTCGGATCGTACACGGCGCGATAATTCGGACATTTGCTCAGGCCGATATTGAATCGTTCGCGAGCTACGGCGCCATTCCCACAATCAATGCTCTGACCGACGAGGAACATCCCTGCCAAATCGTGGCGGATCTATTTACCATCTTAGAAGAACGGGGAACAATTGATGATTTGAGACTCTGCTTTGTTGGCGATGGCGATTGCAATGTAACTCGTTCTTGGATTTGGGCCGCTGAACACTTGGGATTCGAATTACTGGTTGCAGCGCCCCGGAAATACCAGCCGGCGGAGGCTCTAAAGGGACGAATCAAGAGTCCGAAAATCTCTTTCACCAGTGACGTGAAGGCAGCGGTCGCTGGAGCGAACGTACTTTATACCGATGTGTGGGTGAGTATGGGTAAGGAGACGGAGAGCGCGGGACGCTTGGCCGATCTAGTGGAATTTCAAATCAACGATGAGTTGGTGAAATTGGCTGCGCCTCGTGCGCTGGTTATGCACTGCCTTCCAGCATATCGTGGAAAAGAAATCACCGAATCGGTCTTGGAAGCGCATGCGGCCACGATATTTTCTCAAGCCGAGAATCGATTACATGCACAGAAGGCGATCATCGCAGCAGTAAGCCCTCAGCTCGATTTTAATAATTGATTCTCTTCCTCTGATTCCCCCCATTTGTTACCAAACGCAATTTGTTACCGCCGCTTCACGCTGCAAAAGCGGACTGATTAGTTCTATTTGCAAAAGCTCACCCACTTAGCCATCTGTTGTACCTTATTTATTCCGTAATATGATTGTTCTCTCCTTAGCCACGAGCTTCCTCCTGCAATCCGGGATCTGGTTTGCGCTTATTTGCGCAATCATTGGTCTCGGTGCCGCTTTCTATTTGATCAGATTGATTTTCGCGCAGTCACCGGGGAACGATCGGATGCGGCAAATTGCCGCGGCAATTGAGGAAGGGGCCAAGGCTTACCTGAATCGGCAAATCATTTCGGTGAGCATCATTGCGGTGGTAATTTTTATTCTTCTGGCGTTTACCCGGGATTTCTTTACTGCCACCGGATTTTGTATTGGAGCGGTGTGCTCACTGTTGGCGGGTTACGTCGGGATGCGGGTTGCGGTTATCTCGAACTGTCGCACCGCCCAAGCTGCGACGACATCGCGAGAAAGTGCTTTGCGAGTGGCGTTCAATGGCGGGGCGGTAACTGGTCTCTTAGTCGTTGCGCTAGCGTTACTCTCGGTCGGCTTGTTTTTCCTGATCTGCAAAGCGGTTTTACCGATGGACAAGGCAGTGGGTAGCATGGTCGGGCTTGCTTTGGGGGCGAGTCTTATCAGTGTGTTTGCCCGATTGGGCGGTGGCATTTATACAAAAGCGGCAGATGTCGGGGCCGATTTAGTTGGGAAAATCGAAAGTAATCTCGAAGAAGATGACCCACGGAATCCAGCAACCATAGCGGACAATGTTGGCGACAATGTTGGCGATTGCGCAGGCATGGCAGCCGACGTCTTTGAGACCTACGCCGTAAGCGTGATTGGTGCGATTCTGGTAGGTTTCTTGACCCTGCCGAATACGCCGGAAGCAATCATCTATCCGTTCTTATTAGGAGGGATTTCGGTTGTTGGAGCAATTGCCGGTATCTTCTACGTAAACGTTCGAAAGGCCAAGCCGGGGCGGGTTCTAATTGAAGCAGTACTTGCCAGCGCACTGGTATCTGCCGTCTTGTATTGGCCAGTAACGACGCTATTATTTCCTCCAACCATTCAGATTGGTGATCAGACACGTTCGCCGCAGGAGATCTATCTGGCAGCACTAGTCGGTTTGTTAATGACCGGAATTATCGTGGCGATCACTAACTATTATACGGCGACTGCATTTAGGCCGGTTCGAAAGATCGCACGCGCCTCCGAAACCGGCCATGCCACTAACATCATTGCGGGGCTGGCGATCGGCCAACATGCGACGGCCTTGCCGGTTATCTTTATCGCGTTGGCAATATTGTCCAGCTATTACTTCGCCGGCCTGTACGGAATCGCTATTGCCGTCACCAGCATGTTATCCATGGCAGGAATTATCATTTCGCTTGACGCTTTCGGTCCAATCACTGACAACGCCGGCGGTGTCGCAGTGATGAGCGATCTACCCAAGGAGACGCGCGCGATAACAGATGAGCTCGATGCGGTTGGTAATACCATGAAGGCCGTCACCAAAGGCTATGCCATCGCATCGGCGGGACTGGCTGCGCTCGTCCTCTTCGGATCGTATGTCTCGGAACTTCGCGCACATTTCGGCCAAGGCGGTGCGCACGATATCGGACCATTCGAATTTTCCCTCGAACGGCCGCAAATTATCATTGGCCTGTTTCTGGGTGGATTACTTCCGTTCCTCTTCAGCGCGTTTAGCTTGGAGGCTGTTGGCAAGGCGGCGGGCGCGGTGGTCAAGGAGGTGCGCCGGCAATTGGCGGCGAAGCCGGGCATTCTCAAAGGCACGGACCTCCCGGAGTATGGAGCTTGTGTCGACATCGTCACGAAGGCCGCTTTGCGCGAGATGATCGTTCCAGCGTTGCTACCCGTGGTCTTTGTTATCGTCGCGGCGTTTTTTGGACACGTCGTTCTCGGCGGACTCTTGGTGGGAACTATCGTCACCGGTCTATTTGTGGCTATATCAATGACGTCCGGCGGAGGAGCCTGGGACAACGCCAAGAAGTACATCGAAGAAGGTAACTTCGGCGGCAAAGGTTCTTTTGCCCATCAAGCGGCAGTGACGGGAGATACCGTGGGCGACCCATACAAAGACACGGCAGGACCAGCCATTAATCCGATGATTAAAGTGGCAAATATCGTCGCAATTTTAATCATTCCGATTGTGTTCCGCTGAATCAATTTCGGATCGCGGATCGCGAATTGCGGGCTGCGGATTTGGTGCTTCGCAAGGTGCGAGTGAGTGGACAGCTCTGAATTTCGTGAGGCGAATTCCGATTGCAAGCTTGACATTCCGCGATCCGCGATCCGCAATTGAGTCGCTTTACCTATCTGCTATTGGTCACATTAGCCATGAAGACTCTGCTCCTCACGAATGAGTATCCTCCTTCGACCTACGGAGGAGCTGGTGTGCATGTCGAGTACCTCAGCCGTGAACTGGCCAAGATCATGGACGTGGATGTCCGAGCGTTCGGCGATCAAAGACTGGATGAACCGCATCTTCAGGTCCGCGGGTTTGGGCTGGACACGTCGACCTTCCACTGTCCAAAGAATCTCGTATCGATCTTCGGAGCAGTGAGGCGGTGTACCGATTTCAATTCAGCCGGGATTGATGCCGATATCGTCCATTGTCACACCTGGTACAGCCATTTTGGAGGTATTTTGGCGAAACTGAATTACGCGATTCCGCTAGTCGTCACGATCCATTCCCTAGAACCGCTACGCCCCTGGAAACGAGAGCAGCTCGGCCACGGTTACGACTTCAGCACGTGGATCGAAAAGACCACGATTGAGATGGCTGACGCCGTTATCGCGGTTTCCGAAGGTACTAAGGCCGATGTCTTGCGGCTTTTCGATGTAGAGGAAAAACGGATCCGCATCATCTACAACGGGATTGACCCGGAGGAGTATCGGCCAATTACAGAGAATGATGCTTTGGTTGAGTACGGAATTGATCCGAATAAGCCTTACGTTTTATTCGTGGGTCGGATCGCACGGCAGAAAGGGATTATACACTTGGTACGCGCGATCCGTTACTTCGCACCTGGCTTCCAAGTGGTGCTCTGCGCAGGGGCGCCAGACACTCCCGAGATTGCTGCCGAAATGAACCGAGCCATCGAAGAGGCTCAGCGATCCAGGCCCGGGGTAATTTGGGTGGACAAAATGGCTCCGAAACGAGCGGTGCTTCAATTGTTTGCTCACGCGGCGGTTTTTTGCTGTCCCTCGATTTACGAACCGTTTGGGATTATTAATCTTGAGGCGATGGCTTGTGAAACGCCGGTCGTCGCCAGCGCAGTGGGAGGAATCAAGGAAGTAGTCGTGGACGGAGAGACCGGTTTCCTGGTGCCTCTACGGCAAATGACGGAGAGTCCCTTTGAACCGATCGATCCGGATCAGTTCGCTCGTGATCTGGCCGATAAAATCAACATCTTGATGGCCGACCCGCAGCTCCGGCAAAAGTTCGGAAAGGCTGGACGTCAACGAGCCATCGACAAGTTCAGCTGGCATGCGATTGCTGCTCAGACGAAGAGCCTATACGAAGAACTCGTTGGAGCGGCTAAGGTGCAAGCGGCCGGCTAGATTGCGGATTGCGGATTTCATATTCCGAAATCCGCATTCCACGATCCGCAATAAGATCCATGTTTGTTGACCAGATTAGAATCCAGGCCAAGGCCGGGAACGGAGGGGACGGCTGCGTGAGTTTCCGCCGTGAAAAGTTTGTTCCGAAAGGCGGTCCGGACGGCGGAGATGGCGGCAAAGGAGGAGATATCGTGCTCCGAACCGATATTCATAAAGACAATCTGGTCGATTTTTACTATCAACCCATTTTACGAGCCAAGCGGGGAGAACATGGTCTGGGCAAAAACATGTACGGAAAGGCGGGCGCCGACTCCATATACAAGGTGCCGGTTGGGACCGTGGTTTATCGAATTCCTCCGCAGAAGCTCGAACCGATGCCTACGGAAGACGACCGCGCGCCCGCTCCGACCAAGGTGCGCATCGATCCCGCGGACTGCCAACTGATTGCGGATCTGACCGAAAAGGATCAAGAATTCATACTCTGTCGTGGGGGTGCCGGCGGGAAGGGTAACACGCACTTCAAAAGCTCTAAGAATCGTGTCCCGCGTCAATTTACGGAAGGAGAATCAGGTGAAGAAGGATTTTTCTTATTGGAGCTGCGAACGATTGCCGATGCCGGACTAGTCGGCTATCCCAACGCCGGCAAATCAACTCTTTTGAGCAAGATTTCCGCGGCTCATCCAAAGATTGCTCCTTATCCGTTCACTACCCTTAACCCGATGATTGGGGTAGTCGAGTTTCCCGGTTATGCTCGTGCTTCAGTTGCGGACATCCCGGGGTTGATTGATGGGGCTCACCGCAATGTCGGTCTTGGCCACGATTTTCTTCGGCACATCGTCCGCTGTAAGTTGTTGGTCTTTGTTCTCGACGCTGCCGGCAGTGAGGGTCGGGCTCCATTGGCGGATCTAGGGTCCTTGCGGCGCGAACTTAGCCTTTACGACCCGAAATTATCTGAAAGACCGTGGATGATCGTCGCGAACAAAATGGATTTGCCTGGAGCGGAAGAGAACTTGCGGTTGCTCCAGAACCGGTTTGCAGACAGAGCGATCGTGCCGGTCGCAGCCGAGCGTGGAGATGGAATAGCGGAATTGAAGGACGTGCTCGGCCGAGTGTTGGTCGAAGAGCGGCCTGAAGTGTCACCGAAGTGACACGCTTTCACCGCAAGATGGTCACGAAATTCGTCGTTCTTTCAGCAGGTTTTGCAGCGCCTCCTCCAAATAAGGGAAACGAAAACGAAAACCGGTCTCCAGTGCCCGCTTCGGCAGCGCTCGCTCGCTGTCAAGCAATAGCGATGCCTGGTCTTGTAATACCGCTTTCAAGATGAAGCTTGGCACCGCAAGAAAGGTGGGCCGCCGAAGCGTACGGCCAAGGATGCGAGTAAAATCCCGGTTTCGAACCGGGAACGGCGAAAGCCCGTTGAGCGGACCTGCGAGTGATACTTCTCGTGCCGCATGCAAAAACAGATTTGCCACGTCCTCGACGTGGATCCAGGGCATCCATTGATTCCCTGATCCAAGCCGGCCTCCTAATCCCAACCAGAAAGCCGGCAACATCAGTGCAAGCGCGCCCTTTCGGCCAAGTACCATCGCAATTCGGATGGTAACGACACGAACGCCAAAACGCGCCGCGCGCATTGCCTCCTCTTCCCAGGCAACTGCGACGCTACAGAGAAAACCAGCGCTCCCGACCGGTGACTCTTCGATCAATTCCTCTTCGCCCCGATCACCATAGATGTTCACTCCGGAAGCACAGATCAGCGTGCGTGGCGCATCCGGCGCATTCCGCAACGCTTCCACCACCCACCGAGTCCCCTGAATTCGACTCTGCAGAATCCGGTCTCGCCGCGCCTTGGTCCAACGACCCAAAATCGATTCGCCCGCCAAATGTAGAATCGCGTCCAGATTGCTCACTGCCATTCCCGGGCCAAACGGCTCCGTACGAATGGCTCCAGACACCGGCTGGTTTGGAGCTCGAGAATAAGCAACAACTTGGTCTCCCAGCGATACGGCCTGACGAATGATTTCTTGGCCAAGAAGACCGGAGGCTCCTGTAAGTCCGATTACCATGGTTTGATTGGGAACCACGAACGATCCTCTTTCGTTCCGCCTTCGCTTCGCCATGGGGCGACCAAAAGGCCTCCGGACGCTCCGGAGCTCGAAGAGCAAAGGCGGTCTGCGAGCTGGGGCGAACAGGCAATGGATAAATCCGAATGAGCGAGCCCAATTCGCGTCCATTAGACGCTGCTACTGCTCGTTATATTCAAGGAGCAAGTAGTCCCCGCAAACGAGGCTCGCCGTTTCGAGGAGCGCTCGGCGGCGAGAATCGTTTCGATCGCAGCGATATTCGTCGGTTTCTCAGTTCGGGAAAGTGCGATGGAGCCAACTCAGGGGGAAGCGGTTGCCCGGACAATCAGTCGGTCTTGGGTTTATTTCCTTGTGGCCCAAAACGATGGAATAGCGTCCCTCCACTTTTCCGACTCTTTGTCGGAGGTAACGTATGAGTTCATCGAGCGCTTCAAGTTGAGCGTGGGTTGGAAGGTCACGATTGAAATCGCCAACCAGGCAAATGCCAAGCCCGATATAGTTAAGGTAATCACTGTGGACGTGTCCGCCCGCCAATTGCTTAACCCATCGGTTGCCAATTTCGATCTGGCCATTGCCGGTCGACGTACCGTTGCCGATGACGAAATGGTAGGCCAGTCCGTTTGGCATTTTGCGCACGTGGCGATGATAATAGTCAAAGATCCGAGCGTTCCCTTGTCGGGTTCCGCTATTATGGACAACGATATATTTCCATCGGTTCCGGGCCACGCGTGCGTCGTCGATTGCCTTGCGGACGGAAGGAGTCAGGTAGTGCCATCGGCCGCGGTATTCGCCGACCGGGGCCATATCGGTCTCGTCACCGGATTTTTGAACCACGATTTCGTCGTCGTCCCGCTTGCCGAAGAGAAACCAGCCATGTCGTTTTTTTGGCTTTGGTGTGGGAGCGGAGGCTATGATTGGAGTCTCTTGGTCGGCCGGGGGCTTCGTCACATCCGGCTCGGGAGTAGAGGTAGGACTCGGTGTGGCTGGACTGGGCGTTTCTGCAATCTCGACCGAAGCGGTTGGGCGTGGCCGTGCAATGTGGGACGGAGTAGCGGGGGCTTTCGAGTGCTCTTCCGGTTCCGCTGGGCGAAACCGTTGGTGGGGAGGGGTGGCCGGCACCGGGGTCTCTTTGGGCACCGGTGTTGGGCTTGGAACAATTTCCATTTGCTGGCGACTCTTCAGAAAAAGTTCTCGTAGCCGTTTCTCCTGCTCCGGATCTTCGGCTGGAGCAAATGAGGTAGCGAGGATATAAAGGAGCAGTAGCGGTACCCACCGGCCCGAATAATGGGATTGGACCTTCCGCAAATTTGGACAATACAAACCTAGCTCCTCTTAACGTACAAATCTTTTGGCATTTCGCTTCGATCAGGTCTGCTCTAAAATCGCTGGAAGGAAAGCATTCATTCCGCTAACCTCACCGGCTCATTGGCCTATGTAAGCAAATTCTGTCCGCGAAGTACAAACGGCTTAATACCTTTTTTGGTTTTTGATGAAAAAAATTTTGATCTTCACCGCAGGATTTGGGGAAGGACATAATACCGCGGCCCGCAACATCCGGGACGCTTTAGAGCTGGTGGCCCCCGACGAGGTGAGTGTTCAAGTTGTTGATTTGTTCGATCGTTGTTACGGCAAACTCAACGAATTCCTTCGCAAAGCTTATATCGCCGCGATCAACCGTACGCCGCGGGTCTGGGGCAAAATCTACAGCGTAATCGACGGCACCCAGTTCGTAGAATCGAACATGGTGATGCTGGCCAAGATGAAGCGTTCGATGACCGATCTGCTGAGCCAAATAGAGCCCGACGCTATCGTATCGACTTACCCGCTTTACAATTACGTGATTGATGAGGTTTACCCGGAAGGAGAGCCCCGTCCGTTTTCGCAGATCACGGCCGTGACGGATTCGATCACCGTGAATTCGGTCTGGTATCGATCGGCGAGCGATTACTTCATCGTGGCCAATGAAGATACTGCCGCCGTGCTGCGTGCCGGCGGTGTAACCGATGACCGGATCCGAATTTTTGGTTTTCCCGTCACGCATCGGTTTGCCGAAATGACCGATCATCGATATGACAGCAGCGATACCGGACCTCGCCGAGTTTTGTATATGATCAATTCCGGGAAAAAAGAGGCTCCAGCGTTGGTTCGCCGGCTATCCCGTCGTTCGGACGTTCGACTCACGGTCACTGTGGGTCGGGACGTTAGCCTCCGTCGAGAGATTGAAGTGGAGGCGAAATCGCCGGCCCACCCGGTGGACATCCTTGGCTGGACTACCAAGATGCCGGAGCTCTTGACCAGTCACCATGTCATTATCACCAAGGCGGGCGGCGCTACTGTTCAGGAAGCAATCGCCGCTCGAACTCCGGTAATTATTAGCCAGGTTGTTCCCGGACAAGAGGAAGGAAATGCCCGGCTAATAGTTGAGAATGATTGCGGCCGCCTGGCGCCGGACCCTGATTCGATTGTTGAAGCTCTGGACGACGCGTTTGCCAATGGCGACGCCGAGCTGAATCGATGGGTCGACAACATCTCTCGAATAAGCAAGCCGGATGCTTCATTGCAGATAGCTCGATTCATCCTCGATCTGGCTGTATCGGAAGTCGCTCCGCCTCGCCGGTCGATCGTTCCAAAGGAACCCGTCCCGGTCAATCTGGCGGTGAAATCGCCGTCCATTCTTCTCTGCGACTTCCATTCCCATTCCGTTTTCTCGGATGGGAAACTCACGATTCCAGAGCTGGTAGACTTTTATGGGCAACGCGGATTCGATGTCCTTTGCATCACGGATCACATTTGCGATCACAGCAAGGTGATCGGCAGAATGACAAATCTGACTGGGCTGGTACTGACGTTGGATCAGGTCGAGGACTATTTTGAGACGATCGAAAAGGAGAAGAAACGAGCGCTAGAAAAGTATCGATTGATTCTTTTGGCGGGCCTGGAATTCAACAAGGATGGTCTCACCAGAAAGAGCTCAGCGCATCTGTTGGCGGTCGATCTCAAAAAACCAATAAGTCCGAGCCTGCCAATCACCCAGACAATTGCGGAAATTCATGCCCAAGGTGCACTGGCGATCGCGTCGCATCCGCATGAGTTCAAGACTCATTGGGGCAAGAACACGCTCTATTTTTGGGAACATATCGACCAATATGCGCCATTGCTGGATGCTTGGGAGGTCGCCAACCGAGATGATATCTTCAATCCAATTGGTTTGAAGCGGTTGCCGTTCCTGGCCAGCAGCGATTTCCACAAGCCAAAACATATCTTTTCCTGGAAGACGGTGCTTTTCTGCGAGAAAGAGCCCGAAGCTATCAAGCAATGTATCCGGGTAAACCGGAATGTGGCGATCACATTGTATCGCGATCACCGCTTAGGAATCGGGTTCACCGACCTCGAACCGGACAGCGACTTGAGCAAAGAGAATCAGATCGTTCAGTTCCCTTACTATCGTCACTCGGCCTAGGCAGAATAATTACCGGGAAAGATCGGTTTGATTCAAAATGGTGAATCCCTCCCCGGCCAGGACCGACCAACCACAGTCTGCATCGTCCAGGTGTAATGCGAG
>Ga0137359_10002831_pt1 | contig 13947 bp, 13 predicted proteins | sample Mad1_40_16metaG_FD_108281 | JGI IMG/M metagenome (GOLD analysis project Ga0137359, IMG submission 108281) | Vadose zone soil microbial communities from Angelo Coast Range Reserve, California, USA - Mad1_40_16 metaG | ecosystem: Environmental > Terrestrial > Soil > Vadose zone | place: USA... | reverse complement strand
CGCCTCGCGGCGCTTAGTGCAAAACTCGGGGCCGAGCAGGTCGCTAATCCTTTCTCGTGAGACTCTTACATTCTCTACTTCATGCCGGTTTATCCCGGCGCACAGGACTTGCACCTCCAAGCTGTCGACCCTGCTCGGCGTACGAAACGGAAACGGCTCCCCGGGATGGCCGGGGAGCCGTTTTCCTGAGTACGGCGGAAATGAAGGAGATCAGCTCGGTTTTGTCCCCGGCTTCCTCGCCGCCGGCTTCCGCACCGGCTTCTTTGGTGCCCCCTTGTCCTTCGGAATGTCCTCTTCCTTCACTTTGGCCTTCTCCCAATGCAGGAAAAACGCCGGCTCCGGATCGTAGGAAGTCAGCGTGCCGGTAAAGTGGACGGCGCTATCCTTTTCCACGCGTGCCGCTTCCGGCTGGCCGACGACCTTCACGTCCATGTTGGCCGTCGTCGCCTTTTCAAACTCCTCATCGCTCGTCACGAAGGCAATCTTAAGTACGATGAAATCCGTACCGGGCACGACTTCGATCACTTTGCCCGGCACTTCCGGAAACTCCAGGCCGCAGGCCGCCAGCCACGTCAATTTGCCTTTGTCGCCCCCTGCCTTCAGGTCAGTAACCACCGACGCAATCGTCATGTCCTTCTGGGCGGCAGCGAGGTCCGCCGCGCTAGGCAGCGAGTAGCTGCCGGGGCGCTCTGCTGAGCTTCCGGCAAGTTGAAGCAGTTCATTTAGCTCCGCATCGGTCAGGCTGTCGCACACCGTTCCGCCCTGATAGTTCACAATCAGCTTCCGCAAGTAGTCCTTCACCTTGGCCGATTGTGCCTGGGTTGCGCCCTTGGCCGTCACCGCGCGCGCCATGGACCAGAAGGCGTCCATCTGTTGTGGCGGACTCATGCACAGGTAGGCCTGCCCCAAGCGGTAATTGAAGGTGAGATCATCGGGATTCAAGGCCAGCGCCGCCTTGTACGATCCCACTGCTCCGGCACAATCTTTGCCATTCATCGCGGCTTGGGCCGCGATGCCATTCAGGGTGATCTGGGACGCCGTCTTCTGCTTGGCCCAAGCCTCATCCGTCACGCCATCTGGCTTCTTCACCTCCTCCAAGATCTTCAATGCGGAAACGGCCGCAGACTGGGCGGCCTTCGCGAGCGCGGCGTCTTTGGAGGCGCTGGGGCCTGCCGTCGGGTCGGAGACCATCGCATAGTAGGCCGTCGCATGCGTGTAGTAGGCATTGAAACGAGTGAGTGCATCCACCTTATCACCGAGGGCCGCCAGCTTGTCAGCGCTTTCAATCATCTTCAGGTAGTTCTTCTGCCCACTGTAAGCCTGGTAGTAGAGCGGATAAACGTAATTGAGGAGCGTGGAATTCGGGTACTTCGATACAAAATCGTCCAGACACTTGATCAGTGCCGCGGGAGCTTTCTCTGCAGCGCACCCCTGGTAGGCGTTGTACTCCGCCATCGTGTACTTCGCCGGTCCGGCATCCTGACCCGCTGCCGGCGCTTGCGCGAAGGCCCTCAGCCCGCTCCCAGCAATCAGGAAAACGGTTGCGACCATCACGAGCCCCGCCAATCTTCGTGTTGCGTTCATTCCCATTTCTCCTCGCTCAAACTCCGAGCCTGAGTTTTCTGCTTCCGGTGCACCCCGGAATGCTTCTGCCGGGAATCTCTTTGTTTCGGAAAACGTTGGGATTATAGGGAAATCCATACCTCATCCGCAAGACGTTACCCTTAACTGAATTGATGACCTGAGGAAATTTTTCCATGCAGAAAACAGTTTCCCGGTTGATTCCCTCTCCGCCACCAGGGGATCCCAAGTACGCAGGAAAACTCTAGTGATAGGATGAGTGTCGCACAAAAAGAGTGGCCCGTACGAGGAAGAATTCTGATGGCTCCAATAAACGGAACAACTGGAAATCCCCGGGAAAAGAAGCCGCTTGTGGGCGGCGTGGCCCTCGTTACGGGCGGGAGCCGCGGCATCGGCCGTGCCATCGCGCAGCGGCTGGCCTTGCTGGGAGCCTCCGTTTCGATTTGTGGCCGGAATCGCGCCGCACTGGAGGAATCAGCACGCGAGCTGTCAAGAACCGGCGTGCCCGTGCATACCCAGATAGCCGACGTCACAAAACCAGCAGATGTTACCGATCTTGTTGTCGGGGCGGAAACCACACTGGGCCCCATCACCATCCTCGTCAACAACGCCGGCATCGGCCTCTTCGGCCCGGCCCACGAGAAAACCGAGGCCGATTGGGATCGCGTTCTCGATACTAATCTCAAGAGCGTTTTCCTCCTCTCCCGCGCTGTGGCGCCTGCTATGATCCGCCGCGGCTCGGGCGACATCATCAACATCAGTTCCCTCGCCGGCAAAAACACCTTCGCCGGTGGCGGCATCTATTGCGCCTCCAAATGGGGTGTCCTCGGTCTTTCCGGCTGCATGGCGGAAGATCTCCGCGAACACGGCATTCGCGTGAGTGTGATTTGTCCGGGCAGCGTCGCCACGGATTTCTCCGGGCGCGGTGCAAAGGACGCTTCGAAAGTGCTAAGCCCGGAAGATGTTGCCCACGCCGTCGAAGCCATCGTCACGCAGGGCCCGCGCAGCTTCCTCAGCGAGATTCACCTGCGGCCGTTGCGGAAACCATAGTCCAACTGCCTCGCCCAGGCTGGATTTTCCTCTTGACAATAATCGTTATAACGACTATGCTCAAACCATGAACTTGCGCTCCAAATCCTCCAGCCCCGGCGTCTACTTGGAAAACCGCATTTTCGTGGCCCTCTTGCAAACCGCCGACACCCTCGGCCAGGAAGCTGAACAGCTCTTGAAAGCGGCGGGGATTCCGAGCGCTCAATACAACGTCCTTCGCATTCTTCGTGGGGCCGAGCCCGAAGGCCTGGCTTGCCGTGCCATCGGCGACCGCATGATTTCTCACGACCCCGACATTACGCGCCTTCTCGACCGCATGGAAAAACGCGGCCTGATTACCCGCGAACGCCAGACCGACGATCGCCGCGTCGTAAAGACGCGAATCACCCCGCAGGGACTCAGCCTGCTAAAAACCCTCGATCAGCCGATTCACGACCTTCACAAGCGCCAGTTCCGGCATATAACTACCGCGCGCCTGAAGACTCTTTCAGATCTGCTGGAAGAGGTCCGCGTCCGCAAGCCTGCGTAGCAGGCCTTCGGGGCGAGTTTCGAATATCCAATGAAAAACGAAGAGGAGAAAAACATGGGCCACTATCTATCTCGAATCGCAGTAACCGTCGGATTCGCAGCCGTTCTTTCGCTGCCAGCCGGCGCGGCCACATCCGACTGGAAGATCGATCCGCAACATTCCTCCGCGCAGTTTTCGGTCCGTCATATGGCCATTTCCACCGTGCGGGGAGCTTTCAGCAAGGTCACCGGCACGATCCTGCTGGACGACAATGACATCACCAAATCCACCGTCGACGTCACCATTGACGCCTCGACCGTGGATACGCGCGAGCCAGACCGCGACAAGGACCTTCGCAGCGACAAATTCTTCGACGTCGCCCACTACCCCTCAATCACTTTCAAGTCCAAGAGGGTCCAGCAGGTCGCAACAGGCAAACTCAAAGTCACCGGCGACCTCACCATCCACGGCACCACCAAAGAGGTCGTGCTCGACGTTGAGGGGCCGACTGCTTCTGTGAAAGATCCTTGGGGCAACGTGCGCGCAGCCGTTACGGCCACAACCAAGGTCAACCGCCAGGACTTCGGCGTGAAGTGGAACGCCACCTTGGACAACGGCGGTGTCGTCGTCGGTGACGATGTCAATATCACCATCGACGTGGAAATGATCAAGCAAGCCCCGGGGAAATCCGGCGACTGACGAGACTCTGTCAGCGCGGTTTGGGAAAGGAGTGGGCAGCCCAAATGCATCGCCCACTCCTCCTGAATCATCAAACAGGATTGCAAGCCGAAGGGATCGAACTCATGCAGAAACCTGCACCAAGCGATTATCCAGTCCACGAACTGATTCGCGAACGTTGGAGCCCGCGGGCTTTCGCCGACAAGCCTGTTCCGCAGGACGTTCTACGCAGCATTTTCGAGGCGGCCCGCTGGGCTCCTTCCAGCAATAACGAGCAGCCATGGGCGTATCTCATTGCCACGAAAGAAGACAAGGACGGCTTTGCGAAAATGCTGAGCGTTCTCGTGGAGTTCAATGTCGGTTGGGCCAAGAGCGCTCCCGTGCTGGCGCTCGCCGTCGCAAATCTCTCATTCGCGAAAAACAACGCCCCCAACCGCAATGCTCAATACGACACCGGCGCGGCGACGGCTCTGCTCTCCGTGGAAGCAACCGCACACGGGTTGGCTGTCCACCAGATGGCCGGATTTGATCCGGAAAAAGCGCGCCAGGTCTTTGGAATTCCCGCGGGACGGGAAGCGATTGCCGCCCTCGCCATCGGTTACCCGGGCGATCCAGCCTCCTTGCCTCAGCCTTTGAAGGATCGTGAGATGGCCCCCAGAACACGCAAGCCGATCGCCGAATTTGTCATGGCCGGTCATTGGGGGCATACTGCTCCTTTCGCAACGAAATAACCGGAGATCGCCGACCCCGCCCCGCCATGCACCGCACGCTCGAATTCCTCCTTCATCATGGATACGCATTGTTGCTAGGATGGGTCTTCGCCGAGCAGCTGGGGTTGCCGGTCCCTTCGATGCCACTATTGCTCGCGGCGGGCGCGCTCGCCGGGACCGGCCACCTGAGTTTTTTCGCTTCGCTGTTCTACGCCATGCTCGCGGCCGTAACAGCGGATTCCATCTGGTATCAGCTGGGCCGCCGCAAAGGCATCAAGGTCCTCCAGCTTCTCTGCAAGATCTCGCTTGAGCCGGATTCCTGTGTTCGCCGCACCGAGGGCCTTTTTTCGAAGCAGGGCGCGCGCTCGCTTCTGCTGGCCAAGTTTATCCCGGGCCTGGGCACGGTCGCACCGCCCCTCGCCGGCATCTTTCACATGCGTCCGGAGCGCTTCTTTTTCTTCGATGCCATGGGTTCGCTCCTGTGGGCCGGCACGTTTCTCGGCCTCGGCTACATATTCAGCGGTCAGATCGAACTCGTAGGAGAGTATCTCGCCTCTCTCGGTGGATGGCTCCTGGTCCTTCTCCTCGGCGTCCTCGCGGCCTACCTTACGAATAAGTTTGTCGCCCGCCAGCGCTTTCTGCGTGAACTGCGTATCTCGCGCATCACCGTCGACGAACTGAAAAAGAAAATTGATTCCGGCGAAGAACTGGTCATCGTTGACCTGCGCCACTCGATGGAATTCGAAGCCGACCCTGAGACCATTCCCGGAGCCTTCCGCATGGACGCGAAGGAGTTGGAGGAGAAGAACGACCGTTTGCCGCGCGACCGCGAAGTAATTCTCTATTGCACTTGACCAAACGAAGCCACCAGCGCCCGTGTGGCGCTGCTCCTCAGAAGGAATGGCATCAAGCGGATTCGCCCGCTGCAGGGCGGTCTGGATGCCTGGCGCGAACGTGGCTACCCGCTCAATGCCGTCGCGCTCCCTTAGTCCCGCAAAAAAAACGCGCCCCAGTTTTCCCAGGGCGCGCCATTTTCACAAATCGCATTACAGCGATGAGCCACACGCCTATAGGCGGGGCAGGACGATCCCGCTCTGCGACTGGTACTTCCCCTTCTTGTCCTTGTAACTCACTTCACAGTCTTCATCGGATTCGAAGAAGATCACCTGGCACAGCCCTTCATTCGCGTAAATCTTCGCGGGCAGCGGTGTCGTGTTGCTGATTTCCAGCGTCACAAAGCCTTCCCACTCCGGTTCGAACGGCGTCACGTTCACGATGATCCCGCATCGCGCATACGTCGATTTGCCGAGGCAAATCGTCAGCACGTTCCGCGGAATCCGGAAGTATTCCACTGACCGCGCCAGCGCAAACGAATTCGGCGGAATGATGCACACGTCCCCCTTGAACTCCACGAACGATTTCGGATCGAAATGCTTCGGGTCCACGATCGTCGAATTCACGTTCGTGAAAATCCGAAACTCGTCCGCCACTCGAATATCGTAGCCGTACGACGACACTCCGTAACTGATCACTCCCTCCCGCACCTGCCGGTCCGTAAACGGCTCGATCATCTTGTGCTCCAGCGCCTTGCGCCGGATCCAGCGGTCTGGCTTGACGGACATCCATTCCTCCCCAAAATGTTCCTTCGTTTTGTCTCTTCGATTTGTTGCTGCACCAAAATCATTCGAACGAGTGCGCCAAAGGAAGTTCAGTGTAGATTACCACCCACGTCTTGACAACCTACGCCGCACCCTCTAGCATCTGCCTCGGAAGCGCGGGAGGATCGTGTGATTAAGCTCGATATCGTAAATGCTGTCGTCGCCACGGCGAACATCAGCCGCACCAAGGCCGAGCAGGCCGTTGAGACTGTCTTCGAATCGTTGAAGCTGGCTCTCGGCCGCGGCCAGCGCATCGAACTCCGCCGCTTCGGCGTCTTCAGTGTGAAACCGCGCAAGACCGGCATCGGCCGCAATCCCCGCACCGGTCAAGAGGTGAACATTCCTCCGGGCAAGGCCGTCCGCTTCAAACCCGGCAAAGAGCTTCAGGGCATCGAAGAAGAAAAAAAAGCGGGATAAACCTGCCGCGGCAAATTCTCAATCGCTTCAAACGTACGCACCCCGCCTTGCTTCGCCTCTGGCGCGACCCGTGCAATTGTGCTGTACTGGTGTGTGTCGATTCCGAGAGTAACGCCGGCCATTTCGTGAGCACGCCACTCCCAGAAAACCCACCGCCATCCATTCCCATCAACCTGGATTGGCGCGCCATTCCTTTGGGCAACGCGACCTATGCACCCGTTCCCCCTCGCCCTTCGCTCAAGATGCTCTTCATCGCGGGCGTCTTATTTCTTCTTACTCTTTGCACCTGCCTGGTCGCTGGTACTCAATTTGCCGTCGCCTATGCGCAGAATCAGGCTGTTTCGCTCGACGGGTTTCTCAACGCCTTCACCCTCTTTTGCAAACACCCCGCGGCCCTCGCTGCGGGCCTGCCCTTCGCCCTCACCCTTCTCGCCATTCTGCTGGTCCATGAGCTTGGCCATTTTTTTGCCTGCCGCCATCATCACATCCGCGCCAGCTACCCCTTCTTTATTCCCTTTCCGTCACTCATTGGCACGTTCGGCGCATTCATTCTGACTCGTTCGCCGATTCGTACCGCTCGGGCACTCTTTGACGTGGGCGCTTCCGGTCCCCTCGTGGGATTCATTCTGGCGGTTCCCGCGCTCGCCTTCGGCGTTCTCCATGCGAAGATCGTTCCGGGCCTTGACGATACGCGTCACGTCGACCTGGCCTTCGGCACTCCGCTCCTGTTGCGTCTCTTCGCTGCCCGGCTGCATCCCGGCATTTCTCCCGGCACCCTGTTGCTCCATCCGGTTGGCCGCGCCGCCTGGGTCGGGCTTTTCGCCACGTCACTCAATCTCCTGCCCGTTGCCCAGCTTGACGGCGGCCACATTCTGCGTTCGCTCAGCGCTCCGCTTCACCGCTACATGTCCATCCTTCTTCCCCTTGTTCTCGTCTCGTTCGGGCTCTTCGGTTTCTGGCAGGGCTGGTACGTTTGGGGAGCATTGCTCCTCGGCATGCGCTTCCTTCGCGTTGCGCCTATTTACGATCGCACGCCTCTCGACCCCGGCCGCCGTTGGGGAGCGTTTCTTGCACTTCTCGTCTTTCTCCTCTGTTTCATGCCCGCGCCGCTCTACTTTTCTCCAACTTCCCATTGACCGCTTGCAATCTCCGGTTATGATGCATTTGGTCCGGGCGCGCCGTAACGCGCCAGCAAACTCATGCCTGAGCTCGTCCGCACACTTCGCCTTCGAGATCTTCTCCTCCTCTTCATCGGCTCCGTCATTGGCTCCGGCATCTTTCGAACGCCCGGCCCCATTCTTCGCCAAGTCGGCGGCTCCGTCAGCCTATCGCTCCTGGTCTGGATCGTCGGCGGCGTCCTCTCCCTGCTCGGCGCGCTCACCTATGCCGAACTCGCTGCTGCCAATCCCGAAGCCGGCGGCTTATATTGCTACATTCGCGACGGTTTCGGCCGCCTCTCCGCTTTTCTCTACGGCTGGTGTCTTTTTCTCGTGATTGCCAGCGGCTCCGTCGCCGCCTTGGCGCGCGCCTTCAGCGAATATCTCGCCAGGGTTCTTCCGATTTCTCCCGCAGAGCAAACCATCGCCGCCGTCGTGATGATCGGAATCGTCACTGCCGTCAACGTCTGGGGCACGCGCAAAAGCTCAGACCTTCAGAACTGGACCACCCTCGTCAAGATGGGCATCATCGTCATCCTCAGCGCCTTACTGCTGGCCCTTGGTCATTATGGCCGCCACATCCCCTACGGCTTCGGCACAACGCGGCACGGACTCGGCCTCTGGTCCAATTTCGGCCTGGCCATGATCACCGTTCTCTGGGCTTATGAAGGCTGGCAATTCGGCACCTACAGCGCTGGTGAAGTCATCGAGCCGCAAAAAGCTTTCCCCCGCGCTTTTCTAATGGGCTCTCTGATTCTTGTCGGACTCTATCTTCTCGCTGTCGTCGCTTACCTCTTCGCCCTCGGCCCCAGAGATATGGCCATGACCGACACCATCGCCGCCACGTCTGTCAGCGTCGTCCTCGGCCCCTGGGCCGGCAAGATCGTCGCGCTCACCATTCTGATTTCCACTTTCAGCGCCGCCAATAGCGTCATCCTCACGGCCCCTCGCGTTTTCTACGCGATGGCTAACGACAAACTTTTTTTCAAGAAGCTCGCGGAGGTCCACCCACGTTTTAAGACCCCGGCAGCGGCCATCATCGGACTTGGAGTTTGGTCAGCGGTTCTGGTGTGTGCTGGTGAGTTGGGCACTTTCAGCAAACTGATCGAAGGTGTGATTTTTATCGGCTGGATTTTCTACGGCCTCGGCGCCGCGGCCATTTTCCCTATTCGTCGCGCCTCGGCGGGCCGGCCAATTCCCTATCGCGTTCCCGGCTATCCGTGGACACCCATCTTCTTTGTTCTCGTCGCCGCCGCCATCGTCGGCAACGCCATCTATCTCGCCTTCCGCGACCCTTCCCAGTTCAAGAATCTCGCCGTCGCCATCCTTCTTTTTCTCTTCGGCCTCCCCGCCTACTTCTTCTGGCGCAAGCGCGCCACCTCCTGAATTCAGTTTTTGTAGCGGTGAGGCTCTAGCTCCGCGCTTTGTGGGTTCGCACCTGTTGCGTTCTGCGGGGTGTTGAGGGGGACCTTCATGTTCTGTCCAAAATCACTCTTCGGGATGGGGCTGGCTAGAATTGTCAGAACCACACCGCGCGCTTGGCGTACTTGCTCGCTCTCCGCCCCATTGGGCTCAAGTTTCAGATAGACGTCCAGATCTTGCATTTGCGCGCGATACTCGTGCCTGCGCGCGTAAACATCCGCCAACACAAGATAGGCCTGGGCGAAATTAGGCTTGCGGAGAAGAGCCTCATGCGCGCTTCTTTCTGCCTCGTCCAGGCGATTGAGCCGTAGTAGCGCCATGCCCAGAACTAAATAACCAACGGGTGAACTCTCGTCCGCTTCCAACCCCCTGCGGATGATGGTTACTGCCTCCTCTGGTTTCTCCTCCAGATAGAGGAGATAACCGAAGCCGAACTCCGCCCAGGCATACCTCCCACCACTCAGATCAATGGCCCTTTGAAAAGCCCGCCTCGCCTCATTCTTATGGCCCAACCTCGTCTCGACCACGCCCACGTGATAGTAGGCCTCATAGTAATCGGGAAACGCTTCGGAGGCCTTCGTAAAGTGGATCAGGCTCCCAGCGAGATCTTTCTTTGCTAGGCTCCCCAATCCCTTTTCATATTCACGCCGCGCTTTGTTGGGAATCTTCAGCTCCCGTACCGAAACCGCGTAACTAACACGCGGAGGTTGCGGCACGCTGGATGACTTCAGATAAAGCACAAGCTCCGAGGAAGAACCATCGAGCTGTGTACTGGCTTGTGCCTGCTCGTATCCCGGTTCGTCGACGACGATCTCGTATGTGCTGGGAGGAAGGCTCTTGACTTCAAAGTGGCCTTCAAGGTCAGTCAGGATGCTGCGGAATATTCCCGCGGCGTGCGATTTCAATCTTACGGCCACTTGGCTCGCGGGCCGATTGCCCCCCTTCAAGAGCACGGTTCCTGAAATCTTTCCATCCGTCCTCGCAAAATGAGAGCTCTGCGCACTCGCAATGGGTGCCCAGGCGATTAAAGCAAGGTTCAGGGAAAAACTAAGGAAGAGGATCCTGTGGATTCCAACCCGCAAACTTGACTTCTCGGCTTTTCGCAATTCGTACAGCATCTCGACCTACCGCACACCCTTGAGGCGTATCCTCGGGGGGGACCACACGGTTGGGAGAGTTAATCCGTGGGGCCGCGTGCAACCACTTCCCCCTGTCGTTTTCTGCCTGGGGTTGTGGCTTCGCCAGCGCCGCCGGTGTACCTTAACTCCTCGATGCCAACCGTCGCTCACTCGGCAATCTTCTGCTGGGGGAAACTTCTTGTCTGTTCTCTATTGGACTGTGCATCGCGCATGCCAAATTCTCGTCGCTCCATCTGAAAACCGATTCGACGCAACCACAGCGATCCCCGCGAACTCGCAAAAGCGCCATCTTCTTTACTTTCAATGCGGCTCTCCCCAGGTTTTTCCTCTATCAGGCTATTTCTGTAGCCATTTAAGCAATAGGGGAGGAATAGTAGTTCTGTATCGTGCCCTCGGCGAGTGTCTCAATCGGCGACATCCTGTACTATTTTGAATCACTTTGAGATTTGCTAACCTTCCCCGTTCGCTATCTCAATCAAGGAGATTTCCGATGCGAAGATTCAGCGCGTGCCTTCTGATATTCATTTCTCTCGCCTCCACCTCTGCCGCGCCTCATCCCGATGGACTTACGAAGAAGTTTGTCGGCGCTTGGAAGCTGGTTTCCGTGGAGGGAGATCCCCCTGGGCGCACTGGCGTTTATGACAGGCCCACCGGCCTGCTGATGTACGACTCTTCCGGCCGTATGTCCGTCCAGATCGTCCTCAAGGCTGATCGCAAGCCCTTCGCGCCATTCACGAAAGGATTGCTCGACGCAACTCTCGAAGAAAAAGCAGCCGCCTTTGACAGCTATACGGCCTATTTCGGCACCTATACCGTCGATGCCAAGGCGGGAACCGTTACTCACCACCTGGACGACAATCTTGTTCCGGGGCGCCGGGGCACGGACAACGTCCGCTGGTTCGTGTTCCAAGGGGAAAACCGTCTGGCTCTCGTTCCCCTCGAAGACGGCAAAGGAGGCGTGGTCCTGCGCAGAGACGCCACCTTTCATCTCCTCTGGGAGCGCATCAAGTAGCACTGAGGGGGAGAGAGAAACACTCTAAAGACCTGAAATACAAGAGGTTGCGTCAAACCCCTCTTTTCTCTTGATTTCTGATTAACCTTTCCTATACTTATTGCAGGAATTCTTCCGCCGCGATTCAATTTGCCTGGCTGTTCATGACCCGGTTGCTAGATTTCGCTCCCGCTTCGGACTCAACTCTTCTCGATTCATCAGCTTGCGGACTCTTTTTCTTCTATGCACTTTCGCGTGTTTTTTCGGCCCTTTAGAATCAATCGCTACGCACTCTTTTGCACTATTTTCCTTTTTTTTTTGCACTAACGAAAAATGTAACTCTTTTCTTTTCAAGCTATTCCGCACTCTTTGCCAAAAAACCGGAGGGTCGCGTCCCCCTGCCAGACAAACTTCAACTTGGACTTTGAATTTCTACGGAAGCCCTTGATTACAACAAGCTTAGCGGATCCATATCAACGAGCACTGCCGTGTCGGGGATTTCTTTTGCGTCGCAATAGGCCATCGCACCACTAAGCAGCTTCGTCAGCACCGAACGCTTCGGCGACTTCAGCAGGAACTGGAACCGGTGTTCCTTCTTCAACCGCGCCAGCGGCGCCGTCGCCGGCCCCAGGATGCGCACGTTCTCTCCGTCGTGTGGAGAAAAATATTCCGAAAGCTGCCGCGACCACCGGATCGTTTTTTCCAGGCTCGTATCCCGCACGATCACATTCGCTAGTGAAGTGAACGGCGGGTACGCCATCATTTGCCGAAAATGCAACTCGCGCTCGAAGAACGCGCTGTAATCCTGCTTGACCGCATCTTGAATCGCATAATGCTCGGGATAAAACGTCTGAATCAGCACGCGCCCCTTCAGCTCGCCGCGTCCCGCGCGTCCCGCCACCTGCGTCAACAACTGAAACGTCCGTTCCGCCGCCCGAAAATCCGGCAGGCTCAGCGACGAATCGGCGCTGACGACACCGACCAGCGTCACCCGCTGAAAATCGTGTCCCTTCGCCAGCATTTGCGTTCCGACAAGGAGGTCCAGCGCTCCGCCGGCGAATGCTCCCAGCGTTTCCTGATACTGCCGCTTCGTCCGCGCCGTATCCCGGTCCAGCCGCGCGATTCGCGCGCCGGGAAATTCCTTGCGAAGCCTCTCTTCCAGATGCTCGGAGCCCTCTCCAAAGAAATAAACATATTTCGACTGGCACTTCGGACACTGCTTCGGTATTTGCTGGATCGAACCGCAATAGTGGCATTCCAGCCGGTTGCGATGTTTGTGATGCGTCATCGAGATGCTGCAATTCACGCACTGCACCGACGCGCCGCAGCTCCGGCACAGAACCGACCACGAATACCCGCGCCGGTTAATCAACACCAGCGCCTGCGTGCCATTCGCCAGGCATTCCTGAATTCCCGCGTGCAGCGGCGCGGAAATCGGGCTCGTCTGGTGCGTCTGCTGAAAATCCTTGCGCAGATCAACTATCTCCACGCTCGCGAGCGAACGTTCCGCAACGCGCGAAGCCAGCGTCAACAGTTCATATTTTCCATTCCGCGCGTGGTGATACGTTTCCATCGAGGGTGTAGCTGAACCCAGCAGCGCCAGGGCGCCCTCCATCTTTGCTCGCACGATAGCCACGTCGCGGCCGTGATAGCGAGGAGTCTCTTCCTGCTTGAAGCTGTTTTCCTGTTCTTCGTCGACGATAATGAGCCCGACATTCTCCAGCGGCGCAAACACCGCCGAGCGCGTCCCCACCACGACGCGCGCCTCGCCGTTCCGCACGCGCCACCATTCCCGCGCTCGTTCCACATCGCTCAGCGCCGAATGCAAGACCGCGACGCCCTCGAATCGCGCGCCAAACCACGACCGGCACTGCCGCCCGATCCACAAGGTCAGCGCAATCTCCGGCACCAGCACAAGTGCCGTTTTCCCCCGCGCCAGCGTCTCCTGTACCGCGCGCAAATAAACTTCGGTTTTCCCGCTGCCGGTCACTCCATGGAGCAACTGCACTCCGAATTCACCCAATTCAAAGCGCGCTCGAATTCCTTTCAGCGCACTTTCCTGCTCCGCATTCAATACACGAGCCGGAGGCGTATACCCCGCATCGAACGGATCTTCCGCCGGATCAATCGGCTCCTCCCAACTCTCCAGCATCCCGTCGCGCAGCATCCGCTCGATCACCGCTCGCGTCACTTGCGCCAGCTTCAAGAGTTGAGGCAGAGGGAGCGGCCCGCGCTCCGTTTCCAGCAATTCCCGCACGCGTTCTTCTCTGCGTTTCCTCTGCGCGCTCTGCGTCTCCGCGTTATCTTCTTCCTCCCTTTTCTTCTCAAGCGATTCAGCAACACCCCCACCGCGGCCCTTCCACACGATCACTCGCAGCGTCCGTCGGTTTCTTCCCTGCACAGTCTCCCGAATTTCAATGAGTCCGCGGCGTTGCAGCCGCTGCAAAGCGGAAGCGTCGACACCCAGCTTTGCCGCTGGGCCGAGCAGCAGTGTTCCCTTTTTCTCTTTCAACTTCGCGAGAAACGCTGCCTCTCCGGTCGTGAGCCCATGCGACAATTCACCGCCGCTCAAGCTGTCCACTGCTTCACGCCCCGCATCCGTCAAAATAATCTGGCGTTGCGATTTCAGCTCTGTT
>Ga0137359_10002829_pt1 | contig 13949 bp, 11 predicted proteins | sample Mad1_40_16metaG_FD_108281 | JGI IMG/M metagenome (GOLD analysis project Ga0137359, IMG submission 108281) | Vadose zone soil microbial communities from Angelo Coast Range Reserve, California, USA - Mad1_40_16 metaG | ecosystem: Environmental > Terrestrial > Soil > Vadose zone | place: USA... | reverse complement strand
CTGCATAAGCTCGGGCACGAAGTTTGGGTTCTGGTCGGCGTATCATTGATCCGCGATTCAGAAAGCAAAGCACTGCACCTGATATTCCAGATTCAGGACATAACCCACCGAAAGCGCGCCGAGCAGCAGTTGGTCCACGAAGCCTTCCACGATGGGCTAACCGGGCTGCCCAACCGCGCGTGGTTTATGGAGCAGCTGCAAGTGTCACTCGACCTTGTTCATTCGCGGAAGGACCGGCTCTTCGCCGTGCTGTTCCTTGACCTGGATCGATTCAAGCTGATCAACGACAGCATCGGCCACATGGTTGGCGACCAGTTGCTCATTGGGATCGCGAACCGCCTGAGTCGCTGCATCAGACCCGGGGACAAGGTGGCGCGCCTGGGCGGAGATGAATTCACCATCCTGCTTGACGATATCCGAAGTGCTTCGGAGGCGGTTGAGGTCGCGGACCGAATCCAAAAACACGTGTCGCAACCCTTCAATGTCGGGGGGTACGAGACGTTTACGACTGTCAGCATTGGAATAGCGTTTTCAAATCCAGACTATCAGCTCCCGGAGGATTTCTTGCGCGATGCCGATACGGCGATGTATCAGGCCAAGTCGCTCGGTAAGGCGCGATACGTTATATTCGATAAAGGCATGCACGCCCGCGCCGTGAACCTTCTGCAACTCGAGACCGACCTCCGCCGCGCGATCGATAGAGACGAATTCTTCATTGAGTACCAGCCCATAGTCGAACTCGAGAGCGGCCGGTTGACTGGGTTCGAGGCGTTGGTTCGCTGGCAGCACCCCGATCGCGGGTCGATCCTGCCCGATAGATTCATAGCGGTCGCTGAAGAAACTGGATTCATCGTTCCGATCGGCCATTGGGTGCTTCTGCAGGCTTGCCTCCAAATGCAGCGATGGAATGAAAAGCACTCGCCTGCGATTCCATTGTCCATCAGCGTAAACCTTTCCGCGCGCCAGTTCGCGCAGTCAAATCTGCTTGAGCAGATCACGCAGATTCTGGATGTAACCGGGCTGGATCCACGCTTGCTGAAGCTTGAAATAACTGAGAGCGTCGTGATGGAGAGTGTCGAAAGCGCGGCGGGGACGCTTGAAAAACTTCGCGCTCTCGGCGTGGAGCTCAGCATCGATGACTTTGGCACCGGCTACTCTTCGCTGAGCTACCTGCACCGGCTGCCCATAGATACTTTGAAGATCGACCGCTCCTTCGTCAGCCACATGACCGAGAACAATGAGAACAAAGAGATCGTGCGCACGATCATTATGCTGGCCAAGACCCTGGGAATGGGCGTGATTGCTGAAGGCGTAGAAACGAAAGAGCAGGCGGCATCATTGCGCGAGCTTGGGTGCCAGAGCGTTCAAGGTTATCTGGTGGCCAGACCGCTCGATGCGGAATCAACCGACCGCTTGATTCTCAGCGCGCTCTCGCAATGGGAGGAGAGCGTCCTGCACCGTCAGGAACTCTACGAGCCAGAGATATTTGAGACACTTGCCAGTGCCTACCCGATGTAGACTAAGACCCCTTTAGAACCGCTCTCTGCCACTATCAGCCCAAGCGACGTGAACCTGAGGCATCAAATAGACCGAACTAGTTCCATTAGCTTGACCGGAGGTTGGATCGAGCATTTGCTTACCCAGGCCGGGCATTGGTCGGCCTAGGAGTGTTTTTTGCATCGCGTGAGACAGGTTGCCGCCGATTCTCCGAACCGCTTAAGTCTCGGCTACTCAGACACTTGCATCATCAGAAGCTCGCTATCCAGTAGCCGTTTTTCGCCGACTGAGTATGCTTTCTGAACTTGGGACTTTGGGTTGTGACCCTCTGGCACGGCTATTGACAACGATATCGCCGAGTGGGTTTCAGAAGCCATAAATCAAAAATTATGAGCAAAGCAATGAAAGCAATAAAAGCGCCTCTCACGGAAGGTTTTCTCCTTTCAGACATGCGTCCTCGTATTGCCCCAGCAATCGGGAAGTTAAGAGCAAACAGCATGAAGGCCACCAAGAGCGTTCTTGCGCTCCTATCGGCAGCATTCCTGGTGTCCTCTTTTCTGCCGGGGTTTTCATCGGGAGTGCGGTCAGTTCACGCCGAATCAAATTCGCAGGGCCACAGGATCTCGACGGATTTGGAAGAAGCAGTAAGTAATTCTCCTTATGGCGTGGTTCGAGTAATCGTGGACACGAAGTCGTCATCGAACAGCGCCGCCTACAGCCGGCTGATGGCAAGAATCGGCACTATGGGCGGGATTGTGATGAGGAGTCTGAACGGCGGCAAGACGGCAGCGGTGGAGATTCCCGCGAGCGCAATCCATGACTTAGCCGACGATAACGCCGTCAAGTACATATCTCTCGATCGGAATACGCAAGTGACCGGTCATCTTGAGACTACAACCGGGGCGGCTCTCGTCAGGAACTACGGCACGACTAGTACCGGCATCATTGACGGACATGGGATCGGTATCGCAATTCTCGATTCGGGCGTCTACTCTGCTCATCACTCATTCAACACCGGCAGGGTAGAGGCCAGTGTTGACTTCACGGGCGAGGGACGGACCGACGATCCTTATGGTCACGGCACCCACGTGGCCTCCATTGCTGCGGGAAATAATCACGTTACCGCCGGCCTCTATACCGGAGTCGCTCCCGCCGCAAAGATCATCAACGTAAGAGTGCTTAATTCTCTAGGCTCAGGCTCGATGTCGAATGCTATCGCGGGTATTGATTGGTGTATAGCCAACAAAGCTGTGCACAACATTCGGGTCCTCAATCTGAGCTTTGGCGCGAGCGCGGTTGATTCTTATGTGAACGATCCCCTTTGCCAGGCCGTGCGACGAGCTTTCAACGCCGGGATCGTGGTTTGCGTGGCCGCCGGCAATACGGGAAAAGACTTGGCTGGCAACAAGGTATTCGGAGCAATCCACTCTCCCGGCATTGAACCATCTGCGATCACTGTTGGCGCAGCAAACACCTTTGGCACCGATACTCGCATCGATGACACCGTGGCGAGCTACAGCTCTCGGGGGCCGACTCGTGGTTACTACACAGATAGCGTGGGAGTGAAGCATTACGACAACCTCGTCAAGCCCGATCTCATCGCGCCAGGTAACAAAATAATTGAGTGTGAGTCGCCGAACAACCGGCTTCTGGCTGCCACACCCAGCCTTGACGCGAACCTAGGCCCTACACCTCTCGAACACAAGATGATGTACATGAGCGGCACCTCAATGGCGACGCCCGCGGTAGCCGGAGCAGCGGCACTGTTAATACAGCGAAATCCGAATCTGACGCCGAATCTTGTAAAAGCAATTCTCCAGTACACCGCAAAACCTCTCTCCGGTTTCAGCAACTTTGAACAAGGAGCAGGCGAGCTCAATGTTGAAGGCGGTGTAAGGCTCGCAGGAAGCATCCGGACCGATCTTGTCGGCCGCACGCTGGGCGATCCCTTGCTTATCGGCGCGGCTCCGACCCAAACGACGACGATTGTAGGGTACTCTTTTTCCTGGGGCGGCGGGTTCCTGCAGAAGTGGAACTTCGTTTATGGAAGCAACCTGATCTTGAAGTATCAAGCCGTCTACGGTACTGGCGTCCTGCTGTCGGATGGCGTGCTGCTGTCAGCCGGAGTGCTGTTGTCGGATGGCGTGCTGCTGTCGGACGGAGTGCTGTTGTCGGATGGCGTGCTGCTGTCGGACGGAGTGCTGCTGTCGGATGGCGTGTTGCTGTCGGACGGAGTGCTGCTGTCGGACGGCGTGCTGCTGTCGGATGGAGTGCTTCTGTCGGACGGAGTGCTGTTGTCCGATAGCTACTTTGCATCTTCGCTATCCGCTGGGGCTCAATCCACATTGTCGCAGTCCGCAAAGAGCGGGGACCTGACGGACGCTATGTTGCCAGCGCCTGATCCTGACCCCCTCAATTAGTGCGGAGGTTCGGAGTCGGTTTGTTAAGTATCCTCGCAGTGACGGAGAGATAGGGACGAGCAAACTAGAGCACTGGCTCAGAAAAGGCTGAAAGGTCTAAGGAAAAAGCAATGTCTCCTCTGACTGAAATTAACGCGAACAAAGTAAGTGCGCGGCTGTTCCATCGCACCCAGAGTGAACCTCTGACAGTCGAGGAGCTCAGAGCCGACCAGGAAGCCGAAGTGATGGAGTTTCTCGGCCTGCGGCCTGGTCACACCTTCGGGATGGCCGGCTTCATCCGCACCAACGGGCTGGTCAGCCCACACAATCGTGGCAGCTTCTACGCGTGCCGCGATAAGGATGGGCAGCTTCAAGGCGTGGCCATGATCGGCCGTTACATCCTATTCGAAACTCGTAGCGACGCAGCTATCGAGGCGTTCGCGCGCCTTGCCCAGGATTGCCGAAGCGCTCATATGTTGCTCGGAGAGCGGGGAAAGGTGGGGACTTTCTGGGAATACTACGGGGATCGGGGTCAAGCGGCCCGGCGATACTGCCGCGAGTGGCTGTTTGAACTGCGATGGCCCGTCGACGTGAGAGAAGCCGTGCCCGGTCTGAGGCTGGCGACTCTTGATGATCTCGACCTGGTTGTTCCCGCGCACGCTCAAACGGCTTTTGATGAAAGCGGCATCGACCCGCTTGCAGCCGACCGGCAAGGTTTTCGCAAGCGATGCTCAAGACGAATTGAGCAAGGTCAGACCTGGGTGTGGGTAGAAGATGGAAGACTGATGTTCAAGGCCGAAGTGCTAACCGACACACCTGAGGTGGCATACCTGGAAGGCGTTTGGGTAGGTCCGGCCGAGCGAGGCAAGGGCGTCGGCCTGCGGTGTATGTCACAGTTGACCAGAGAATTACTGTCGAGGACTGCTTCTGTGTGTCTGTTGGTGAATGAAAGGTTTCAACAAGCGCAGCGTTTCTATAAGAGAGCCGGATACAAGATCATCAGTCACTACGACACGATATTCTTAAAGAAAGAAGTACACTGAATTGCTGTTATGAAGATCGAGAGCGAAATCATGAAACAAGACGGCGTAGTCAGCCTAATCGAAAATCGGACGTTAACCCCCGACGAAATAGGATTACTGGCCAGTCTGATTGCCGACGAACCTGACCACTACACTGTGCTCGGTATTGACCGCAACGCATCTCCCGAGGAGATAAAGGCCGCCTACTGTCTTGCCGTCGAATACTTTCATCCTCTCAAGAGCGGCAAGATCACCGAATCAGATAGCGTAATGCACTGGAAGTTGAGCGCGGCATTCGCTCGGATCAAGGAAGCCTTTACTGCTCTCTCGGGTCGAAGCCGAAGAAAGGTTTATGAACCCAGTCAATCCGCCTGGCCCGATCGCGCCGTCCCACAGGCGCAACTTCGCCGGAATGATGATTCGCGCCAACGCTCGCAGGGCGAGCGGTCGCCAGCCGGCCGAATACAGCCCGGTGGCGCGGTCCCACAGCCGCAAGTTCACAGGAATGCCGATTCGCGCTCGCTGGGCGACCGGTCCCCAGTCACCCGAATACAGCCCCCTGGCGCGGTCCCACAAGCGCAACGTCACCGGAATGCTGATTCGCGTAAACCCTCGCAAGGCGAGCGGTCGCCAGCCGTCCGAACACACGAGGGAGCGGCTCAGGGTAGAACTACCGAGATGCGCAAGGTAACACAGGTAGCTGTGAACCTTTCCCTGCGAGTAGTGTTTGATCGTCACTGGCAAGAAGTCACTGAAGCTACGGACGTGACCGGGCTGGGCACAAGGTTCCGGCTGTCGCGCCGCGTTGAGCCTGGCACGCTGCTGCGACTTGAAATGTCGATGCCAAAACACTTGAGAACTCGTGGCCACGACGACGAGCTCTACGTGGTTAACGCTTTCGTAATCTACTCGAATCAAGACGACTCCGGAGGCGATGTCGTGGCCGAGTTTGTATAACGCAGGTTGCCTGCCCGCCAGCCCAGACGAGATTCTCCTACGGAAGCAATGTCTCTAACCGTTCCCCAGCCTTCGGATCTGATCCTCTTGTCCCAGTCCTCTTTCAACGCTAATATCCCTGTGCGATGTTCAAACTGGTCCTTTTTGCTCTTGCAATGTCGATGATCGTTGATGTGTGCGGCTACAAGCAGGCCGGCAAAGGTAAGAGCCTGCCTGCGAATATCAAGACGATCGCCGTGCCTGTTTTTCAGAACTCGAATCTCCATTATCGAGTCGAGCAGCGATTCACTCAGGCGGTAATTGACGAGATTCTGAAGCGCGCCCGCGCTCTTCGGGTGGTCACCAATCAAGAAAACGCAGATGCCGTGCTGAACGGCGACATCCGGAACTTTCACGCAAGCGGTTCGATTCTCGACGACCGCGGGCGCACGCGAGTATGGGATGTTCGAATAATTATCAGCGTCGTCGTGCGCGACCTTAAGACGCACAAGATCATATTTCAGAACCCTCGGATGGCTTTTGAAGGCGAGTACGAACTCTCAGACGATCCGCAATCGTTTTTCAATGAAGAGAATCCTGCAGTCGACCGCATCGCGAAGGATTTCGCACAGACCATCGTCTCCACGCTTATGGAAGGACTGTGAGCGGACGCCCTAAAAAGAAAACCGGCGGCCCTGCCTTTGAAGAGCTTCGCCGCGAAGTCGAAGGCGGGCGAATCGAACCACTTTACCTGTTTGTCGGGGAAGAACAGTACCTGCAAGAGCGCGCGCTTAGGCTTCTGCATAACACCGTTGATGAGGCGCTGCGTGTTTTCAACGTGTCGGTATTCTCGATAGGCAGCGACAAGGGCAATGGCTCAAAGACCACAGCGGCCATGGCGATCGACGCGGCGAATCAGATGCCGATGATGTCATCTCGCCGCATCGTTGTCGTTCGCGAATTCGACAAGATCAAAGAAGACGAGCAGGAACTGGTCCTTGCGTATTTGAAGCATCCGGCGCCCACGACGACGATGGTGTTTCAGGCTGTTTCGCCGGATAAACGGCGCAAGCTTACGGCCGCGCTTATGAAGACCTGCGCCGTCGCGACGTTTGATTTGCTCGACGAGAGCCGCGCTTCGCGGTGGGCCGAAGAGCGTTTGAAGCAACTCGGGTGTAGGATCGAGCCGGGTGCGCTGCGTCTCTTGATTGGCCTTGTTGGCACGGGTTTGACCCGACTAGCGAACGAGCTTGAGAAACTGGCGGCGTACGCGGACGGCGGCGCGATCAACAGCGCAACGGTTCAGGAGCTTGTGCCGCGCGCTAGTGAGCATACGAGCTGGGAGCTTTGGGACGCGATCAACGCCCGAGACCGAAAGCGCGCTTTGAAGCTTATGGAGCGCCTGCTCGACGATAGCGACGCGCTCCCGATACTGGGATCGCTTGCGAGTCTTTATCGACGGTTGCTGACAGGGAAAGAACTCGTCGAGGGCGGGGCTTCGTCGCAGGAAATAACAAAGGCTACCGGACAATGGAGCCCGACCTTCCTGAACCGCTTGCGCCGCGCGTCTCGCGCCGAGATAGTGCACGGGCTTCGTCGAATCGCCGAAGTTGATAATGCGATAAAGAATTCCGAGGGGACGCCGCGGTTGCAGATGCAGTACCTCGTGGCTGAGCTAACCTTGTCACCGAGCGCAAAGGCGTAGGACGAACCAATTGTATCAACGCGGGCTACGCCGACATCTGGTTGACGCCAGAGGTGAGCCGCGATTTGTATCTGGCTGCGGCGTTTTGATGAATGATGCCCTTCTGAATTGACTTGTCGATCAGCGATACGGTCTCGCCCAGAAGCGACTTCGCCTCTTCGCGATTACCCGCCTCGATCGCGGCGCGAAGCTTCTTTATTTCGGTGCGGAGCCGGCTCCGGTTACGGCGGTTCGCTTCATTACGTCTGTCTGCTTGCCGCGTTCGCTTCTCCGCTGATTTGTGATTGGCCATGCTTTCAGTCTCTCCTCTTTACTGCGAACAAAAGTGCTTCATGAAAAGACGAGTAGGATAGCGGGCGCAACAAACGAGTGTCAAGCTTAGGTAGAGACAGCTTAGGTAGAGACTGGCGACGACGGAATTCTACGCATCACCGGGCGGGAGCTCCTTCAATCTTTTCCAAAACGGGTTACCGTGAATCGCTCGACGCGAACGGGAGTGCCAGGCTTGATCCCGGCTTTCGAGTGCACCGCGAGCCACTGCGCTTCTACCGATTCGATGCCCTGAATTCGAGGCAGCAAAAGGCCGCGGCGTTCCCCGTCTAACGTCTCGACGATGACCCCATACCTTGCAGGGTCCAGGTCCTCAGACCCGCGCGCAAGCTCAGGAATTGAGAGCACGTCCACGCTGTATTCGAGGTCAGGCAGTTCACCGGTTGAGACCGGAAGAAACCGAGGATCGCGGGTCGCCGCGCTGATTGCGTTTTGAACGATCTCTTCGGCCACGTTCGAGTGAGCGGGCTCGATCGTGCCGATGCAGCCGCGCAGTTGCCCGTCCGCGGATCTCAGCGTAACAAATACGCCGGCTCTCGTGGCCAGTATGCCTCGAGGATCTACGGGTGGCTCGATTACGGTGACCTCGCGTATGAAAGTCTCGACCGTTAATCTGGCGAGTTCCTGGGGCAAGATGTCATTGGCTGGACGGCTCATAGTGATTAAGAATACCTGAACTTGCGGTACGCGTGGCAATTGCGAATTCCAAATTGCGAATTGCAAAGTTCAGATAATTTCAGATTGCAAATTTCAGATTCCAAATTGCAGATTTCAGATTCCAAATTGCAGATTTCAGATTCCAAATTGCAAATTTCAGATTCCAAATTGCAGATTTCAGATTCCAAAGGATTGCAAGTTCAGATAATTTCAGATTGCAAATTTCAGATTGCAAATTTCAAATGATTCCCCAAATCGCAAAATTGAAACCATTCTGCAATTTTGAATCTGCAATCTGAAATCTGCAATCTGCAATCTGAAATCTGCAATCTGCAATCTGCAATCTGGAATCTGAAATCTGCAATCTGCAATCTGGAATCTGAAATCTGAAATCTGCAATCTGGAATCTGCCATCCGGAATCCGCAGTCTGAAATCTGGAATCTGCAATCCGCAATTCAATTCTCAATTTTCGTTTTCATCTCAACCAGCACCGCCACCATGTACCCGACCCCGAATGGTCCCTCGTAGCTGAGCACTTGATGGTCACGAAGGTTCTCGCCTACGGACCCGAGCGCGATAACGATCGACCGGTAGCCACACTCGCCCGCGCGGGCCCTCAGATCCGGATCGATGTTGATGACGCTGCTCGGGTCGCCGCGTGCGATGGCATCGACAACCTGCTCGTCAAACAGATGTGCCGTCGGTTCGTACTCATAAGGCCCGTCAACGGCGAGCCGGTGACTCAGGTCTCCGCTTGCGACCAGCGCGACCCTCCGATCGATCGCGCTGGCGGCCCGGGCGATTGCGCGCCCGAAGGCCAGATGTTTTTCGTTCGACTGAAGCGTAAACCCGATGACGACTATCGGCCCGCGCCAGCCGGCTTCGTGAAGATAATACAACGGCACCAGCGCTCCATGATCCAGCGGGTAAGCGGGATCAAGCAGACCTAACTCGACGCCTTCGGCCGCGGCGGCTGGTTTGATAGCCTCAACCATCTCGAGGTCATTCGGGAATGCCAGCCTAACGGCTGGCGCGTAAAACTCACGGAAGTCACCGGCGAGATCACTGATCGAACGCGCGGTGAACACTCGAGGGTCGAGTGGCGAGTGCGGAGAGATGACAACGATCGTCTCTGGATTGGTATTGATAAGCCGTCGCGAGAACTCTCGCAATGCGCGTTGCGAGTGAGCCACTTGCTCGATGCGGCCTCCACCGACTTCAGGAACGAGAAGCGGGGGGTGAGGTGCAATTCCGGCGAATACAATTGAGCCGGGCATGATGTTCTCCGATGAAGAAGTTCGTAGTACTGTTATTCAGTCTGATCCAGATGATAACCCCCAGGATTTTCAGTTGCAATTTTCAATTTGCAGTTCTCAATCTGCGAAGCTCCAGATAACCGGCCAGACTGATGTAGTTATTGGCGATTGGCGCGTTCCTTGACACCCCCCATGTCGTCTGCTAGATTCTGGCGTTTAACGCGGGCGCCGGGCCCGCTACAGTACAACCTGCCACAGGCAATTACCGATAGGAGGCTATTATTAGTGGGCAACAGTAACAAGCGTTTGTTTACGTCCGAGTCTGTCACCGAAGGTCATCCCGACAAGATCGCTGATCAGATTTCCGACGGTGTGCTCGATGCCGTGCTGCGAGACGATCCCCAGGGCCGCGTGGCTTGTGAGACGCTATTAACTACCGGATTGGTCGTCGTGGCCGGCGAGATCACCACTTCCGTGTGGGTCGACATTCCGAAGATCGTCCGTGAGACCATTCGCGAGATCGGCTATACCCGAGCGAAGTACGGATTCGATTGCGATACCTGTGGCGTCATCACGGCGATAGATACGCAGTCGGGAGACATAGCGATGGGAGTCGATCACGGCGGCGCCGGCGATCAGGGGATGATGTTTGGATATGCCTGCAACGAGACCCCTGAGCTGATGCCGATGCCGATCATGCTGGCGCACAAACTGACGCGCCGTCTCTCGGATGTGCGCAAAGAAGGCTTGCTCGACTATCTGAGGCCGGACGGCAAATCCCAGGTGACGGTTGAGTATTCGGGTCATAAACCTGTTCGCGTCAACACCGTCGTTATCTCCACGCAACACTCCGAATCGGTAACCAACGATCGAATCCACGAAGACGTGATCAATCACGTGATTCGTTCAGTGGTGCCCGGCGAGATGATGGACGCCGGCACCGACTTCCATATCAACCCGACAGGCCGCTTCGTGATCGGCGGGCCGCAAGGGGACACCGGACTCACGGGACGCAAGATAATCGTCGACACCTACGGCGGAGCCGGCGCGCACGGCGGCGGCGCCTTCTCGGGTAAGGACCCGACGAAGGTTGACCGCTCGGCTTCCTATATGGCCAGGTACATTGCGAAGAACATTGTAGCGGCCGGACTCGCGGATCGGTGCGAAGTCCAACTCGCTTATGCCATCGGAATTGCCGATCCTGTCTCTGTGCTGGTTGATACAAAAGGCACGAGCCCGATCGACGAAGAGAAGCTGTCCGGGCTGGTGCGCGAACACTTCAAGCTCACGCCGGCGGGAATCATCGAGAGCCTGAATCTGCGGCGTCCGATATTCAGGAAGACCGCGGCATACGGGCACTTCGGCCGGAACGAGCCCGAGTTCACATGGGAGCGCACTGACAAGGCAGACGCGCTTCGGCGCGCGGCTGGATTGTAGATCGCGTAGGCGCCGTCCTCCGTGGCCGCGCCTCGTTCATCAAGGACAAGCTACTCGCAATGAGGGGCGGCCACGGAGGGCCGCCCTTACAAGATTATGGAGAATGTTGATGACCATGACCACTAGTACTCAAATATCAAACTACGATGTTAAAGATCTGGCTCTCGCCAAGGCTGGCCGAATGCGTATCGAATGGGCCGAACGCGAGATGCCTGTGCTTCGCCTGATCAGGGAGCGCTTCGACCGCGAGCGCCCGCTTGCGGGAAAGAAGATGGTTGCCTGTTGCCACATCACCACCGAGACAGCGAACCTCGCTCGCGCTTTGAAAGCGGCCGGAGTCGATGCGGTGTTGATCGCCTCGAATCCTCTTTCCACTCAAGACGACGTCGCGGCGGCGCTTGTTGTTGAGTACGGCATACCGGTCTTTGCGATCAAGGGAGAGACTCCCGAGACTTACAACCGTCACGTGCGAATGGCGCTCGACCACGAGCCTGATCTGATCATCGACGACGGATCGGATGTCGTCGCCACGATGGTCAAAGAGCGCCCCGAGTTGATCAACAAGATCATCGGAACAACCGAAGAAACGACGACCGGATTGGTTCGCCTGCGCGCGCTCGAAAAGAGCGGGCGCATGACCTGGCCGACGATTGCGGTGAATGACGCGCAGACAAAACATTTCTTCGACAACCGCTACGGCACGGGCCAGTCGACGCTGGACGGCGTGATTCGCGCAACTAACATTTTGCTTGCCGGTCGCACGATCGTCGTAGTCGGCTACGGCTGGTGCGGTAAAGGCGTGGCGATGCGCAGCCGGGGCATGGGCGCGAACGTCATCGTGTGCGAGATCAATCCGATTCGCGCCATCGAAGCGGTGATGGATGGAATGCGGGTGATGACGATGGAAGAAGCGGCGCCGCTTGGCGATATTTTCATCACCGTCACCGGCAACCGTCACGTGATCGACGGCCATCACTTCGCGAAGATGCACGATGGTGCGCTGGTAGCGAACTCGGGCCACTTCGATGTGGAGTTGAATCTGGTCGCGCTCGCCGAGATAAGCGAAGAGAAGGAGCAATTGCGCCCATTCGTTGAGCAGTACAAGGTGAAAGCTTCGGGCAATCGGATAATGGTGCTCGGCGAAGGGCGGTTGATCAATCTGGCGGCCGCCGAAGGCCATCCCGCTTCGGTGATGGACATGAGCTTTGCCAATCAGGCTCTGTCGTGCGAGTACCTTGTGAAGAACGAGGGAAAGCTCGCGCCCGGTTTGCACCTGTTGCCTGAAGAAGTCGACAACGAAATCGCCTCGCTCAAGCTTGCCGCGATGGGAATCAAGATCGACAAGCTCACCGCGGAGATGATCGAGTATATGAACACGTGGGAGGCAGGGACTTAAGTTTGTAGTTCGGCCTTTAGGCGGTAGTTTGTATTGATCGAATGTGGGCCGCTCATTCTTCTACAAACTTCCGCCTAAAGGCCGAACTACGAACCTTTTCATGGGAGGTTTCCGGAATGCATCGAATCACACACCTTCTCCTAATCGCGATCTCCACCGCGATCTTCGCAAGCTCGGCAGTCGTCTGCAGTAACCAGGCTGTCGCCGCGCGTTCCGTTGATGGCGAGTCCCGCTATGCCAAGCTCGACGGCCAGCGGGTCCACTACGAGAACCACGGCAAGGGCCACGAAGCGTTGGTCTTCGTCCACGGGTGGACGTGCAGTTTGAACTTCTGGAGTCGTCAGGTGCCGGCGTTCGAGGGCAAGACCAGAGTCATCGCCATCGATCTGCCTGGTCACGGTCTGAGCGACAAGCCGCAAGTCAGTTACACCATGGACCTGTTCGCCCGCGCGGTGGAAGCGGTGCTGCGCGACGCCGGAGTGGATCGCGCCGTTCTGGTTGGTCACAGCATGGGTACTCCAGTGATTCGTGAGTTTTACCGGAAATATCCTCAGAAGACGCTCGCACTGGTTATCGTCGATGGTCCATTGCGCGCTTTCGGCGACAGGAAGATGATGGAGCAGTTCATTGCGCCCCTTCGCGGCCCAGGCTACAAAGAAGCAGCCAGCAAGTTTATCGATGGTATGTTTGGCCAAAACGCGACCGCGGAGATGCGAGCTGAGATCAAGAACGCGATGTTAAACACGCCTCAGGCTGTCGCAATTAGCGCGATGGAAGGGATGGCCGATGAGTCGATTTGGAAGCAGGATAAAATCACTGTTCCGACGCTCGCGATCATGGCCAAGTCTGGCTTCCTGGCCACAGATGCCGAGCAGTCCTATCGCAGCATTGCGCCGAAACTCGAGTATCAGGCTTGGGAAGGCGTTGGCCACTTCTTAATGATGGAGAAGCCAGGGGACTTTAACGAGGCGCTGGGCGGGTTTCTGGTGAAGAACGGTCTCTTGAAGAACGGTCTCTTGAAGAAGTAGGGACCTCCTAAAAAGCTTCTATCCAGTCTTCCGATCCTTTGACCTGCGGCTTTTCTGACGTCGCGCACCAACGCGAGTCGTGAGCACGCGTTTGCCTGACTTGCGTTCCGGGTCGCGCCGATCGCTTGAGCGCCGGTCGGGCGCGGATCGCCGATCCTTTCCGTTGGACGACTCGATTCCTTTCTTTTCCATAATGGGAAGTGGCGGATAACCCGCCGATAGAACTCGCAGGCCCAAGTGCTTGTCAGCGACTCTCTCACCGGTAAGGTTCCGGCATCAACTTAG
>Ga0137359_10002827_pt1 | contig 13955 bp, 13 predicted proteins | sample Mad1_40_16metaG_FD_108281 | JGI IMG/M metagenome (GOLD analysis project Ga0137359, IMG submission 108281) | Vadose zone soil microbial communities from Angelo Coast Range Reserve, California, USA - Mad1_40_16 metaG | ecosystem: Environmental > Terrestrial > Soil > Vadose zone | place: USA... | reverse complement strand
GCTAACTAACTTCCCTTCAGTGGTTTAACGATCTGGGAATTCCACACTGACACTTTACTGGCTTTTCATTTACACTTCTGAATGTTGACTTGCCGCTACTGCGGCACCCAGGTGGAATAATGACAGGTCAGGTTGACCGCTCCCAGGATAAAGACACGTGCCGGAAGTTAATCAGCCTTGGTTATGCCCGTTCCAACCGAGTAAGACTCTATGGTCAGGAAGTTCAATTGGTCTCAGACCCATTCCCAAAAGAGGGTGGCATCGCAGTCGAGGTGGTTGGCCAAAATGATTCAACTTCTCGAACCATGAAGCTGCCACTTTCCATCTTACAAATGGCCACTCCTAAGCGGGTCGCCTAGCCGCTGAAATAGACCGCGCCTCCAGTTCAGGAGCGCGGCCTTGTCATGTCACCAAAACAATCCGCCGGCCTGAACGTTCCCAGGATCCGGCGGCTGCGTACTTCTAACTGTAATTAAGCGCCTCACGTCTGCCGTGAGGGACTCGCAATTATGTCTCGACTACCCTCGGAGTAATGAAGAAGATCAGCTCCTGGTTAGAACTGCTCACCGTTTGGTGTTTGAACAGATTACCGAGCCACGGAATGTTCCCGAGGAGCGGCACCTGCGCGATGTTGATCGCGTTGTTGGTCTGGATAACGCCGCCTATCACCACCGTCCCTCCGTCCGTCACCAGGACTTGAGTCGTGGCTTGCTGTGTGATCAGAGTGGGGTTGCCGCCAACTGTACGTCCGAAGTCAGGAGTTGTGTTCTCGACGTCGACGTTCAGGAAGATAGTGTTCTCAACCGTGATCTGTGGAGTTACAGTCAGCCGCAGAAACGCGTCAATGTACGTCGTGGTGGCTGGCCCGTTCAGCTGTGCGGTAGTCACCACCGGTACTCGGAGACCCTGCTTTACGACCGCCTGTATGTTGTTCTGCGTTACCACGCGCGGGCGGGAGAGAATCTTGAGCAGACCTCGAGATTCAGCCATTGTGAGGATCGCATCCAACTGAACGCTCTTGCTGATATTGGCAACGCTAATACCGCTCGTCGGTCCGACTGCACCCAAATTTGAAAAGAGAGGGACTTTCGTGGTCGTGCCCGCAACCGTCGCCGACGTGGTACTGGCCCCAGCAGCCCCGCTCACAGCGCTAGCGTTATTCCCCCAACCAAAGGCCAACTGAGTACCGATATCCCGCGCAAAGCTGCGGGTTGCAGCGACAACGCGGGCTTCGATCTCCACCTCCTGGGTCTTGCGGTCAAGCTGTTGAATCAGGCGATCGATTGCGGGAATCGCTGCGGGAATGTCGGAAATGATAACGGCGTTCGTGCGTTCATCCGCAACCACGCTGCCCCGCTGGCTGAGAAATTTCTTGACGGTCGTTCCGACGTCTGCCGAATGCGCATAACTCAGGAAACGCGTAACCGTGACTTTATCCACCGCCAGAGCCTCTGCCTCTTGCTGAGCACGGTGTGCTTCCGCCTCTTTACGCAGAGTATCTACACTGGCTATGCGCAAAACATTGCCGTCAAGCTGGCGGGACAAGGTGTTGTTCTTTAATACGATGTCCAAAGCCTGGTCCCACGGCACATCATCAAGAACGATAGTCAGCGTGCCTTTCACCTCAGGGTCCAGGACCACGTTGAGTCCGCTGATCTCGTGAATCAGACGGAAGAAATCCTTCAGGTCGACATCCTTCAGGTTCACGGAGATCGGTTCGCCGGTGTACTTCGGACCAGTCGCCCCTCCCTGCGAATGTGCTTTCTGTTCTGCGGCGAGATTAACGGCAGGTTGGATCGCGGGCGCTGCGGACTGGCTGGCAGCAGGAGTTGCGGAACTTTGTCCCGAAGATTGCATTGAAGCATTTGCTGCAGGCAGCAAATTGCCCTCTGGACGTTCCACAAATTTCGACGCAGCCTCCACTACGCGCGCCGGTGCTTCTACTGGATCTGAATCTTTCTTCGGCGAATAGGAAGGTTCGACAACGACAAAATCGGCAGGAGCAGCTGCTTTCTCAGCCACATCCTTGTGCTCAGCCGGGAGCGTCAGAGCTGCCGTTTTCACCGGCGCTATTGCCTTATCTGGAGCAATGGTCGCCTGCGCAGGAGCAGACGCCAGCTTCAAGATCAGCTTCTCGCCTGTTCCAGGCACGAGCTCGTATTTGCACATCCGTTCCAAGTCCACAACAACTCGCGTCGTGGCGCTGGCATCGGTGCCAATACGTACGCTGGTCACGCCGCTATTGCCGACGTGAATACGGTTGAGAGAAGTGGCCATTGCCGTATTCGGCAGGGCCACCACGATCCGCGCGGGAGAGGAAAGCGTCTCCACCTTAGGCGTAACCGTGCCCGTGGCCGTCATCTCAATACTAATGCCGCCTTCTCCCTGCACCACAGCTACCTTCTGTAGCGCAGCATGCGCCACTGTCTCAGTGCCCGGAGTTTGCGCTCCTGCCACCAGTACGATGACTAGCAGCGCTAAAATCGTTCCCAGCAGTTGCTTTCGCATTTCCCGTCTCCCCGCTTCTGATCTGCTTAAAAATCCCAACTCGCTTGCGGATCCTTCCGCCGCTGGTTACGCCACCGGCCGGCGGATCGTTTTCGTGATATCGCGTGTCAGTGATTTGCCCAACCTGTCCTTAAATGTTTCTTTGAAAACGATGGAATCGCCCGTGATCTTGGTTACGTAGCCGTTGAATACAGGATCGTTCTCGCGCAGGAAATAAGCCTTGTCCATTGCGTTAACAACCACGGCAATCATTCCGGCTTCCGATCTCACAACGCCCTTCAGCGCGATCTGATCAATTGCCAAGCATCGCTTACCTGAACTGCAACCTGAGCCGATTGCACCCAGATTTACTACCGGACTTACAAATGGATCACGGCGTCCGACTGCCTTGATAGCCTTAATAGGCTGCTTGTCTGCACCCGGCTCCTTCTCCTGAACAGCGACTGCGGCTTTCGGTTGCACGGCTGCCGACGACCGCTTAATCCGCGTTTTTACAGCAGTCTTCGCTGCCACTGCGGAAACCGGTGCAACGGTCGAGGTCTGCTTTTTAACGAGAACGGGAACAGATTTGGCCACCTTGTCCGCTGGCCTCGAAGGGACCCCTGTCGTGTTTATTTTAGGGGCGGCGACTGCCATAACCTTGGCTGGCGTCGCAACCACAACCGGTTTGCTCGCAGGGACGGCGATTGTTTTCACTGTGGTCCCAGCATTAGTGTGGGCTGCGGCCGGTTTGACTGAAACCACCGCTGGATTCGGGGTTGGACTGTTGGTGACCTTCACCGTGGTCGGAGAAGGCTTTGCACTCTTACCAGCGATCACCGGCGCAACCTTTACCGTCTGGCTGGACGCCTTTGCCGCAGGCTTCTCCACGACCGTAGGAACCTGCGCAAATGCAGCTGCTGCCATCGTTACTAACAAAGCCAGATTCCGCTTCATCGCATCCTGCCTTTGGCCGCAACTGCAGTCGCGGCCGGCTGAGTATCATGGCTAAAAAATGTTGTGGCGAGGCATGTTGCGACTACAGTTTCATTTGGCGCGTAGTGATACGTATGTTTGGTCTTAGCCTCGCTCGCCTTCTTCGTGTTCGCTACTAGGAGATTTGACACATTAACAATCCGTTCCAATTTCGCTACATGATCGAAGAAGTTCAGCATTGAGTAATAAGGCCCGTCGAGTTCGACTTCAAACGGGACCTCGGTATAAAACTCCTTCGACGAAGTCTCCCGCGAGGTGTAGCGCCGCAGCTCGACGCCGGATTTCAGTGCTTCCGCATCCAGCATCCTGATGAATCCGTCCACTTCCTTCTCATCCGGGACGATGCGCTTCTCAATTTCCAGCTGTTGTTGCAAGCTCGCCAACTGCCGATCGATCTCGGCCAACTTGGTGCGATACGGCTCGAGCTCGCGGTTTTCCTGGACTTTAGCGTCGAGGGCCCGCTGCGCCGTGGCGTTCGCCTCACGCTGGGTTTTGAAATAGGTGAAGTAGAGCGCGGTATTCAGCAGCGCCGCCGCACCCAGCAGCAACGCCCACTGCTTAATTCCTGCCATTTCGCTAAAATTCATGGTCGTTGTCCTAGGACTTCCCCTTCTCGGACTTCCCTTTTTCGCACGTCAGCTCAAACTGGAACGCTTGCATGTCTTTCACCGAGTCATCCTGATACGTCTCTTTGATCTCGATGTTTTTGAAGTATCCGGTTCTCTGCAGGTTCTGAATCAGATTGGCAACAGCGTCTGTGCTAAGCGCCATGCCCTGAATAGAAATATTTGCGCCCTGGTCCTTCATGCTGTTCAGCCAAACCGCTTCGGTGCTGTTCACGGTATCGCCGATCGTATTCAGCAGGTTGGACGGCCCCGCTTGCGCGGAGCGAAGCTGATCGATTACATCCACGCGGCGCTTGTAGTTGTCTGCCTGCTTCTGGCGCTCCAGATATTTGGTCTTGACGACTGAAAGCTCGCGGTTCTGCTGTTCTGCGACTTTCGTTTTTGTGTCGATGTCTTGCGCCTGACGATCAAGACGGTACCAGTACCCGCCGTTAAAGCCGATAGCGAGTACCAGAGCAATCAGGATCTTGACCATCGGCGAGCCAACCTCGCCAAATTCCATGGCGGGCGCGCTGGCTACCGCAGATCCGCGTTTGTTCTTCGGTTTGGGTGCTCCCAATAAATTGATTCGGATCATAGGTCTTCAAAGCTCCTCAGGGCCAAACCCACAGCAACCGCCAACTGCCCGGCGTTGCCCTCAATCAACTCCATCCCCAGGCCCTCCGCCGGTGGTGCAATCTTCTGAAACGGATTCAGAATTTCGACCGGCAGCGAGAATTCCTGGCGCAGGGCCTCCAGCAATCCCGGCACTTTCGATGAGCCACCTGCAACCAGAATTTTTTCAATGTGCTCTCCCGCAGCGCTGGCGCGGAAGAAATCAAACGTCTTCTGGATCTCGAGCACAATGATCTCTGTCACCTGCTGCAGGATCGGCGCCTTCGCATCTTCGCTCACGGTCCCAACTTTCCTGCCCAGCTTGAGCGATTCCGCATCGTCGAAGCTCAAATCCAGTTCCTTCTGCAACGAGTCCGTGTACTGATGCCCGCCTACGCTGACGTCGCGAGGAAACAACGGTGTGGTCCCCTTGACGATGTTGATGTTCATCACACTCGCGCCCAAGTTCAGCAAAGCCACAACCTGGTTCGGCGACGGCTCGTAGTTGAACTCGTAACAGTTCTGCAGGGCCAACGCGTCAATGTCCACAATAGCCGGAGTCTTACCAGCCATCGAGAGTACGTTGGTGTAGTTCAGTATCTTATCCTTCTTGACAGCAACCAGCAGCACGTCCATGTGGGGCTGGCCCTCGTCTTCGGAAAGAATCTGGTAATCAAGGTTCACGTCGGCAAGGTCGAAGGGTATGTGCTGCGCCGCTTCTTTCTGGATCGTGTCAGCGAGTTCCGAGTCGCTCATCGATGGCAGCGAGATCTTTTTCACAATTACCGAATGCCCGCTAACAGCGGTCGCCACGTGCTTGGTCTTGATTGCGTTCTCGGTGAACAGCTTCGAGATCGCACTTGACACCGTGCCGGAATCGACGATCATCGAGTCCACGACGATGTCAGGAGCCAGCGCTTCCAACCCGAGGTGCGCGACTTCAATGCCTGTGCGCGTTTTCTTCAACTCGACTGCCTTGATGCTGGACGAACCCACATCTAGTCCAACAATTGACTTTGATCCGAATCCAAACATGTGCCCGCCTTTACGGTTGCCCAGCGGCTTGACCCGCCGCCTTCGGTTTCTTCGCCTTCTTCAGTTCCATTTCGCTGGACTTCTCTTCCATCCACTGGTCCAGCCTTGATTTCTTAAAGCGCCACCGGTTTCCTAACTTGAATGCCGGAATCTTCTGCTCGTTTACGTACTTGTAAAGCGTGTCCGGACTAACGCCCAGGTATTGCGACGCCTGGCGGATATTCATTACTTCGCGCGAATCTGCCATATTCATGCCTTTCCACAGAGTGCCTGTCCTAACTAAGGACACCATTGCATGACATCATTGGGGAGAAGCGCACTCGAAGACATGCTTCAAGTGAACTTGAGTGGACTGAGCATATATCAACCGTGAAATAGGCGAGGCGAGGCAGGATTCCGCGTTTTTCGGGCTTTTTTACCGTTTTTCCGGAAATTACTGTTTGTGCAATTGCAGAATGGCTCTAGGGGTTGGGTTTTATTCTGTTAAGTCGTCTATTAGTGGTACTGCTCACGTCCGCCATCCCGCGCTACCTCAGCGCACATAACCGAAGTACAACAGACGGTACTAAGGTTGGTGTACGGGGGAGAAAACAATGCATTGCGAGGGTATTCAAGGGTATAGAGCCCTCACAAATCATAGAATTTGTTCGAAACGCGAGTCTCGACTTGTTTCTACTTGGGTACAACCTTCAAAATTCGCCCGCCAAACGGATCAATCAGATATGCGGATCCGTTGAGTCCAGCAACCACACTGCGAGTGCCTTTCACTGTCGGAGTAATCGTGATTGAGACGGCTTTCCCATTTTCATCAATCTTCGCACTGACCAGCTGGGCCGCTTCGGCTGCTGCGGCAAACAAAATCCTGTTGCTTTGGTCAAAATCAATGTTATCCACGCCGGCACCGGTCGGGATAGACCCAACCATTCGGCCATCGTGAGTTCCATCCAGCACAATCACATGATCGCTGCACGCAACGAATATGAAATTGCGCTTGCCGTCTACGGCAACGCCGCTCGGCTCACTGCACGAAGCCCAGGTCGAAACGACGGCGCGGCGGCGGATGTCAATTGCGACGATTTGCCCGGTTTCCTCAAGGTTTGTGTAGAAACGGCCATGCAAATTGTCTACCGCATAGCCTTCGGCTGAACCCGTCAATGGAATCTTTCCCGCGAAAACCAGTTTTCTCGGCGCTGAGGCAGAAAAGATTTTGATCGAACGATCGGCTGCGGGGATGCCAATCGGTGGAGCACCACTTGTCGCCCACAATTCGCGAGTGTCGCCGACATAGATGAGGCCGTCCGGTGCGGCACCCGGTCCAGCAGACGCTGATGCGAATGAAATGCAGTCGCCAACTTTGAAGGTATGGCTATCAACAACGCAAATCTTCGAATCCGCACGACTGCCAATGTAGACAACACCTTCGCCAATAGCCACGGAAGACGGTCCTACCGGCCGGCGCTTACCCATCAGTTCCACGTCGGCAACCGAGAACCCCTCAATTCGCTTGATCTCATCATTGGCACTTATCACATCAACACTGCCCGTGTTCCCCGCCGGCACCCAGAGCAATTGATTTGCGCGATCGAAAGCGACATAATCCAGCATCACAAATCCGTTCTCCCCAGGCAGCGACAGCGGTTTGAGCTCGAATTTGGAAGTACGAGTTTCTTGGGCGAAAGCAGCCACAACAATGAGAAAAATCGGAATGCTCGTGAGGGCGATTCTGGCTGAAAAACTCAGGGCTCGGAGCGCCCGCAGCTGGTTATTCATAAGGCTCTTGGATTCCGAGGTAAGTATCCAGACCCAAATAGACTTGATTGGACGAAGAAAGTTAGCGGGCCAAATCCGCAAAGAAGAGTATTTCTGTGAAGCTTTGTGTCCTCTGTTGTCCTTTCCTAAACAGAGGACACTCTGAATGTTCAATCGTGGTCAAAGATTAATAACCTCCGCCGGACGCGATCACGTCATATGGGACATCGCGGGGGATGTTGTATCGCGCCATGATTTCCTGCATTTTGCCTTCATGCTTCGCGATTCGATTGCGGTCACCTTCGCGACGTTCCTCTAGCCATTCGCGGTACTCTTTATTGAACTTGTTCTGGTCGTCGGGCGAAAGCCGTCCCTGGAACTCGCGGACATCATAGTGCCGAGAGTACCCGTTTGAAGTTGCAATTGCGTCAAATGGCGCGTTTGCGGGAATGTTGTAGCGCGCCATAATGTCTTCCATCTTGCGCGCGTGCTTTTCTATATCGTCGCGGTCATTCTTCGCCTTCGACTCCTGCCACTTCCGATATTCCTCATTGAACTTATGCTGATCGTCGGGCGACATTCGTCCCTGCCACGACCCGGCATAACCGCGATCATCGCGGTCGTAACCTCTGTCGTATGCGCGATTGGGTTCGGAATACCCGCCTTGCGCCGACGCGATTTCGTCATACGGCGTATTGGAAGCGATTCGATATTTAGACATGAGATCTTGCATGCGTTGTTCCATGCTGATCATGTCATCACGATTATTGGTTTGCTTGTCCTGCACCCAGCGGCTGTAATAGCTGTTGAATCTGTCTTGATCGTCAGGCGACATCCTTTGTGCCTGCGCCCACACCGGCATGCCAATTGACACCAGCAGAGCCAGAACTCCCAGAATTCTTTTCATAAATCCTCCGGCAAGCGAGATACTCGCAGAATCGTCGTTCGTCGGAGATACGACTAGGAAATCCGGTTCGAGGTTGGCTGGCATCTGCCTGCTCAGGAGGAAATCAGGTGAAACCCGAACAGGAAATGGAGGATTCGCCGTAAGGGATTCGCGCACGCTGAGGATAATGGACTGGACCTGTTTAAGAGTTGTCCGTGCGGCAGGCGCTAATACTCCGCCAGTTCCTTCATCGCAAGATATAAATCCTGCACCTGTGGCAAAATCGCGCTTTCCAACACTGGCTGGTAGGCAATAAACGTGTCCTTGGCGGCCACGCGCTTGACCGGAGCATCAAGATGCTCGAACAACTCGTCGGCGATTCGCGCTGCGATCTCCGCGCCATAGCCCCAACTCAAAGTATCTTCGTACGCGACGATCACGCGATTCGTCTTCGCGACAGAAGCTGCAATCGTCTCCCAGTCGTAAGGATTCAACGACCGCAGATCAATCAATTCGATCTTGACTCCCTGCTCGCGATCCAGTCTCTGGACCGCCTGCAGCGCGCGCGGCACGACCGCCCCATACGTAATCACAGTCAGATCGGATCCGGGATGCACCACTTTGGCTTTGCCGAACGGAATCATGTAGTCCGGCCCGGGATAAGCCGCGCGTCCGAAAGTCTCGCGATAAAGCCGCTTGTGCTCGAGGAACATCACCGGATCATCGCAACGAATCGCAGTCCGCAGCAGGCCAGCCGCATCCTGCGCATTGGATGGAAAAATGACCCGCATCCCTGGCGTGTGAGTGAAGATGCTTTCGCCGCACTGCGAGTGGTAAATAGCGCCACCTGTCAGATATCCGCCGATCGCCACACGCACAACGCACGGGGACGAAAATGCGCCGTTCGAGCGCCAACGGATCACCGGGAGTTCGTTACGCAATTGCATCATCGCCGGCCAAATGTAGTCGAAGAACTGGATTTCTACCACCGGCTTAAGCCCACGCACTGCCAGGCCCACAGCGCGCCCGACGATACTCGCCTCAGCAATCGGAGAATTGAATACACGGTCAGAGCCGAAATCACACTGCAATCCGGCAGTGAGCTTGAAAACTCCGCCCTTGCCTTTGACCATCTTTTGCCGCAGGTACTCTTCGCGGCTACAATCGGCCACATCTTCGCCAAAGACTACTATCCGCTCGTCGCGCTTCATCTCGTCACGCAATGTGGCGTTGATCAGGTCCGCCATAGTTTTTGGCGCGGACTTTTTCTCGATCCCCGACTGTTCGTTGGAGGGGCGGCCGTCGTCGCCTGTGCTCTGGCTAGCCGCAACTTGCGTATCGAAAGCCGGAGAGGTCGGATCGAGATCCGGCGAGTACAAGTACTGCTTGATTGACTCAGGCGCCGCGACTGGTGCCGCTAGCACCTGGTCAACCGCAGCCTGCAACCCGTCGTCAACTTCCTTCTCCAGCCGATTGATTCCCTTCTCGTCAAGAATGCCTTCGCGGATCAGAAACATTTGCATGCGCGAGATGGGATCGCGTGCAGCATCGCGCTGCCGCTCGATATCTGGGCGATAGAGCTTTTCATCATCCGAGAGCGAATGCGAATAGGGACGGATTACATGTGCGTGAATGAACGATGGCCCCACTCCCGCGCGGCAGTGGGCAACCGCCCGCGACATGGCTCCATAACTAACGACAGGATCGGTGCCATCGATCTCTTCAAAATGAAAATTGGGGAAACCTGAAACCAGGCGTGAAATATTCCCGCCCGCGGTCTGCACTTCGACGGGAACAGAAATGGCGTAGCCGTTGTCCTCGACAAGAAACACAACTGGTAACCGCAGGTTCGAGGCAGAATTCATTGCTTCCCAGAACTCGCCCTCGCTGGTTGTGCCGTCTCCGAGCGAAACGTAAGTTACTTCATCCCCGTGGAAATCGACATCTTTGAATTCGCGATAGTCCCCGGTCACCTTCTGTCCCGCGTTCGGATGCAGCATCAAGTACCTACTGGCTTCCGCGCAACCGACGGCATGAAGAATCTGCGTACCCGTGCATGACGATTGCGTGACCACATTCAGGCGCTTGTCGCCCCAATGTGACGGCATCTGCCGCCCGCCGGAACTGGGGTCCTCGGCCGCGCCAACTGCTTGCAGCAGCATTTCGTAAGGAGTCGCGCCCAAACCCAGGCAAAGCGCGCGATCGCGATAGTAGGGGAAGAACCAGTCGTACCCGGGCTTCATGGCCATGGCTGCCGCCAAGGTGACGGCCTCATGTCCGGCGCCTGAAATCTGAAAAAAGATTTTCTGCTGGCGCTTCAGCATGATCTCGCGGTCGTCGAGCCGCCGCGAGGTGTACATCAGCCGGTAAGCTTCGATGAGTTGCTGCCGCGACAGGCCTTCGTAGGTCTTCCCTGCCTTGTTCGCCTCAGCAACCGCGCCCGATTTTCCGTGAGACCGGTTCGGCATTCGCGTTCAGAGTTGGCCGAAAGCATTCCCCGGCCGAAAGATATTGTAAATCAGGCGTACACCGTCGGCATGAGCCGCCAGTACATTCTCAAGTCCTATTTCCAAAATTGTGTCATTCCGAACGGCTTCAGCCGTGAGGAACCTGCTTTCGACTGCAGTGCCAAAGATGAGAAGGCAGCCCGAAGCCAAGAGCCCAAAGCCCAGAGCCGATTTTGCTATTCTTCACTTATGCCCCGCTTCAACCGCCAATTCGATCCGCGCTCGATCAACCTCGTCATCTTCGATCTCGATGGAACCCTGATCGACTCTCGCCTCGACCTGATCAATTCGGTGAATTCGATGCTTCGGCACTTCAACCGTCCCGAATTGCCCGGCGAAGTCGTAGCTTCATATGTTGGAGACGGCGCGCCCATGCTGGTCCGCCGCGCGCTTGGCGATCCCGATGACGAACGATTTTTTAAAGATGCTCTGGAATTTTTCCTCGCATACTACCGTGAGCACAAGCTCGATCACACCCGCGTTTATGACGGAATTCCGCAAGCCCTGGAGCAAATTCGATCAAATGGGACACAGCGAAAGATGGCTATTCTCTCCAACAAACCCGTAAATCCCTCGCGGGCGATTGTAGACGCCCTGGGCATCGGAGATTTTTTCCTGCGCGTCTACGGAGGCAACAGCTTCGAAACTAAAAAACCGGACCCGCTGGGTGTCGTAACGCTTCTGAAAGAGGCGGAGACTGACCGGGGACACGCCATGATCGTCGGCGACTCTTCTGTCGACGTTTTGACCGGCCGCAACGCCGGAATCGCCACTTGCGGGGTCACCTACGGTTTCGCCCCGCACACTCTATGCGAAGCTCCTCCCGATGTGATGGTAGAAAGCCCTCAGGAATTGAAAGAGTTGTTTTCCTAGGTCTCGGCTTCAAGCTTTCAGTTCTCGCGCCAAAACTTGCCTCTGTGTCTTCCTCCGTGCGCCTCTGTTTCCTCTGTGGTTAACGTTCTTAAGCTTTGCTTCCATTAGACTCAGCTGCAATGAACAACTCGCACTCCGGGTTCACGCCGGCTGAACTCCGCAAACTGCGCAGCTTCAAAGACCCGCATGGGATTCAAAGATTTCTGGACGATCAGCCATACCACCTGCAAGACACCGCATGGTCACCGCGACGCGTCCTGCACGAAAACACTTCACATTGCTTTGAAGGAGCAACGTTCGCCGCGTCAGCACTGCGTGTGAATGGATATCCGCCGCTGGTGATTGACCTGGAAGCCGAGCACGACACCGATCACGTGATTGCGGTTTACAAACGCCATGGCCACTGGGGCGCAATCGCGAAATCCAACTACACCGGATGCCGCTACCGCGAGCCCGTGTACCGTACACTACGGGAGCTGGCGATAAGTTACTTCGAAGTTTATTTCAACCTCCGCCGCGAGCGCACGTTAAGAACTTTCTCGAACCCCGTAAACCTGACCCGTTTCGACCGTCTCAACTGGATGACCACAGATCAACATCTATGGTTCATTGCTGAATATCTTTTCACGATTCGCCACTTCCCGCTGCTCAAACCCTCGATGGCTAAACGACTTTACCGTCTCGACGACCGTTCGTTTCGAGCAGGATGTCTGGGCAGAGCCGAAAAAAATTGAACGAAACCTGACGACCCGAAACGTGGCCAATCGACTTCTAAGCAGCCACCACCTTATTGCGTACGGCATACCTAACCAAATCACTTAACGAACTAAGCCCCAACTTTCGCATAATTCTTGCCCGATGGTTCTCGGCAGTGCGCCGACTGATACCGAGAATAGAGGCGGCTTCTTTGTTGCTCCGGCCTTCAGCGATCAATTGAAGAATTTCCGCTTCGCGTGGGGTCAAGCGAGATTGCCCCGCGAGCGACTTCCCGCGCCGGGCACCCCGAAGAGCGGGGGACGCTAACGAGGGAAAGAATAACTTATTATTCAGCACGGCACGTACTGCAGCAATCAATTCTTTTTCAGCCTCAGATTTTCGCACCAAACCATGGGCGCCGGAATCCAGTACTTTCTCGACCATCTCTTCGGAGTCGTACATGGTAAGAATCAGTACACGAGTTTTGGGCGATTGCTGGGCAATCTTTCGCGCAGACTCAAGACCGTTGAGTACTGGCATGCTGATATCGAGTATGGCAAGATCGGGTCGGAGCTTACGGGCTTTTTCAAATGCCTCCCGGCCGTCGCTAGCCTCTGCTACGACCTTCCACCCGGCGTGCGTTTCGAGCAGGGAGCGCACGCCAACTCGCACAACGGGGTGGTCGTCAGCCACGAGAATGGAAATGGTGTTCATGAAACTGCACTCTCGAGAGGCAGCATCCCGCGCACCAGGGTCCCACTCTTGGTGGAGTGAAGTTCCAGAACTCCTCCGTACTGCTGTAGCCGTTCGCGCATACCAGCAATGCCAATACCTAAACTTTCGATCGGTTGCGATGTACGAGATGACCTGAGGCCATGACCAAAGTCTCTCAGTTCGAGCACAAGAAGCCTATCTCGCAAAACCAGTTGAATATCCGCTCGGCGGCTTCCCGCGTGCTTGCGGATATTATTGAGTCCCTCTTGTACCACACGGAACACTGCAAGCTCACTGTCCCTGGGAAGCCGACCCAACTTCGGATCAATTCTGAGTGTTACACCGATACCGCTACGACGGCTAAAACCACGCACATACCAACGAAGCGCGTCCGCAAGACCAAATTCGTCAAGCATTGGCGGATGCAGAAGATAGCTGATAGTGCTGATGTCGCGGGCCGATTGCTTCGCGAGGTTAAGACTGCGAGCAAGCAGCTTGCGTTCGTTGGCGTTCAACCTGTGAGCAGACTTCCGCAATGAAGCGAGATTCATGGCCAACGCGGTCAGGCTCTGTCCGGTCGTATCATGCAGTTCTCGAGCAATACGTCGCCGCTCGGTATCTTCGGAATGAAGCAGCCGGAGAGAGAGTTTGCGCAGTTTTTCTTTCGCTTCTGCGTGATCTCGAAGAACTTTCAACCAACGATCAACCGAGACTGGCGATGACTTGCCACTCAGGAAATCGGCTGGCGGAATGTAGTACGGGTTCTCCGCTATCATGCTTCCATACACAACG
>Ga0137359_10002819_pt1 | contig 13984 bp, 15 predicted proteins | sample Mad1_40_16metaG_FD_108281 | JGI IMG/M metagenome (GOLD analysis project Ga0137359, IMG submission 108281) | Vadose zone soil microbial communities from Angelo Coast Range Reserve, California, USA - Mad1_40_16 metaG | ecosystem: Environmental > Terrestrial > Soil > Vadose zone | place: USA... | reverse complement strand
CTCCATCACCCGGTATTACGCAGACCCTGTACTGGCCAATGCGGCCGGCCACGCCCTTCTTGCTGATATGCTCATCGCGTACATTCAGTCTCAGGTCTGCGTTGCATGGAGTGCTGCTAAGGGCTCCGGTGCAGCTCTGCCCATATTTTACACACTCGGCGTACAGGCCGGCGCCTCGCCTAAGGACGCGACGGCGTTATTTGGTGGTAAAGGTCCACGCAAAGGTGCCGCTGCAGCTGAAGCAGCTCCCCCCGCCGCCCCTGCCGCTGACCCGGATGCGCCGCGGCCACGACCTGCAGCGGGCCACGCCGTCGTCGGCCTACAGGTGCCCGTCTCACGGATCGGATCGCGGCCGTCAGATATGTTCCCGCACGTGTACGAGGAGATCGCGCCCGCCTGTGTGTCTGCTAACGACTTGGTGAACCCTCTCCCGCCGTCGATATTCTATGGCTCGGGCTGGTCCGCGCACCACCCGCCGCAGTCAACCATACCCGTGACGAGCAGTGCATCCCATTATTGGTACAGCACGCTCCCGACCAGCCGCTTGCGCGTGCCGCTCGTGGTCGGGGCGGGGGACGTTGGCATTTATTATGTGCGCGAGCCCCGTGCGGTGCTTGGCACCGAGGGTGGAAGTGCCGTCGATTGCTGGGTAGACGACAACTACAATGGAAGGACCACCGTTGAAAACGATGGTGACAGCGACGAAGAGGAAGCTACGTGAGTGCTGTTTCCATCCTGGTTTTATACTACGTGCTGATTGTATGCAAAAAAAGGTTGGAATGGATTGACCATAACGTGGGAAGGGGTTCACACTATGTTGAGTGCATATTGCTTGGCTCGGAAGGTGCCAGCGTCTCGCCATTCAAAATTCTCGGCGTGTTTGCGACGTGATTGCTTTGGGACATAGAGCTCTTCATCTAGACATTGTAGTACTCTCTGGGGTTACCTGAACAATGGTGTAATGCTCCTTTCTTTCACCCTAGTTTAGCCTGTACATAGTATGGTTATAAGGGTCGCTATTTCTTCTCCTTACTGTAAAGTTATGTCCATAAGGAGCAAGTGGCGGTTATGAATCGCTGCCTTTTTTGACGCTACTCGAGACATAATGGGTTCGTACACAACAGACAGTATGAGGGTAAACCAGCCACCGGACATTCACTCCGCGTCTACGGTCACTGTCCCAAGACCCTGCAAGTGGACAGATTACTACAGGTATTCCACAGAATAGGGATCCTAAAAGCCCCACCTTGAATGATGCCGTCTGGACGTGTGATGCGTAAGTGTAGAGCCTCTCCTTGGCGTTCTCCTCGTCATTACGTTTCCCTGTGCAGTGTGGGTCAGGGTAAGAGACCGTTACAGCTTTCGCGGTTATGGTGAGATGAAAGGGGCCTCACGTTCAAGCTTAACACGGATTCTGTGTGGAACGCTCTTAATTCCCCGCTCCCAAAGGGCTTGGTTGAGCTTGGGATCGATCCGTACATCATTGGTGCCCATCTCCCTTTGGGCAAAGGCGACGACGGATTTAACTGCGGTGGGAGCACGTTTCTTGAATGAACGACCGTGCACATACTTGTGGAGATGTATGGTGTATTCGCGTGTCACAACGTCCTGAAGGGCGGACCGTGTTTTTCCCTGTACGATGACGGGTTGAGCAAGCAAGTGTAATGAGAGACAAAACCTGAATACCTTGTTGTTTTTCTTGGTACCCTGTGAAATAGAAATATAAGCAGGCGAGAGTGGAGAATGCTGGGACACTTACGACCATACTGCTCAGACGGAGACTTGACACTGATTACTGATTGAAACCGAATGACAACTGGTGTAGTGTATTGGTAAGGTTCAAGTGGCTGGGTCAGAACTCTACAGTTCATATGCGGCGAATACCGAATGGAAGGGTAAATACCTAATACGGAACTTATTGTTCTCGTTAATTATTTAATTATTGACAATGTTCCCGATAAAGGGACTCCCTTTGTGTCCTGAATCGTGTGTTCCTTTCAGTCAGGGCCAGGTTCCCCTCATTCAGACGGACGGGATGTGTCAATGTTCTAGAACGCGACACCCTGGGCTCACAGGGTCTTCGTACCTTTCCGCTACACAGTTATTTATGACTCGATGGTAACTTGCCCAAATCCCTATAAATCTCCACTCCTTTCAACCTTTTCTCTCCGCTAACTCCATCCCGTTGCTTCTATCAAACATTTCTTTACCCCGCACCCCTCAGCACCAAGCCCACCATGCGCGCCTTCCTTTGCCTCTTCATTGCTGCTGCCATGTCTACCGTTTACGGGTTTCTCCTGGATTCTCGTCAGAGTCCCTACCCGAGTACGTACTCCGCCCGTTTTCACTTTCTTCCTCCATAACACGGCTTGGTAGCTTGTGCAAACCCATGTTTGGCAAATGCTAACATGGGCACCTGTGGAGCTGGGGAGATTACATGCTTATGCAAGGATAACGCCTTCGTTGTCAACGTGACACAGTGCTTCGAAGCCAGTTGCAGTGGATCTGATCTCACAAATGCTGAGCAAGTTGCCCAGGACACATGTAAAGCAGCAGTATGTCCCCTTCCTTCGATCCCATTGTCGGGGGAATGAGTTGCTGATGCTACTGATTTAGGGTGTAACTCTAACCTCAAGTATTCCCCCTGCTACAAAGACTCCGGCAGCGTCAGCTTCAGCATCGGCTGCCCCCTCTTCTTCCAAAACCAACTCTACCTCCACCACCAGCTCAAGCTCCAGTCCCTCCGCTACCACCTCGTCAAAGTCCAGTGCTGTCTCACATGCCGTCAATATTATTGTTGGCGCCGCTGCTCTGGGTTTGACGGCTCTCTTGTTATAATTGGCACGACATGAACCTGTTTTGGGTCGCGTTCTAGTTGTTTATCTGTATTTGCTTTCTTATTCGACATACCTGGACTGATCCCTTCGAGCTGAAAACGCCGGTGTTACACTGGATGTGCTCTGATTCACTCCCACTCATCATATACCAATAACACACACTTTCGTTCTTCCTAGAGACTTGAATATAGCATACCTTTTGCCTTGGTCTCATTTCGTATCGTTGATCCCTCCACCTGAACGCTTGGCTAGCGGCTGTTCCTGATGTTAGATGTCAGCGCGCATCAATCACCGTGACTTCTGTTGGAGTCAACACCGATTTGCACTTGGAACTGACATTTTAGAAATGGGGTGTATCTATGGCGATGGCCAGACAATGTCGGGGAAAGCATCGAGTAATCGCCGGGCCCATTCCGGAGCCCTGTAATTGTAATTGAGAACATTTGCATTTGCACATGCCCGAAAGGCCCGATAGCCCAGTGATTGTGTTGTGGCGTGAGACTGCGCTGAGAGCGTGACTGATGGCAACTCCGTATTAGGAATGAGTGAGGCATCTCAACAGCAACAGGCATTTCCTTCCACAACCCACGATCCACGGCCACTGACAACAACCTGTGCACTGATCTCATATCGCTTCCAGTGTGCCAGTGCCACCGTCGTTTATATAAACTCACGACGACAAATCACTGCCATATCTTTGACTAATCCTTTCTTTTTCCCACCATGAGCAACATGGCAGGTGAGCCAATCCCTCTACCAATCTTCGTCAGTTTCAAGATACGCTCTTAGACCACCCGACCCCACTTGCGTATGTGAACCGAGTAACACGGCAGAGTCTACGATCGGCTGTTCTTCCACGTAAGTTCACCCTCTATTGCCTGGCTCTCAGCTCAAGCCCTGTCACCTACAGTCGCGATCGGTGGAGCCATTTGGACTCTTTCTTCGTAAGAGTGCCGGCCTTATTCTTATCTCATAGGAAGCTTACTAGACTTGCTTGTTTCTGCGAGCGAAGTTCGGTAGGTGACGCTTTCTTGACCTTCCGGTGCTATGATGAGATTGACGGGCGCCTTGATCAGGTCTCGCTTTTCCAAGAAATCCGCACCGATCAGTCGCGTAATTTTCTGCTCACTTCCCATCGTCGTCGCCCCTTGATGCTTTTGTCTCCTAGATCATGAGAAGAAGCTCGCCACGTTTGGAATCGTACTTGGCTCATTGTATGCTGGAACTGCCGCCATATTCATCTTTGGCGTTGTTTCGGCCGCTACAGTCTGTCTATCTATCGAAATTGGTTGTCATAGTTGTTCACCTCATTGAGTAGAAACGCCTCGCCCTAATTCGCACATTCTCTTTCTTGGCCATTGCGGCCACTGTAATCGTCATTGCAGCGGGTCTGCTACGAACGATTGTCCATTTTATGCTGAAGGTATGTCCTTGGTGCTAATACTGTTTCTTTGGTTGATGATTATCGTGCAGAATGATCTGATCAACGAATGCACTGACATCGCTCAAGGCACTGACGTAGCTTTCCGATGGGGTATCTGGACCACAGATCACGGCGACAACCTCACACCACAGGAGGCAAATACACGTTCGTCGTCTTTTGACGATGTCATGGTCAATTCTTTGACACACTTCATCTCGCAGTCTGTAAGAAAGCTTGGAGCCACGACTCTTTCTCAGAGATATTCTGGCTCCTTGCTGAGATCTGTACGTAGCTTCTCTCCAAACCTTCACTTATGGGCAGCTAACCGGTTTTTTGCAGTCCTAATGGCCTTGTTCTCTGTCATCGCCTTCTCTTATGCTCAGCAAGAGTCGGCTCTCGTCTCTGGCGCTAAACGCGATCGTCTTCCCGAGACGTACGCCCCCGCCTATGCTAGTGGTTCAGGTGCTGACAGCACTGCCAACCTACCCGAGGTGGAATACTACGCTCCGCCTCCCGGTTACCCGCCTCCTTTCGACAAGAGTTTGCCAGCCTACAGTAACGACGATGCCTACAAAAAGGATCTCGACCCGGTAAAGAATGCAGAAGATCCATTTGCCGACTTCGAGGATCACCCACCTCGCTGAAATTGGTTAGGTTATTTGCAAGCCATAGGAGCCACGGGTTACTTTGAACAGAGTATCTTGTGGTATATTTACTCATTTCTGCCTGCTATTCACGCATATTCCTTGAAAGGACCTTTTTGTATTTAATGGCCCACGATGACGAGGCAGTATATGTACATGACCCGTATTCTATTGGGGGTGACGATTGGGGAGTGTCTGTACTAAGCACGATCACGTCAACCGGCAGCTTGTGTTCTCTCGAGTCTCTTGTTCACAGCTACAGGTTGACTGCTCGCGGGATGTGCAAGGTCCTCCAGTCGTGCATCGCGTATACGCAACAACAACTGGGTCAAGAAAGCGGGTGTGACGACGTCGTCCCCGTTGCTTTCCCCCGCGCCACTCGCGCCGAGCCCAGACTCGGGCGCAGTGTCAGAATAGCGTCCCCAGAGAGTGTACAGCGACAGGATCTCTTGCGCGATCATCGCGACTGTGGGCAAGGACACGCGCAGGCCTGCCATGAAGCCGACAAAGTCCTGCTGTGGCGCCGAGGCGGACTTGCGGTGCGCGCTGCCGGAGCTCGTACGCGACGAGCGGCGGGGAGGGGGAGCGGGCGTCGCTTGTGCCTGGATCGCTTCGCGCGTCTTGTCGTTCAGCACGAGTGTGAGATAGATCGCCGCGATGGCGATCATGTGCGGCGGATAAAGGAGACAGAGCTCTGAGCGGTACGTGTCGTTGATGATGAACCTGTCAGCAAAAACACGATCGCGCAGATGCATGAGCCCCTCGCGTTCGGTCGAGGGTATAAGCCAACGACGTACCATGCAGTCTGTAGCGGCCCTTCCTCGAGCTCGAGCCGTCCCTCGCCGGTGCCCCAGTATCGCGGACCGCTGCCGATCCCGACGCCGACTTCCCCTGCTTCAGTGTCGAGTGCATAGGCCGCCTCTCGTCCACATAAGGTAAGGAGGGTGCGATATGGATGGAAAACGATCAGGTCACACTCCAAGTCGCTCACGAGATAGAACTCCATCTCCGCGAGTTTCGAGTTGTCCGAGGGGAAATTCTTGATGCCGTAGCCCTCCTCTGCGGCCCTGGTTGAGCTACATGAATTGAGATGAGAAGCTCGTACGTACGACTGAACATAATGCGCGATTCAGAGACGACGTTCTTTATGTGAACGGGGGACTCCTCTGCCTTCGCAGCGACGTAGCAGCAAGCAGCTATCACGAGAAATGGGTCCGTTTCGCAATACAGGTTTTTGACGTAGAACCGCCTGAAAAAGACCGTCGCGGTCGCAATAACTCGCTGGCGTAGGGACAAGCGTTTGCCCAGCATCCCAATGACTGTCACAGTGGATAAGCATTTGTTCGTGGGGTGAGTTGTAGGTGTGAGGACGCACGGTTCGCGAAATAAATGTTCAGCAGGTCAATGTGGTCCGGAGAGTCGACATATTGGAGATCTTCGGCGCGAGCCTGCTTGAGGGTAGCACGATCTACAATCCAACGTTTACTACGAAGGGTGTTTATCCAGGATCCGAGATAAAAAGGTACATTGCACCTACTTGTGTGAGCTTGCCCAAAAGTCGGTGGCCATTGGAGCATGTCGACCGTGCCAAACGCGGTCGTGTGCCGATAAGCCCTCGGACCGGAGCTAGCACGCTGCCACTGACGCCGCCGCCTTGCACCATCACCACACGAGATGCCTCTGGCGAAACCAACGGCATCACGACGGCGTAATCGAAAGCGCAAGCGGCGCTTGGCTTCATCCTCATCGTCTTCATCGCCCTCAGATTCCTCCTCAGATGAAACACCCAAAAAGAGCGCAGTCAAAAAGGCGCCTCTGACAAAACCAACTTCACCGTCCCCAGCGGCTGAGGAGCCATCCTCATCCTCGTCCTCACCTCCATCATCACCTTCATCATCAGATTCGGAAGACGATGTACATCACGAGTCCAGTGCACCACCAGCTGTATCTCAAGCCTCCCTTGTGACGATGCAGGGTTCCGAGCGCGTCGGATCACCTACGCCACCACCTGTCGAACTGCCACCGTTCTTACCCCCAGAGGGGTCCAGTAATAGAGCACAAGAAGAGCATGCTCTGCGGAACCGATTCAGGCAGTTCTGGATGGCGTCTGTAGCGGACGCGTTCAGCGACGATCTTGAACAGATTCGCAAGGTGCGCCATCATTTGGCCCACCCTTCTATTTTCTGTTGCCCATTACTCCAACCTGAAGGAACCGAATATGACCCAACCCCGCCTTGCTTTGCTGATAGACTCTCTCGCTTCTGGCAGCGAAATCTTCTCGTCACGCGCGGGCGAGAGAGGCGAAATGAACGAGATGGAGATCTTATTAAATAGCAACAAAGACGACTAAATGGTAATTGAAGATATTTTAGGTACAATGTTTCTTTGTGCGCTATGACCATGTTGGCACGACGAATACATGAATAAATAAAAATATAAGCATTGTATCGGCGCTATAGTGTAGTGGCTATCACAACGGATTCTGACCGGTTTTCTTTCCGTTAACCCAGGTTCGAACCCTGGTAGCGCCTTCTTTTTTCTCCTTCCACGCCACGCCAATGTGTTATCCAAATCGAGGTAGCCGTGACCAAGAAAGCAGCCAAGAAAGCAGAAAAACCCCGGTGGTGTCGACGAAAATAGAAAATCACGATGGTACAAAAGACACCGAAATAGGTGACTGTCAGAACTTGGGACTTCTTCATAACTACCACCACCAACATTCTCTGATTTCTGATCGTTGGCAATAACGTCAACTCCATTTCAAGGCACCACAGCACCATCATTCCGTCCAAATTCTCTCCCGTGATCATTGTTACTACTGACACGGGTTCCACGCCGTTGGGTGCATTGGGCCACTTTTCCAAGTGAAAGAACATCCCGGACACAAGTTCAAGCGATGTCCGAAGCAGCCGTATCAGTGGAGTCCAGTTTAGCGCTGTCAAGCCTTCCCGACTTCCTTAAAGCACAGAAGTCCGGATATCTCCAGGCTGTACGACAAAGTGATACAGAAAAGGATCGATGGACGATTTCTTTAGGCAATGAAGCCGGCGGTATGCCTTCGATTTGATCTTGCCGTCATTATTCCTGATGTGACGAGCTAATCTACTTGCAGATCTTGACTCACTAGCGAGCGCAGTTGCTTATGCGTGGTACGCTACTTACCATCTTGGGCAGCCAACCGTGCCGCTCCTTCAGACGCCTCGTGCCGACTTACCCCTTCGTCCGGAAAACCTGTACGCTCTTGATTTCAGTGGGGTGGATGCCTCGCAACTTCTTACGGGTGATGAACTTCCGAGCGACGTGGCCCCCGCAAATAAATATGCGTTAGTGGATCACAATACACTCGCGGAACGCTTTGCGGTTTATGAGGGCGTACGCGTTGTCTCAATCATTGACCATCATGATGATGAAAAGCATTATCTTGATGCATCGCCACGCATTATCGAAGTGCCCACAGGCTCGTGCTCTTCGCTTGTCACTCGGCTGATAAAAAAGGAGTGGCCCGAGGGTATGACCCGGGGGGTCGCCCGGCTGCTGCTAAGCGCTATGCTGATTGACACTAGCGGACTCAAGGCTGGTGGAAAGGCAGAAGTCGCGGATCGGGAAGTCGCCCCATTTCTGGTCGAGAAAGCAGAGCTTGCTGAGGTTAGGATTGGTGCCGTGACGGAGACCCAAGGGGTAGGGGAGGTAAAGGAGCTCACGAAAACACTGGAGGCCAAGAAGGACAGCGTAGACGATCTCGGACCGCGCGACCTTCTGCGACGGGACTACAAAGAATACCGGTTCGTCCCGTCTTGGGATGTTAAAGGCACTCTCGTCGTCGGATTGTCAAGTGCGCCAAGAAGTATCAAGGTGATCGCTGGGGAAGACAAAAAAGGTGGAAGGGTACTAGGTGCGGTATGCAGGGCGTGGGTAGAAGAGAAGGGCTTGGATATGTTTGGTGTATTGGCGAGTTGGAAGGACGAGAAGGGTCACCATCGCAGACAGATGTTGTGGGTTGTTCGGGATGACCAAGAGGTCAAGAGGCGGCTGTGGGAGGGATTAGAGGGAAGCAAGGAACTCAAGGTGGAACGCAAGGAGGGGAAAAAGTATGTGGAGGGAATAGAAGAGGGAGTCGGTGAAGGACTCAAGGCGAGGGTGTATGAACTGGGCAATAAGCATGCGACTAGGAAGGTGACGGCGCCGGTAATTAGGAGTATTATTGAGGGACCAGACAATGTTAAGTAGTTAGGCGGACGTAATTAAAAAGGAAAGTACGTAATAGGCTTTGAATTGCCTTCTTTAATCTTAGTCTCCCATTCTCTCCTTTCCACCACCATCTCGTTCCTCTACCTCATTCCTCTCCTTTCTTTCTTCTCTCGTGCGGTGCAAAGTCCCCGCCAATCAATAATGGATGCGCCCTCTCCCGCCATGGAGGATTCCGCTCCTCCTCCTCCAACACCCTCGGCTACCGCTCCCCCCTCTTCCAATCAACAATCTTCGACGCCCAAATTCTCAAACGGACTGTCAGCCTCTTCCCCCATCCGCCCTTCCTTTTTGCTTTCTCTAACGCTACGCGTTTCTAGGCATATACGCTCGCGTATAACAGTCGTGTGCGCAGAGGTCCGTCCTCGCGGTCTCTACTTGTACCCACATTTTCGCATTCTAATCATAGCCCAGTGCAAGCGTCTCAAGTTGAGGTGTGATAGACGTAGTCCTTGTGGTTCCTGCGTGAAGCGCGACACCGTTCAACGCTGCCAATACACCGCTGCGGCTGCAGAAAAGATGTTAGTCCTCCATTACTGCAACCTTGTCACTTGCTCTGACTCCTAAACCCCAGCGACGTCCAGTCACTGCACAATCGACTTCAAATAGTCGAGTCTCAGCTCGCTCAGATTTTTGCAGGAGGACTCCGTGTTCCGACCACACTCACCAGTGTTTCGTCAGACAACTTCCCCTTCCCACATAACGATCGCACCATGCTTGCCATTGGTAGCACTGGGTCCTCTGTCACAGTCTCTCTTGACGATGTCGCTGCACTCTGGCTAGAGCACCTGGATTTTCCTCGTTCATGTACTGTTGAGACAACCACCTTGTTTACTCCCAGTTCCTCTTTACATTCTGCCCCTGTCAAACTAGAGCCGTTTGCAACGGAGCTAGCCTTTCATGACGAGCCGGCTTTCCCAGCTATGATCCCATCATTCAATATTTTTTACCCGATGTCCACTTCTCAAGCTGCTGTCACACCCTCCCTAGTTGCATTGTTGCCATCCGCTCCCACAATGCGGTCTCGTATCATTACAGCTGTCGAAGAGACAATGAAGATGCGGCCATGCTTCAATGTGAAGCATTTTCGTTCTCGGGCAGAGAACATGTTCGCCTGGGCTAAAGAGGAGGACGGTCGAGGTACCTCGGGGACAGGTGCAAGCAATGCGAACGCAAAGGCTGAACTAGCGAGGTCTATCTTCTTCCCGACTTCTTGCATGCAGACTCCTGTCAACCCAGGACCACGACCTGTGCCGACATTGTCTTTCTTTGCTTCTGTTTCGGTCGCCTATGCTCTAGGTGTTTTAGTCTGCAAGGAAAACGAGACAACCAGTGATATGGATACTCACAAGGCCGGCGCAGCATCAAAAAACCCTCGTCTGGAGGATAACCGTGCTGCTGCTTCCCAGAAAGCGTCTGCGTGGAACAAGTACTCCGCTTCGGGACTATTTGCACTGTCAAGACAGGCCATGGCTGCTTTTGAGATGGCGCATACATACGACCTGGACGCCGTGATCGCGTACCTTTTGCAAATCATCTACTTGCTTCATGATAGCCGACCACGTGTCGCACATTTTATTTATCCGCTTTTGGGCAAAGTGATTCACGTTGGTCAAATGATGGGCCTTTCTACGGATCCTGACGAGTTCCCTGGCAAGTACAACCTCTTCGAGGCCGAGCAACGGAGACGGGTTTGGTGGGATATCTATTATTACGATGTGTAGGTTGCGTCGCGTCCTGCTCATTCATTGACTCATGTCTCTAATTCTGTAGCTTCGTCTCAGATGCCATTGGTCAGGCACCTTCCATTCAAGATGGGACGTTTACCACGAAGTTACCCGCTGATGTAGATGAGGAGCAGTTCGGACCATCCTCTACCTCTCTACCTCTACCTCTTCCCCGTCGAGCGGGTGGTGATCCTACGGAAGTTGGGTTTGCTTACTTTATTCAGAAGTGTCGGTTCGTCCCTGTTCTCTCTACACCTGTTCTGATCTCTCAGGTATCCATTAGACTTGCGCAGCTTGTGAAAAGCGTAAAGAGGCGATATGTTCAAGACACCCACAATGATCCATCGGAATCTTCGGTTGAGCGTGCGGAGCAATTCGATGCTGAAGTTAAGAATTGGCTTTCAGAGCTCCCAAAAGTGTTCCGCTTTGACACTAGCAACACTGACACTCCTTCACCACCCTCCTCCAAAGCGTCCATCTCGTTAAGTCTCCAAGCCCAGCGCTGCGAGCTCGCGATCATCGCCAATCAACTTATCTTGAAGGTCTTCCTTCCTTACCTCAAGAATTGCACAGTGCTGTCCGCAGACGGCCTTTCCCGTCGTGTCCTATCTAGCGTCGTTGATGCAGGGCATGCCGTTCTTCAAGCTATGCGCACCCTCCACTCAACTTGGCGGCATGCGCAGCCTGCAGCCTTTTTATTCTATTCCTTCGGTCGTACGTTGTTCGACGCCGCTGTGATGATGGCGTGCGCTGTCATTGCACACCCATCTGGCGCGTCCTCCGGCGTGGCAATAGTCGATGTCGCTGCAGCAATTGATATTATGCGGGATACGCGAACGGGTTCTGGGAGGAAGCCCAAGCAAGATGACAGTAAAGAACTCTCCGAAGCTGTGAAAATTGTCACGTTACTAAAAGCGAAGGCTGAGTCGAAGCGTCTAGGGGAAGATGTCGTGGCTGGCCCTGTATTCGCGGTTGGTGCGAAGCGGAAGCACGATGAATCTCCTGATCCTGACAGCTTCGCGGACGGTTTCGAGTTACCATACGTCGGAGTAGGCGTCAAGGCATCTCATCAGTCCACGGAGTTAAGGGTCGAGACCACACCCAAAGCGCCAATTTCGATGACGAAAGTCAAAATCAAGCAGCGTCCAGGTTCGACTATGATAGACTTATCCATTGCATCGGAATGCTCCCCTCTTGCAGAGCAAGATACAGGTCAGGTCCCTATCCGTGGCCGTCCACGCACGGACTCTACGCTTCAGCGCAATTCTGCGTCGAAGTACAATGGCCACACTACAGCACCTACACATTCACAATCCAGTACTCCTGATCAACCTGGTTTTCACCCCATGCCTGAGCTTACCCGACCTGAATCGCGTCCTCAAGTGTGCACATCCGATTATGAGACCTCGATCTACACACCTACGTCGTCATATGAGCCATCACCTCAGCTACCTCCTCATTTTGCCATCCCACCTTCTATGCCACCGCCACAAGCGCCACCTATTCACGCTAGTCCGAGCTACGCGAGCATTAGCGGGAGCGGGAGCTCATCTCAGTCGAGTCCAGCGTATTCACAGGCGCCAATTCCATCACCTCATCCATATCGGCAGCAGGGCCCGGAGCTCTACAGCGTCCAGGGTCCCACCACGCCATCATATGACCCACCAATGGCCAGTCTTGGTATGGGCGTAGGTGAAGCACAGTCTCAACATGGCTCGGTGCCACCAGAAGAACCCCCATACATGATGTCCTCAACGAATCCCTGTGCGCGCCGATTGACATTCTCTCATCAACAGAATGGGGCCATTGCATTACAAAATCTCACACCCACTTTCGGTCCAGGTCCTCACGGTTTATTACCAACCTCGGCATGGCAGCACGACGATAGTCTACCACCACGGCCAAGCGCGGGCGAGACATGGCAAGATTTTGGCAAATATAATTAAACATTAATACTACACCCTTTCTCATTACTCCTTGAGGCTGCACTGGCCTTCCTTTGTACGAGATTCGTTCGCCTGCCGTGGTGCTTGTTGTATCTATTTTTTTTTATCTCTTGGGCGGTCACTTAATCAGTCGAACACGTCTTCGTCTGTGCTGTTTTCACTTGTCTATATTTAACATATTTTAGTGCTGGACTTTGTATTTCCTACACTACCTCGTGCTTCTTCGTCCATGACCTTATGAGAACCTGTAGCCATCCTTCATGACATATAGATTTGCCCTGATACAAGTCCAGAGTGTGTGGTAACCCAGACGACAAGACTACAAACAAGACGCAAGGGGACGAGTGTATAGTATACAGCAGATAATCATATTGTCCTGTCACGAAGCGTCTACACGTCTGATCATTCGCTTTTCCCGCTCTCCGACTACCCTCACCAGCCCCTCCGCCTCCATTGCACTGATGACCTCCTTGAACTCACCCGCGTCCAAACGGATGCTACTCTGATTTGCGAGCTGCTGTATCGCGTCAGCCCAGCGGACGCCGCGCGACGCGGCGGCGGCGGACGCGCCGAGGAGGTTGAGGACCTCCTTGCGCATGTCCTCGCGCTGCTTGCGCTGCTGCTGGCCGGTGCCGGTATTGAGGAGGCCCATGTCGATCTTGCCCGTCGTCGGGTCGAGCGCGGACGTGCGGATCGCGTCGCGCATGAGGCGGTAGGCCTCCTGCACGTCGCGCAGTTCGACGAGCGTCGAGAGGCGCATGCGTGCGTGGGCCTCGGACAGGCGGATCATCGACTCGAGCTGCCGCGTCGTCGCGGTGATGCGCTTCTCGGATGCGAGCGCGTCGTCGCCGACGCCGCGCAACTTCACGTATGATTTAACGAGCTCTTGCGAAGCCTCTGCTGTGATGGCGGGGTTGACGCGCGAGCGGCCGTAGTTGATGTACGCGAACAGTTGGTCTAGCGGCTGATAAAAACGTCAGGGCACGCTGGAACAACACATATAGAACAAAGCGTCGCGTACGATAATGTCCTCCCCACCCGTTTCGGGACAGTCTTCGATGTAGAGCCCGACGAGGTGCTGCGCGAGTTTGCGGTCGATGGTCTCGTTCACCTCGTCGAGGACGAGGTAGAGCAGATCGAAGCGGGAGATCAGCGTCGGTGG
>Ga0137359_10002809_pt1 | contig 14002 bp, 10 predicted proteins | sample Mad1_40_16metaG_FD_108281 | JGI IMG/M metagenome (GOLD analysis project Ga0137359, IMG submission 108281) | Vadose zone soil microbial communities from Angelo Coast Range Reserve, California, USA - Mad1_40_16 metaG | ecosystem: Environmental > Terrestrial > Soil > Vadose zone | place: USA... | reverse complement strand
GCGCTGCACGACCGCCCCGAGCTGCCGCACTGGACCAAGGGCCGCGTGGCCCTGCTGGGCGATGCCTGCCATCCCATGTTGCCGATGATGGCGCAGGGCGCCGCACAGTCGATCGAGGACGGCGCGGCGCTGGCGTCGTTGTTGCGCGCAATGCCGGACGACGTGCCCGGCGCGCTGCAGCGCTACGAGGCGGTGCGCAAGCCAAGGGCCACGCGCCTGCAGGAGGCGAGTGCCGCCAACCGTAAGCGCTTCCACCTGCCCGACGGCCCGGAGCAAGAAAAGCGCGACGCGGCCCTGGCGAATACAGGCGACCGATCCATCGCCAACATTGCGTGGCTCTACCAGCACGATGCGGCTGAAGTGAGGTAGTACAAATGATCGACGTGAATGGACTGGCGCACGTCATCCTGACCGTCGGTGACTGGGAGAAGGCGCGGGCCTTCTATGCCGAGCTGCTGCCCTTCCTGGGCATGAAGAAGGTCTATGACGGCAACAATTTCCTCTATCACGTGGGCGGCCGCACGGCGATCGGCATCCAGCGTTGCGAGAAGGAACACGAGAACGCGCGGTTCGTCCAGAACCGGGTCGGCCTGCATCATCTCTGCCTGCGCGCCCGGTCGCGCGAGGACGTCGACAAGGTCGCGGACAAGCTGCGCCAGATGGGCGCTCGTATCGACCGCGGGCCGCTGGAAGGTGATTGGGCCCCGGGATATTACTTCGTCGTCTTCGAGGATCCCGACGGCATCCGACTGGAAGTGAACTTCATTCCCGGCAAGGGCCTGTTCGCTTCCGACCCGCCGATCAATCCCAGTACCGATCCCGACTGGGACCAGAACGCTGGGCCGCCGCGCTTCTGATTGATCACTTTCGGCACACCATGGGAGGACTGGATTTCGATGGATTACACTTTGGTTCTGATCGGCGTTTTCGCGGTCTTCATCCCGGCTCTTTTGCTTCCGGGGCCGGATTTCGTGGCAGTCGTTCGATCGTCCATGACCTATGGAACGCGCTCCGGTCTTCTCACGACGCTCGGCGTGTCGATGGGTCTTTGCCTCTACGCGACGCTCAGTCTGCTTGGCCTGTCTGCAATTCTGGTCAAATACCAATGGCTGACCTGGGCCGTGCGTGTCCTGGGCGGATCGTATCTCGTCTTCCTGGGCATCAAGCTTTTCAGGGCCAAACCCCAAAAAATCAAGCTGGAGCAGGCGACCCGGCCATCCGGGAATCGCGCAATACTGTTCGGCTTTCTCGTCACACTGACCAATCCGAAAGCGATTGTTCTGTTCGCCAGCGTTTTCGCTACGGCCGTCACGGCCTCTACGCCTGTTTGGCTGATGGGCCTGATGATCGCCCTTGTGACCGCGTTGTCCTTGATCTGGTATTCTTTCGTAAGCCTCTTTATGTCCTCCGGTCCCGTCATGCGTCGCTTTCAGAGGGCCAGGCACTGGATAGAGAGGGCGGCTGGCGTCTGCTTCATCGGTCTTGGCGGGAAGGTGCTGACCGACGCCGGAAACCCGATCTCGCCCTGACGGACTCCGAGACTTGGGAGCGCCGCTGCCGTTCAAGCCATCCGGCGTGCGGGCCCGTCATCGCTCCGGCCGAGCGCTCGGCACTTCTCCCAGGACTTCCTTGGTATGCTCGCCGAGCCGCGGCGCCGGGCGCGCGGAGCGGGGGCGTTCGCGGTCGAAGGCGATCGGCAGGCCGACCACGCGCGGCGCGCTTTCCTCGCCCGGCCGGCGAGGGAGCCGGTGCACCAGGTCGACCGCGGCGAGCTGCTCGGTCGCTGCCAGCTCGGCGATGTCGTTGACCGGGCTGCACGGCACGCCCGCTTTGTCCATCGCCTCCAGCCAGTGCGCGCGCGTGTGGCCGCGCATCGCGGCGGCGATCATCGGCAGCAGCTCGGCCTTGTTCTCCACGCGTTGGGCGCTTTTCGCGAAGCGCGGATCGGTGGCCCATTCAGGGTGGCCCAGCACCTGCGCACAGCGCGCCCACAGCCGGTCGTTGCCGGGCGCGAGGCAGATCGGATGGTCGGCCGTGTCGAACGTCTGGTAGGGAACGATCACGGCGCCGCCGGTGCCGTGCCGCTTCGGGACCGTGCCGCTCGCGAGGTAGGAATTGACCTGCCCCTCGACCCAATGCACGGCCGAGTCGAAGAGCGAGGTGTCGACCAGGCAGCCCTTGCCCGTCTTGTCGCGCATGCGCAGCGCCGCCAGCGCGCCGATGGTGCAGAACATGCCGGTCGCCTTGTCGTTGATCGAGGCGCCGCAGAAGGTCGGCGGGTCCTCCGGCCGGCCGGTGACGCTCATCATGCCGCCATAGGCCTGCAGCAGGGGATCGAAGCCCGGCTTCATGCGCAGCGGCCCCTGGTAGCCGAAGGCCCAGATCGAGCAGTAGATGAGGCGCGGATGGCGCTTCAGCATCGCCTCGGGGCCGATGCCGATCTCGTCGACGACGCCCGGCCGCAGGTTCTGGATCAGGATGTCGGCGGTCTCGCACAGCCGGTTCAGCGCCTCGACATCGGCCGGCGCTTTAAGATCCAGCGTGACCGAGCGCTTGTTGCGGTTCTGGCTGTAGAAATAGAGCGACGTCACGCCGTCCGGTCCGAACGGAGGGCCCCAGATACGCGCGTCGTCGCCACCGTCGGGCTTCTCGATCTTGATCACGTCGGCGCCCATATCGGCCAGCAGCACGCCGGCGAGCGGCCCGGCCAGCGCCTGGCCCACTTCGATGACGCGGACTCCTTCGAGGGGTAGCATTGCCGGATCCTCTCTATGTCTGTCGCCAGAGTTACCGCATCCTCCGGCGTGAGCGAAGCGGGCATCGCGACGCGGAGTGGGGAAAGCTCGGCCGCAGATGCCAGGCATACGCTGAAAGTCAATACAGTCTGGCGCTGCCAGCGGTCACCGGCTAAGGTGAGAACGCTGGAAAGCACTGGGGACTCTGCAGCCATCACTGCTGGCAGGAGTGCCTCTACATAACAATCAATAAGCGTTTCTTCGCGTGTGCAAGCGTTCTTCAGGGAGGGCGAATGTCATGCAAGTCAACAACGTGTCCCGTCGTCGGGTCATGGCCGGAAGCGCTGCCATCGGCCTTGTGGGCGCGCCGTTCGTGCGTCGCGCTAACGCAGCAGGAAACCTTACGATCGGGCTTTGGGATCACTGGGTTCCAGGCGCCAACGATGCCCAGTCTGCGATCATCAAGGAATGGGCAGACAGAGAAAAGGTCGACGTGAAGGTCGACTACATCACGAGCCAGGGGAACAAGCTGCTCCTTACGCTGGCGTTGGAAGCACAGGCCAGGTCCGGCCATGACATCATGGAATTCACCAACTGGGAGTCGGCGCAGTACAACCAGGCTCTCGATTCCGTCGACGACATCATCAAAAGCGTCGTCGCAAGGAACGGACCGATTGATCCAGCGGTCGAGTATCTCGGCAAGTTCGAAGGCAGGTGGCTGGGCGTCCCCATGACGCGGGGCACGCTCTTGCTCGGCTGCTGCTCGCGGTTCGACTTGATGAAGGAGCATGCGGGCATCGACGTCCAGGCACTTTACCCGGCCGGCAAGCCACCCGCAGACGCGAGCTGGACATGGGACACCTTCCTTGCCGCGGCCGAAAAGTGCCAAAGGGCCGGCTTTGGCTTCGGGTTACCGCTCGGCTCCACCACCGACACCAACCAGTGGGTCGGCGCCTTGTTCCTGGCCTATGGCGCAGAACTCATGGATGCCAAGGGCAACACAACGGTCAAGACGGACGCCGTCCGCCAGGTGCTTGAGTACGGCAAGAAGCTCGCCGCGTTCTGTCCTGCGGACGCACAGGCTTGGGACGACGCGTCGAACAACAAATGGCTCATCTCCGGCAAGGGTGCGTTGATTTTCAACCCCCCGAGCGCGTGGGCCGTCGCCAAGCGCGATGCGCCCAAGGTAGCCGAGAAGTGTTGGACGCATGGCTTTCCGAAGGGGCCGAAAGGTCGGTTCAATCCGATCCTCCCGCGTTTCTATGGTCTTTGGAGCTTCTCGAAGAACAAGGCGGCTGCCAAGAGCCTGCTCGAGTACCTCACTTTGCGTCAGAATGCCGAGAAGCAGGTCGCGGCGAGCCAAGGCTACGATATCCCGCCGTACCCAAAGTTCAACGACTTCAAGACCTGGGACGAGGAGGGACCACCCAAGGGCTCGATCTCGCACTATCCGATCAGAGGCGGCGATCAGGTCGCCGGGGTTACGTGCTCACCAGCCCCTCCGCTTATCGCCTCCCAGATCTGGGCTCAGTCGGTTCAGGCCCACATGATTGTCCGGCTATTCAAGGGCGAGCCGATGGATAAGACGCTCGATTGGGCTGAAAGAGAAGTTGAAGGTTTCAAGCGAACCTAATTGTGTCCAAAGCTGACTGCGTCCGGTCCGCGTGACCGGACGCAGGTCCGCCGCGAAGCGGCCTTCTCGTCGCCATCGCATTCACACATCCCGACTCACTGCTCATAATTCCCTCTCCGCCGCTTGCGGGGAAAGGGCGGGCCCATTGCGTAGCAATGTCGTGTGGGTAACCCCCGCACTGGGGTGGCGGATGTTACGAATACAGTGTGGGTGGAGAGATACATCTATGACTCACCCAACCTCTCCCCCGCTAAGAGCGGGCGAGGGGTTGGGTGAGGATGAGCTCGGGCAGAGCGGTGGAGGGGCTGGCACGCTTCTTGGTAGAGTATCGTCGCCTCTGAAAAACGCTGCGAACAAGGGAGACCCGCATGGCCGCGAATGTACTGGAGATCGATTCCGAGCGGTTGTGGGAGAGCCTCGAGCGGTCGGCGGAGATCGGGCGGTTCCGCGATGTGGGCCTGCGCCGGTTGGCGCTATCGGCCGAGGACAAGCAGATGCGCGACCTGTTCGTCGAATGGGCGCGGGCGGCGGGCTGCAGCGTCGAGATCGACCGGCTGGGCAACATCTTCGCCCGGCGCGCGGGCAGCGATCCCAGCCTGCCGCCGGTCGCGATCGGCAGCCATCTCGACACCCAGATCTGCGGCGGGCGCTACGACGGCATTTTGGGCGTGTTGTGCGGCCTGGAGGTGATCCGCACCTTGAACGACCGCGGGCTGCAGACGAAGCGCGGTATCGAGGTTATTTGCTGGACCAATGAGGAGGGCGCCCGCTTCAGCCCGCCGATGATGGGCTCCATGGCCTTCGCCGGGGTGCTGCTGCTCGACAGTGTGTTGGCTACCACCGATGATGCCGGCATCACGGTCGGGCAGGCGCTCGACGCCATCGGCTATGCCGGCCCCGCGCCGCTGGGGCAGCGCAAATTTGATTCCTACCTGGAGCTGCACATCGAGCAGGCGCCGGTGCTGGACCGCGAGGGCTGCGACATCGGCATCGTGGTCGGCGGCTACAAGACCCAGGCGCTGAAGCTCACCATCAACGGCGACACGGGTCATGCCGGCGGCACGCCCATGGCGATGCGGCGCAACGCCCTGGTCGGCGCCGGCTACGTCATCGCGTCGGTCAACGACATCGGCCTCGCTTACGCGGCCGACGAGGGGCGCACCACCACGACCCGGATCGAGAGCTTCCCCAACCTGCCAGGCACCTACGCCGAGCAGGTGAGCCTCACCATCGATTTCCGCCACATCGAACCGGCCCGCTTCGAGGCCATGCGCAAGGAGATCGACACCGCCATCGCAGCCGTTGCGAAGAAGGCCAACGTCGACATCGAGGTCGCGGAAGGCTGGAGCTGGGGCACCGAGCTGTTCGCGCCCGAATGCATCGAGCTCCTGAAGTCGACAGCCGGGGAACTAGGCTTGCCCTATCGCGAGATGCGCAGCCAGGCCGGCCACGACGCCTATGCCGTGGCGACCATGGCGCCGACGGCGATGATCTTCACGCCCTGCTTCGAGGGCATCAGCCACAATGTGAACGAGGCGATCGAGCTCACCCGGTCCGTGCCCGGCGCCAACCTCCTGCTGAACGCCGCCGTCGCCAGGGCAAACCGCTAGACGGCGACGCTGTTCGTCCACGCCATGATTGGAGGGCTATTGAGGTCCTGGCGCCGACGGTGGTCGAGTTGTTGCTTCGGCTGCCGTCCGTCGAATTCACCAGATCGTGACCGGAAGTCATTCATAGTTCTTGATGAAGTGGTGATGATCCAGCTGTGATCCTTTCAAGGAGGCTGGTAGATGCGAAAGATTCTCCAGCGCGAGACGGGCTCGCGTGGCGCGGAAGGTTGGCTGAGGCTCGAGCAAACTACTCCCAGCAAACGAGCCAGTCCCGAGCTGAGAGCCGGGCCACCCAAGGTTCTCGTCATTCTTGGTCATCCCCGCCGGGGCAGCCTCTGCGAGGCATTGGCAGATGCATATGCGGCAGGAGCACAGAACGCTGGGGCCGAGGTGCAACGCCTCACGCTCTCGGACCTCGTTTTCGAGCCAAATGTCCTGGTGCCTTCGCCCCGCGACCAACCGATGGAAGCCAGCATCTCCGATGCAGTTAGCCTTGTCGCCTGGGCGGAGCATCTCGCCTTCGTTTTCCCCACATGGGGGGGCACGAGGCCGGCCTGCCCTAAAGGGTTTCTCGATCGTCTCGTGATGCCGGGTTTCGCGTTCGCCGACCGCGAACACGGCGAGGGCTGGGACAAGCTTCTTGTCGGCAAGACCGCTCATCTTGTGACGACGATGGACACGCCACCCTGGGTCTATCGGTGGATCTATCGCGCTCCGGGGCTGAACGCTCTCAGCCGCGCTACGCTCGGCTTTTGTGGCATAGAACCGGTGCGCAGCACCGTCTTCGGCCCCGTCAAGACCTCCAGCGCCGAACGTCGTGCACAGTGGATCGAAGAGGCGCGGCACGAGGGCCTGGCGCTTCGCAATGGTGCGTTGACGACCATCCAGCGCATGCGCAGGCGCCTCGCGGCATGGGTGGCTAGTTTCCGCCTGCAGTTCCACCCGATGGCATGGGCAGCCTACGCTATCGGCGCAGCGGGCGCCTGGCACGCCACGGGCCATTTTTCAGCGCTTGCCTTCTGGCTCGGTCTCGCATGTCTGTTCTTCCTGGAGCTGGCGACTGTATTCACGAATGACAAGTTCGACTTCGAGAGCGACATACGCAACCGTCACTATGGTCCCTTTACCGGAGGCTCGCGTGTTCTCGTCGACGGCAGCATCAGCTTTGCCAGTATGCACGTCGCCGTGCTGCTTGCGCTCGGCTCTTTTCTTGTAAGCGGTCTCGCGCTGGCCACTGTGATACCACCTCTTCCGAGCCTACCCATTCTGGCCTCGCTAGGCGTGCTCGCTCTCGGCTACACCGTACCGCCACTCAAACTCTGCTGGCGCGGACTGGGTGAGATCGATGTCGGTGTGACGCACAGCCTGGGTGTCATTCTTTGCGGCTACGCCTTCCAAGGCGGAACATGGACGAACGCATGGCCCTGGCTTGTCGCGGTCCCGCTCTTTTTTGCGATTCTGCCGGCCATCACGCTTTCGGGGATTCCCGACTATTCGGCGGATTACGCAGTAGGCAAAGGTACGATCGCCGTTCGGCTCGGTCCCCGTGTCGCCGTCAGGGTCGCCCAGGCGACGACCGCCGTGGCGGCGGTGATGGCAGTTGCGCTATTGCCTCGATTGATCGGCGTCAGCACTCTGGCAGCGATCATGCTCCTTATCGTGCCGCATGCGATCGCGCAGGTCATGGTGCTGGAGCGATATCTGAGACACCGATACGAACCACGCCGCATTGACGGGCTCATGGCCATGGCTCTGACCTACGTCCTCTGGTTCGTCGGAATCCCACTCTCGGGCCTGATTTGATCGGCGTTGAACACGCCCGCTTGTCCGATCATTCCGTAATGGCACGGTTGCCGGTGCTGACCGCCAATGATCTGGTCAAGACCTATGAATCCGCCGGAGGTTCCGTCCACGCCCTTCGGGGCGTCGATTTCGAATTGGCACGGGGGGACTTCGTCGTTCTGCTCGGTCCGTCCGGGAGTGGCAAATCGACTCTCCTCAATCTTATCGGCGGACTTGATCGTGCAACCAGCGGCCGCCTCCTGTTTGGAGAGACTGATCTTGCGGCGCTCGACGAGCGGGAGCTAACCCTCTACCGGCGTCGTCACGTCGGCTTCGTCTTTCAATCCTATAACCTCATCCCGAGCCTGACGGCCGGCGAGAACGTCGCGCTCGGAGCCATCGGCACCGAGCGGGCTCTGACCCCGGAGGATGCACTTGCTCTCGTAGGTATTACTGATCTGCGCGACCGTTTTCCGGCGCAGCTTTCCGGCGGGGAGCAGCAGCGCGTCGCTGTCGCGCGAGCCATCGTGAAACAGCCAGATCTGCTCCTGTGCGACGAACCCACCGGTGCGCTCGACTGCAAGACAGGCGTGCTCGTGCTCGAGGCGCTCGATCGGGTGAACCGTCAGTTTGCGACCCCTACCGTCCTGGTAACCCACAACGCGGTTATTGCCGACATGGCAGACCGCGTTGTTCACCTCGCCGACGGCGTGGTCATGCGAATCGAGAGCAATGCAGCGCGAGCACAGGCACAGGAACTGTCGTGGTAGCGAGCCCAATGCACATCCTCGATCGCAAGCTGGTCCGCGATCTTTGGGCTTTCCGGGGACAGGCGCTGAGCATCGTCCTTGTCCTCGCCTGCGCTGCAGCCGCAGTGACCATGTCGTTCAGCGTCCAGCGGTCGCTCGACGCTACGCGTGAGGATTACTACCGGCGCTATGGATTTGCCGACCTGTTCGTCTCGATTCCGCACGCGCCCCTGTCGCTTGCCGAGACCATCCACCGGATCCCTGGAGTGCTGGCGGTTGCGGCTCGAATCGTCGGTTATGGGGTAATTTCAATTGATGGCTTCGACGAGCCGATCACCGGCCGGCTGATATCGCTTCCGGAGAATGGCGATCCGCAGGTCAACGCCCTCGCACTGCGACAGGGCCAAAGCCCCACGCCCGATCGTCCTGGGGAGGTCGTGGTCAATGAGAGCTTTGCAGCGGCCCACGGTCTGCGTCCCGGCAGTCGGCTGACGATAACGATCAGCGGACGCAAAAGAGTCCTCACGATTACCGGCGTCGCACTCTCGCCCGAATACATTTATGCGCTCGGACCAGGACAGATCGTCCCCGACGACCGTCGCTTCGGCATTGTCTGGATGGAGCGCTGGGAGCTGGCGACGGACCTGGGCATGGCAAATCAGTTCAACGATCTTGCCATCCGGCTGCGTCCGGGCACATCGACCGCCAGCGTGACCGAAGCGCTGGAGCGGCTGTTGGCACCCTACGGCGGCACCGATATTCATGATCGCAGCCAGCAATACTCGCATGCGTTCGTCTCGAGCCAACTGAAGGAGCTGGGTGCCATCGGTGCCCTTGTGCCAGCCATTTTTCTAGGTGTCGCCGTTTTTCTGCTTCACGCATCGATGTTGCGGATCATCGAGTTACAGAGGGCGCAGATAGGTATCATCAAGGCATTAGGATTCGATGGCAACACGATCGGCTGGCATTACGTGAAATTCGCACTCGTGCTTGCCGGCGCCGCAACTGTGCTCGGGATTCCCATTGGGATCGTGCTCGGCTATGGCATGACCAGGATCTATGCCGAGTTTTTTCACTTTCCATTCCTGAGCTATGGACCCGACATGCTGGCCGTCGCCGGTGTCGTCGCAGCCCTCGGGTGCGCAGCCGCGGTGGGTGCGCTGCATCCCGTAGGGCGCGCTGTGGCGCTTCGGCCTGCTGTCGCAATGCTTCCAGCATCGCCGGTCACCTATCGGAGAATCGCAGGCGAACGGCTGGCGCGGCGCCTTACAGCACCAGCATCCATGGTTCTTCGGCAACTCCGCAGGCGCCCTCTCCGCCCCATGCTCACAACGGCGACGGTCGCTTTTGCCATGGGATTGCAGATCGCTACACTCTTCAGCTTCGACGCGCTCGACGCGATGGTCGATGTGTTCTACGCACGGTCGCAACGCCAGGATGCGACGATCGTATTTGCGGCGCCGCTGCCCGCCACGGTGCTCGCCGATCTCGCACGGAGGTCAGGTTTGCGCGCTGTCGAAGGCCGCCGCGACATACCAGTGCGACTCGGCGTCGCCGGCACGTCCAGACAGGTCGTCCTCACCGGCCTGCCGGCTGGCGGCACCCTCCATCGTCTGCTTGATCTTGCGCTTGTGCCGGTTCCTGTGCCCGGCGACGGGATCGCGCTTTCGCGTACGCTTGCCATAATCCTTCATGCCCACCCAGGCGATCGCGTGACTGTCAGCAGCGCCGCAGGGCGCTCTTTCGAGGTCCCGGTTACGGTGCTCGTCGAGCAATACATCGGAATGGGCGCCTACATGGAGCTTGCTGCTCTCGACCGCCTGTTGGGAGACGGACCGATTGTCACCGGCGCCGAGGTGAAGCTCGCTGGTGACGATAATTCGAGCTTCTATCGCGCGCTCAAGGACTCTCCCATCGTCGCAGGCTTTGTGCCGCGCGTGGCAACGGTGACAGCTTTTCGTGAGACTATGGCCCGAACGCTAACGATCATAGTTTCCTTCTTCGTCGCTTTTGCCGGCATCGCCACCTTCGCGATCGTCGATGCGACCGTCCGCGTCGCATTATCGGAGCGGGTCCGCGAGCTATCGATCATGCGCGCTCTCGGCTTCGGCAATGGGACGATCGTGTTCATGCTTGCTGGCGAACTGGGCGTGGCTGTCGTGGCGGCACTGCCTTTGGGATCCGTCGTCGGACTCGGTCTGGGTCAGTTGATCGTATGGAATCTCGACAACGACTTGTTTCATGTGCCGCTCGTCGTGGGGTGGCGTAGCTATGCGATTGCCGGCAGCACCGTGCTTGCGGCGGCGACTATCTCGTGCACGCTAGCCGCCCGCCGGTTGCGCGAAATCAATATCCCCGCGGCACTGAGGGTTGGGGTGACTTAGTGCGACGCCCGGCAGGACTTCAGGCCGTCTTGCTCCGGATGAAGGCGCCGATCTCGAGGCAGCCGTTGCGCCCTTCCGAGAGTATGGGGGCGAAGAGCGGGAACACATGCAGCATGTTCGGCCAGATCGCCAGACGCACCTCGACGCCCGCGGCGTGCAGCTTCTCGGCAATGCGCGTGGCGTCGTCCAGCAGCGTCTCCGCCGTGCCGACCTGCACCAGGATCGGCGGCAGGCCTTTCAAGTCGGCATGGAGCGGCGCCGCAAGAGGTGTCTTCGCGTCCTTGCCGTCGAGGTACATGCCGGCCATCCAGAGCAGGCCGTCCTTCTGCACCATGGGATCCTGCACCGCGCGCGTCGTGATGCTGTTGCCTGCGCCCTCACGATCGACCCAGGGCGAGATCGCCACGGCACAGCCCGGCAACTCGAGCTTCTGGTCGCGCAGATTGACCAGGGTGGCGATCGCGAGTCCGCCGCCGGCGGAATCGCCGGCGATCGCCAGCCGGCTCGGGCCGAAACCCTGCTGCAGCAGCCAGCGCCACGCCATGGCCGCGTCTTCCACCGCCGCCGGGAAAGGGTGCTCCGGTGCGAGCCGATAATCGATCACCAGGATACGGGCGCCGGAGGCGGCGGAGATGTCGTAGGCGAGCCGCCGGTGCGTGTTGATCGAACCGATGGCGTATCCGCCACCCTGCAGGTAGAGGACCGCACGCTCGGGGTCGCAGCCCGGCGCCGCCACCCATTCCGCCGGCACGCCGCCGGCATCGACCTTCTCGCACATGGCATCCGGTGCGCCGCCCAGGAAATCCGCCATCTTCTCGAACCGGGCGCGCGCCTGACCGACATCGGGAGTTTCAGGGGCCGGGCGCGAGCGCAGCAGGGTGACGAGGCTGTCGAGCTGGGCTGTGGTCATTTGAAGTCGCTCCCCCCGGGATTGGTGTCGCCGCAGCATTTCGGACAACGGCCGCCAGTTCAACAGAGGATGCCGCTTACGCGTCGGCCTGTGAAACGGGACCGTATGTGTTAGGCTGGCGGCAAGCCGCCGGATCGAGGAAGCACATATCCAGGAGGCATATCGAGGAGACACGCTATGAACGATACCATGAGCCTGTCGCGGCGCGCCGATGCGCTGGAAGCCAGGATGGCGCAAGAGCTCGACGTCATCGTCATCAAGTCGCGCCTCTACAGCCTGGCCGAGGGCGACATGAGCCCGCCGCCGAATGCCGGCCTGCTGATGAAGCAGAACCCGAATGCGCGCGTTTTGATGGGTGACGACCCGCGTCTGCCGGCGATGCCGGAAAAGCCGACGCTGATGGACTTCTTCAAGCACCGCTTTGGCCCGTGCATGCACCTCCTGCAGAGCGCCCGGCATGCGGTGAAGGCCGACCTGCCCGAGAAGATGGTGCTGGCCTGCCTGCTGCACGACATCTCGACCATCGGCTTCATCCGCGGCGACCACGGCTATTGGGGTGCGCAGCTGGTCGAGCCCTATGTCGACGAGGAAGTGACCTGGGCGATCCGCGCTCACCAGGTGTTGCGCTTCTACCCCGACGAGCAGGTCGGCTATGAATATCCGCAAGCCTACATCACCGCGTTCGGCCCGGACTACCAACCCGATCCCTACGTCGCGGAAGACTACAAGCGGATGCGGGATCACAAATGGTACATGTCGGGCCGGCAGATCACCATGCACGATATTTACTCGTTCGACCCCGACCTGCATGTCGAACTCGATGAGTTCACCGACATCATCGGCCGCAACTTCCGCCAGCCCGAACAGGGCCTCGGCTTCGACAACAGCCCGGTTGCGCATATGTGGCGCGCGATGATCCGCCCGGCGAAGTATCTCTGACGTGTATCCCGCTTCGGCGAGCATATGCAGTCAGGCTGCTCAGTTTCTGATTCAAACAACAACCTCACCCTGAGGAGCCCGCTCAGCGGGCGTCTCGAAGGGTCGGCGACGGAAGCGGTGTGTAACCCACCCTTCGAGACGCGGCCGGAGGCCGCTCCTCAGGGCGAGGAAGTGAGTTGAAGCGACCAACGCCGGTATTGCTTTGCGTTTCCGTTCCCACGCCCTTAGGTTCGCTGTGAGCATTCCCATGGAGAATGCCGCCAAGACTTACGGAGCTGACGCGATGCCAGCATTTTCGCCCCGCATCCACGAGGCGCCGGACGACCTGCTCGCCGCCATCGATTACTGCTACGAGCAGGGTTGGACCGACGGCCTGCCGGTCGTCCCGCCGGCTGTCGATCGGGTCAAAGCCATGCTGGCGGGCGACGGCCGGCCTGCGGAGACCGTGATCGCGCACCATCCCGCGACCGGACTCGAGCTGTCGCTGCACGCTGCCGCGGTCAATGCCGTCATGGCCGGCTGCCTGCCGGAGTATTTTCCGGTGCTCGTCGCGGCGTTCGAGGCCATGGACAGGCCGGATTTCAATTTCCACGGCTCGACCGCCAGCACCGGCGGCTCGGCGCCGCTACTCGTCGTCAGCGGTCCTCATGCCGACGACATCGGCATGAATGCCGACGTGAATCTGTTCGGCCCCGGCAATCGCGCCAACTCGACGATCGGCCGGGCGGTGCGGCTGATCCTGCGCAACGTCTTCCAGATGATCCCCGGCATCTCGGACAAGTCGACGCAAGGCAATCCGGGCAAGTACAGCTTCTGCATCGCCGAGCGCGCGCGCGGCAATCCGTGGCCGCTGCTCTGCGAGGCGCAGGGCTATGCCAACGGCACGTCGAGCGTCACCGTCTTCGCGGGCGGCGGCTTCGGCAATGTCGAGAACCACGGCGGCAACACGCCGGAGCAGGTGCTGGGTTCGGTCGCCGACGCGATGGCCAACTATGGCTGCATTACGCTGGGCCAAAGCGTGGTGATCCTGGCGCCCGAGCACATGGGCATTGTTGCGGAGGCCGGCTGGACGCGCGAGCGGACGCAGGACTTCTTGTTCAGCCAGGCCAAGCGCTCGGTCGAGGGCATGAAGGGCGTCGGCAAGTACCGCGACCGCGAATACGACTCGCAGCACGGCGAGAGCGCGCCCAAGCTTGTCGAGAAGGGCTTCGTCCATCGCGGACTCAAGCCCGAGGATATATTGATCACGATGGGCGGCGG
>Ga0137359_10002806_pt1 | contig 14006 bp, 6 predicted proteins | sample Mad1_40_16metaG_FD_108281 | JGI IMG/M metagenome (GOLD analysis project Ga0137359, IMG submission 108281) | Vadose zone soil microbial communities from Angelo Coast Range Reserve, California, USA - Mad1_40_16 metaG | ecosystem: Environmental > Terrestrial > Soil > Vadose zone | place: USA... | reverse complement strand
AGGCAGAGCAAAGGTAGTTTGAGCTTCATGAAAGTTTCCCCTGTATTCGGGTTTGGTAAGGCAGACGGACGCCCAATGATTACAATATCGTCACAATTCTGTCTATGACGAAATTGTAACCTTTTGCGACCTCGTGCCGCGCGCTGCGACGACGCTACGCTTTGTGTGGAAAGGTCAGAATAACGGCTGTTCCTCGCCCGATTTCGCTTTCAATCGAAACCAAGCCGCCATGAAGATCGACAATCGACTTGACCAATGACAGTCCGAGCCCCGTTCCGGCCGAGCTGCGCGATTTGTCGCCGCGATAGAAGCGATCGAACACGTGCGGCAGATGTTCTGGTGAAATTCCGGAACCGGAATCATGCACGGAAACTTCGGCGCCGGCGCCGGAAGTCCCGATCGAAATTCGAATTTCGCCTCCGTCGGCGGTGAAACGTAGCGCGTTGTCCGCAAGATTGCTTATCGCGCGATTGAACAGGATCGGATCGGCGAAAACATCGGCGTCTCCACTGCAACTGATTGCGACATGTCGCTCTTCGGCGAGCGCTTGGTAGAAGCCGACGATTTTCTCGAGAGCGGCGCGACCGTTGAATACCGAGCGATTGACTTGTTGTTCAGCAGCATCCGCGCGCGCGAGAAAAAGCAGATTGTCGATGATTGCGGACAATCGTTCGCACTCCGCGGCGGCAGATTCGATCACTTGACGATACTGTTTGGGAGAGCGCTCCCGAGTCAGCGCAACTTGCGCTTCACCAAGCATGTTGCCGATCGGTGTCCGCAATTCATGCGCGAGGTCGGCGGAGAATTGAGATAAGCGCGTAAACGAATCTTCCAACCGCATCAACATGTGGTCGAATGACGCCGCCAGCGGCCGCAACTCGGTCGGCCAGCGCGCCGGGTCGACGCGCTCGTTTAAGTGAGCGGGTTGGACGCGTTCGAGCGCGCGGCGCAATGCGGTAAGCGGTCGCAGGCCACGCCTTGTCACGGTCACGGCGATCAAAGCAGATGCGACGACGCCGAGACCCAGCCCGAGCACGAGCAGTGTGCGAAATTGTTTTCGAAATCGCTCATCGCTCGAACGGTCCTGAGCGATTTGAATCGTGTAATTGCGGCCGTTCACGTTGTCAGTTTGAGCCAGGAGCGAAAACAATTTTCGATCGCTTCGATAATCGGCAGGCGCTGGCTGGTTCGATGTCGATGTTGGCGACGAAAAAAGGAAGGTCGGCAGGATGCGATCCATTCCGGTCGTTTCCGCAACCAGGCTCCCGTCCGGGCCGATAAGTCGTATCCAGTAAACCGCCGCTTCGCCGGTGCGTGGAGTTTGCAAATCCTGCACGACCAACGCGATTCCGGACGGCTGTCTCAGCTCATTTCGGATCGCGGCGAACTTGTCCGCGAGCACGGCGTTATCTTCTTCAAACGCGTGCCGAACCACGATCCAGTAAAACAACCCGAGGCTACACGAGAGAAGAAGCGCGGCGCAAAGGGTGAAGAGCAGGACGAGCTGCGTCGCGATCGAGCGCGGTTTAGTCCGGTTTGAGGACATAACCGACACCGCGAATCGTGTGGACGAGCTTTTTCTTGAACGGATCATCGACTTTGGACCGCATACGGCGGACGACAACATCGACCACGTTGCTGTCCGTGCTGAAATCGATGTCCCAAACGTGTTCGGCGATTTCCTTACGCGAAACGACCGAGCCGCCAGCCCGCGCGAGATGAGTCAAAAGAAGAAATTCTTTTGGAGTCAGGTCGAGCGGCACACCATGCCGCGTCGCGCGATGGTGGCGCGTGTCGATTTCCAAATCCTGAATTCGGATCTCGTCGGACTTGGCGGGAGTTCTTCGCAGAAGCGAGCGCACTCGAGCCAGCAATTCTGAAAACGCGAAAGGTTTGACGACATAATCGTCAGCGCCGAGCTCGAGTCCTTTCACGCGATCGCGCACGCTGTCGCGCGCGGTCAGAAAAATGACGGGCGTGTGCACGCCTGCCTGGCGCAGTTCGGTCACCAAGTTCCAGCCGTCTTGTTTCGGCAGCATGACATCGACAATCAACAGATCGAACTTGCGACGCCGCGCGGTGTTGAGTCCGCGCACGCCATCGCCGGCGGTGGCGACGCGGAAGCCAGCTTCACGAAGCCCCTTCGCAAGAAAGGCGGCCGTTTTCTTTTCGTCTTCGACTATCAGAATGTTCACGCTTCCAAACTTATAACACAAAAAGGCCGCTTCCGAGGAAGCGGCCTTTCGTAAATCAGTCTTGGAGTCTTTTACGGCAACGCGGTGCCCGATTTGCTCTTTGCTAGCGAAACATCCACGGCATCAATGAATCCGTCGGTATTAAGGTCCTCGCGGAAATTGAACGTCGCAAGAGCATGGCCCGATTGCGACTTGGTCTGGCTCACATCCACCGCATCGGTGAAGCGGTCGGCGTTCGTGTCGCCAATGAGAACGTCCATACGCGCGGCGACACTGGGCAACACGTTACCGGAAGTGTCCTGCACATTGCTAAGGGTCACGATGAGATGCTGAACGTTCGCCACATTGGTGAGGTTCACGACCACCTCATTGGCACTAGCGCCGATGCTTGGGTTGCTTTGTCCGTTGGAAGATGGCGCGACGGTGGCGCTTCCCTGCGTGACCGACGCATTCCCGCTCGTCGCCACTGGCCGATCAAATGTGTAAACGAGCGTATAATTGTTCGATGGACCGCCGAACCGACATTCGATGCCAGCCGGACCATTGAACGGCAACGCTACATCGAAGTTTCCGGCGCTGCCGTGCGTCTTGCGCGACACGACGTGCGGCGTCGGCACTGTTCCAGTTACCGCGGCTTCGGCATTGATGAAGCCATATCCATCAAGAACGGAATAGCCGTGGCCAATCTTGTTCTTGATCCGGCCGCTAAACGGATACGTGACGCCGCCATCGACAATGGTTCCGTTGAAGCTCATACCCGGAAGAATGTTCGTGCCGTTAGGATCTTCCGGAATCAAAACGCCGTCTCCAAGAAGATCGGCATCGGAGTCCGGACGGAACAAGGAGATGCCAGTTCCAATGACCGGCGCGTTGGCGCCGGGTTTGGTTAGGCCTTGCGGCACCGTCGAATCCTGTTGCTGCAGCCGTCCGGCATTGAATCGGTAGATATCGCCTGCGGTCATTTTGTTGTCGGCGAACGTCAAATTAAGCGTCCACTCGTGTTCCGTCGGATTACTCGGGTCCGGATTCGATGGGAACGCCGCTGGAACACTTCGCGCGTGCGTCACGTCGGCCGAAGCAACGCCAACGAGATTCCCCACGAGGAACTTCGAAGTGAAGACCATGCCGGGCGTGTACTTATATAGAGCAGGGGTGAGAAAATCCATCGGCGTGAAGCCGGTGAAGTTTCCGCCGGTTGGGTTGCCACCGGTCTGCGGGGTGGCTTCAGGATTGAAGTTAAGCGTTTTCAAATATCCTGACCCGGAATAGGAAACGCTAAACGAGTTCGGATCGTTTCCACCGAGACCGAGATTCGTATCGCCGTCGCTACTGATTGTGATCGAAACCTTGCCACCATTTGAAGCGGTCGCAGTCCCGGTGGCCAAATGAGGATCGAGGTCGTGCGGAAACGCGGTGAGCTGCAAAATCGTTTTCACCTGTTGCGGTGTCAGACTGTGCGAGCCGCCGTGCGATTGCAGAACGAGCGCTGCCAGCGCCGCCGCATGCGGAGACGCGGCGCTCGTGCCGTAGAAGTTCGGGAAATCGTCCGGATCGGATGTTGAATCGGCTTCAACAGGAATGTCGCCGAGCGGGAAGAACGTGTTGTTAACACCATTCGCGGCCGCAACGTCCGGTTTAAAGCGCACCTGCGGCGTAGCCAGTCGATGATTATTCGTGTCGAAGTAAATCGAGACCGGCCCTGTTGAACTAAAATGTTCGGGGATGTTTGGCCGGAAAACGTCGTACGCCGCCACGCTGTTCGCACCTGCAGCGGCGCTGTGACCGAACGTAACGGGCATTGTGTAAGACGTGTATTCGGCCGGACCGCAATTGCGGGTTCCGTTACCGAAGAAGACGTATTTCAGAACATTCGCCGCGTTGGCCGGCGCAGTGGTGTTGGATCGACTGATCACCATCTGCACTTGCGTTCCGGAATTGCTCAGCGCCGGAATATCTAACTCAATCGGCCGATTGTTGATGAAGTTGTTCGTCGTGAGCGACTGATCGGGAATGTAATTCCCGCTCGTGTCGAAGTAGAGAATGTTGAAATCCTGCGTCATCGTCGACGAGGCGTTGGCCTGATTCACTTTGATGCTGAACGGCCCGTGCGTCGGGACGGAAGTCGTTCCCGTCGGATCCGGTGTCGCGAATGGATGCACGTGGAGCGTGTAATTGCCGGTGATCTGCGGAAAGAATGTCACCGTTTCGTCAACACCGGTGTCTTGATCGATGATCGTGTTTCCGTTCGGATCGATCACGGCGACGATCGCGTCGAAGTTATCGGCCGGTGTCGCCGGCGTCGCGTGTTCGGTGATCACGTAAGATTGGCCGGCCGTGAGCATGATCGGACCAAAATCGACCGCCATACCCCCTTCGCTGTCGCCGGTGTTTTGATAGATCGGCGGGTCGATCAACGCCGGCGCATTCGAGTCGTAAGGATCGTTCCATTGAAAAACGAACGCGAGCGCATCGCTGCCGCTGTTAATCGTTTGGGCCACGTCCTGCTTATTTGAGTCGCCGCTCGGATCGAAATTATGAAACCCGCCGGCATATAGCGCCGTTGGCACTCCGTTCAGATTGATATTGGTGTTCTTCAGCGCGTTGTTCGTCGCCGCAGTCAACCCCGTGCCGTTCGCCACTGATCGGTAAACAGATTCGTAACCGTCAACGCTCCAGTTGTTCGCTGCGGACGAAGCGTATGTCACCCCGGCCGCCACGACATCGTTCACGCCTTGCGCGATGATGCCGTCCTGGAACATCGGCTCATCCAAATAGGAAACGTCATCGCAGACAACATCGCCTTTAAAACCTTGTTGAGTCGCATCGGGATAGGTGTAACCGGGAAGCCCCGCGAGCGCCCGAATGTTATTGGCGAATCCGAGTTCGCCGCTGTCGGCGGTTGCAAATCCGATTCGCGCTTTCGGCGCCATATCATAAACGATCTGGCACATGCCGCGGCCTTCGTTGGTCGCGTTTGGCGGACTGTTGAAATCCTGAAGCACGACGACGGGTTGCGAGTTCGTGGTGTTGCCCGTTCCCGGCAAATCCTGCGACGCGACGTCCATTGTTGCGGTCGTGCTGCCGCCTTCCACGCTCGGCTGAGAATCAAAACTGTCCGACATCACGCCGATCGAGATGCCGGTTCCGTCCCAATTCAGAGAAACGCCCGAGTTGTAAAACGAGTTGATGCGATTGACTCGGTGTTGATTGACGCCCTGCGCCGTCACCGTGCTATGGATTGGGCGCAACTCGAGAATTACCGAGCCGACACCTTCGACGCTGGCGATCGCCGGAACATCATCGAGCGCGACGTAAGCTTCGATCACACCGTGGCCCGCGTAATTTTGATCGACGGCTTGCACGGCCATTAGTGGATAGGCGGCTTGCAATCCCGATTGCAAAGTGGCTACCGGCACGCGGCCGTTCGGCATTACTTGAACCAAATATTTTCCCGTCGCCGCTTCGGCAATCGCGCGTGAAGCATAACTAGCTGCTTGTTTCGCGATCATCGCCTTGTACGCGTCAAATGTCTGATTCGGCGTAGTTGTCGTCGCGACATCGCTGATCCTGGCGCCAGATTTTCTTGTCGGCTTTGCCGGCGCCGGCTTGATTGCAGTCTGTGTCGTCGGAACGGCAGTGATTTTTCCCTGCTGGATCAAGTTGTTCGTGACGATTTTGTCCAGACCATTGCCCAGATTATCGGGCACTGGCTTCCCGAAAATAGAAGCGGAAACCAAGGCGAACGCGAAGGTGTAGAGAGTGATACGAGTTTTCATATAAGTGAAATGCGGACGTCGGTTTAGGAATCGGAAACCACGTCAAAAGCGGATGCCTCACGCGCGCGATTTTTACGCGGCGTTCAGAAATACGATCTTCGACATTAAGCTCGGTCGCTTGAAGTTACGGCAGCGCAGTGCCGGACTTACTTTTCACGAGTGCGGTATCAATCGCGTCGATGAATCCGTCCACGTTGACATCTTCGCGGAAGTTATCGTTCGTTACCGCCTTGCCGGACTGTGATTTGGTCTGACTAACATCGATAGCGTCGCAGAAACGGTCGGCGTTCGTATCGCCGAGTAGCGCTCCCATCGGAAGGGAGATATTACCGGCATGTGTGCCGTCACTGACATTGGTCAGCGAGATCGTGATCGTCTGAGCGTTGGTCACCTTTGTCAGGTTCACTGTTACCAATGGTCCGTTGACGCTAAAGCTGCTGACCATTGCCATTCCATCCGACGAAGCGACCGATGCGCTCCCGACGGAGACTGTATTTGCAAAACTGATGACAACCTTGTGATCTCCGTTCGCTCCGCCGCTGCGGCATTCGATGCCCGCACTTCCAGTGACCGGAAGATCGACATCGAAATCACCGGCGAAGCTGTGCGTTTTGCGTGAGACCGCGCTGATCGGTTGAATCGACGGCGTGGCAAGGCACGTGACACCCACCGGATTGTTTAAAGCAAGCGGACCACTCGTTTGTCGCGCGTACTCAGTGTGCAATCCGTTTTGCGAGGAGTCTGGATTACCCGGTGGCAATGGAAGCGGCCCGTTATCCGCGTAGGAAACGTTGGCCAGTCCATCGGGCCCGATCGCCACTTGGAAGAAATCGGCGAGGGTGCGCGTGCCGCTACCGCAAAGCAGTCCCTGATTGCAGATCGTGCCTTTGTGGTTCACGTGATGACTCACTGCTGAAATCGTGAAGGCGGGTTCGCGCGAGTTCGCGTTGAGCGACTGCGCGAACATGACGTTCCACTCCACCGTGTTCGGGGCGATGTTCGGATCCACCGGCGTGGTGGTTGAGTAATAGACGATGTTCACGCGGCCGTTGTCTCCCGCTGCAATCCAAGGCATGACCGCAGCGCCCGGTCCCTGGCTGATTTGGAACGGACCATAGAAATTTTGGCCATGATCGTAAGAGGACGCGAACCAAACCATGTATTCGTTGGTGCGCGCGTTGTTCATTGCCCAAACGACGTAGAGGTTGCCGGCGGAATCGATTGCAGCGGATGGAAAATCGTTCGCGCCATTGCTTCCGTAAGTTTGCGCTGCCGGATTGGGAGTCGGCGCAGGAGATGGAAGCGTTGTCGGCGAGTCTTGCACACCTTTGAACACTGGATGATTCGTGAACGGCCCCGGTGGCGCACCGGCGACAGCGGGAGCTCCGCCAACTGCTTCCCAGATATTGGGCATTTTTCCGAACGGTGGATTTGCGCGATTGGTTCGCGTGGTTGAGCCGCAGAAGAAACCGTAAACTATGTGCGATACCGGATCGGCGAACACTGGGCCGGGGTTTGTGTTCGGAAATGTAGCTGATGGCGGCAGAATCAATTCCGGATCAGTCATGCCGCTCGCGGGCGGTGACCACACGCCGTCATTCGTTAGGGCGTTGAAGCGAATTTCTTCGCTCGCTGCCTCGTGGTCCATTTCGTAAACCGTGAGATCGCCCGGAAGCGGAACGTTCCGATCGTACGCGATCCATTGTCGATCGGTTGAAGCATCGACTTCACCAGCCGCGCCGCCGGGACCTGGTTTGAACCAGGTGGATCCGCCGTCAGTTGACTCTGCGATATTAATCGCGGTGAGCTGAGCGAGGTCGGCGAAATACAACCTGTCCGGGCGCGCTCCGTTGGGTTGCGGAACCGGCAGGACATCTTCGTCGCCGCAGCAGAGAACAAAATCCGCGGTCGGATCGACACTGGGCAAAAAGCTTGCGCCATTATTGACTGACTTTCGAAACAGCGGAAGGCCAGGTGCGGTGACAAAAATACAATTGTGTGAGTCAACCTTGATGCCTGGTTCGCCTCCCGGGGAGCCCAACGAGTAGTTCGAACCAAACGCGGCGGATGCCGGTGCGGGCGGCGGGATCAACGCGCTCGGTCCGCTGGTTTGTTTTGTGAACCAGGTCCGTCCATCGCCGCCAGTATCCGAATTGTTCACCGTATCGGTGAACGCAATGTTGGCGTTGCCGTCAGGATCGAGCGTGATCTGATAATATTCGGCAAGGCGACGATTGCCGGTGCTGCCGCACGCTCCGCCCTTCAAGCAGATGTCTTTATTATGTACGACTTGAGGGATCGCCTGGATTTGACTGAAGGTCGGACTGTTCGAGAGCGCATTGGTCACTTGCGAGAAATACAAATGCCAATCCGCGACCTGGGTTGAATTAGTGATATTCGATCCGTACCACGTGAGGTCCACGACGCCTGGACTGCCTGCGACCATCCACGGCAAAATCGCATAGGACGTATCGGCGCCGTTGTTCACCTTCACCGGACTCAGCCAATTTGCGCCCTGGTCGCTCGAGCTCATCAAATAGACACTGCAGTTCGAACTATTACCGGTGGCGCTGTTGTAATCGCACTGACTAAAGGCAACATGCACGTTGCCGCCGCGATCAACCACCATCACCGGAAACACGTTACCGATGTCAGAACCGGTGGGGCCTTGATAGATCTGGGTCATCGACCAGTTCGAACCGCCGTCCGTTGACTTCAGAAGCCACAACTCCGCGCGAGTATGTCCATTCAATTCCTGTGGACGAAATGTCGTGTAAACATTCCCGTTGTACGGATCGACAACGAGATTGCCTTCGCGTCGCGCCGTGACCAGGCTCGTTGCCGGAAATGTCGCGACCTGTTGCGGAAAGGTTTTGCCGCCGTCGGTTGATTTCGCCACAAAGATAACGTTCGAGGCGTTCGCGCCGGCAGCCAGAATTTGGCGATAACTCATGTAAACGGTTTGCGGTCCGTAAGCGGCAACCCATTGCCGATCGTCTGATGGAACCGCGGCTGCCACCGGATTCACTTCCCATTTCTGGCCCGGCTCAACGCCGCCAACGCCGCCGTCATACGACGCCGACATCGTGACGCTGCCTAACCAAAGACTCGAGATGTAGAGATAGCCGCCCGGGCTGACGTCGATGCTATCGTCACCGCCGCCCAGTCCGGCATCGCTCGTGCATGTTTGTCCAGCTGGACATTGCGCGCCGTCCGGCTGTCCGAGATAGATGAAGTTCGCGCCCTTGTCCGTCGATTTCCAAAAATCCACACCGGCCGGAACACCTTCGATTGCCGCGACGTAAATGTTTCCGTAGACGTCGATCTTGATCTCGGGTTCTACGTCCTGGAACCCGAGTGTGTCAGTCGGCGGTCCGGGTAAAAGTTGCTTGGTTTGGCCAAACGTGAAGTTGCCGGAGTTGTAAATCGGGGTGCGTGATGCCGGCTCGAGTTGGGGGACAGCTTTGCCGCGCACGCGTTTTGTTCGCGCCGACACCGTCGACACGAGCAAACTGGTGAGCGGGATAACAATCGCCAAGCAAACTGACATCAACCATCGCCACTTAGAGTTCATGAGGTCTCCCTTTGTTGGATTGGGTCTGATCTCTTAATCGGATTGAGATCGAATGCCGGTCGCCACCTGACGCCACTTTTTGCAGAAAACGCCTCACCGGCGGTCTGTTGGCCGCTACGAAAGTACAGAAGGCTGCGCTGACCCGTCGGGGCCAGCGCAGTTCAAATGTTCGGCTAGTTATTGCAGCGCGGTTCCGGATTTACTCTTAACCAACGCGGTATCGACCGCGTCGATGAATCCGTCGACATTGACGTCTTCTCGGAAGTTCGCGTTCGTCACCGCGTTGCCGGATTGCGATTTCGTTTGCGCAACATCGACAGCGTCGCAGAAACGATCAGCGTTCGTGTCGCCGATCAACATCCCCACCGGCAGTGAGACGTTACCGGCATTGGTGCCGTCGCTAACATTGGTCAGACTAATCGTGAGCGTTTGTGCGTTGGTCACCTTGGTCAGGTTCACCGTGACGACTGCGCCGTTGACACTAAAACCACTGACCATGGCCATTCCGTCCGAGGAAGCGACGGACGCTCCGCCAACTGTGACAGTGTTAGCGAAACTGATGATGATCGTGTGATTGCCATTGGCTCCGCCGGTGCGACACTCGATGCCCGCGGGTCCAGTTACCGGCAAATTGATGTCGAAGTCGCCGGCGAAGCTGTGTGTTTTTCGGGAGACCGCGCTCACCGGTTGGATGGATGTGGTAAGGCACGTAACTGCGATCGGGTTAGTCAAAGAGAGTGGCCCGCCAGTTTGCCGCGCGTAAGTTACATGCGGACTGCCGTTGCCGTTTCCAGTATCGGCGAACATGATGTTGGCTAGTCCATCAGGACCGATCGCCACCTGGAAAAAGTCGAGCAGCTGGCGGCTAGGAGTGCCACCAACAACTGGAAGAGGAGGACACAGGATCCCGATATTGCAGATCGGTCCTTTGTGCATGATGTGGTCGCTCGCCTGGCTTACCGTGAATACTGGTTCGCGATCAGCCCCGTTGAGGGATTGCGCAAAGAAGACATTCCACTGATTGGTTTGCGATGTGGTCGGATCCTCGGTCCCGTTGGTCCCGTAAAAAACAATTTCGACGCGGCCGTTATCGCCGGCGGCGATCCACGGCATGTTTCCCTGCATTCCAGCGGGATTGATTTTGAATGGACCGTAAAAGGTTTGTCCGTGATCGCGCGAAGCGGCGAACCAGATATCATACAGACCGTTCCGAGCATTTGGTGTTGCCCAGGTCGCATAGATGTTTCCGGCAGAATCTATGGTCGCTCCATTAAACAGGTTCGACGTATTTGAACCGATTGTGGCTGCGCCAGCAGGCGGTGCCGGATTCGTCGGTGAATCGATCACACCTTTGAAAACGGGATGATTCGTGAACGGTCCCGGTGGCACACCCGAGGTGAATGTGCCCGCGCCGTCGGCTTCCCAAACGTTGGGAAGTTTTCCAGCCGGTGCACCGATCACATTGGTCGTGTTGGTCGAGGCGCTTAGGAATCCATAAACCTTGTGCGTGACTGGATCGACAAAAGTCGGTCCGGGAACGGTGTTTTGGATCGTGGTGTTCGGCGGCGTGAGTAACTCAGGATCTGTCATTCCGCTGGCTGGCGGCGCCCAGACTGAATCATCGGTAAGCGAATTCATTCGCAAGATTTGGCTCACAAATTCGTGTTCCCAAATGAAAACGGTCTGAGACGCACCGTTGCGATCGCCACTCCACCATTGTCGATCTGACGAAGCTGAAACTTCGCCGGCAGCACCGCCCATACCCGGCGCAAACCACGTTGCACCCCCATCAATCGATTTCCGGATGTGCACGGTTGAGACGCCGAGGTCTGCGAAATAAAGCTGATCCGGTCGAGCGCCGTTTGTTTGCTTGAACGGAAGAACATCTTCGTCGCCGCCGATCAAACCCGTTTCGTTAGCCACCGGGTTTGGCAGAATGAAGAAACTGGCGCCGTTGTTCACCGATTTCCAAGCGATCGGTCCGCCCGGGGCCGCCGAGAACAGACAGTTGTGCGAATCGACCTTCATGTTCGGTTCGGCATGACCGTTGGAATTCGGCATCACCAAATTTGCGGCGAAAGTCGCCAGCGCTGGCGCGGCCGGCGGATTGAATGCGCTCGGTCCGCCGGTTTGTTTCGCGTACCAAGTGTTGGTGCGGCACACGCTCGGATCACAATTGTTCACGCTGTCGGCAAAAGCGATGTTGGCGTTTCCATCGTTATCGAGCGCCATTCGGAAATATTCCAAGAGGTCGCGATTGCCCGGTTCGCCGTGCGGAGTGTTCGCGGCCGAACAGCCTAGGCCGTTCAAGCAAATCGAGTGATTGTGAACGCCGCTCGCGACTTGATTTTGCGCGACCGTCGGATTCGACAACAGCGCATTGCTCACTTGCGCGAAGTAAACGTTCCAATTGCTATTGACCGTGTCCGGCGAAGGCGATGTCGATCCTAACCAGGCGACGTTCACGGTTCCGGGACTGCCGGCAACTACCCACGCTTCGCACGCGCTGCCCAGCCCGTTGTCGACCTGGAACGCAGGCGTCCAGTTTGGCGACGCCGCGCTTGGGTTCGAAGTACTGGTCAGCAAAACGTGGCAATTCGTGTGACCGGCTGCATTACTTTGGGTAAAGACGAGGTGAAGATTTCCTCCGCGATCTAGCGCGATGTTCGGAAACACGCCGCGAGCAGTGGTTCCTACAGGTCCGGTGTACGCCGTGGTGATGTTCCAGGTATTTCCTCCATCGGTCGAACTGGCGAGTTTGATCGTGTTCGGGGCAGCGTTGGGAATGTAGGTGGTGTAAAGGTTTCCAGTGTACGAATCGACCACCAGATTGCTTTCAACATTGACCTGATCAAGCGGCTGAAGCGCGGTGATCTCCACCAGCGATGGAAATGTTTTGCCACCATCGGTCGACTTCGTGATGAACAAGCCAATGCTGCCAGGTGGCCGAGTCAGTGCGGTCGTGGCGAACGACATGTAGACCGTTCGCGGACCATAAGCCGCCACCCATTGGCGATCGTCCGAAACGATATCGGCCGCGGCTGGGTTGACCTGCCATTGTTGGTCAGGAGTCGCTCCGCCAGTACCGCCGTCGTACGAACTCGACATCGTCACGTTGCCTAACCAAAGACTCGAGACGTAAAGATAGCCGCCATTCGAGACGTCGATCTGATCATCGCCACCACCGAGCGCGGCGCATTGCACCGTGGGCGGATTGCAATGGTCTTGCGCGCCGTCGGGCTGACCCAGGTAGACGAAGCTGGTCCCTTTATTGGTCGATTTCCAAAGATCCGTTCCACCTGGCACGCCTTGGATGGCGGTGACGTAGATGTTGCCGAATATGTCTACGATGATTTCCGGTTCGGCGTCGGCTTGGAAAAAGGCCGGGCTCGGTGGATGGCCGGTAAGCTCTTGTGGCGCGGTGAACGTGAAGTTGCCGTTCACATAAATCGGCGTCGTGGCGGGTGCCGTCGATTTCACTCCGCTTCTGGAAGGGGTGCGCTTTTGTCGCGCAAAAGCGTCAGATAAAAAAAGGCCGCTGGTTGCGGCCATGACTAACGTTGAAATGACTAATCCTGACCAGTGCAGTCTTGGTTTCATGAGGGTCTCCTTTTTGGAATGGGTCTGAACCGTTATTCGGATTAGCGCGGTCGGGTGGTCGCCCGTCGGGGCAGTTTTTTTCGAAAGATTTGGCTGTACAGAAAAACTGCGCTGACCTTTCAATCAGCGCAGTTTGAAAAATCGACAGTTTGAAATTAGCTCCGCCGGTTACGGCGCAGGTAAGTCAAGCCGAGCGAACCAAGGCCGCTCAAGCCTAAGAGCGAAAGCGTGGCCGGCTCGGGCACAACCGTGATCGTGTAAGTGGCAGCGGGCAGATTATGCCGCGTGAAAGTCGTGTCTCCGACAGTCGAGGTCTTGGGTCCACCGTTGCTGCTTAATGTCGTTGTGGAAATCGTATAAGTGCCGGCGGGCGTGTTCGGTGCGATTTGCAAAGTAAGGGTCGCAACGAAATAGCTGTTGTTGCTGGCGACTGATGTGTTGGTTGGCGTACTTGCGCCGAGATCGTTCGTGTTTCCACCCTGCACGATCGCCTGCGGGAAGCTATTTGACTGCGGATCACTAAACGGACTGCCCGTCATACTACGGCCGGTAATGCTGAAGTAGCTATTGTTAACCGCAGCGGTCTCGAACCAGTACGAGATTGAGTTTACGTTCGGCACTGGGTCGGTTCCGCTGTTCGTCACGGCCAATGTGATGTCGAAGGTGAAACTGGCGCCCGGTGCGTAAGACCCGGAGCTCGCGGTAAGACCACCTTGACCGTGGTCATCGAAACTTAGGAGCGCGTCGGCGCGAACCAGACCTGCCATCAAAAGAAGGCAGCCGATTGAGGTGAGGATTTTTGTTTTCATTGTCGATGTTTCTTTCATGGGTTAGGCGTTTGACTGCTTTGAATTCGGAGGT
>Ga0137359_10002805_pt1 | contig 14009 bp, 12 predicted proteins | sample Mad1_40_16metaG_FD_108281 | JGI IMG/M metagenome (GOLD analysis project Ga0137359, IMG submission 108281) | Vadose zone soil microbial communities from Angelo Coast Range Reserve, California, USA - Mad1_40_16 metaG | ecosystem: Environmental > Terrestrial > Soil > Vadose zone | place: USA... | reverse complement strand
TTGGCGCCGTGGCTGGTGGCTTTGGGGGCGCTGCTGGTTGCCACCGCCTCGGCGACGCAGGACATCGTCATCGACGCTTTCCGGGTCGAAAGCCTGCCGGAAAGCGAGCAGGCGGCCGGCATGGCCTCCTATGTGGCGGCCTATCGCATCGGCATGCTGGTCTCGACCGCGGGGGCGCTGTTCCTGGTGACCCGCTTCGAGGTGATGGGCTTCGGCAAGAACGCCGCATGGACGGCGGGCTATATCGCGATGGCGGGTTTCGTCGTGATCGGCATGGTCGCGACGCTGATCGCGACCGAGCCGGCGAAATCCGACCTCGCCAGCGCCGACCATGCGGCGCATGCGCGCGAGAATGTGGTGACGCGGGTGGCGCGCACCGCCATCACGGCCTTCACCGAATTCCTGTCGCGCGATGCAGCGATCGCGGTGCTCGTCTTCGTGGTGCTGTTCAAGTTCACCGATGCGCTGGCGGGCGCCATGACGGCGCCCTTCGTCATCAAGATCGGGTTCTCGCGCGACGAATATGCCGCGGTCGTCAAGGGCGTCGGGCTTGCCGCCACGCTGCTCGGCGGCTTCGCGGGCGGCTTCGTGGCGCGCGCCTATCCGCTGTCGACCAGCCTGTGGATCGGCGGCGTGCTGCAGGCGCTGGCCAATCTCGCATTCTCGTGGCAGGCGACGGTCGGCGCCGACATCGCGGCGCTCACTTTCGCGATCACGGCCGAGAATTTCACCAGCGCGATCGGGACGGTGATCTTCGTCGCCTATCTGTCGGCGCTTTGCAACAATCCGCTCCACACCGCGACCCAATATGCGCTGTTGACCGCGCTCGCGGCGGTCGGGCGCACCTACCTGTCGCTCGGGGCCGGCTATATCGCGGAGGCGACCGGCTGGGCGTGGTTTTTCGCGATTTGCGCCGCCGCGGGACTCCCGAGTCTTGTCTTGCTGGCCTGGCTGCAACGGCGCGGACATTTCGCCAAGCTCGATGCGCGCTCGCCCTGAGCGAAGCCGCGCCGCGTCAGAATGGCGTGCGGCTGCGGATCGCGGCCGACAGCGTGCCCTCGTCGAGATAATCGAGCTCGCCGCCGACCGGCACGCCGTGCGCGAGCCGCGTGACCGCGACATTCGCGCCGGCGAGCAGGTCGGTGATGTAATGCGCCGTGGTCTGGCCGTCGACCGTCGCGTTGAGGGCGAGGATGATCTCCTTCACGTCGGACGCGTGGGCACGCGTCACCAGGGCGTCGATGGTGAGGTCCTGCGGGCCGACGCCGTCGAGCGGCGAGAGCGTGCCGCCCAGCACGTGATAGCGCGCGTTGATCGCATGCGCGCGTTCGAGCGCCCATAGGTCGGCGACGTCGGCCACCACCACGATCACGGAAGGATCGCGGCGCGGATCCACGCACACCGTGCAGGGATTCTGGGTGTCGATATTGCCGCAGGTGCGGCACACCTCGATCTTGTCGATCGCGGTCTGGATCGCGGCGGCGAGCGGGCTCATCAGCTGCTCGCGCTTCTTGATGAGATGCAGCGCGGCGCGCCGGGCCGAGCGCGGGCCGAGGCCCGGCAGGCGGGCCAGCAACTGGATCAGGCGCTCGATTTCGGGTCCGGCGACGGCAGCGGGCATTGGCGTCAGTACACTCCGCAGCAGGGATCACAGATGGCTGATGATAAGTGATCGCGCTATTATTGAAAGAATCGATGGGGGGAGGAAACCATGCTGGCACGCCAGATCGCGATCGGTTTCGGGATAGCCATGATATTCCCACTGCTGGTTTATTACGGAGTTGCTACCTTCAATCCGCCGCCCCGCTTGCAAGCTCTATCCGGACCTATTCGGATATTGCCCCAGAATGCGACAGCGGAGGAGCGCAACACTTATTTGGAAGAGCGCAAAGCTGATTCCGACGAGCAGCAACGCAAGCGAGATGCTTATGCGACGGCAGCCAAGACATTTGCGCGAACCCTGCTCATCGTCTCTACACCCCTCGGCGTGGCAGCGATTTTTGTGGGTGCCTTCCTGACACTTCCTTCGATCGGCACGGGACTGATCTTTGGAGGCATCGAAACGCTGGCGTTCGGATACTGGAACTATTGGCAGTATCTCGACGATTGGATGAGGTTCGTGTCGCTGATCGCGGGTTTTTGCATCCTCGTGTTCGTTGGATATCGACAATTTTCCGGAGCCCGAAGCCCAAGCGCTTCTTAAGCTGCGGTCTAAAACAGCTTCAGTCCCGGCGGCAGCGGAAGGCCGCCGGTCAGCGCCTGCATCTTTTCCTGCAACAGGGCCTCCGCCTTGCGGCGGGCATCCGCATGGGCGGTGACCACCAGGTCCTCGACGATCTCCTTCTCGTCCGGCTTCATCAGCGTGGCGTCGATGGCAAGGCCTTTCATCTCGCCCTTGCCGGTGAGCCGGACCGTCACCAGCCCGCCGCCGGCGACGCCCTCGACCTCGATCCGGTCGAGCTCGGCCTGCATCGCTTCCATCTTGGTCTTGAGCTCGGCGGCCTGCTTCATCAGGCCCATGATGTCCGCCATGGTGTTCCTTTCTGCTCGGCCGGCGCCGCGCGCCGGTCAAGGGTCGTCGCTGGTGTCGTCCGGCCGGATGTGCTCGGCGAAGACGGAGGAATCGTCATCGATGGGCGGCTCGGGCGGCAGCACGTCGCCCTCGATCGAGGGCGGCGGGGCGTCCGCCAGGCCTTCGCGCACCGCCACGATCTGGGCGCCCGGGAATCGGGCGAGCACGGCCTTCACCAGCGGGTCGGCCTGCACGCCGCGTTCGAGTTCGGCTCGGCGCGACTCGGTTTGCGAGCGGACCGTGGGCTGGCCTTGCTCGCTCGAGACCACCACCATCCAGCGCTGACCGGTCCACTGGCTGATCCTGCGTCCGAGATCGCCGATCAGGGCCTTGGAGGCATTGGGCTCGAGCGCAATCTCGAGCCGTCCCGGCTCGAAGCGGACCAGCCGCAGGTCGCGTTCGAGCGCGGTCTTGGTCTGCAGGTCGCGGCGCTCGGCCGCAAGTGCGATCAGGTCCTCGAAGCGGGCGAGCGTGGGCGCCGCCGCGACGTCCGGCGCCGCATCGGCCTGCTGCGCCGTCGGCTCTTGGACGAGCGGCTGCTGGCGTTGCGGCGCGGACGCCAACGCGGCGCGCGGCGCGCCGCGTGATGTGTCTCTGGGCGCTTCGCGCGATCCTTCGCGCGGCGCATCGGCGCGCGCGGTCGGGCCGCTCGTCTCGCCGCCGCCCTGCGGGCGCGCGGCCGCGGCGCTGTCGCCGCTCGTGAGCGAACGGACCACCTCGTCGGGGGTGGGCAGATCGGCCGCATAGGCGATGCGCACCAGGACCATCTCGGCGGCCGCGATCGGCTTGGCGGCCGACTGGACCTCGGGCAGGCCTTTGAACAGCATCTGCCAGGCGCGCGCGAGCACCCGCATCGACAGCGCGGCCGCGAAGGCGCGCCCGCGGGTGCGCTCGGCCTCGGCGAGCGAGCGGTCGTCCGCCACCGCCGGCACGATCTTCACCCGGGTGACGAAATGGGTGAATTCGGCCAGGTCGTTGAGCACGACCGCGGGGTCGGCGCCGGAATCATATTGGTCGCGCAATTCCTTGAGGGCGCCCGCGATATCGCCCTTCATCAGCGCTTCGAAAAGGTCGATGACGCGGCTGCGGTCGGCGAGCCCGAGCATCTGGCGCACGTCCTCGGCGCGCACGGAGCCGGCCGCATGTGCGATGGCCTGGTCGAGCAGCGAAAGCGCGTCGCGCACCGAACCCTCGGCCGCGCGCGCGATCAAGGCGAGCGCTTCCGGTTCGGCCGTGATCGCTTCCTTGGCGGCGATGCCTTCCAGGTGGGCCACCAGGGTTCCGGCCTCGACGCGGCGCAGATCGAAACGCTGGCAGCGCGACAGCACCGTCACCGGCACCTTGCGGATTTCCGTGGTCGCGAAAACGAATTTGGCGTGCGGCGGCGGCTCCTCGAGCGTCTTGAGCAGCGCATTGAAGGCCGCGCCCGAGAGCATATGGACCTCGTCGAGGATATAGACCTTGTAGCGCGCGCTGACCGGCGCATAGCGCACCGCGTCGTTGATCTGGCGGATATCGTCGACGCTGTTATGCGAGGCCGCGTCCATCTCGAGCACGTCGACGTGCCGGCTTTCCATGATGGCCTGGCAATTGAGGCCGAGCGTCGGCATCTGGATGCTCGGCCCCGTGATCGAGCCGTCCGGCAGCTCGTAATTGAGCGCACGGGCCAGGATGCGGGCGGTCGTGGTCTTGCCGACACCGCGCACGCCGGTGAGGATCCAGGCCTGCGGGATGCGGCCGGTCTCGAACGCGTTCGAGATGGTACGGACCATCGCTTCCTGGCCGATCAGGTCTGCGAAGCTCGCCGGGCGGTATTTGCGCGCCAGCACCCGATAGTTCGACCCGCGCTGGGGCATGCCCAGGCCGAGGGCGGGCGTTCCGGAGTCATCGGGGGTGGTGGCGTCGTTCATCGTGCCTGCTGCCCCCCGGCGCGTCCCTGTCGTGTGGCGATTAGATGGTGGGAGGCTGACGAGCGACCCGAACCGGAGCTCGTTAGGGCTGCTTCCTTCCGGACCTGACCCGGTTGGCGAGTGGCTCGTCCACCGCCAACCTCCCGCCCAATATATCGGCGGAACGGAAGGCGAATGCAAGCGCCCGCTTTTGCGTCCGGTCACGCGGCGCAACGCGGCCGCCGGGGCCAAGCCGTCAATGCCGCAGGCGATAGACCGCGAACGGCGCCCCGCGCGTTTCGGGGATCTGCTCGAGCCAATCCGGCACCCGGTTCCCGATGAGTTCCGACCGCAGGCTGCCCGGGCCCGGATCCATGCCGGTCGAGGTGCGGCGCCCGCACACCGCGATATAGGTCACCCCGGCGGAATCCGCGATGCGGCGGGCATCTTCCGGCGGCGCGGTGAAAATGGCGTAGGCCGCCACGATGCTGGTGGCCGCAAGCCGATGGTAGGGCGCGGCGACCACCGCATGCGGTGTCAGCGCCAGCACATAGGGCCCATAATTGACGTCGGTCGCGACCAATCCCGGCCGCAGCCGCGCCAGGACCTCGTAGGCGTCGTTGCGCGTGCAGATCATCCGCTCCGGAACGCCCGGCTTGGCCGGGTCCTCGCCCGCCGCCGCCAGCGCGATGGCGAGCGCCGCCGTCGTGGCGACCGTCGGCGTGAGCGCCACGATGGCGGCGACCCGGATCAGCGACGCACGCAGGCCCGACGAGACGTTCAACCGGGACGCCAGCGCGGCCACCAGCGGCATGCCGAACCACATCGCATAGGCGTAGATCTTCATGGCGCCGAACGTGCCGGCGACGGACAGAAGGCAGGCCGCGACCGCCAGCAGGAAACCGAAATCACGCCGCGTCTCGCCATCGCGCCCGAGCCAGAGCGCCGCCAGCAGCGCAATCAGCGGAAACGTGCAGATCCATGCGCCGACGACCGGGAATCCACGCACGAAGGACAACAGCGGCACCGTCTCGTCCACATCGTCGAGCCAGATCGCCTTGACCGCATCCGCCGTCAGAGCGAAAGGACCGTGGATGCAGCGCGGCTCGAAAAGCATGAAGGCCAGAACCGCGGCTCCGCCCACCAGGACGATCGCACCGGCGCGGGCGCCGACTTGCGGCATCGGGCGACCGGCCGAAGGTGCCGGCGGCTTTGCGTTCGGCCGCGCTCGGCCGACCCCATGGGCATGGGCCACGGCCCAGAAACCAAAACCCGCGATCATGGTCGCGACGAGCCAATTGACCGCGATGGCGTCGCAGGCGGAGCGGCCCCAATGGTCCGGCGCGACGTTGAGCAGGAAACCCGCCAGCATGCTTGCTGCGACAGCCACGCCGTAGCGCGCGAGCGAAGGCGCGCTCGCGCTTCCCGTCCAGATGAAGCGCAGCGCAAGCGCGCTTCCGCACAGCACGAGGAAGGGCAGGCCCTCGAAGCCGACCGCGCCCGCGAGGCCGGTCAGCATTCCGGCGAGCGCCGCCGCATGGCGCGTGCGATCCGCCCAGGCGGTCGCCGCCACCACCGCCAAGGCCAGCGCGATCTGCACGTTGTGATGATCGATCCGGCCCGGCCTGTAATGCTGGAATGCCGGCAACGCGCAGGCCGAGAGAACCAGCACGATCAGGGCGGCCTGACGCCCGGCGAGCCGCCATGTCAGCGCTGCGGCGCCCGCCATCGCGACGAGCAGCCACAACAGCGGCCACACGGCGCGCATGAGCCGCTCGGCCAGGTCCGCATCCGCGAATGGACGAAACGCAAGAAAAAGTCCCGCCAGCCCGGCGTCGATCAGGCGCGACCAATGGGTGTCGTAACCGATCGGCGGGCCGAGCCGAGCCTCATGCAGATCGAACCAGCCGTGGCCGGCCAGGAACGCCCGCACCTGGACGAGCCGCATGGCGTCGTCGCCGTCGAACAGGCGCTCGCCCATCTCCGGCCACCGGTCGGCGAGCAGAAAGGCGGCGGTCACCCCCCATGCGAGGCCGAGCAGGAGGGCAAAATTCAGATGGCGGGCTGATGCGGGCATGAGCCATGACATGGACGCAGGACAAAACCAACGTCGTCCAGCAATGCCGCAGGAGCCTTGACGGTCGATTAACGGTGGCGGCCATAGCATGCGTCCGCACAGCGGACCTTAACAAATCCCTGCCACCAATGACGGCGGCGGATTCCTATCGAAACCGGCCGGGTTCGCGGCCCCGACGCGACCTGGCTCCGAATGGCGATGACATGCGTTATTTTTCGCCCAGCAAGCTCGGCATAAGCGCTCTGGCCGGGCTGGCCATTGCGCTCACGGTCGTCAATCGGCCGCTCACGGCGCCGCTGCCCGACACGATCGATCTCGCCGACATGACCTGGGTCGAGGTGCGCTCGGCGCTCGATCACGGCTATACGACGGTGGTCGTGCCGGCCGGCGGGATCGAGCAGAACGGCCCCCACATGATCCTGGGCAAGCATGACCATATCGTCCGCCACGCGGCGGGGCGCATTGCGACCGAGCTCGGCCATACGCTGGTGGCGCCGGTGGTCTCCTATGTGCCGGAAGGGGATTACGATCCGCCCACGGGCCACATGCGGTTCGCCGGCACGATCGGGGTGCCGGAGGCGGTCTACGGATCCATGATCGAGGGTATCGCCCGCAGCCTCAAGGCCGGCGGGTTCAGAACCATATGCCTGATCGCCGACCATGGCGGCAGCCAGGCCGCGCAGGCCGAGGTGGCGGCGCGTCTCAACGCCGAATGGGCCGGCAAGGGCGTCCGGGTCATCCATGTCGACGCCTATTATTCCGACGCCGCCCAGGTGGCCTTGCTGCTGCGCCAAGGCGAAAGCCGGCCCGATATCGGGGAGCACGCCAGCATCATCGACACGTCCGAATTGATGGCGACGCATCCGCAAGGCGTCGATCTCAAGCGGCTCGGCGATCTGCCGTTCACGCTTCGGCCGACCGGCATCATCGGCAATCCCGCAACGGCGTCGGCCGAGCGCGGCAAGGAGCTGCTGGCGATCAGGATCCAGGCTGCGGTCCGACAGATCCGATCGCAGATGGCGGGGCATTGAGCGGGCGCGTCAGAACGGCGCCGATCCCCGCATTTCGGTTCCTGAACGGGAAGATCAATTGCCGGAGGAAGTCGCGCGGGAACTGCGGATCGTCGACGCCGTAGTTTTGCGGCAGCTTGCCCTCGGGCATATGGAATGTTCCGAACAGCACGTCCCACAACGCGAAAGTGGGCGCGAAATTGCGGCTGCCCCCTTCGGCCGGCGACGTGTGGTGCCAGCGATGGAAGACCGGCGTCGCCACGACATATTTCAGCGGGCCGAACGTCCAATTGAGATTGGCGTGCACGAAGACGGCGGTCGTGACCTGGAACGGCACCAGCAGCAGAAGCACCGTCGGCGACACGCCGATGTAAAGCATGACCACGTCCACGAGAAATGATCCGAAGCACAAATTCACCGGATGGAATCGGTAAGCCGTCGTCCAATCGACTTCTTCGGCGGAATGGTGAATGGCGTGATAACGCCAGAGCCGGGCGCCATGAAAGAGGCGGTGATTCCAGTACAACAGGAAGTCCGACAGCAGCAGATAGGCCGCGACCTGCCCCCAGAAGGGGAGCGCTCCGAGCGGGCCGCGACCATTGACGAGGTAATCGTTGAGTTCGTCCTGGGTCACGAAGGCGAGCGCGACGGCCGCCAGCGCCATCAGAAGCCCCATCCGCAGGAACGGCGCCAGCGCCTGCACGACCAGCCAATAACAGATGTCGGTCACAAGCCCGGGATTGCGCCACCAGACCCGTCCCGGGTTGCAGGCCTGGCTGGAAAACAGGCACAGCGCGCTGGAGACGGCCACCATCAAGGTGATGCCGACAAGAAAGTCCGGCCAAACGCCGGTCAGCCTGGAGGCCAGGATCGGCAGGGATTCCAGCATGCGTATTCGCCCGCGCAGGGAGTCAAGCAAAGGGAGATGCCGATTATGGCGTGCTAAGTTAAGAAAGGCTTGCAACCTCCAACCAACATGGCCGTCCCGGCAGCCGCCCGGCGAGGCCAGCGCGTCCGGCGCCCCATGATCATTGCCGCCCCACCCTGGTCGCTGCATCCGCAGCTCGAGAAGGACGCCACGCCGGTGGGCGACCTGCCGCTGTCGCGCGTGCTCGCCGTCAACGACGCGAATTTTCCCTGGGTCCTGCTGGTGCCGCGCCGCACCGGGGCATCCGAGATCATCGACCTCGCCGAGCCGGACCAGGCGCGGTTGACGACCGAGATCGCGCGGGTCGCGCGCGCGCTCAAGAGCATCACGTCCTGCGACAAGCTCAATGTGGCGGCGATCGGCAACGTGGTGCCGCAGCTCCATGTCCATGTGGTCGCACGCCGGAAAGACGATGCAGCCTGGCCGAGGCCGGTGTGGGGCGCGGTGCCGGCGAAGCCTTATGGGGCGGGCGAGCTCGCGCGCTTCATCGCCGCCTTGCGACGCACCATCGGATTCGCCTGAAGGGGAGGGCGCAGCGAATTTCTGTCCATGTGGGCGAAAAATGTTCTAGACTTGGTTCGCCGATCGCCTGAGATCGCGCGCCAAGCGCGACAGCGCGGCGCCTGGCGGCCCACGATGCCGTCACCAAGAGGGGGAACGCGATGGCCGACGACACCATCCCACGCCGGAATTTTCTCAAAGGCGCCGCTGCCGGAACCGCTGCGGCGCTCGCCACGGTCGCGCCCGCGCAGACGCAGGCGCCTGCACCCGCGGCGCAAGCGGTGCCGCCGGGCGACCTGCCCGAAGCGCACGCATGGCTCACGCTCAACGCCACCGAGGCCGCCTTCATCGTGGCGGCGGTCGATACGCTCATTCCGGCCGACCAGCTGTCGCCGTCGGGCAGCGACTGCGGCGTCGCCGTCTTCATCGATCGCCAGCTCGCGGGAGCCTACGGCAACGGCGCGCGGCTTTACCGCCAGGGGCCGTTCCCCAAGGCCAAGCCCGAGCTCGGCTATCAGTTGGCGCTCACGCCGCGCGAGTTTTTCCGCGCCGGCGTCGTGGCGGCGAATGATTTCACCCGCAGGACCTACGGCAAGGAATTCGACCGGCTGGGCGAGGCGGACCGCGAGGCCGCGCTCAAGACCATGGAAGCCGGCAAGGCCGGCTTTCCGGGCTTTTCCAGCAACATGTTCTTCGACGCGCTTCTGCAGATCACCATGGAAGGCTTCTTCGCCGATCCGATCTATGGCGGCAACCGCGACAAGGCGTCGTGGAAGATGGTGGGCTATCCGGGTCTGCCCGCCACCTACAAGGAGGAGATCAAGACCTATTTCGGCAAGAAATACGACAAGCCGCCGCGTTCGATCGCGGACTTCTCGTAGCGCGCGCCCGATTCGAATCGAGGCGCGCGCTCGTTTTTGTTGTTCGCATTTTTTACGGCGAACCGGCGGGCGCCGCTGATCAAGGCCCGCGCAGGGTTACGCCGGAAAATGCCAGGAGGGGGAAGCCGGCATGACAACGACACTCAAGGAAGTCGACGCGGTCGTGATCGGCGTTGGCTGGACCGGCAGCATTCTGGCGCGCGAGCTGACCAAGGCCGGACTGAAGGTCGTGGGGCTCGAGCGCGGCGCCAATCGCACCGCGCGCGACGACTTCGCGCTGCCGAGCGTGCGCGACGACCTCAAATATGCGGTGCGCCAGGAGCTGTTCCAGGACACCCAGATGGAAACCGTGTCGTTGCGTCATTCCGTGTCCGAGACGGCGCTGCCGATCCGCCGCCTCGGCTCCTTCCTGCCTGGCACGGGCCTCGGCGGCGCGGGCTCGCATTGGAACGGCCTCACATGGCGCATCCTGCCGTCCGATCACAAGCTCAAGAGCCATCTCTCCGAACGCTACGGCAAAAACGCGATTCCGGCCGAGATGACGATCGAGGATTTCCCGGTCTCGTATGACGAGCTCGAGCCCTATTACGACCGCTTCGAGAAGCTGTGCGGCGTCTCCGGCCGGGCCGGCAACCTGCGCGGCCGGATCGTTCCTGGCGGCAACGTGTTCGAAGGTCCGCGCCAGTCGGAATATCCCAACAAGCCGCTGGTCCAGAGCATGGCGGGCTCGCTGATGGAGACGGCCGCCAAGAGCCTCGGCTACCACCCGTTCCCGGGCCCGGCCAGCAATGCGAGCGCGGTCTACACCAATCCCGAAGGATTGACGCTCGGCGCCTGCGAATATTGCGGCCATTGCGAGCGGTTCGGCTGCGAGGCCAACGCCAAGGCTTCGCCCAACGCCTGCGTGCTGCCGGTGCTGCTCGCCGACGAGCGTTTCGAGCTGCGCACCCACGCCTATGTCAAGGATCTCGTCTACGACAAGCAGGCCCGGAAGGTGAAGGCGGTGCGCTATGTCGACACCCGCAGCGGCGAGGAATACGAGCAGCCCGCGGGCCTCGTCATTCTCGGCGCCTATGTGTTCAACAACGTCCTGCTGATGCGGGTCTCGGGAATCGGCGAGCCTTACGATCCGGCGTCGGGCAAGGGCGCGGTCGGCAAGAACTACTGCTACCAGGTCAGCGGCAATTCCTTGACGGTGTTCTTCGAGGACAAGGAAATCAACCCGTTCATGGCGTCGGGCTCGCACGGCACCTTCATCGACGACTTCAACGGGGATAATTTCGACCATGCGGGCCTCGGCTTCTTCGGCGGCGCCTGGATCCAGGGCGGCACCTCGAATGGCCGGCCGATCCTGACCCGGCCGGTGCCGCCCGGCACGCCGCGCTGGGGCCGCGACTGGAAGAAGGCGACCGCCAAGTGGTACGGCCACGCCTTCAACATCGGCGCCTCCGGCTGCAATTACGCCCATCGGGAGAACTACCTCGATCTCGACCCGACCTACACCGATGCGCTCGGCCGCCCGCTGATCCGCATGACCTATAATTTCCGCGACAACGACTACAAGCTCGCCGAATATCTCGGCCAGACGCTGGGGCGGCTGGGCAAGGCGATGAACCCGACCCTGATGAGCTCGCCGGCGGTGCGGCGCGGGAACTACAGCGTGGTTCCCTACCAGTCGACCCACAACACCGGCGGCACGATGACCGGCGCCGACCCGAAGTCGAGCGTGGTGAACCGTTATCTCCAGGCCTGGGACGCGGATAATCTGTTCGTCATGGGCGCCTCGGTGTTCCCGCAGAACGCCTCCTACAACCCGACCGGCCTTGTCGGCGCGCTCGCCTACTGGTCGGCCCATGCGATCACGACGCAGTATCTCAAGGCGCCGGGGCCGCTGGTCCACGCGTGACGGCTCGCCGCCTTCGTCGCGATGCGTCGAAGCCCTGAAGTTGCGCCGACGTCTCCGGCGTGCGATTTTCGCCGCGCCCACCGGAGAACTTCATGTCCCCCCGCCCTGATCTCGGGCCGAAACCCCAGCTTGGATATACGGCGAGCCTGATCGAACGGGCCGCCGAACGTCGCCCCGACGCCGCGGCGCTCGCGGCCGATCGCCGCGCCGGCGCCTATGTGGTCGGCGGCGAGCTGGTGATCGCCGGGAAGCGCGAAGGCGGCGGCGAGCCGCTCTTCGGGCTTGGTGACGCGCGCGCGCTCGCGCCGCCGCGCGAAACGGTCTTTCTCGGTCTGCGCGACGGCGTCCCCCGTTTCGGCATCGACATCGGCAAAGCGGCAGCCGAGGCGCTCAAGGCCCGCGACGATCTCATGGTCACGGATCTGCGCTCGATCGCCGTGCAGGGGCTGGTCGATCCCGAGCACCTGCCGCCGCTCGCCGAGGCGAAGGCGTTGCTCGCATGGCATTCGCGCCATCGCTTTTGCTCCAATTGCGGCGAGCCGACCGAGGCGGTGGAGGCGGGATGGAAGCGCGAGTGCGCCGCCTGCAAGACCGAGCATTTTCCCCGTACCGATCCGGTCGTGATCATGCTGGCGGTGCGCGGCGATCAGTGCCTGCTCGGGCGGTCCGCGCGTTTTGCGTCATCCATGTGGTCGTGCCTCGCCGGTTTCGTCGAGCCGGGCGAATGCATCGAGGAAGCGGTGCGCCGCGAGGTGCGCGAGGAGGCCGGCATCGTGTGCGGGCGCGTCGGCTATTTCGCGTCGCAGCCCTGGCCGTTTCCGATGTCGTTGATGATCGGGTGCCACGCCGAGGCGCTGACCAGCGACATCTCGGTCGATCCGGCCGAGCTCGAGGGCGCGCGCTGGTTCGATCGCGACGAGGTCACGCTGATGCTGCTGCGTCGCCATCCCGACGGACTCGGCACGCCGCCCCCGGTCGCGATCGCGCATCACATCATCCGCGCCTGGGTGGAAGGGGACGCGCGTGGCTTCGGGTAGGGCATGTTCCGGCGAAGCGGCCTCCGCCTCGCCGACCCGAACATGCGCCGATCGACGGCGCCCGCGCATCCTGTGCACCGGCATCGCGGTGCTCGATGAAGTCTTCCGCATCGATGAGTTTCCGCGCCCCGATGCCAAGGTCGAGGCGGCCGAATTCCTGGCGGTCGGGGGAGGCTGCGCCGCCAACGCGGCGGTCGCGATCGCGCGCCTGGGCGGCGATGCGAGCTTCGCAGGACCGCTCGGCGGGCCGCCCGGCCAGGAACCGATCAGCGACCGCATTCTCGCCGGGCTGGCGCGCGAGGGCGTCGACTGCGCCGGCTGTGTGCGGCTCGACGGCGTCGCCTCGGGGATTTCGGCCATCTTCGTCAATAGGCGCGGCGAGCGCACGATCGTGACCCATCGCAGCCGCCGTCTCGACGCGGTGACGCCGCTCGACGCGGATAAGCTCGTCGCCGGCGCCGACGCGGTGCTGGCCGACAACCGCTTTCCGGATTTCGCGCTGCCGATCTGCCGGGCCGCGCTGCGGCGCGGCATCCCGGTCGTGCTCGATGCCGACAAGCCGGCGCGTCCGGGAGCGGCGCTGTTCTCCGCCTGCTCGCATGTGGTGTTTTCGGCCGAGAGCCTGCGCGCCACGATGGCGACCGACGACCTGGGCTCCGCGTTGCGCCAATTCGGCCGTGCCACCAATGCGTTTCTGGCCGTGACCGACGGCGCGAATCCGGTGCAGTGGCGCGACGACAGGGGCGCGATCCGGGAGATGCCGGTATTCCGCGTCACGGCCGTCGATACGCTGGCGGCCGGCGACGTCTTTCACGGCGCATTTACGCTCGCGTTGATCGAGGGCGACGACGCCGCGACCGCAATGCGGTTTGCGGCTGCGGCCGCCGGCGTCAAATGCACACGCTTCGGTGGCAGCATAACGGCGCCGACCCGTGCGGAGGCCGAGGCGCTTCTGGCGCAGGCTGGATGATTCATGCGCGATGGGCGGCGGAGCCTTGGCGGCGGCACCGTACCGAGCCGATGGCGCCTGGCGACACGTTCTGGCCGCATCGGCGCCCTCCGGCTCCATGCCGGGCCGGGGGACGGATCAAACCATTCAGAAAGCTGTGAATTGCCCCCAAAGATGGCGCGAATCTGCGGGTGAGGATGGTAATTCATCCTTCAGATTCATTGGTCATTCTCGAAGATTGTCGTCGCCGGAGATTCCT
>Ga0137359_10002803_pt1 | contig 14011 bp, 14 predicted proteins | sample Mad1_40_16metaG_FD_108281 | JGI IMG/M metagenome (GOLD analysis project Ga0137359, IMG submission 108281) | Vadose zone soil microbial communities from Angelo Coast Range Reserve, California, USA - Mad1_40_16 metaG | ecosystem: Environmental > Terrestrial > Soil > Vadose zone | place: USA... | reverse complement strand
GTAAACCAACACTCGGCGATTCGTTGGGGCAGTTCCGTTGCTTTTCGATGCGGCAACCGCTTCCTCTTTGGTTGTGTAGGTCTGAACGGGCATCGGAGCTGGCGGACTGATCACATGTGTTAGCTCGAGTTTACCTGCTGCTGTGATCACGCGCTTTAATCGCTCGCGATCCACGGAATCTGGAAGACTCAAGAGAATTCGCCCACTTGCTGGATCACCCTGCGGCTTTAACTCAAAGTTGGAAATCCCTAGCGCGTCAAGACGGCTTTCCAGCACCGCGATGGTCTGCTTCATGGCATCGTCTCGGCTGGACAGAGGAGCATCGATTTCCAGCGTGACGCGCCAAGTCAATGGAGACTTGCGACGAAGCATCGAGCATGCCAGACCAACACTGATCAGCAGCAGAATTGCCGTCGTGGTCCTGAGTCTGTTCCGCAGAAAGCTTATTTGTTGTTTGCTCATCATGGGCTCAGCACCGCGACCGCTTCGATCTCAATCTGCGCCCGATCTTCCAAAAAACCCGCCACCTCGACGAGCACCATAGCGGGAAAATGTTTGCCCATGCGCGCGCGATAGCGGGCACCGATTTCTTTCTTCCGCTCGCGATATTCGTTCTTGTCGGTTACGTAGATCAACAGCCGGGCGATCTGTTCCGGCTTTCCCCCAGCTTCCGTGACCACGGCGAGTACGTTAGCGAGCGCGCGATCAAACTGTTCGACAATATCTGTGCTGACGATCCGCTGTTGCTGATCCCAGGCGATCTGTCCGGCAATGAAGAGGAGGCGGCCGCCGGCGTCAGCCAGCACGCCGTTTGCATAACCATGCGGTGCGCCTAGTGATTCAGGATTGATAAAAGTGAAGCTCATTTCGGTCTCTCTGTGAACCTCTGTGGTCCTCGGTGTCTCTGTGGTAAGGGATCGCCTTCACCACAGAGGCACAGAGGATTATAGAGCTACACAGAGACTTGCTGAACGATCTCCAATTGATTCCCGCCCGGGTCGCGCACGTAGAAACGCGGCGTTCCCGGCATCGGGCGCGGATCAGGAAGAATCTCCACGCCGGCCTCCCGAAATCTCTTTTCGGCTGCGCCCAGATCTGAGACTGCAAAACAGATGTGGCGTGAACTGAGCCGACCACTCTCCTCGTCTTCAACTGACAAATGTAGTTGGTTAGCACCGATCTGATACCAGGCGCCGCTCTGGCGAGCGGCAGCCGGCTTTGGCACTTGTTCCAGCCCCAGCGCGTTGCCGTAAAATTCCTTCGTCGCCGCTTCGAGTTCGGCTGGAACAGTGACATTTACATGATGTAGTTGGGTGACCATTATTGAATTAAAGTCCCGTAGGGACGAAATATTTATAGATCGAGGTCGCCTTTGAATTCGAGCCCCAGAGGGGCGACATGTCGCTCCTAAAGGAGCTTCAAGAATAGTTTCGCTACGCGAGCTATAAACATCCGGCTCCTACGGAGCTACGAATGGGCGGATTCTACTTCCAAATCATTCTCTCTTCGATCGCGGAAAGTCCACCACTTCATTCAATCTACCCTCTCGCGGTGATCCCGCAGATTCTTTGATCCTCTTCTCAAGAAAGGCGTTGAACTCAGCCGACTTGTTACGCGGCACGCTCAAGCTCTGCCATTCGGTCGACTTGAAATGCTTCGCCAGATAGACGATCTGGCCCACATGATAAGCATAGTGCGCAAGTTGCCGGTTGATCGCCTGGATTACCGTGTGATCTTGTCCGCGAATCGTTATGGTGCGCATGAGATCCTCAGGCCGCAAAGGTTCGACCGCCGCAAAGACGGCTTTCCAACCTTGCTCCCAATACGCGAGCATGTCACTTTTCGTTGTCCCCGGCAGCATTTCAAATTCCATGTCGCGATTGCGTTCAGGCTTCTCGCCATCGGTGGTAAGGAAGTCGGTCCAGCGCGAGAGCATGTTGCCGGCCATGTGCTTCATGTTGACGGCGATGCTGTTGGATTCTTCATCCAGGCTGCGGCAGAAATCCTGATCACTGATTTGCTCAAACGCGCGTTCGGCGAGTTTCTTATAGTCCCGAAAAGTTTGCAGCGCGTCGGCCAGATAATGTTGGGCGATTGGTTTATCCGGCATGTGAAACCTCAATAATTGAACAGCGGCGACCGAGTCTTACAGAACCGCCAGCGGTAGCGAGCGGGACAAAACCTCGACGTCCCGATCGTTTAAGCGCGCCATAACAATATTTTGAGAGTCGAGCCATTATCCCGCTCGCTACTGCTCGCGGTTCTGTAACGCCTCTGTCACCTCGGCCCGTTTCACCGATCGCTGTTCGCCCGATCTCATATCCTTGATTGCAACTTCTCCGCGCACGCGCTCGTCATCACCGATAATCGCAACAAACGAAATACCTCGCGCTGAAGCATACTTGAACTGCTTGCCCATCTTGTCAGCTTCCGGATAAAGGTCAACACGCAAACCCTGCCTTCTCAGTTCAGTTGCCAGCGCCAGCGACTCACCAGATGACTCTTCAGTCCAGATTGTCACCAACAAATCCGCCGGCGATGCCACCAACTTCTCCGGAAACATTTTGTGTTCGCTCATTACGACGATGATTCGCTCCAGCCCAAGCGAGAAGCCGCACGCGGGAACCTCTTTGCCCAGAAACATCCCCACCAGATTATCGTAACGCCCGCCACCGCCAAGGCTGCCGGCCAGATCGGCGACGTTAATCTCGATAATAGCGCCAGTGTAATAGGACAAGCCCCGAGCCAGAGTCGGATCAAGTTTGATCCGCCTGTCGAGTCCGCCGGCTTTGACGAATTGCAGGATCTGCCGGAGTTCATCAACTCCCTTTGAACCTGTTTCGTGCGCGCCGATGAACTCTACTAAACGACCTAGAATATCGGCGTTGAATGCCGCCCTTTCGGTGCCCGGCTCACCCAAGTCCGCGAACCCGGCCGCACGCTCGGCTCCAGCAAGGCCTTCGAAAAAACGCATTAGCTTAACTGCAGCTTCGCCATCGATGCCGCGCGCATGCAACTCGCGGGCGACTCCTTCAGGACCGGCCTTATCCATTTTGTCGAGAGCGATCAGCGCGTCCGAATGCTTGTCGGAAGCGACGCCTGCCTGTTCGAGGAGCCCAGCGAGGACTTGCCGGTGATTTACGCGAACCACAAAATCCTTGAAGCCAAGTGCGATCAAAGCATCGCTCGCGGCCGCAATCAATTCAGCCTCCACCACCATCGACTTCGATCCCAGCACATCCACATCGCACTGATAAAACTCGCGAAATCTCCCCCGCGCCGGTCGATCGGCGCGCCAGACGGGTTGAATTTGATAGCGTTTGAAAAACTTTGGCAGCTCGTTTTGATATTGCGCGACCACGCGCGCCAAAGGCACAGTCAGATCGTATCGCAGGGCCAGATCGGCCTGGCCGCTTTTTTCATGCTCGCCACGCTTAAGGATTTTGAAGATGAGCTGATTGCCTTCTTCGCCATACTTGCCCATCAGGGTCTCGATGTTTTCGACCGCAGGGGTTTCCAGCGGCTCGAAACCGTAACGTTCGTACACTTGCTTGATCACGCCGATGACGTATTCGCGTTTGCGCACGTCGGCCGGCAGAAAGTCGCGCATGCCGCGCGCTGGCTGAGTTTTGGCTGATGACATTAGATTAACTATGGCCTATTTCGCCGGCAATCATAACCTGAAATCGCGTTCCGGTCAGTAGCCCAGGCGCAAGAAAGAGTCTACGCCGCTTGAGGTCATACCGGGAGCGATAGCGACCGGGTCGGTGGAGGCGGTGGCGGTGGCGGATTTCGCATGACCCCGGAACAACGCGCCATGATGAACTTTAATACGCGCAAGCTCATGTTCGCACAGGAAGAAGGCGCGGCTGTGCTGGCGGATGCCAGCCGGGCCGCCGACGGCGGAACGATCTTTGTTCAGCAAGCAACGGTGCCGGCGATTATTCCCGACGTGCAGCCGGCCACTCCGGCGCCACGAGTGAATGCATACGACAAGCTCTCAACAAAGATTCTGCCGCAAATCGTTTGGCGAACGAGCACTATAATCGGATCGTGCGCATGCTGCAGGCCGGCGAGAAAGTAAAGATGGAAGTAAACATCGCCGTCGAATGGCAGGACGCCGATCCGATGGGCTACAACACGGTCGCGGAAATTCCCGGCAGTGATCCGAATTTGAAAGACGAAGTGGTGATGCTGGGCGGCCACATGGATTCGTGGCATACCGGCACCGGCGCCACCGACAACGGCGCGGGCGTGGCCGTGGCGATGGAAGCAATGCGCATCATCCAGACACTCGGCCTGAAACCGAAGCGCACAATTCGCATTGGGCTGTGGACGGGTGAAGAAGAGGGACTGCTTGGTTCGGCTGCCTATGTGAAGCAGCATTTTGGCATCCTTGAGCCCGGCAATCCCGGCGTCGCGTCTCCGGGAACTCCTAACAGTCAGCCGGCGGCGCCGGGGAAGCTGACGACTAAACCCGAGTACGACAAGTTCGACTGCTACTTCAATCTCGATAATGGCACAGGGCAAAATTCGCGGCGTCTACATGCAGGGCAACGAAGCCGTACGGCCCATCTTTCGCCAATGGCTGATGTCGTTTCGTGATCGGCCGGGTGAGAATGTGTGGGGGGCGAACACGCTTTCGATCTCGAACACCAACGGGGGATCATCTTTCTTTCGATCGCATCGGGCTGCCCGGCTTTCAATTCATTCAGGACGAGATTGAGTACGACACGCGCACGCACCATTCAAACATGGACGTGTTCGATCGGATCCAGGCCGATGATTTGAAGCAGGCGGCGACCATCATGGCAGCTTTCGTTTACCAGACCGCGATGCGCGACGAAAAGATCCCGCGCAAGCCGGCGCCAGGGAAGCAGATGTAACGCAAGTTGCGTCCTAACCGCCAATCACAACTTCCAGCCAGTAGCGTCTGAGCTTGGCACGGTTGCCGGCTCGATAGGCCGCATAGTCGCGCGCGATACCGGCGTCGGGCCGAGCGTAAAGAACATACGCTTCGAGAAAGCCGGCGTCGTAGAGCTTGATGAGCTTGTGGAGCGAGACATCAAGCAACTTGATTTTTCCCGTCTTGAAATCTTTCGAAGCAATCTCGGCGACTGCTCTGAGCGCGGCAGCTTCTTCCTTCAGACTGTGCCGGTACACTTTCTCGTCAGGATATTCCTTGGCGAAGCTGGCAGTTTTGTAGGCTATGCGGGTCAGATCGTAAAACGACCAGTAGTACGCCGGGCTTGTGGGATCCAGTTTGCTCGGGTCAACCAGGATCGCAGTCTTGTCTCCTGAGCTTTCCGATCTTATTGAGGACGCGGGTTGTTCAATACTCGGGTGCCCAAGCTCAACCTTCTGCTGCGCTGCCCATTGCTTGATGCCGTTATAGACAAACGAATTGTATGGTTCAGCAATGATTGCATCGATGTACTTGGCCTGGGCATCGTCAGCTTTCCCCTGCTTAAGCAATGCGTCACCCCAGTAACGGTAAGCCGTCTCGCGATCCGGATCCAACGCGATGGCTCGAGCGTACCAGAGCCCGGCCTTATCAAACTGATCGCTACGGGTTTGGGGATCGGTGGAATTCAATCCCTTCCGATACTCCATGTCTCCGGCATACAACGGCGCCGCGTAGAGTTTCGGATCGAGTTGGAATGCCAGAGCATACGAGAGGATGGCCTTATCCAACTCCCCACGCGCGAACGAAGCTTCAGCGTCTTTCATCGCCGCATCGGCCGCCGAGTTGTTTGAAAGCGTGGGATCGGCTCCGCCGTCCAGCGGAACAGACTGCAAAAGGCTCGCGGACAACTCATCACTGGCGCCCAGTTGCTTGGCTCGAACCAGGTAGTCGCGTCCACGTTTGCGTTCAGCTTTTCGCTCGGCTGGATCCTTAAGGTCGTTGGACTTCGCGATGTGAAGGAGTCCGAGCCAATAGACAACCTGTGGGTCATCCGGATTCTGAGTAGCCAACTTTTCGAACAGCGGGAGCGCCTGGATGTACTTGCTCTCCTCAAGCAAGTCAAACGCGCGCTGCCGCTCTGACGGATCCTGCGCGAGACGGCCGGCCACGACCTGTGCCGAAAGGATCAGCCCGGTCATCATCACGAGACGAACATTGAGGAAGATTCTTTTTGCGGTTAAGCTTTGGCTGCGCATTTCCAGAACCTCGGAATTCGCCGTTGCCGGGAGTCTGCCTGAGTAGACACGGCAAGTCTAGGGCCGATTTCAGAAACGTGTCAACGAAATTAGTTTGAACCTGGAGAACCTCATGAGAATGATGTGCAGGACACGCCTTGTCGTTGCTATTTGCCTGGTGCTCTCCGGCAGCTTCAGTCAGCGGGGACAGACCAGGCCGCTGGTTAGTGGAGACCAGGCCTTGGGTGAATGGCAGAGATATACCGTAAGCGGCGAAGACTTCTCTGTGTTGCTGCCGGTTGTTCCCTCAATGAGCACCTCAGACACTTACATCGATGCCAGGAGGAGCCGCCGCGAGCGCATCCTCGCGGCCTATTCGAATGGGGTCGTGTATGCCGTCTACACTTTCGAAAACAAGTCTCTCTCGCTCGACGACCTGATTGGCAGATTCGCGAATCGCAACGCGCCAATTGAACCAGTGACAATGGATGGCATTACTGGTAAGAGATCCAGGTTCGAAACCGATGATCGGCTGGGGGCGGTTCAGCTCTTCGCAGTTGGTAACAAACTCTACGGCTTTCAGGTCTCGGGTTCAAAATTAGGGAATCCTGCAGCCGGAATGACCAAGTTTTTTTCCTCGATCAGGCTCAACAATCAACCCGAAGGCAATCAGGTGCTGGAAGGTGCGGGCGAGCAGCCTGCCTCGAACAGCGAAACAACTCTGGTTAATCCCTCAATATTTTCAGGCAAAGACGTCGCTATTAAGGTGGCCGTGATTACCAAGCCGGAACCACGATACACGGAAGAGGCAAGAAAGAATTCGATCACCGGACAGGTTGTCCTGCGCGCTGTGTTTTCGTCGTCGGGCGTAGTGACAAATATTCACCCGGTCACCTACCTTCCGAATGGGCTCACCGAACGATCAATAGAAGCCGCAAAACAGATCAGATTCATCCCAGCCATCAAAGATGGCCGATTTGTCTCGATGTGGATCGAGCTTCAGTACAACTTTAATCTCTTTTAGATATTATGCATTTACTGGAAGTCAAAAACCTCCACACGTATTTTCAGACCCGCGAAGGCTTGGTCTGCGCGGTTGACGGCGTCAGCTTTCATCTGGATCGCGGAGAGTTGCTCGGGCTGGTGGGCGAGAGTGGCTGTGGCAAATCAATAACCGCCCTTTCGATCATGCGGCTGGTAGCGGCGCCGGGAAAGATTGTCGCGGGCGAAATTCTGTTCGACGGCAAAAATCTCCTGGAATTATCCAACGCAGAGATGCGCGCAGTACGCGGCAACGACATCGCCATGATCTTTCAGGATCCGATGACGTCGCTCAATCCGGTATTTACCGTGGGCGAACAGATTGCCGAGGCGCTACGCCTGCATCGCGGTCTTTCCCGTAGAGATGCTCGCGCCGCCGCAATTGAAGCTATGCGGGAAGTTTCCATCCCCGACGCCGCTCTGCGGGCTGACGATTATCCGCATCAACTTTCCGGCGGCATGCGACAGCGCGTGATGATCGCCATGGCCCTCGCTTGCGATCCTAAATTGCTGATTGCCGATGAGCCCACGACCGCCCTGGATGTTACGATTCAGGCCCAGATTCTTGATCTGCTTAACCAACTGCGTCGGACGCGCGCGCTGGCCGTGCTGCTGATCACGCATGACCTCGGTGTAGTTGCGGAAGTTGCCGAACAGGTGGCCGTAATGTACACCGGAAAGATTGTCGAGGAATCGCCCGTTGATGAATTGTTCGCGCGCCCGAAACATCCTTACACCGAGGGGCTATTGCGATCGGTGCCCAAGCTGACCGCGAAAGATGTCGCTAAGGCTGAACGACTGCAAACGATCGAAGGCACCGTGCCCAAGCCGACCGCTCTGCCACCAGGCTGCCACTTCGAGCCGCGCTGTCAATACCGGATGCCGCGATGCAAGGAAGGCGAGATTCCGCTTTACGATGTGAGCACCGGCGTGCAGGTGCGATGTGTTTTGTTTGACCCGGCGACCAGTCGAGAACAAATCGGGACGCGCCCGTCAGTTGGCAGCGATCGCGGCTCTGCCGCCTGATGTGCGGAAAGGCTTTGCCTTTCCGGAGTTACTCGATTTTCAGCGCGAGGCCACGCCTCGCCGAGTCGGAGGCGTAGCCTCGAAAGCTTTGAAGGAACGATCAAGGAAAGCCAAAGGCTTTCCGCACATCAGAAGGCAAAGCCTTTGAATACTGCTCAAAATTCTGTTATGCGACCCGAGAATCACGAACTCGTCCGCGTCAGCGGCCTGGTTAAGCATTTTCCCGTCGAAGACACCGATGACGTCTACCGCGCCGTGGATGGCGTGTCGTTCGAGATCATCAGCGGTGAAACCCTCGGGCTGGTCGGTGAATCCGGATGCGGTAAATCCACTGTCGGACGTTGCCTCCTTCGTCTCATTGAACCGACTCAGGGCACGATTCAATTTAACGGTCGTGAGGTGACGGCCCTGGGCAAGGGCGAACTGCGCCAGATGCGCCGCGAGATGCAGATCATCTTTCAGGATCCGAACGCTTCGCTGAATCCGCGCATGAAAGTTGGCGACATCGTGGCTGAGCCGCTCGTAATTCACAAAATCGGAAATCGGGTGCAGCAGCGTGAACGGGTGGCCTGGCTGCTGGGCAAAGTCGGTCTCGACGCGGACTTTATGAAGCGTTACAGCCACGAATTTTCCGGCGGTCAGTTGCAACGCATCGGCGTGGCCCGCGCGCTGGCGCTGAATCCGAAACTAATCGTGGCGGATGAGCCCGTGTCGGCCCTGGATGTTTCGGTCCAGGCCCAGGTAGTCAACCTGCTTCAGGACTTGCAGAAGGAATTTGGGCTTACTTATCTCTTCATCTCGCACGGGCTGGCCGTGGTCGAGCACATCTCGACGCGGGTCGCGGTGATGTATCTGGGCCGGATCGTAGAGATCGCGAGCGCCGCGCAACTGTACTTGAAACCGCTGCACCCTTATACCCAGGCGTTGCTTTCGGCGATCCCGGTTCCCGATCCAAAGATACGACGCGATCGCGTGATCTTGAAAGGCGATGTACCCACGTCGCGGAATCCGCCATCGGGATGTCGTTTTCGTACTCGGTGCCCGATTGCAATTGACGAATGCGCGCAAATCGATCCAGAGTTGCGTGAAATTTCACCGGGCCACACAGCGGCGTGCATTCGGGTCGAAGGCTATGAAAGGGCGCGGCCAGTCGAGTCGCACGCTGCGGTGAGGCACTAAGCGCGCTGCTTCGTGTCAGAAGCCCGACGGTGAGGGAGGGCCACCCGCCGATCAAGCCCTCCCTCACGGTCGGGCTGGTGACACATAAGAACATTTCGGCGCCGTCCGCAGCATAGGGGTGAAACAAGCACAGCGTTGCGCGCGTAAGAACGAATCTAGACACACCTAAACCAGAAACCTGGACGGAAAAGCTTTCTCCCCGTCCTTCGGCTTTCAACAGGAGGATAGTTTCATGAGCGACCCCAATCAGGAATTTCAACCACCGCCACCACCCGCTACAGCCATCGAGCCCGAGCGCAAACGGCCCGCCAATCTTCTTTGGGCCGGCGTCGCTTTGGTCGTTCTCGGAATCATCGTTTTGATTGGCGGGATCGCCAATTTTATTCCGGGCGGACTCGGGACTGGAGGATCCCTATGCGCCCTGGGCGTGCTGTTTGTCGGCTTGAGCTTTACCTCTCTGCCCTATGTGCCAGACGCGCCGCCGCCCATGTCAACCGTGGGCAGACTGACGGGAATTTTCTTCGAACCTACCAGCGTGTTTCGGAATCTGCGGGCCCATCCGCGTTGGCTGGCGGCGATTTTGATCATGGGGTGTCTGAACGCCGCTTACCTGGCAGCTTTCTATCAACGGCTGACACCAGAACGAATTGTTGACTTCACGTTCGAGAAGCTCAAGGACAGCCCGATCAAGCCGCCGGAAGACCGGATGGCTCTAGCAAGACAACAAGCCCTTGACGCCGCAAAGTTGCCGCTAGCTCGGGCAACCAATGCCATCAAGACCATTGTCGGGGCCTTTTTCGTGATCGCCTTTTTCGCAGCACTGTACCTTCTCGGAGTCCTGGCGTTCGGCGGCCGGATGCATTTCTGGCAAGCTTACGCCGTGGCCGCCTATGCAGCGTTTCCGGTGCTGGTAATTCATAAGGTCATCAGTTTCATAATTCTTTTCGTCAAATCACCCGATGACATTCACCCGCTCATTGGCCAGGAAACATTAGTTACCGACAACCTGGGAATATTGTTCAAAGCGGCGGAGCATCCAGTGCTGTACGTCACCGCCAGTGCAATCGGGATACTTTCGTTTTACAAACTTTGGTTGACGGCAAAGGGTCTGAGCGAGGGAGGATACAAAGTTAGTTCCGGGGCTGGCTGGGGCGTAGCGATTACGCTGTGGGTGTTGGGATTATTTCTCGGCATCGCAGCCGCCGCGATCTTTCCCAGTTTCCTGTCGTAAGAGAGAGCGGCAAGAAAGTGGCACAGACTTCAGTCTGTGATTGGCTCCGCCGAGATCATCACAGACTGAAGTCTGTGCCACTCTTTTCATTCATACCGCAGCGATTCAATCGGGTCGAGCCGCGCGGCTTTCCACGCCGGCCACAAGCCGAAGATCATGCCGATACCGACGCTGGCGAAAAAGCCCGCCACCGGCGCCCATAGCGGCACGTAAGACGGCATAATCAGCTTCACCAGCAAAGTCAGCAACCAGCCAATCGCCAGGCCCACGAATCCCCCAAAGCCTGTCAAAGTCATCGCTTCGATCAGGAATTGCCACAGGATGTCTGTGCGCCGCGCACCGATCGCTTTGCGCACACCGATCTCGCGAGTGCGCTCAGTCACTGACACCAGCATGATGTTCATCACCCCAATGCCGCCGACCATTAACCCGACCGAAGAAATGACCACCATGGCGATGGCGATGCCGCCGGTGATTGAATGAAAAGTGCTAATCAGATTTTCGGTGGTTTGGATACCAAAGTTATCAGGATTTCCAAAAGGCACCTGCCGGCGAACGCGCAATGTGTCGGTTACTTGATCCATGGCTTCCTGCATCATTCCAGGCTTGGCCACGGCCAGCACATAGACATCTTCAGAGTTGGGTTTCAGTTTGCGCGCACTATTATAGGGTAGATAAATGACATTGTTTTGATCGTCGCTGCCCCCGCTGAAAAGAAACTGCTCGCGCTTTTGCAGTACACCGACGACGCGATATTCTTCCGAGCCGATCTTGAGGCTATCGCCCACCGGCGAGCCCTTTGGGAAGAAATCATCCGCCACCTTTGAGCCGACTACGCAGACATTTTGGTTCTGATCGTTTTCGAACTGTGAAAAGAAGCGGCCTTCAGAGACGGTTTGCGTTCCTGCCTTCTCGAAATCCGGTAGCGTCCCCTGCAGACCTACCTGGGCAGAAGTCTTGCCGCCGCCGCTGACCAGAATCTTCTTGCCAAAGAAGTTGTTGGTGATTTCCAGAAAAGGAACCGCCACTTCTACGGTTGGTAGTTTGGAGAGCGCAGCGGCGTCGTCGTAGCTAAGCGGCTTACGCATACGCTCTTCGCGCGAGAGACGGCCGACATGAATGCCCGGATTGTACTTGCTGATGTACATCGAGCGGGTGCCAAAAGACTCCACTTCTTTGGTAAAAGCCGTATCGATACCGCTGATAATGGAGGCGATCAGCATTACCGTCACGACGCCAATGATCACGCCGATCACCGTCAGAAAAGAACGCAGTTTATTGTCCCGCAGCGTGGCCAGGGCCAGCCAGAGATTCTCGAGGATGTCGCTTCTCAGTAATTTCATCAATCTCGTCCGTTGTTACTTGTCATTTGTTAGTAGTTCTTAGTTCGTCGGCGGTTGTCCTGGTTACGCGATCAGAAGCCCCTAACAGGCTGCTGAAAAACTAACAACGATCCACGAAATCACACGAAGCAGCACGAAAAGAAACTCCTAGTTCGAGTTATTTCGTGTGCTTTTCGTGGATCGTCCTGCAGCTTCCTGGGAATGGGAACCCCTTTTTCAGCGTCCCCTAGGGTTCCGCTCTAATAACTGACTACTGTGATTTTCAACCGTCAGCTCGCAAAGCCTCAATCGGATCCAACCGCGCGGCCTTCCATGCAGGCACGATCCCGGAAAGGATTCCCACACCTCCTGAGGCCGCCAGCGCGCCGAGCACCGCGATTATCGACAGATAAGTAGGAAAGAAAGTTGCGGTGACGATCTTACCCACGACCCACGCCAAAAATATTCCGACCGCTCCGCCGATGGTGGCCAAGGTTATGGCCTCAAAGAGAAATTGCTTAAGGATGTCGGCCTTGCGCGCTCCCAGTGATTTGCGCAGTCCAATCTCTTTAGTTCTCTCAGTCACCGACACCAGCATGATATTCATGATCACGATGGCGCCCACGATGAGCGCAATCCCCGGAACAAAGATGGCTACCAGGAAGATCGTTCCGAATAGCCGGTCGCGCAATCCGGTGATGGCGTCGGGTGTCACAATACCAAAATTGTCTTTCTCATTAGGCGCCAGGCGATGGCGGGCGCGCATCAGGAATCGCGTTTCGTCCACCGCATCATTGAATAGGTCATCGGTCTTCGAGGTAGCGGTGAAGTAAAGCGAGCGTTGCCGGACCAGCGCGCCAAAATCGATCGAATACGTCTTCAGGGGAATTACAATAAAGTTGTCCTGCGGTATACCAAAGACAGTACCTTTTACCTCTTCAACTCCAATCACGCGATAAGGAAGTCCCCGGATATAAATTTCTCCGCCGATGGGATCGCCGGCGGGAAATAGTTTTGTGGCAATGTCCGCGCCCACATAGGCCACTCGCGCGCCGCCGTCATTCTCTGTATCGGTAAAGAAACGACCGTTAGCGATACTTCGATTGTCGATATCCGCCGTGTTGGCGGTAGCGCCAATCACGAGTACGTCTTCAAGTAACTGATCGTTGCGCTTTATTTGCGCCGGCGTGCCTCGCGCCTTAGCTCCAATCTTACCCACCAGCGTGGCGTGCTCTTTCAGATAGTCGTAATCGTCAAGCGTCAGCTCTTTATTGCGACGTTGGGCGGCCGCAATGGTGTCGGTGTCTTTGAAATCCTCGAACGGGTTGAAGCGTTGCACGGAAAAAGACTTGGCGCCGATGCCGGCAATTTTTTCGTCAATGTAAACATTGAATCCCTGGATTAGCGAAACCACGGTGACAAAGGCAGTGACGCCGACGATCATGCCCAGCAGGGTCAGGGCCGAGCGCAACTTATGCGCCCAGATTGCCGCCACTGCAACTTTAAGGACTTCAACCAGGTTCATTGGTGGTTATTACGAATGGATCCTCGATTTGGTTACGGTTCCGGTGTCCCGTTAGCCGGGCAGTCGCCCGACCGTGAGGGAGGGCTTTTCCCTGGAGCGGGCGAAAGCTGAGCCCTCCCTCACGGTCGGGCTACTGCCCCGTCCCCTGCCCGGACACCTGCTCATTCATATCTTAATGATTCGATCGGATCCAGCCGGGCGGCCTTCCAGGCGGGCCACAACCCGAAAACAATTCCGACCGCGGCCGAGATCCCTACACCCACGCCGATTGCCCAGGCGGGCACGAATGCGGGCAAGGGTGAGTACTTGTTCATTAAGATGCTGGCGAATTCTCCTACGATCAGCCCGACGAGCCCGCCGATTCCCGTGAGCACCACGGCTTCAATTAAGAACTGCCAAAGAATATTACTGCGCGTTGCGCCGACAGCTTTGCGCAACCCAATCTCTTTCGTTCTTTCAGTCACCGACACCAGCATAATATTCATTACGCCGATACCCCCAATCATCAGGGCCACAAACGAAATTGCGGTCAGCACCAGGTAAGTC
>Ga0137359_10002800_pt1 | contig 14012 bp, 16 predicted proteins | sample Mad1_40_16metaG_FD_108281 | JGI IMG/M metagenome (GOLD analysis project Ga0137359, IMG submission 108281) | Vadose zone soil microbial communities from Angelo Coast Range Reserve, California, USA - Mad1_40_16 metaG | ecosystem: Environmental > Terrestrial > Soil > Vadose zone | place: USA... | reverse complement strand
TTTGGTTGCGTAACGACCTCAAGAAGAATCCAAATATACGTCTCGCTTGCCAGGTTGAGGTCTATGGCGATGTGAGCGTTAATACCCAGTGTAATTAAAGTTGATCTGCTCCGCTTTAGCTATCTGCTCTAAGGCATATTTGGCTCGACAACGAAGAACAGCCTCACAGCAAGCTGATCATTCCAATACAATTCCACTGACCCCTCTACAGCCTGCACAAATTGGATTGGTACAAATCCACTCGCAGCGTCTGCAATGGGTACCGGTTTTGATTCTTCGTAGAAATTCTTGTTGGTATACCACTTGACAGTCACAGTACCAGGCTTCTTTGGATGAACGCTATAGGTTAGGAAAATCGTATCGCCTACTTTAAACTGGATGGTTTGAATCAGTGGCTGCGCGGTTGCCTTATCTATACTGGAAGCTGTTGCTGCCGAAGTAATGATTGTGGATGCTGGACCATATTGGGGTGCTGACTGAGGAAGGGGCAGCATGGGTGTCGATACGGATTTCGCATTATTTGGCCGCGCATCGCCATATAGCTGGTGTAAGAAGGAAAGCTTGCCAGTAGCATTGGCATAAAAAGCAGTACCCGCACAGAGCAAAGCAAATACGATCAGTACGCTAATTAACCCACTGATAACACGATAGCGTGGAATAATTGCTCGTGGTTTGGTATACATGGGGGGAACATAGATATACCCCTCTTCACCGGGAATGGCGGGCATTAATGAGCCCTCTTTACCTCCAGTGCTGCCATGAGGCATGGCTAGCATTGACTGTTGTGGCTCGCCTGTCCCACCCTGATAAGGGACAGGTAACAGCGATGGCGGGTTTTGCGGTACAGAACTGGGTGCTGCCTGCTGCAACATACCCTGTCCCCACAAGGTATTGTCATAAGTTTCACCCTGGAATGAAAGCTGCGGCACTTGACTATCCCATCCATTACCAGGGGGTGGAGCAGTTGAACTTCCCCAGCCGGCCGGTGCCGGAGGAACCTGGTATGCGGACCCAGTACCCCCAACCAGCGGTGAAGGCGCATTGCATTGAGGGCAAGGCCCATTATTGACTGGTCGATAGGCATTGCAGGACGAACACAACATATGATTCATTCCCTTTTTCGAGAGCTCTCGAAGACCCCACGGTATGCTGATCAAAAATACTATCTTAAAAACCAAAGTAACACCGGCATGTTACCTGGTCAAGTTTTGATGCATACTGTAAGGCAAAATGGCTATACATCTTTTTTATTAAACGTGTTTCAAGGCGTATCTTGAAACATCCAGGCCGTACATGTTACCATAAGTCCTAAGATAGTATTTCCTGGTACCTCCTTTGATGCCATTAGCCTAGTTGATTGAATATGCCAGAATCACAAGAACAGTGGTACAACAGACAGGCGATTGAGCAACTGGCTCAGCATATTCCGTTTGAACGGGACAGCGCCAGTAAGGCAGAGCAAATAGAATGGCTGCGTGGCCTGGTGATTCGCCACGGTCGCGCAATGGACCCGGAGCTGTTTGGCTTCGAGGCTCGTAACGAACTCATACGCCTGGGATTGTGGAATCGCATTGGGCCGAAATCGGAAAGGCCGGATTGATCGTGCCCCTGCGCCCTCCCCGCAGATAGGGGCCAATAATGTGCTATTATACAAATATACAAATATACAAACAAATAGATTTGCGCCTTATTCATTTGCTAACATAAGGGGGGCACCGATGCTCAAAGGTACATTGCTGTATCTAGCTCAGAATACTACTTTGCATGATTTCGTAACCCGCAACCGCGCGACGCGAGCAGTTTCTCGTCGATTTGTAGCGGGAGAAGCGTTAGATAGCGCAATTGAGGCTACCCGAGCGTTGAACCTGCGTGGTATGCATGTTTCTCTCGATCATCTCGGCGAAAACGTTTCGGATGCAAAAGAGGCCGCTTCCGCCGCCCAGGATTATATCACCATCCTTGATCGCATCAAGCAAACGGGTGTAGATGCTAACATCTCCATCAAGCTCACTGCTCTTGGATTGGATATTTCTCAAGAGTTATGCGAACAGAATATCTGTCGCATCCTGGAGTATGCGCAGCAGTTCCCCATTTTTGTGCGTATCGATATGGAGGGTTCTGCGTACACAGAGCGGACGGTGGACATCACCTTGCGCATACATAAACAATTCGAGCATGTAGGCACAGTTATCCAGTCCTGCCTGTACCGCAGCAAGAAGGACAGCGAGCAGTTGATCGCCCAGGGGGTGCGTGTGCGCCTGGTCAAGGGGGCCTATAAAGAGCCGAAGACGGTCGCTTTCCAGCAGAAGAGCGAGGTCGATCATAATTTTGTGCGGCTGATGACCATGCTGCTCCTGCGTGGCAATTATCCCGCCATCGCCACACACGATGAAGCCATCATCAACGCAACCTGTAAATTTGCACGCGATAACGGCATTAGCAAATCGGCCTTTGAGTTCCAGATGCTCTACGGTATCCGGCGCGACCTGCAGGAAAAGCTGGTGAGCCAGGGATACCACGTGCGCATCTATGTCCCCTATGGCTCGCAGTGGTATCCTTACCTGGTACGTCGCCTGGCAGAACGCCCCGCCAACCTGTTGTTTGTGTTGAGCAATGCGATAAGAAAATGAGGTTATGCGGGGGGTGGAGTGAATGCGGGCTGATATGCCTCTGGCAGGCGGGACGCCATCCTCTCCCTCACTCGCTCCATCTCCGGAATCCCCTCAATCCCCTCTTGCTCGATCGAAAGCGAAGCTACGCAATTTGCGAAATCCACCGCTGCTCGCGGGTCCCCGTTTCTATGAAGATGCGCCAGGAAAGCGGCGGCAAAGACATCGCCAGCACCGGTGGGGTCCACCTCGTTAGTGGTATAGGCGGGGAAACGCTCGGTGACGCCGTGCTGGAAGAGCGTCGCCCCGTGCCGGCCATCGGTAGCGACCAGCAGCGGGACGTGCATGCTCCAACCGGCCAGGATGGCATCGGCGTCCGCACGATTGCCACCTGCGAATGGGAGCAGGTCATCGTGGCTGAGAATGAGTACATCGAGAAGAGGCAGCACTTCTTCAGCAGCAGTCCAGGGAGTGGGCCACACGCGCCCGTCATCGTCCCAGCGGCGCAGCCAACCTTGAGGCGTGGCTGCGATGAGCGCCCCTGGGCGTCGTGGAAAGTGATGTACCAGTTCTGGTGACAGCTCCTGGGCAAGGGGACCGAGCAGCACGACAGGTGCATTTCGCCAGGATTCAGGCACATCTTCGTAGAGCAACTGGTCAGCTCGCGCACGCAAGTATTGTATGCGAAAGCCCTCGTGATATGAATTGATGAATGTTGTGGCTGCTGGTGAAGGGCTTGCAGCCAGGCCAATACCCGCTAAACGCGCAGGCAATTCAGCGAGTAGTTCGCTATCAGCGCGGGTGACCATAGCCGCCACTAATCCTAAACGATAGGTGGTCAGGGCGGCAAAAGTTACGGTACCGCCAAGTGAAAATGAGCCGTCAAGGTGGAGGTCACGGGTCACATGCCCGATGGTCAAAAATTCGGGCATGTCTGCATCCTTAACAGGCTGGAGAATTGGAGGCATGGACCCTCCCCACATGTGTAGGGGCGCAGTGTGCTGCGCCCGCAGGACATCTTGTTGTTGTTAGCGACCGGGACGCTTCAGGGAAATAACCACGCGGCGGGCGTCTCCCTCGCCGATGCTCTCCGTGCTGATATCCTTACTTTCCGAGAGGGCGATATGCACGATGCGGCGTTCGTGAGGAGGCATGGCCTCAAGCGCGATTGAACGGCGATAGTTGCGCACCTGCTGCGCAACACGCAGGGCAAGCGAACGCAGGTTTTCTTCCCGGCGCTCGCGGTAGTTTTCCGCGTCTATAATGATACGCATACGATGCCTGGTGCGATGCCCGACAATCAGGCTGACCAGCAGTTGTAGCGCGGCCAGCGTTTCGCCGCGCCGGCCAATGAGCAGGCCAAGGTTCTCATTGATACCCTGGATATTGAGCGTCAGCGGATCGGTGGAGCGCACTTGCACTACGGCGTGAATGTTCATGTGCTGTAAGATGTGCTGTAAGACATCGACGGTGATATCGACATCTTCACGACTTGGCGTCTCTACATCTTGCATTTCGCCTTGCGCTATGCTGACATCGCCCAGCTCAGAGAGCAAATCCGCAGGGAGATTGGCTGCACCTGCGGGGATGAAAGAGGGTACAGGCTCCTCCTCCTCTATCTCATCTTCATCGAACTCATCCTCTTCAAACTCGTCCTCCTCCTCGCCGTCGAATTCGCCTTCTTCATCTTCGTCAAATTCTTCGTCTTCAAACTCGCCTTCTTCTTCGCCGTACACCTCGACATCAGGGCCAAGTATGGCATCGGCCATTTGCGGAGTGATGATAGCCCCGCTATTTGTAGAGCGCACGCTCACCCGCACACGTGCTTCTTTGTTGCCTATGCCAAAGGCTCCGCGAGTTGGCTCTTGCAAGACCACTATTTCTACTTCGTCACGGCGTTTTCCCAGGCGGACGAGAGCTTGCAATACCGCATCATCAACACTTTTACCACTTGCCTCTATACTATCCACTGTTTTGTTGCCTCCCTTTACTTTAATCACAGGCACTGTTTGATTTAGCTTCGCGAGGGATTCCTCTTTGGAGCATTACCTCGACGGCGAGCTGATGCGCTGTTATTGCGCGAGCGACGGCGTGCAGGCGACGAACCATTCGCATACGAGTTTGACTGCGACTTACGGTCTCCTCGCCCATTATTGCTAGCGACTTCCGTCTCTGGCTCAACGGCTTTTTGCTGAATTTGCGCTGCTTTTCGCTGATCTCCAGTATAGGTCCTGCTACCCCCGTCACTCCTGTTACTCCTGTTCGGCAGGAAATTTTGCAGGAAGTCTGGCATCACCGTCAACGAACCCCAACCGGTCACAAAGTACTGCTGCACCATGCTGAAGACCGATGTAGTCGTCCAGTAGAGCGCCAGGCCGGCAGGAAAATTTAAGGCGAAGAAGAAGGTGATGAATGGCATGATAAACTGCATGATCTGCATCTGCTGCGCCATCGCATTTTTAGCACCGGAGGTGTTCCTGGGTTGGGACATGCGCAACTGCAAAAAGGTTGCCACACCGGCCAGCACCGGCAATATATGCGACGGGTCAGACTTGCCGAGGTTGAGGTTCAAGCCAAACCAGTTCAGGTAGACATTGGGCAGGGCGGCAAATTTGGGCAGGAATGGGTAGATGGTACTATTAATAGTGTGGAGACCACCGAGGCCTGTGGCGTGTAACACGAGGTTCAGCGAAAAGAACATGCCGTAAAGCACAGGCAGCTGAACCAGCAAAGGAAGACAGCCCGCCGCCGGGCTTACACCATATTCTTTATAAACCTCTTGCATCGCCTGGTATTGCGCGCGCTGGTCCTTGGGGTATTTCTTTTTTACATCGGCTATCAATGGCTGGATCGCCTGCATCGCCTTCGACGACTTGAGTTGTTTCATGTACAGAGGGAACAAAGCAAGGCGAATGACGACCGTCAGGACAATAATGGAGAGGCCCAGATCACCAAAGAGGTGATAGAGCAGCATCAACACATTAAAGATAGGGTCGGTAAAGATGTATCCAAAAAAGGTGCCTATGGTTTGAAACACGAGATTGTTCCTGCCTTCCTCGATCTAGTCTGCCAGGCGTTCTGGGACCGGATCATACAAACTGCCATGATAAAAGGGATGACAACGTCCTACGCGTTTCAAGGTCAGCCATCCTCCGTGTATGAAGCCAAAACGCTGGATCGCCTCATAGCCGTACTGCGAACATGAGGGAGTAAAGCGGCACGATGGAGGCAGTATCACCGACAGGGTGTTCTGATAAAGACGAATAAGAAAAAGTGCGATATATTTCACTGCCGATGTCCTTTGAATGTATCCGTTTCAGGCCTGTCTTCAAGCAATTGCGCCTGGCGTAACAACGTTAGCATATCCTGTTCCAGCGTGCGCAAATCGGCCGAACTTGCCTGCTGCCTGGCGCTAACTACAATATCTAATCCGCCCGGAAGCCGGGGCAAAGCGGCCCGCATCGCTTCACTAAGTAGACGTTTTAGATAATTACGGTCAACAGCACGCTTCGCGATGCGTTTGCTGACTACAAATCCAATACGTAATCTTGCTACATCATTCGGCACCCATGCGAGGATAAGCAGCCGGGACGTTCTACTACGCCCCTGCTGCCTTACCCGCTGAAACTCACTACTTCTTCGTAGGCGTAATGCATGGTTAAGTGCCACTAGATCACTGCTAAACTAAACGGTCAGTCTCCAGCGCCCCTTAGCACGCCGGGATTTGAGCACGCGGCGGCCATTGCGGGTCGACATGCGCTTCATAAATCCATGTTCACGTTTGCGCGGAATGCGCTTTGGTTGCCAGGTACGTTTCATTAAGCCCTTCTTTCTCCTCCACTTAGGATTTCTTGTAGATTATAGTGGAAATCCCTACAAACTGTCAATTGTGAAGCAGAAGGTAGGGTTTACCTGGATGGCTCGACATCTCAGGCCATCCAGGTGATCCAGTATCATGCTTCCTTGAAGCGCAGGAGTATGCGACCAAGCTTGATTTCATCGTCGTCATGCAGCGGCGTCGGCGTTTTCGCGGTGAGCTTCTGCCGGTTGAGAAATGTGAAATTGGTACTGTTCTCATCTTCCAGCATATACTGGCCGTTCTCGACAAAGATGCGCGCGTGCATGCGCGAGACACCGCCCTCTTCCCCACCGTGCGGGGTCAGGTCCACATCGGGGAAGATGTTGCTCACAGCATCCTCGCGACCGATCAAAACAAGATCTTTGCCGCTCAAATCGAACTCCTGGTTGTCAGCTTCGACGATGAGCCGCGCAACCAGTGCTGCCGGGGCGGCAGTCATCACAGGAGCCGCCGGCGTCGCAGTATCCACAGGGGCGGGAGCAGCAGCCACCGCTACTGGCGCAGCACCGGACAGGGGCTCGCCGCACTCATCACAGAAAGCGGAGCCGTCAGGATTTTCATGACCTAAGGAACATCGTACTGTCATGGTTCTCTATCCTCCTAAAACAAACCAAAAACCTTTTGCTAACTAGGGTATGATATCGTCCAGGCGCTGTGTCAGCTTGCGCGTCTTGTTGCCAATCGACTTCACCTGGTCTTGCGAGATTTGCTGGCCCTGGCTGATTTGCGCGAGGGCCGCCTGTGTCTCCTCGTCAAGCACGCGCGTCACGTTCGGCGCAAGGCGTGTTGTGGCTTTACCGGTACGCTTGTATTCGTCCAGGACGCGGGTCACCAGGCGGTGCGCATTTGCTTTTTCTGCCATGTTCATGACATAGGCATTCACGGGAGCCGCCTGGTTGGCATCCGTTGTGAACGTCACCTTGATGTCATCGCGAAGTCTCTCGCCCACCAGGTTCGTGGTGGGAACATCGTAGGAGAGTTCGGTCTGCGCAATGCGGAAGAGGCCAGCCGGGCGCGGGTCGATCATCAACTCTACCAGTACCGACTGTGGCCTGTCCTTCTCCAAATCCCCCAGTGGAATTACAATCTGGCGGTCCGACAGCACTGACTGACCGAAATCGCTGATAATAGGCAGAACTTTGACTGCTTTTTTAGCTGTAACACCGACTGGCAAGCGCAAAATGAGGGTAGAGTTGCGAATTGCCACGTCCACCGCGCTCTGTAACTGTTGCTCGAAGATACCCAGGGCGTCCATCGGGTCCCGGATAAACTCGGCTGGCATACCCCCGCTGAGCTGCCCAATCGAATCCAGCAGCTCTTCATCCCAGTCAGCGCCAATACCCAGGGGATAGATGGCAATGCCGGCGGAGGCCGCATCCCTGGCAAGCTGGCGGCAGCGGTCCGAATCTCCATAGGTCACACCATCGGTCAACAAGATCATACGGTTGACTGCGTTTGGAATGTTCCAGTGGTGCAGTTCATTGAGTCCCTGGATCATGCCGAGGGACATGGTCGTGCCGCCTGCGTCACGGATCTGGTCGATAGTCGCTTTCATCCCAGGTTTATCGTTCGCTGGCAACGATGGAATGACGACCTGCGCTGTGTCGTCAAAGATGACTACCGAAACATAATCGGTCGGCTCCAGGCGGTCGATCACCATCTTGACCGCTTCTTTGACATTTCTTAGTTTAGCACCTTTCATGGAGCCAGAGTGGTCAAGTACCAGGGCAAAATTCAATGGCATACGCACGTGCGCCATCATTTCAGTTGGTTTGGCTTCGACTAAAACATAGGCCACCTGGCTCCCACCTGTAACTGGCATGAAGTCCTTTCCGACCTGGTGCGCCAGTGTTACCTCACCGGGCATAGTATATAAACTCCTTTCGTATTGGCTGGACTCAGTATATCATAATCATAAAAGAATACATCAGCGCACAAAGACGAGAACGGCGCTAACATTGTCTTCTCCTCCATTTGTATTGGCAGCTTCGACCAACTGTGCGCAGGCTGTCTGCGGATCGGGCGCGCTGCCCAGGATACTCTCAATCTGGGGATTGCGCACCATTTCCCATAAACCATCTGAACAGCTCAACAGGATATCTCCAGGATGGAGCTGCTGTTTGAAAACATCGATTTGCACATTTGGCTTATCTCCCAGGCTGCGGAAAATCTGGCTGCGTTGCGGGTGCGTATAGACATCATCTGGCTCGATCAGGCCGCTCGCCACCAGTTGCCCCACCAGAGAATGATCGGTCGTCAATTGATAGAGTTGCTTAGCACGCATCATGTAGGTGCGACTATCCCCTACATTGATAATATACGCATGCTCCCCCGAAACCATAAAACCGGTGATGGTCGAACCCATGTCGGTCTTATCAAGCTGGTTCTTCTGGCAGAGCGCTGTATTTGCGTCTTCAATTGCGCCATGAAAGAGCGCAATCAACGCGTCTTCGTCGAATGGCTGTGTGGATTCTCCATCCTTTTCGGCCTCCAGGGGCTCGGCCAGTAATTCGCGTACCATGCGCTCTGCGATGATATTGATTGTCATGCGGCTGGCGACCTGGCCATTATCGTGACCACCCAGGCCATCGGCAACGATAAACACTCCATACGGCGCTGATATCGATTCGTGCATACGCTGGAGAAGCAGGACAAGGGTGCTGTCCTCGTTCGGCTCGCTGCGCCGCACATCGCCGGCATCGGAGTGAGACGCGGCAAGCAATTGCACACCGTTAGGAAATGCGCTTTGCTCCGCCTGGGGCTGCTCAATCATATACGTATGCCCTTGCTCAATAAATGTATTCATGATCGTCCCTTGCAGCACATTCGAGTCTTCCGGGTGTCCGCCCGCTTCTTCATCACCCTGCTCCGTCGAATACTCGTGCATGATATAGGGTACATTGAGCATGCTCGCACCACACTCCATACAAAATTCATCGCCCTCGGCATTCTGTTCGGACCCACAGTTCCAGCAGTGTTGATAGCCCTGGTGATCGACCACCTGGTAAACGTGCTCCCGCTGGCTCTCGCTGGTGACTTGCGTAATCTCGTAGCGTCCGAGCATACTCGTACCAACGGGCAGCACCGGGAATTTATTTGCAGGAGCAGTCGTATCCGGTTGCTCAGATGGTAGCTGCATTGCTTCACTCTTTTCCTGTTCAGGGGCCTTTTCTGTCACTTCTGTTTCAGATAACGCGGCCTTCTCTTCATGTATCGACCCGTTTGTCCCGGGCATTTCCTCGGACACCTGCGGTGGAGGCGGAGGAATAGCCTCCGCTGCACCGGCAGTATCCACAGCCTCCGATTGTTCATTGCGCGCGGGCGAGGACCCATCCGTGGTTGGTGCAGTCTGGTCTTCGGCCGTTGTCGTTTGTACGCTCTGCTGCTCTTGTTCTAGTTCCTGTTGCCAGCGGTGAGTATGATAAGCAATCATTTTTTCAGGGGTGAGGATGAGCGTTGGCGCAATACTAATATCCTCCACATCCTGTACCGGCGCGTATCCTGGTTCCTCAACCTTCTCTTGCATCGGTTCGCTGCTTTCCTGCACTTCATCGCCTGTGCCGGTTTCAGACACGATTGCCTGTTGTGAATGCAGCGGCTGCCCACAACGTTTGCAAAACTTTGCGTCATCACGATTTGGTGTATTACACGACGGACAGACCATCCTGCCCTCCTTTTAAATTACTTACAACTGTTTTTGTAAACGGTTAGCCTCGGCGTTGTTCGGATTGCGTTGCAGGGATTCGCGTACCATTTGCCGTGCTTCGGCTTTTTTATTTGTCTTCAGATAACACGAAGCCATAGCGCTGTAGATCTCAGAATCTTCAAAATTCCACTGCCTTGCCTGCTCCAAAGCGCTGAGGGCCAATTTCCACTGTTTTGCCCTCATATGAGCTCGGCCCAGTTCGTACCAGCCTTCCCACATCGCGGGTTCGCGCTGCGTAGCCTGTCGTAATGCACTGATGGCTGCCTGTGCCTGGTTCATCCTGGTATAGAGGCGTCCAAGCGCAATCAGAATGAGCACATGATCGGGGTTAATTTTAAGACCTTCCAGGAAATAACCCTCTGCCTCACGATCATAAAGCTGATCCATTGACACCGTGCCTAACTGGTAATAGATCGCGGAATCGCCTGGCGCGTACTTCAGGGCATTTTTGAACGCCCCAATCGACTGGTTGTACAGCCCTAAGTCATGATAGGTCATGCCCAACTGGAAGTAGGCATCGACGGCATCCGGTTTTATGGAGATCGCCTGCTCGAATTGCTCAGCGGCGAACTTCATATTTTCGGTGAAAAGGTTCTTAGCCCTGTCTTTCATCGACTGCCCGTACTGGCGGTAGGCGCGGCCAAGATTATACGACACCTCGTATGATTGGTTACCGGGAACCTGTGCCTGTTTGAACTGATTCACAGCCTCTGCATAGTTCTTGCTATTCATGTATTGCAGGCCCAGGCGGTAGGCCGCCTGCGAACCGTTTGCCGGCGCATAAGCGGGTGCGGCCCTGGCCGGTTGTACGGCTGCCTGCACTGGCCTGGCCTGTATCGCAGCCCTCGCTACAGATTGCGCGGCCATGCGCGGGGGCACAATGGTAGCGCCCGCGGTGAGCGGTTGCCCATCCCGCTTGCAGAACTTCGCGCCAGGTCGATTGTGCAGTCCACATTTAGGACAGATCGCCTCGCCCACTGGCACCACGATCGTAGCGTTGGGCGAAATAGCCGGTATCTGTATCGTGGCCGGAGCAGCGCTGTTTGGCAAGCAGTGTTGCAAAGCCATACGCATCGCATCAGCGCTCTGAAAGCGATTCGCCGGCTCCTGCTGCATGGCTTTGATGATCACCTGCTCCACGGGACAGACCACCCTGTTGCCTACCTGCACCGTACGCAGGCGAGGATTTTTCGCCAGGATACTGCCGGACGGAGGCGTCTGGATTGGCTCCGGCTCCTGATTGGTCAGCAGGTGATACATGGTAGCGCCCAGCGAGTAGATATCTGAGCGGGCGTCCGTCTGCACCAGCTTGCCCGGATTCTGCGCGGAACGTTTTTGCCCCGGAGCGGTAATCGACCCGAGATGCTCTGGCGAAGCATAAGAGATAGTGCCCAGGTTCTCCGTGTTTGTGCGCTTGTTGGGATCAAACCTGCGTGCAATGCCAAAGTCAATCAGTTGCACATTGCCATCAGGTGCTACCATAATGTTGCCCGGCTTCAGATCGCGCAGGACGATGGGAGGCGTACGCGAGTGAATATAGCTCAACGCCTCACAGACCTGCATCATCCACTTGATCACCTGTTCCTCGTCTAATGGCCCCCTGCTGTCCTCGAGTAGCTTTTCTAGCGTTCGCCCAGGCACGAACTCCATCACAAAATAATAGTTACCCCGCTCCTGAAAACTCAGGATCAGGGAGGGAATACGTGGGTGCTTGAGATTAAACAGCAGGTCAATCTCTTTATCGAAGCGCTCAATGGCAGACTTGCGTTCTTCCTCGGTTGTATTAGGATTGATTAGCAGTTCCTTTACCGCCCGAAAGTAGCCAGGTTTCCCAACCTGTTCAACTTTGTAAACGGTTCCCATTCCCCCCTCACCGAGCACCTGTACAATTTTGAATTTTGCATCCAGGATAGTACCTAATGGCAGTGACATAAAGCAGTCCTTATCAAACAAGTATCAGCGTATCTGGACCAGTACGGCAGTGATGTTATCTTCGCCCCCATTGGCATTAGCCAGGTCGATCAAGATATCACAGATCTTTTGTGCATCCCTGTTTTCTTTGAGCACTTTCAGCAATTCCTGGTGTCGCACCATCTCCCACAAACCATCGGAGCAGAGCAACAGACTATCGCCGGAACGTAGAGTTACATGAAACACATCCGGGTCAACGCTTTTGTGCCCCGCCCCCAGCGAGCGATAGATTAAATTGCGCTGCGGATGCGAGTAAACATCTTCGGGATCAATCTGGTGAGCTTCCACCAGCCTGGCTACCAGCGAGTGATCTTTCGTCAGAGGTGTAAGCTCACCACCGCGAAAGAGATATGTGCGGCTGTCACCAATATTCCCAATGTAGGCATGATCATCTTGAACTAGCGCCGTAGTCACGGTACAGCCCAGCCCGCGCGCAGAAGATTGCTCTTCGCCATAGCTGAGAATAGCCTTGTTGGCCTGCCGGATGGCAGCTTTGAGCTGCTCCTCCACGTTTTTTGTCACCGGTGTCTCCGGTAGTTTGCGCGTCTTATGGTCCTTTGCCGCTGGTTCATTGGCCGGGTCCAATTTGATCGTCTCTTGCTCAGAAAACGGCGTCAGCTTGATGGTTGGCTGCTCGTATACGGGCACCAGGAAGCTTCTGAGCGACTCGCTGATCTTTTGTACAGCAAGTTTACTGGCAACTTCACCCGCCTGGTAGCCACCCATGCCATCAGCGACAATAAAGAGCCCTCGATCCCCATTCTCTGAGATATGTGTAAATGGACTATCTTCGTTTTGTTCGCGTTGCTTCCCCACGTCAGTTTTAGCGGCGGCAGTAAGTTTTATCGCCATTGGTATTTCCCTCGCAGTAAAGAACTTTTATCGTCTTTTAGGTCAATATAACATATAGCAGTATTCATGACAATTGGTATTTTCTAGCTTCAGGGCTTTTCCTCTTCATTCTCCTTGCATCCCGCCTGAGTGCGAAGCACTAGCCGCGCAGCGGCGTTGGCGGGATGGATACTACCTTGCACCTCGCCTGACTGCGAAGCAGTAGACGCGCCAGCGTCGTTGGCGAGGTGGCTTCCAAGTATAGGTGCCGACGCCGCTCCAGGCAACGGGCAGGAGTAGGAATCTGGGATACCTCAGGCCAAACTTCATCCATATTTATTGCTGATTCTTCATTTAATATAACTTACAACATATACGAGGCTTGAGTGAAAAGGTTGTGACTGCGCGAGGACGAGACACCCCGCTTCTACATGGAGCCGCGCTGCAAACGCTCGATTATCTCTTTGAGCCGGCGCGTTTCGGACGCGTGTTGCTCCTGCATGCGCTCCATTTCTAGCTCCAGCTCCTGCTGCATGCGCTCCATGCGGTCTTTCATGTGCAGGATAGCCTCAACGCCTGCCAGGTTAACACCCAGGTCCCGCATCAAGCCGCGGATATGCACTACACGTTCGATGTCGCGATCCGAATAGAGACGCGGGCTATGCGGGCTATTGCCCTTGCGCGCAGGCGAGATCAACCCAAGGCGCTCATAATGGCGCAGTGTTTGCTCATGCACCTCGGCTTTGAACGCTGCCACACTTATTACGTACCATGCGCCGTCGCCTTTCTCGGCCACCTTCGATCCTCCTTATCCTGTCGAGTGTACTTCGGCTCCCCGGCTGCGTGCCAGTTGCTCAAACAACTTGCGCTCCTCGCCGGTCAGGCCCATGGGCAGCACGACTTTGACACGAGCAAAGAGGTTACCATTGCCGTCACCGCGCAGGCGCGGCATGCCCTTGTTTGCCAGGCGGAACATGCGCCCGTTCTGCGTCTCCGCCGGGATGGTCAGAATGAGTCTGCGCCCGTCCGGGGCGGG
>Ga0137359_10002798_pt1 | contig 14014 bp, 12 predicted proteins | sample Mad1_40_16metaG_FD_108281 | JGI IMG/M metagenome (GOLD analysis project Ga0137359, IMG submission 108281) | Vadose zone soil microbial communities from Angelo Coast Range Reserve, California, USA - Mad1_40_16 metaG | ecosystem: Environmental > Terrestrial > Soil > Vadose zone | place: USA... | reverse complement strand
TGTGCAGCGCCTGCCGATCTTTGGTCTCGGCTGCGCCGGTGGCGTCATCGGCTTGGCGCGCGCCGGCGCGCTGGCTCGCGCAGCGCCTGGCAGCCGCGTCCTGTTTCTCGTCGTCGAGCTGTGCGCCCTGTGCTTCCGCAAGAATGATTTCTCGAAGAGCAATATAGTCGCTACGGCGCTCTTCGGTGACGGTGCGGCGGGTATGATCCTGTCGGACGATGGCGAGGGTCCGCGCCTCGGTCCCGCCGGCGAGCACACCTGGCCGGAGTCGCTCGACATCATGGGGTGGTCTGTCGAGGAAGACGGGCTTAAAGCCCTCTTCTCGCGAGACATTCCCACTCTTGTGCGCGACAAGCTTCGGTTCGTCGCCGAGCGTTTTCTCGCCCGCAACGGGCTCAGCCTCGACGATATCGCCGCTTTCGTTTGCCATCCCGGCGGCGCCAAGGTGCTGATCGCGCTGGAAACTGCGTTCGGCCTGGCCGATGGAACCCTCGTCGAGGCGCGGCGCGTTCTCAACGACTACGGCAACATGTCGGCGGCGACGGTCTTCTTCGTGCTCGAGCGTGTGCTGCGCCGCCGCATCAGGCGACGCATGCTGCTCAGCGCGCTCGGGCCCGGTTTCACCGCCGGCTTTCTCGTTCTCGACGATCGATGAGTACGGCGGTAGTCATCGTCACACTGGTCGCGCTGCAACGCCTCGGCGAGTTGATCTATGCGGCGCGCAATACCCGAAATCTGAAACGGCGCGGCGGCGTCGAGCATGGGGGTGGGCACTATCCCCTCCTCGTCGCGCTGCACGCGGCATGGCTCATTGCGATTGTCGTCGTCGTCCCGGCCGACGCCGCCATCAGCCGGCTGCCGCTCGGTCTTTTTATCATGCTGCAGGGCGTACGGCTCTGGATCATCGTGACGCTCGGGGGGTATTGGACGACGCGCATTATTTCGCTGCCTGACGCTTCGCTGATCCAGCACGGACCGTATCGCCTCGTGCGGCATCCCAACTACCTCGTGGTCATTGGCGAGATTGCCCTACTCCCGCTCGTCTTCGGTGCCTGGCAAATTGCCTTCGTGTTCTCCATCCTGGATCTTGCGATCCTCGCGCGACGCCGACGGGTGGAGGATGAAGCGCTCGCCGACCGCCGAGCCATCGCCCGTTGACCCCGGTTGGCCGCCGTCTAGGATAGCGGTCGAGATGGTGCGCCCAGCCACAACGCTCGCAGTGTTGCTCTTCTGCGTCGCAGCCGCAGCGCCGGTGCGCGGGCAAACCGTTGTCGATGTCGCTCTCGTTCTTGCCGTCGACGTCTCACTCAGCATCGATGCGGAGGAATTCGCGCTGCAGCGCGCCGGCTACGCAGCGGCGTTCCGCGACCGGCGGGTCGTCGATGCGATTACTGGTGGCAGTGCCGGTGCCCTCGCGGTCACCTATCTGCAATGGTCTGGGGCGCGCGAGCAACAACAGGTCATTGGCTGGCGCCTGATCACCGATCGCACAAGCGCCGCTCGCTTTGCAGACGAACTGGCAGCTTCCACACGCGTCCTCGCCGGCGGCAGCACGTCACTCAGCGGCGCCATCGAGGCCGCCGGTCGATTGCTGCACCAGAGCGGCTATGCTGCCGAGCGCCGCATCATCGACATTTCCGGCGACGGCTCCAACAACAGCGGCAAACTGCCAAATTTCGCGCGCGACGACGCAGTTGCTGGCGGGATCACCATCAATGGCCTCGCAATCCTCAAGAACGAACCCTTTCTCGACCTCTACTATGCAGCTAGCGTCGTCGGCGGACGCGGCGCGTTCGTCATGACGGCGCGCGACTTTGACGACTTTGCCGAGGCGATCCTCGCAAAGCTAATCCGCGAGGTGGCGGCGCTGGCCATGCGTGAGGGAACTCCGAGGGGTCGCTAAGCCCGTTATCCTCATCAGCCGCGGAAGAATGGCGGATTTTGCGGATGAATATCGTCGGTTACGCCATTACAATATATCGTTAAAACGGCACTCTCTTGTCCCGCTCGATGGTTCAACTGCGTCCATCTTCGCTTAACGAATCCGTCCTACACTGCTGGTAAAACCCATTGCAAGGTCATCAGCAGGTTCATGACGGCGCCGACCGATATTCGCATCCCACTTCCCGGACCACGCGCGGTCGCTTCGATCGATCCCGCGGTGCTCAAGGGAATTCGTCAGGCTAGCCAGACGACACATGTCGATTTCGGCTATCTGATGGCGCAGGCAGAGCAGGAAAGCGGTTTTCAAAGCAATGCCAAGGCGTCGACAAGTAGTGCCACCGGACTCTTCCAATTCATCGACTCGACTTGGCTCGACATGGTGCGCCAGCATGGTGCAAAGCACGGCATCGGACAACTCGCCGAGCATGTGACAAGCGATGCCTCCGGACGCCCGCACGTCGCCGACCCGATCATGCGAGAGCGCATCCTCGCACTGCGCAAGGACCCGCGGATTTCGGCGGCGCTCGCCGGCGAATTTGCGCAGGACAACAAGACGGAGGTCGAACGCGCGCTCGGCCGGCCGGCGGGCAAGACGGACCTTTACCTCGCCCATTTCCTGGGTGCTGGCGGCGCAACCGAGATACTCAAAGCCATCCGCCACGATGGCTCGACCCCTGCCGTCGACATTCTTCCGGGGGCGGCATCGGCCAATCGTTCTGTGTTCTTCGACGCCACGACGGGCGAGCCGCGCACGGTCGCTGACCTCTATCGCAATTTTTCCAACCGAATCGAGAAAAGCGCGACCGCGTATCGTCCACTCGGCGGATCCGTTGCAGCACCGGTCGCCAATGCTGTCGTGGGCGCGGGAGGCAGCGCAATGGTCACCGGTCGGTTCGACCGTAGCCGCCCCGCTGAGCCTTTCGCCGCCTTCAATGCAATGATGCTCATCGCCATCAAGCTCCTCGGCGGCAATTCGGTGTCGGCGGCCGGTAATGCCGAAAGCAACTCGACTTCAGCCGGCGCACTCGACCGCACGAAGCGGCACCATGGCGGGATTGTTTAGCCTGCCTACGCCGCGCCGACGTCCCGACCATTTTACCTCACCCTGACCCGATGCCCACCCTGCCGACGCGATAGCGTCGGTTGACCGCGATTTCGCCGCCGCCTATTGTCCGCGCGCCGTCCGGGGAGCCCGTAGCTCAGTTGGTAGAGCACTTGACTTTTAATCAAGGTGTCGCGGGTTCGATTCCCGCCGGGCTCACCAGGGACCCCACGGGCGGGACGGCGACAAAGTAGCTCCCCCGACCGATCGCCTCCCGCCTTTCTATATTCCGTCGACCAGCGGTTTGTTAGCCCTGTCGCATGGTCTCTTGCGGGGCATCGAGCGAAGCGGAAACTCTGAAAGAAATCTCGGACAAATTCCGCACGGTCTGCCGTTACCAATGAACGGCATTGGTTCGTCGAACCCAGTGCATGCGTAATTCAACTAGACGGAGATGGAGCATGAGACCCGTTGCAATGAAGCTGTCGATGATAATCGGATTATTGGCACTTGCCGCCTGCGGGCAAAGCACCGGTGACCGTGCGCTGAGCGGTGCCGGTATAGGTGCGGCAGCAGGCGCAGTCGGCGGTGCGTTGGTCGGGGCTCCGCTGGCTGGTGCGGCGATCGGTGCCGGCGTTGGTGCCGGTACTGGCGCATTGACCAGCCCGAGCCAGGTCGATCTCGGCAAGCCGGTCTGGGAACGGTAAATTTCGCCCGCGGTCCCGGAAACGGAATCGCGCGAGACGGAGTTCCGTCCTCACGGGCGGGGCTCCTCTTGCTTCCGAGCAATCGGGCCGCGCGCTCGTCGTCCGAACAAGCGCAGATCGCGGGCTGAGACGCGGATATTGGCATCCCAATCCAATTGGCGCGCGCGGATTTTTTCCTCGGCAATGTGCTCGAAATTCGTTCGATTGAGGTGAAAGCACTCGATGCATTGCTCCGCCTTCAGTCGCGCACCGGAGAGGCCTTGGAAGACGCGGCGTGGAACAAGTACCTTGCCCTCGTAGTCACCGAGCCGGACGTCGAACTCGACCGCCTCCTCGCTGTCGTTCCACCGCACGTCCTCAGGAAAGATGAACATGAAGCCGATCATACCATGGCGGTCGGCGGGCGATCTTTAGGTTATCTCCTTAATCTGAGGGTGACGCCGGGCGGTTTCGCCGTTTATATCAATGTTGCGATCTTGATTGCAGACAATCAGGCGCGGTAACTCGTCTGCGCCGCCAACACAGGCACAAACAGCTATACTGCTCTACCAACGAAACATCGGAGCGGCTCCGCTAGCCCTAACTGCTTCATGCCCGGCGAGGATGCGCTGATGCTCGCCGAGTATCTTACTGACTATGGCTATCTCGTCGTTGCCGTTGGCGCCTTCGTCGAAGGCGAGACGATCCTTCTGCTTGCCGGATACGCGGCCCAACAAGGCGCGCTCGATGTTCGCCTCGTCTTGTTGCTCGGGTTCGTCGGCGCCTTTGCCGGTGACCAGCTGTGGTTTTATCTCGCGCGACGCCACGGCTCGCGCTGGCTGGAACGCCGTCCACATCTCGTGGCGAAAGCGACAAACACCAAGAGGCTGCTCGAGCGTCATGCGACATTGTTCATCTTGAGCTTCCGTTTTATCTACGGGTTGCGCAATCTCGGCGCAGTGGCGGTCGCGCTCAGCGATGTGTCGACTCGGCGTTTTTTTCTGTTGAATGCGGCGGCTGCGGCGCTCTGGTCAGTTCTGGTCATCGGCACCGGCTACCTCTTCGGCGAGGCCGCCGCCGCCATGCTCGATCAACTCGCAAGTATTCAAAAGCAAGTGCTGGCCATCGCTGGGTTGCTCGCCTGTGCGGCCATCGCTTCGATCCTGTTGCGGCGCTGGCTCCTGCGCAAGCTTTCGTAAAACGCGCACGGCTTAACCGCTGCAACAAGTTTGGGCGTGCACCAGATCGGCCCATCTGCTAAGAGCGGCGGCCATGTCGCTGATCCGCCGAAGTTTTGCGCTTGTCCTGTTGCTCGGCGTCTGCCTCGCGCTCGACCGTCGCGCCGAGGCCCATGCCTTGGTGATCGAATCGTTACCGGCGATCGACAGCAGCGTCCACGGATCAGATGTCGAATGCGTGCTTCGCTTCAACAGTCGCATCGATCACGACCGCTCGCGCCTGACCTTGATTGGGCCGGATGGTGTCAATCGCCGTCTGGTGCTGTCGCGCACCAGCGCATTGGACACGCTTCAGGCGAACGCGAATGGACTAGCGCCAGGGTCGTACAAACTGCGCTGGCAAGTCCTCGCCATAGACGGACATATCACACGCGGCGATATTCCTTTCCGCGTCACCCCTCCGCAATAAGCCGCAATGGCGCTGCTGCTCGATCTCTACGGCTTCCTGAGCGTCGTCTTGCGCGGGCTGGTTTTGACCGCACAGTCGCTGACTGTGGGCGGCATCGCTTTCACATTGCTTTTGGCCGGACCGCTTGCCGCCGAACTCGGGCCGATCGGCGAGGCCGTAATCAAGCGATGCCGCGTGATGCTGGGCAGCAGCGCAATCGGCTTGGCGTTCGTGGTGGCGATTTCCGCGACGATCGAGGCGAGCATACTCGCCGATACCGTCGATCTGACGATGAACGAGACGATCGGCGCCACTTTTGTCGTCTCGGCGATTGCGGTCATTGCCGCCGCACTATCGATCGCTTGGCTTAGTCTGGCCACTAAGAATAGCGAGTTCACCGGACTGCCATTATTCGGTCTTGCTTGCGTCATCCTCGTCGCGCAGACCGCGACCAGTCATGCCGCGGCACAGCTCAATGACCGGCTTCCGCTCGCCGCCGCCGAACTGCTCCATCAAGCCGGTGCAGCGGTATGGATCGGCGGCATCCCTTACCTGCTAATGGCGCTGCAACTGTGCCGCGATGCGAACACGTGGCGCCGCGTCGGCAAACGCTTCTCCCAGATGGCAATGGCAAGCGTCGCCGTTCTGGTGATCGCCGGACTCGCGATGGCCATTGTCTACACGGGATCGCTGGCGGCGATCTACGGCACGACCTATGGCGTCATGGTGACCACGAAGGCCGCTCTTTTCGGCTTCTTGCTATTGCTTGGTGGGATGAACTACGTGATCATCGAGCGCCTCGCTGGCGATCCGACGACGCCGATGCTGCGGCTGCGCCGTTTTGCCGAGGCCGAGATCGGCATCGGCATCACGTTGTTCTTTGCCGCCGCGTCGTTGACGTCGCTGCCGCCCGCGGCCGACACACCCAATGAATTGGTCAGCCTGACCGAGATCGCCGAGCGGATGATTCCGCAATGGCCGCGGCTCGACAGCCCGGATCATGCCGGCCTCGCCATTCCGGCGCTGCAGGCGAAGCTCGACGCCGAAGCGATGCGGAGCCTCCATAAGGCGCAAGCGTTCGTGCCCGGCGCCGGCGACTTGCCGCCGCGCAACGCCGGAGACATCGCGTGGTCGGAGTACAATCATCATTGGTCCGGCCTGATCGTCCTCGCGATCGGCCTCCTCGCGCTCGCCGAACGCGGCGGCAATGCGCACTGGGCGCGCAATTGGCCTCTGCTTTTTCTTTTCCTCGCGGGCTTCCTATTCCTGCGCTCCGATCCCGAGACTTGGCCGCTGGGCGACATCGGATTGATCGAGAGTCTGCGCGATCCCGAGGTGGTTCAGCATCGGCTCTTTGTGCTTCTTGTTGTCGGCTTCGCGATTTTCGAATGGCGCGTTAGAACCGGTCGTTCCGCCTCGCCGAGATACGCCCTCGCCTTTCCGATGATCTGCGCCCTCGGCGGTGCTCTGCTTCTGACGCATTCGCACGCCGTCATCAACGCCAAGGAGCAACTCCTCGTCGAGCTATCGCATGTTCCCCTCGCCCTGCTGGCAGTTGCCGCCGGCTGGTCGCGCTGGCTTGAATTGCGTCTTGATCCGCCGACCGGCAAATTCGCCGCCTGGATTTGGCCCTTTTGTCTGGTGCTCATCGGCCTCGTGCTGCTGAACTATCGCGAGGCGTAATCAGCATGAACCGCACGATGATCGACCCACTATGTTAGCCGGCAGCATCGCCCGAGTGGTTGCGACCAGTATGCGCAACGCGGCCGCCGTCATGGCGATCTGCATTATCGGCGGAATTCTATTGGGTGGTTACGCGGCGACGCACCTCAGCGTCGATACTGACACCAACGATCTGATCTCGCCGGAGTTGCCATGGCGCAAGCGCGAAGCAGAGTTCGATCGCGCCTTCCCGCAAAACGTCGATCTTCTCGCCGTGGTCATCGATGCCGCCACCCCAGGCCAGGCCGAAGATGCCGCCCATAGCCTCGCCCTATGGTTACGGGACCGCCCCGAACTTTATAAAACGGTCCGGCGACCCGACGGCGGCGAGTTCTTTACCCGCAACGGTTTGCTGTTCCTGCCCGTCAATGAAGTGCAGGATGTCGCCGATCAACTCATTGCGGCGCAACCTCTGCTCGGCGCTCTCGCCGCCGATCCCAGCCTCCGCGGACTGTTCTCGGCGATCAGCCTAGCGCTGGAAGGTGTCAAGAAAGGGGAGATCGAACTTTCGGCACTCGACGCGCCGCTCACGGCGCTGGCAGATCCGGTCGAGGCGGCAGTCGCGGGGCGACCGCATCATCTGTCGTGGGAGAGCCTATTCACTGGACGCGCTCCGCAGCCGCAAGAATTGCGGCGCTTTATCCTCGTCCAACCCACGCTCGATTACAGCGATCTCGAACCCGGTGCCAAGGCGAGTTCCGCGATCCGGATCGCCGCTCAGGAATTCGGTTTGACACCGGATCACGGCGTCCGTGTCCGCCTCACAGGGCCCGTCGCCCTCGCCGATGAGGAGTTCAGCACCGTCACGCAGGGAGCCGGCAGCGCAACGTTGGTGTCTTTTATCCTCGTCGCCATCATTCTCTTCGTTGCTCTCCGCTCATGGCGCATCATTGTCGCCATTCTTGCCACTCTCCTCGTTGGTCTCGCCGCAACTGCGGCCTTTGCCGCAGCGGCGCTCGGTTCGCTGAACCTCATCTCGGTCGCCTTCGCGGTTCTCTTTATCGGGATTGCCGTCGACTTCAGCATCCAATTTAGCATTCGCTATCGCGACGAGCGCCACCAGGCCGACGATTTCGACCTCGCCCTGAGGCGCGCCGGTGGTGGGATCGCCGGCCCCTTGATGCTCGCCGCAACGACTACGGCAGTCGGTTTCTTCTCATTCGTGCCGACCGATTATTCCGGCGTTTCCGAGCTTGGACTCATCGCCGGAACTAGCATGATGATCGCCGTCGCCTTGAACTTCACCATGCTGCCGGCGGCGCTCAAGCTGTTGCGGCCTCCGGGCGAAGCCGAACCCTTGGGTTATGCCTGGGCCAGCGGGATTGATGATTTCTTGCTGCAGCGGCGACGCCTCGTCATTGCGTTTACCGCTGTCGTCGCCGCTCTTTGCCTTGCCCTTCTTCCGCATTGGCGTTTCGATTTCAATCCGCTCAATCTAAAGGACCCGAAAACTGAGTCGGTGGCGACTGTGTTTGACCTGATGTCGGATCCATCGACGACGCCTTATACGATCGATTTGCTCGCGCCCTCGGTCGCTGTTGCAGACGAGCTCGCGCATCGGCTCGAGGACTTGCCGGAGGTAACGCAGGTCGTCACCGTATCGAGCTATGTTCCCGACAGCCAACCCGAGAAACTGGCGATCCTCCGCGACGCCGAGTTGCTGCTGGGTCCCACCCTCTCGCCGCTGCAAACAGCGGCGCCGCCCGATGACAACGCCAATATCGCCGCACTTCACGCTTGCGCCAGAGACCTCGCGGCCGCGGTCGGAAACAGCGAGACCGGGCCCGCCGCGCGCCTCGCTCGAGCGCTTGATGCCGCCGTTCGGATCGGTCCTCGGATCCTACCGGATTTACATGAGAGCATCATCTCGGGTCTTGCCCAACGGCTGCACGACCTACGCCTGTCGCTGTCCCCGGAGGAGGTCACGATAGCGACGCTGCCCGCCGATCTGCGCCGAGCCTGGATGACGGACGATGGACGCTCGCGGCTCGAGGTGTTTCCAAAAGGCGATCCGCGCGACAACATCGTCCTCGAGCGCTTCGTCGCCGCCGTGCGTAGCATCGCACCCGATGCCACGGGAACACCGGTCACCATCCAGGAATCCGGACGTACCGTGGTTGCCGCGTTCACTAGGGCCGGCGCAATCGCGATTACGGCAATTACCGTCCTTCTCCTCGTCATCCTTCGACGCCTTCACGACGTCCTGCTCGTGCTCGTGCCGCTCTTGCTGGCCGGCTTGATGACTGCCGCGACCAGCGTATTACTCGATCTCCCATTGAACTACGCCAACATCATCACATTGCCGCTACTGCTTGGCATCGGCGTCGCATTCGACATCTATTTCGTCATGCGCTGGCGAGCCGGCATGAGCGGGCCGCTGCAATCGAGCACCGCGCGTGCCGTGCTGTTCAGCGCATTGACCACCATGACTGCGTTTGGGAGTCTGGCGCTATCCAGCCATCCTGGAACCGCCGAGATGGGACGATTGTTGACGATTGCACTCGCCTATGTGCTGGTCTGCACGCTCTTCGTGCTGCCGGCCTTGCAAGGCAAGCCGGTCAAACGGTAGACACGAGCCGTTGCCCTTCCTGGACCTGCCAAACGAGCAATCCAGGCAGGAAGACGATGAGATCGCGCGCGCGCCTCGTCAACGCCAGTCCAGCGACAGTTCCGGCGACAAGCCGAGCAGCCCGCCGACGATCATGAATGCGCCCTCCTGCACGCCGATCGCTGCCGGCACGACGAACGCGGCGGTACTGGCAGCATGCGTGATCGCATCTACAAGCAGCGCGTCGGCGATGCTGACGGGATGGCCTAGAAACCTCAATGCGAGCCAGACCTCGCCAGAAGCAAGGATCCACGCGGCGAATTGCCACAGCGTGCAGGTCAGCAGACGGCGCGGTCGTCGATAGATCACGCGCACCGAACGATCGAGCGCTCCCGCGCCGCCGACGAAACCGGCGAACCGATCGCCAAAGAGACGATTGACAATTCGAGCTAGCAGCGTGAAGAGCCCAAAATTCTGAGCGACGATGAAGATGCCGATCAGCGGTACCACGACGAGAAGCCCGAGAGCGACGGACATCGTCATCGCGAGATCGCCCGTATAGCGCACGAGCAAGGCCAGTCCGAGCACAGTGTAGGCAAATTGGGAAGCAACGCACAGCGTCATATCGACGATCACGCTGGCGACGACCGGCGCCGTGCGCAGACCGTGCTGAATCATGAATCGCACGGCGACAAACTCGCCTCCAATACGCGCGACCGGTAGGAGACCGTTGACCGATTCGCGCAGCCAGGTTGCCCAGATGAACCGGGCGAGCGATGGACGGCGTCGGCTAGCAAAGAGAATCTGCCAGGCACGCGCGTTCACCGTCAGCGGCGCGAGGTGAAAGAAACCGACCAAAAGTAACCCAAATCCGGCCGAGGCAACGGCGGCGAACACCACGGCGAAACCTTGATAGGCGATCAGCCCCGTTGCCAGCGCGAGTCCCATGAGACCAAGCGCCAGGGCAAGACGGGTCATGGGCGCATGGCATCCCCCTCAACCAAGTCACCGTAGCTGACCAGACCGATCCCACATTCGGCGATGGAGCGGCGTACCGCCACGCTCAGCAAGGCGGCAAGTTCTTCGACGTGACGGTAACCTGGCATTGTACGCGCCAGCGCGCGACTTGGACGCGAGGCGGGATGGAAATAGACCTCGCTAACCCCGTCGGGCAGATACGGGAGCAGGCTAAGAAACCGTGCCTCCGTCATCGCACCGCTCCAGGAGAGCCCGAACAGATGATCGTTGACCGCGATGCCGCCGCGCCTCAGCCGTCGGCGAAGCAGAGCAACCCAAAGAGCGAGCAGCCGCGATCCGATGCGTTCAGCGGTCGGGCGCACCGCACCGGCGCGGCGAAGCGGTCCGGAAGGCTCGGCCGGCACGCGCATCGCGGTCATCCCGTATTCGCGGCCGATGGCCAGGATGAGACCGGCGACGGTGGGGTGAAGGTGGATATGCTTGTGAGCGTTGACGTGGTCGAGCCTCAGTCCGGTCGCGCGGAAAGCTTCGAACTGTGCGCGAATCTCGCGCGCGAGCTGCCGCCGCACGCGCGGCCGAAAGAAAAAGCGGAATCCCGCCCGAACCATCCGGTTATCGAAGCCGCCGGCTTCGTCGACTAGGTCGCGGACCGAGTCAGGCGGGGAAACCGGGCGGCCGTCAACCAGCACGAGATGCAGGCCAACCCGCAGGCCAGGCAATCGTCGAGCGCGCGACACGGCGTCTTCCGCCGCCATTGCCCCGACCATCAAACTGGCGCAAGTCAAGATGCCGTCGCGATGGGCGGTTTCAACCGCTTCGTTGACTGCGGTGTCGAGCCCGAAGTCGTCGGCGCAGACAATCAGTCGCTTCAACTCGCCATCTGCCGTTCGCGCAAGAAATGGAAGAACTCCACCCCCTCGCGCAGGCGCCGTTTCATCATCGTCGGACTGCGTACCATCTCATTGACGATAGACGCGATCTTGCCGGCACGGAAATAGAAGCGCTTGTAGAAGACCTCGACCGAGTCGAAGATTTCGCCGTGCGAGAGATGCGGGTAGTTGAGCGGTGCGATCTGCACCCCGTGCTCGTCAATGAGCTCAGCATGCTCGATATCAAGCCAGCCATTCTCGACTGCTTGCTTGTAAAGAAAGGTACCCGGATAGGGCGCTGCCAGCGAGACTTGTATCGTGTGCGGATTGATCTCCGTCGCGAACTGGATCGTCTGCTCGATGGTTTGCTTGGTTTCGCCGGGTAGGCCGAGGATGAACGTGCCATGGATGGTGATGCCGAGCTCGTGGCAATCCTTGGTGAATTTTTTGGCGACCTCGATCAGCATACCCTTCTTGATGTTATGGAGTATCTGCTGATTGCCCGATTCGTAACCGACGAGAAGCAAGCGCAACCCGTTGTCCTTAAGTACCTTCAGCGTCGCTCGCGGAACATTGGCCTTGGCGTTGCAGGACCATGTCACGCCCATCTTGCCGAGTTCGCGCGCGATTGCCTCGGCGCGCGGCAGATCGTCGGTGAAGGTATCGTCGTCGAAGAAAAACTCCTTGACCTGCGGAAAGTTCTTCTTGGCGAGCGCAATCTCCTCGGCGACGTGACGTGGGCTGCGCGTGCGATACCGATGCCCGCCGACGGTCTGCGGCCACAGGCAAAAGGTACAGCGCGACTTGCAGCCGCGCCCAGTATAGATCGAGATATAGGGGTGCTTGAGATAGCCGATGAAGTAATCCTCGACCCGGAGGTCCCGCCGGTACACCTCGGTGACGAAGGGCAGCTGGTCCATGTCCTCGAGGATCGCACGATCGAGATTGTGCGTGATCGACCCCAACGCATCGCGATAGGAGATGCCGTCGACCTTGTCGAGCGGCCGTCCTTCGGCGATCTCCTTGATGGTGAAATCGAACTCGTTTCGCGCGACGAAATCGATTGCCGGGGCTCCGTGCAGGCTTTCGGCCGGCTCGACCGCGACTTTGGCGCCGACGAAGCCGATCATCAGATCGGGGTTGTGCGCCTTCAGCACCGCCGCCACCTTGGCATCGGAGGAAAAGGACGGCGTCGAGGTATGGATGATGACCAGCTCATAATCCTTGGCGAGGGGGAGGATCTCCTCGAGCTTGGTGCCGGCCGGGGGCGCGTCGATCAGCCTGCTACCGGGAACGAGCGCGGCGGGTTGCGCGAGCCAAGTCGGATACCAGAACGAGCGAATCTCCCGCCGCGCCTGATAGCGTGACCCGGCGCCGCCATCGAAACCGTCGAAGGATGGCGGTTGCAGGAACAGCGTTTTCATCATGCGCGACCATCTCCATTGGTGACGAGGCGACCGTCCGCGGTAATGCGGAACGTATTGTCGCGCCATGCCACGCGATTGCCGAGAAAACTAACGATAAACACCCAAAAGGACAACATATCGCGCACCGGCACGAGCCATAGCGGCGTCGCTGGCAGTTTGAGTGCGCGGTCGATAATTCGAACCATGGCTAGTCGACACGTCAGCGCAATCGCAAGGATGGTCAATGTGGGGCCACCCAATCCCCCGACAAGGGCTGCGATCAAGGCCAGCATTACCGCATGGATGATGAACGAAGCGGCAAAGCCGAGCGGCGCGATCGACCGTATCGTCCGCGCCCAGCGCAATTCATGGCGGATCAGCACGCCAAGGTTGGCTTCAGAACTAACGGTATCAACCAGATAAGGCGACAGCACGACTCGCTTGCCGATTCGACGAACTGCGGCGCCGAGGGCGTAATCGTCGGCCAACTGGTCACGCAATCGGGCAAACCCACCAATTGCGACATAAATGTCACGGCGTAGCGCGATGGTCGCGCCGAAACACGCGTCACCCGGCCTTAGCCGCTCGCCGATCAGCGCGCTTGGCAGGAAGCCGTGATTGACGAACATCGCAGCTAGCCGGGCACAAGTGCCACCAACCGGGCGGCCGCGATAGACGCAGGTAACGAGGCCGACATCCTCATCGGCGAGGGGTGCTGTAACCTCCCTCAGATAGTCCGGCGCGACATGCATGTCGCTATCGGCGATTACGAAGACGTCATGTTTCGCCAACGCCACCATGTTTTCCAAATTGCTGATCTTGAGGTTGGTTCCCACCACGCGTGGGTCGATTACCAGTGAGAGATCGAGATCGGCGAAGTCGGCGATGACCCTGCGAGCCACGGAAATTGCCGGATCGGCCTCGTCGCGCACGCCGAAGATGATTTGGAAACCTGGGTAATGCTGCATGCAGAAGGAGCGCAGATTCTCGTAAAGCTCGGCCTCGGCGCCGTGCAGAGGCTTCAGCACCGTGACCGGCGGCGACGCGGCGGCTGGCGGCGCCGGCAGTCGGACAAATCATCGCACCGCTCAGGCTGCTAACACCGCATAAGCTTAACCGAGGAGGCTGGCCGTGGCGAGGCCCGCAGTCACGATTTCCATAGACATGGGCACTCGATCATCGAGGAGGCTCGC